>Ga0081540_1001494_pt1 | contig 20165 bp, 18 predicted proteins | sample TabmetS2T1R1_FD_71024 | JGI IMG/M metagenome (GOLD analysis project Ga0081540, IMG submission 71024) | Tabebuia heterophylla rhizosphere microbial communities from the University of Puerto Rico - S2T1R1 | ecosystem: Host-associated > Plants > Roots > Rhizosphere ... | reverse complement strand
GCAACCGATCTGGTCGCAACCGCGCGTCAAGGTGACGACGTTCAACGACGCCCTGGGACATGCGAAGAACCGCATCAAGGGTATCGCTACCGAGCTTGGCCTGAAGGTTCCAGCCAATCTCGCGTCGTAACAAGACCGTGTGCCCTTACCCGAACCTTTCAGGAGACCGACATGCTGCATGAGAACGACAACATCTTCAAATCGATGAAGGACATCACATTCGAGGACACGGTATCGCATCAATGCGGTGTCACAATGAACGACAGCGTCGAGGCGCGTGCGATTGCCGACGTCATGAGCCGTCACGAGCATATCAAGGTGACGTATATGCCGGCGATGATCCGGATCGACGGCGACGGCAAGATGGAATTCAAGATGGATGAAATCTCGGAGGAGCTGGGTCGCGTCATGACTCCGCATCTTTTCGAAATTTCAACCTCGACGCATTACGGCCGCATGGTCATGACCGATGACAACACCGTCATGCTGTTCGGCGACATGAATGAGATGATGAAGTACATCGTCTGAGACCTGCGAAGAAGGGGATATGGCCGGTTTGCATACCGGCCATATCGGTCCGGCTGCGCCGATGGCGGGCCTCAAAATATTCAATCGTCACGTGGGAGGAGAAAACGCCATGTACAGGACAGCCAACGGCGAGGAGATATTCGTGATCGACGGGCATACCCATTTCTGGGATGGCAGCCCGGCCAACCAAAAGAATATCCACGGCAAGCAGTTCATCGAATGCTTCTATGCTTACCATTCAAACTTGAGTCCGCCGTCGGAGAAGTGGGAAAAGGAAAAGTTCGAAAAATACGATGCCAAGACGATGTTCGACGACCTGTTCGTCACTGGCTATGACGATATGGCGATCCTGCAGCCGACCTATCTGACCGATTTTTACAAGACCGGCTTCAATACGACCGAGCGCAATTCGGCGTTGAAGAAGAGCCATCCGGACCGGTTCATTCTGAACGGCGCCTTCGATCCGCGCGATGGCGAGAAAGGCATCGAGGACCTACATGCCCTGTCTGAAAAACACAAGCTGAAGGGCGTCAAGCTCTACACCGCCGAATGGCGCGGGGAATCGAAGGGCTACAAGCTGACCGACAAGGCGGCCTACAAATATCTGGAGGCGGCGCAAAAGCTCGGAATCAAGAACATCCACGTCCACAAGGGTCCCACCATCATCCCGCTCAACCGCGATGCGTTCGATGTCGCCGATATCGATGACGTCGCGACTTCGTTCCAGGACCTGAATTTCATCGTCGAGCATTGCGGCCTGCCGCGCCTTGACGATTTTTGCTGGATCGCAACCCAGGAAACCAACGTCTACGCCGGCCTCGCGGTAGCTTTGCCCTTCATCCACACGCGCCCGGGATATTTTGCGCATGTCATTTCCGAACTTCTGTTCTGGGTCGGACCGGACAAGATTCTCTACGGCAGCGACTATGGCATCTGGACACCCAAATGGTTGATCGACAAGTTCATGGCGTTCGAGATCCCGGCCGACGTCACCAAGGAGACCGGTTCGGTCTTGTCGTTGGAGACCAAGACGAAGATTCTGGGCCTCAACGCGGCTCGCCTCTACGGCATCGATGTCGAGGCACAGAAGAAAAAGATAAGGAGTGGTGGCGGCTATGCCCACTTGCCCGAAGCCGTCCACGCGCCGCGGTGACCGTCATGAGGGGCCGCGCCGAACAGAATGAACAGACGCGAGACCAGCGGGCCGAAGACAGGCAGGCCGAAGTCTGGGCGTGCCTGCAAGGCGTGACCGATCCGGAACTCGATGAGTCGGTCACCGAGTTGAACTTCGTCAGCAGGATCGATGTGGACCCGGAAAACCGGGTTCGCATCGAATTCCGCCTACCGACCTATTGGTGCGCGGCCAATTTTTCGTTCTTGATGGCCGACGACATGCGCCGGGCCGTGAAGGCGCTCGGCTGGGTCGAAGGCGTGAGCGTCGTGCTGGGCGAGCACATGTATGCCGACAAGATCAACGAAGGTCTCGCCAGGGGATTGTCGTTTCAGGAGACCTTTGGTGCGGAGGCCGACGGAGACCTGGATGGCTTGCGTCAGACGTTCCTCGTCAAGGCATTCCAGCGCCGGCAGGCCGCGCTGCTCAACCATCTCGTCGGGGTAGGGCACTCGCCCGAGACAATTGTCTGTCTGACCTTGATGGAGCTCGGTTGCCTGCCTCTCGATGATGAAGGCGAGAAACTGGTGCGGCGCTATATTGAACGACGTGCCGTCGTCGGGCCTCTGCGTCCCGAGGCGCTTGCTTTTATCGACGCGGAAGCCGCGCCACTGACAGCGGAGGGCTTTTCGGCCTACGTCACGCGCCTGCGGCGGGTCGGCGTCAATGCCGAATTTAACGGCGCTCTTTGCCGGGGCCTGCTTGCCGTGCGGTTCGATCTCGAAACGCCCCTTGTATCGAGACCAAAGACCTCTTTGAAGTTGCCGGACGCGGTGCCCTGACTCCAGCGCCGGTTCGGGAATGACGCCAGGTTAGAAGACTTTCAGTAAAAGGTGAGGTCATCCAATGCCGAAGATAATGCTGCATGATGAAGCGGCGCGAGCTGCGCTAGGCAGGGGCGTCGCCAAACTCGCCAAAGCCGTGCGTGGCACGCTTGGTCCGAAGGGCATGAATGCGATCATGGACCGGCCGATCGGGACTCCGATTGTGTCGCGCGACGGCGTCAGCATCGCCAGCGAAATCGAGCTTGAATGTCCGTTCGAGAACATGGGCGCGCAGGTGCTGCGCGAGGTTTCGAAGCAGACCAACGAAGTGGCCGGCGATGGCACCACCACCGCTACGGTCCTTGCCGATGTGCTCGTGCAGGAAGGTCTGAGATGCCTCGCCGCAGGTTCCAATCCGGTCGAACTGGTCGAAGGGCTTGAACTGGCGGTTACCGAGACCATCGCGGCGCTGAAGCGCTCGGCCAAAGCCCTGCAGGGTCCCGACGGTCTCCGCGCCGTTGCGAGCATTGCCGCCAATGACACGGCGCTTGGAGGTATGGTCGCCGAAGCTTTTGAGCGGGCCGGCAATCACGGGATTGTCGCGGTGGAATTCGGCAATACGGTGGAAACGACGCTCGAAGTCGTCGAAGGCATGGCCTTCGAGCGTGGCTATCTTTCGCATCACATGGTCACCGATGTCGAGAAGATGCAGGTAGTGCTTGATGATCCGTTCATTCTCATGACGGATCACAAAATTCAGACCGGCGAACAACTCGCTGGCGTGATCTCGCTCATCGAAAAGAGCGGGCGGCCCTTGCTGATCATCGCTGAAGAAGTCGCGCCGCCGGTGATCATGCAACTGCTGGCGCGCCGGGACAAAAGCAATTTCAAGGTTGCCGCGATCCATCCGCCCGAATTCGGCCATTGGCGCAAGGCGATGCTTGAGGATATCGCGATCACGACCGGAGGCCGCGTGATTTCGGCCGATCTCGGGGGCAGGCTCGAAAAGGTCGAGCTGCACGATCTCGGCTCCGCGCGCCAGGTGCGCATTTCGTCGTCGAAGACGCTGATCACGGCGGGGGCCGGCGATCAAAAGAAGATCGCCGCGCGCCGCGAGCAGGTGATGCGCCAATACGATGCGGCGCCTGAAAATATCGAGCGTGATAAATTCCAGGAACGCATCGCAAAGCTGTCCGGCGGCACGGCCATCATCCTCGCGGGTGGCGCCACGCCGGTCGAGCAAAAGCGCCGCACCCAGTTGATTGAGGATGCGATCAACGCTACCCGCGCGGCGATTGAGGAAGGCATCGTGCCCGGCGGCGGCCTCGCTCTGCTCAAGGTCGCGCCGAAGCTTGACGCGATGATCGAGGGACTAAGTGGCAGCACCAGACAGGGAGCGGAGCTGCTGCAGCGCGCGCTTAGCCGGCCGCTCTATTATATTGCCGCCAACGCCGGCCTGAATGCCGAAGCCGAGGTGTCGAAGGTCGCCAAAGGCAAGAACGGCCACGGGCTCGATGTACGCAACGGTTCGTCCGTCGATCTCGTCGAGGCAGGCATCATCGACCCGGTCAAGGTCTGCTACAGCGCCGTTCGCAATGCAGCCTCCGTTGCCGGTCTGATCCTCACGACGCAGACGCTGATCGCCAAGAAGCCGGATGACTATGATCCGACGGCGGGACCGGCGTTTGGCGGAGGCGCCGAATTACTCTGATCCGCTATGGCGCTGAAAGCCTCACCATGGCCGGTGGCGCGGCGCGCCCGGTCATCTTGGGGGTTTTTGTCCGAGTGCCCGATAGACCGTATTTCTTGAAATACCAAGGCGTCGCGCGGTTTCGCTGACGTTTCCCGCGGTTTCGGTATGAACCGCGAGGACATGGGAGCGCTGGGTTTCATGCAGCGAGCCCGATGTCGTCGGCTGAGCTTGATGGACCATGGCTTCGACCCCGGCTTCGTCGATGCAGCCGTCACTGGTCAGGGTCAAGCGCGCCAGCACATTGCGCAACTCGCGGATGTTGCCGGGCCAGGGCCGCGCGGCGAGACGCGTGATGGTCGCCGGCGTGACTTCACAGTTCGGGTCGATCGAGCCCAGCAGATGGTGAACGATGGCGCCGAAGTCGACGCGGTCTTGCAGCCTGGGAAGCTTCACTTCGAGGGCGTTGAGGCGATAGAGCAGATCGGACCGGAAGCGCCCTTCAAGAATTGCCTTGTCGAGGGTGGCGTTGGTGGCTGAGACCAGGAACACGTCGACCTTGGCTCTTACCCCACCAATCGGGCGCACGGTCCAATCGTCGAGCAGTCGCAGAAGCACGGCTTGCAGCGCGACGGGCATGTCGCCGATCTCGTCGAGAAAGAGTGTGCCGCCGTCGGCTTCCTTGACGAGTCCGATCGTGCCGCCGCGCCGGGCGCCGGTAAAGGCGCCGTCGGCATAGCCGAACAACTCGGCCTCGATCAGGCTGTCGGGAAGGGCAGCGCAATTGACCGGGACGAATGCGCCTTTTCGTCCGCTGGCGGCGTGAGCGTGGCGAGCGAGTTGTTCCTTGCCGGTACCGGTCTCACCGCGGATGAGGATCGGCATCTTGCGCGCCGCCGCAGTCTCGACCTGGCGGACAATGGTCCGCACCGTCGGATCCCCGGCAACGAAGCTGGAGGTCGTGTCTCCAGCCGTGTTCTCAGGATGCCGGGGTCGCGGCGTCAGATATTTCCGAGGGAGAGACGAACTTGCCGCCTCGCGTCGATCGAATGCAGGGTTCAATTTTTGAACGTCGCGCCCGGCGATTGGCACGCGCCGTCGGGCGTGCAGAACGATGATAGCGCCGATGCCGGACGTGCCGTTTTTCACGAGATCGAAGCTCGCATTCGGCAGAAGCTCCTTCAATTTGGCAGGCCATTCCTCGAAGGGGAGCGCCTTCAAAAATCGAGTTGCCGCATCATCGCCGGGATCGCGGCGGTTATGCTGGAGAGTCCCCATGGCGCGCTCAGTCGCATGGAGGATCGTGCCTCGACGGTCGAGCACAATGCACTCTTCGGTCATCCACAACGACCTCTTCGCGAGAAAGTGGCACAGCAGCTTTTCGTGATCCTGCCGAACCGATTGGGCCAACACGCTTTCCACGTGATGGCCGACCGAAACCGCAAGAGCGAGACTCTGTGGGTTGAAGGTGCTTGCCGGGCCCGATATGTCCACCACGCCGAGCAATTCCCCGTCGTTGGGGTCGTGAACCGGCACGGCAGCACAGGTCCATCGTTGTACTTCGGTGCAAAAATGCTCAGCGCCACGGATCTGGACAGGTTTCGATTCCGCTATCGCAGCGCCAATGGCGTTGGTGCCGATGTCGGCTTCGCTCCAGCGGCCCCCATGCTCCAGGTGAACCGTGCGACCGGCGTCGATGACCCTGTCATCGCCCTGGGTATCGATGATCAATCCGGTTGGATCGGTCAGGATCATGATTGAGTTCGCATCTCTCAAAAATGTTCTCGAGTTATCGAGCGCGCACCGGGCGGCATGACGGAGCGAAGCATGCTTGGAGCGGTAACGAAACAATTCGGCGTCCGCGACAAGCGGTGCTCTCGGGCGATCGACCGCGATCTGATGATTTTTGGATCTCTGCCACGATGCTGCGACCGACGATCTCAAATCCGTCGACAGCGCTCCGCGCTCGACGAATTTCTCCCAAGCGTCCCGCACTTCTCGCTGGTCCATTCCGGCTCCTGCGACGTGATCAATTCCGCGACCTGCCCATGTACAAGGGCTCGCGACCAATCACTAAGACGGGCAAATCGTCGAAGGCGCCGGCGCTGTGGCTCAAAAGCTCTGGATTCAATCGCTTCCAGCCGCCCTGACGGCGGGCCTGGATCGCTTGAACCTTTTCAGGCGCTTTTGCCACGATGACGGCGGCGTCATCCGACAAAAATCCATCCGGCGTTCACTTCCCAGTCCACAAGCGGTTCTTCGGCGCCGCTAAGCGACGTAGCTTATACTTCTTGACTGATAGTGCAAAGGAGAAGCCGGCCGCGTCTGCGGCGCTCGGAGAATTTTACCTGGAAGCTTGTCGGCGAAGGAACCCTAGCGGATGGTCGGGCGTGGTAGCCGATCCGCCAAGTCCGACAACTTCCTCAGTATCCATTGCTGCGTCTGTTGGGTCGAGGACCGGACCACCGCTTGCATCGGATAGGTGCAGCGCAACATTCGAGAGTCGGCCAGGAGCCTCATTCGAAAACATGCAAATTTGAAAGACCGCTTTTGGTCATGCCCACCTGAAATCCTAACGCTTTTGACACTTGCGGGGCAGGCGGTTGGCGATTGCAGTCCGGCATTGCCGGGAGTAGCCTTGCGACCATGGCTGACGCGGATGACGGGCGCGCCTCGATGAAGGAAGATCTCGAAACAAGAATTCCTCGGCGCGATCTGCTTCGGCTGACCCTTGCCGGAGCCGGTGCGGCTTCTGTCGGCGCGGTGTTGCCCGCGCCAGTGGCTGCAAAACCGGTCGACATGAAGGACAAGCGCAGGGCGCGCTATCAGCCTGACTCGGCCGAGGTGCGGAACTTCTACCGCGTCAACAGCTATCCCGGTGCCCGATAGGGGAAGATATCAGTGCTGATCAGAAAGTCGGACTGTCGTCGGGGAAGTGCAAAGCCGGCGCGTGCGGAGGCCAAGAGGCCGTCCGGCGGACTGGATCGGCGCACATTCCTGAGGCGATCAGGCATCACCGCCGGTACGCTCGTGGCGCTCGGTGAACTCGCGCTTGACGGCGTGCGCAAGGTCGAGGCCGGTCCGCCACCTGCGCCCGGCGCGACCGTCACCACCCGCAAGAATGTCTGCACGCACTGCTCGGTCGGATGCTCCGTGATCGCCAAGGTCGCCAATGGCGTGTGGATCGGGCAGGAGCCGGACTATGACAGCCCGATCAACCGCGGCTCGCATTGCTGCAAGGGCGCCGCGGTTCGCGACGACGTCCTGAGCCAGCGCCGCCTGCGCTATCCGGTCAAGCTCGTCAACGGCCAGTGGCAGCGCATCTCCTGGGAGACGGCAATCGACGAGATCGGCGACAAGCTGCTCGATATCCGCCAGAAGGCGGGCCCCGACTCGGTCTATTGGCTTGGCTCGGCCAAGTTCACCAACGAAGCCGCCTATCTCAACCGCAAGCTGGCGGCGTTCTGGGGTACCAACAATTCCGACCATCAGGCCCGCATCTGCCATTCGACGACAGTCACCGGCGTAGCCAATACATGGGGCTATGGCGCGATGACCAACAGCTACAACGACATCCGTAACGCCCGGACCATCCTGGTGATGGGCGGCAATCCGGCGGAAGCGCATCCGGTCTCGCTGCAACACATCCTCGAGGGCAAGGAGCTCAACCGCGCCAACATGATCGTGGTCGACCCGCGGATGACGCGGACCGCCGCGCATGCGACCGAGTATGTCCGGGTCCGTCCGGGCACCCATATCGCCACCATCTACGGCATGCTCTGGCACATCTTCGAGAACGGCTGGGAGGACAAGGAGTTCATTAGCCAGCGCGTCTATGGCATCGACGAGATCCGCAAGCAGGCGGCGAAATGGAATCCGAAGGAACTCGAGCGCGTCACCGGCCTGCCCGAAGCGCAGGTCAGACACATCGCCGAGCTGTTCGCCAAGCAGAAGCCGGCGACCCTGATCTGGGCGATGGGGCAGACCCAGTTCACCACCGGTACCGCCAATGTCCGCGCGAGCTGCCTGCTGCTGCTCGCCACCGGCAATATGGGCCAGCCCGGCGCCGGCGCCAACATCTTCCGCGGCCATACCAATGTGCAAGGCGCGACCGACCTCGGCCTCGATGTCACGACACTGCCGCTCTACTACGGCCTTGCTGAAGATGCCTGGCGGCACTGGTGCCGGGTATGGCAAGTCGATTACGACTGGATGCGGTCGCGCTTCCCGAACAAGACGCTGATGGAGACGCCGGGCATCCCGAGCACGCGCTGGTTCGACGCGACGCTTCTGCCGAAGGAGCAGATCAACCAGCCGAATCCAGTGCAGGCCATGTTCATCATGGGGCATGGCGTCAACACGATCACGCGGATGCCCGAAGCCGTGCGCGGAATCGAGAAGCTCGAATTGCTGGTGGTGTGCGATCCCTATCCGACGGCGTGGTCGGTGCTGTCGGAGCGCAAGAACGGCACGTATCTGTTGCCGGCCTGCACCAGCTTCGAGATGGACGGTTCGCGCACCGCCTCGAACCGTTCGCTGCAATGGGGCGAGAAGATCGTCGAGCCGGTATTCGAATCGAAGAACGACTACGACACCATATACATGCTTGCGCGGAAGCTGGGCTTTGCCGAGCTCATGTTCAAGAACATCAAGGTCGAGAACGGCGTGGTGTTGGCAGAGGACATCCTGCGCGAGATCAATCGCGGCGGCTGGTCGACCGGTTATTGCGGGCAATCGCCCGAGCGGCTCAAGGCCCACATGAAGAACCAGCACAAGTTCGACCTGGTCACGCTACGGGCGCCAAAGGACGATCCGGAAGTCGGCGGCGACTATTACGGCCTGCCATGGCCGTGCTGGGGCACGCCGGAGTTCAGGCATCCAGGCACACCGATCCTTTACAACACCAATCTTCCCGTGCAGGAGGGTGGCGGCACATTCCGTGCCCGGTTCGGCGTCGAGCGCGTGGTCAAGCGCAAGGTGATGGAGAACGGGCAGGAGGTCGAGCGCGAGGACCACGACAACCTGCTCGCCGAGGGCGCTTATTCGGTCGGCTCCGACATCAAGGACGGCTATCCGGAATTCACGCTGGGCGTGCTGAAGAAGCTCGGTTGGGACAAGGATCTCACGCCGCAGGAGATGGAAGTCATCCAGCGCGTCAATGCCTCCAATCCGGATGCGGTATCGTGGTCGCTCGACCTGTCCGGCGGCATCCAGCGGGTGGCGATCGAGCACGGCTGCTCGCCCTACGGCAACGCCAAGGCGCGCATGATCGCCTGGAACTTGCCCGATCCGATCCCCGTCTATCGCGAGCCGATTTACACCCCGCGTCCGGATTTGGTCGCGGATTATCCGACATTGCCCGATGCCAAGCAGTTCCGCGTGCCCAATGTTGGTTTCTCCGTGCAGAAGGCAGCGGTCGACCGCGGCATCGCAAAGCAGTTCCCGCTGATCCTGAGCTCGGGCCGGCTGGTGGAATATGAAGGCGGCGGCGAGGAGACGCGTTCCAACAAGTGGCTCGCCGAGTTGAAGCAGCACATGTTCGTCGAGATCAATCCGGCCGATGCGACCGAGCGCGGCATCAAGGATGGCGGCTGGGTGTGGGTGACCGGCGCGGAGAACAGCTCGCGGACCCGCGTCAAGGCGCTGGTCACCGAACGGGTCGGCAAGGGAGTCGCCTGGATGCCGTATCACTTCGCCGGGTGGTTCGAAGGGACCGATCTGCGCGCCCGGTATCCGAAGGGCGCCGATCCGATCGTGCTCGGCGAGAGCGTCAACACGCTCACGACCTATGGCTACGACCCTGCGACCGGCATGCAGGAGCCGAAGGCGACGCTTTGCCAGATCAGGGCCGCGTGAGAGGAAGCGATCATGGCACGCATGAAATTCCTTTGTGACGCGGATCGCTGCATCGACTGTAACGCCTGCGTCACCGCCTGCAAGAACGAGAACGAGGTGCCTTGGGGCATCAACCGCCGCCGTGTCGTCACCATCAATGACGGCAAGCCCGGCGAGCGGTCGGTGTCGATGGCGTGCATGCATTGTACCGATGCGCCCTGTGCCGCGGTCTGTCCGGTGACCTGCATCTTCCCGACCGAGGACGGCATCGTCCTGCACAACAAGGATTTGTGCATCGGTTGCGGCTATTGCTTCTACGCCTGCCCGTTCGGCGCGCCGCAATATCCGCAGGTCGGCAATTTCGGCTCACGCGGCAAGATGGATAAATGCACCTATTGCGCCGGTGGCGGCGGACCGGAAGCGCCGGGCAGCGAAGCGGAATACGCAAAATACGGCTCGAATCGGTTCGGCGAGGGCAAGTTGCCGCTATGCGCCGAGATGTGCTCGACCAAGTCGCTCCTGGCCGGCGACGGCGACATCATTGCGCAGATCTACACCGAGCGGGTCCACAAGCGCGGTTACGGCTCCGGCGCCTGGGGCTGGACCACGGCCTATCACGAGGACGTCAAAGTCTGAGCGGCAGGTACGCGCGACGCGGGATGAGAACGGAGTGAAGGGTCATGACGTTTCTTGTACGCTTTCGCATCGCGGCCCTCGTCCTGCTGCTCGCTGTTGCCGCAGCGGCGCCTGCATCCGCGCAGAAACCCGGCCCCGACGGCGCGCCCAATCCGACCGCGAGCGTGACCAGCCAAAGCGAACTGCTGCAACAGCAATCGCGTATCGCCGGCCGCATCGATATTCCCGATGTCAAGGCCAGCGTACTGATGCAACCGGCGGGCCGAACCTGGGTCTATTTCCACGAAGTGCTGCTGCATTGGGGCGCCGCGGTCGTGATCGTCGGCACCGTCGTGCTGTTGGCGCTTGCCTATCTGATCCTGGGACGGCTTCCCATCGCGGGGGGCCGCTCGGGACAGAAGGTCATCCGCTTCGAGGCGTTCGAGCGCTTCTCGCATTGGCTGACGGCGGCGTCCTTCGTCCTGCTCGGGCTGACCGGGTTGAACATCACCTTCGGCAAGATCGTGCTGCTGCCGATCGTCGGCCCGGAGTTATTCTCCGACATCTCGGAGGCCGCGAAGTATGTGCACAATTTCACCAGCTTCGCGTTCGTGATCGGCCTTTTCCTGATCACCGCGATCTTCTTCAGGGACAATCTGCCGGCGTATGTGGATATCGAGTGGCTCAAGCGGGGCGGCGGTTTCATCAAGAACAAGCATGCTCCGGCCGGCCGATTCAACCTCGGTGAGAAGATGGTGTTCTGGCTGTCGATTGCGGCCGGCGCCGCCGTTTCCGTCTCCGGATTTCTGCTGCTGTTTCCGTTCTACGGGACCGATATCCTCGACATGCAGCTCGCGCAGATGACACACGCGGTCGTGGCGATCTTGTTCATCGCCCTGATCCTGGGCCACATCTATATCGGCACGCTCGGCATGGAGGGCGCGTTCGAGGCAATGGGGACCGGCGAGGTCGACCTCAACTGGGCAAGAGAGCATCACGACCGCTGGCTGGCGCAGAAACTCGCGAATGAAGATCGGGGTGGCGAGCCCACCGCGACGCCGGCGGAGTAAGAGACCCCCTTCAGTTGCGATCGCGATTGCCGCGGCGCGGCGCTTCTCCGTCGCGTTCCCGCAGATAGTCGTCGGTGGTGCGGACAGCCGGGCTCGCCACTCCGTAGGATTCGAAACCCTGCTCGGCGACGAAACCGACGCGGCAATCGGCGCACATCTTGATGACATCGAGTCTTCCCGGCGAACCGGTATACATCCAGTGCTTGTCCTCGAGCTTGGCGATCACGCGCTCGATTGTGCTCTTGACGCCGAACGGCTTGCTGCAGCGGATGCAGCAGAACGGTTCCTCCTCCTTGAGGATGCGGGCCGGCGCCCTGACGGCACCGAAATCGATCCGCGGCACCAGCGTGATCACCTTCTCGGGGCAGGTCATCTTGCAGAGGCCGCACTGGACGCAGGCGTCCTCGACGAACCGCAGCACCGGCCGCTCGGGATCGTCGCGCAGGGCGCTGGTCGGGCACGCCGACACGCAGGCCAGGCACAAGGTGCAGCCGCCGGCGTCGATCTCCACTGCGCCGACCGGCGCGCCCGCGGGCAACGCGATGATATCAGCAGGCGCAGGCGCCGCACGATGCAGCTCGCCGAGCGCAAGGCGCAGGATGTCGCGTTTTTTCCCGGTGGCGCGGAAGCTTGCCGGACGCGGCGCCGGCGCCAGCGACGGGAGCGCGCGCAGCGTCGCAAGCAGCGCGTCGGGATCGTCGGTCTCGATGGTCGCGACCCGGCCGGAACCGAAGCCGAGCCCGGTCAGGATCGGATCGGCGACCGCCATCGTCCGCGCCAGGCCCGCGATGTCGTGGCGCGGCTTCGTCCGCAGCAGGAAGCGCATCGCGGAGGCGCCATAGGCGAAGACAGCCGCGATGCTCTCGAGCCCGAGCTGCGTGACTTCGTTGACGGCGAACGGCAGCACGTTTGCCGGCAGCCCGTCGCCGAACCGTGCCAGCGTATCGATCAGCGGTGCGCCATGCCTCTCGTCGTGCACCAGCACGATCGCCTGCTCGCCGCCGGCTTCGCGGTAGGCGAGCAGCATCGCGCGCAGCCTGCGCATCAGGATGTCTTCGGGCGGCAGCGCATAGGAGGCCGCGCCGGTGGGGCAGGCAGCCGCGCATTGACCGCAGCCTGCGCAGATATTCGCATCGATCGCGACATGATTGCCGGCGGACGTGATCGCGCCGGCGGGACAGAGATCGAGGCAGCGGGTGCAGCCGATCCGCCCCGAGCGCGAATGGGCGCACAGACCGGTATCGAGCGTGACATAGCGCGGCTTCTCGAAGGTGCCGACGAGATCGCGCGCCTTGAGCACGGCTTGCAGCATGGCTCGGGGGGAGGCGGGATCGGCGCGCAGATAGCCGTCGCGCAGATCAGCGGCGGGAAAAAATGGTGTCCCGCCCGTGAGGTCGAGGATGAGGTCGCAATTCGATCGCGCGTTGTTGCGCGAGGGACCAAACAGCAGGGTGCTGCGCGAGGACGGTGCGGCTTCGGCGAAATCATCGACCGTCATCTCGAACGCGCCAAGATGGCCGCGTGCACCGGTCACCTTCCCCTTCGCCACCGGAAAGTCCGCGTTTCGAGGCGGAGCGATCGAAGCCGGCGGTTCGATCAGCACGGTGACGTCGAGATGGTCCTTGAGCAGATTGCCGGCTTCGATGGCGCTCTCATCGCGGCCGCAGATCAGGATGACGCCATCGCTTTGCAGTTCGACCGACGGTGTCGGTGGCGCAAGCTCGGCGGCCGCCGCGAGCAACGCTGCCATCTTCGGTCCGGCTCGGGCGGCGTCGCTCGACCAGCCGGCTGCCTCGCGGACGTTGGCGAATTGTATGGAATGTGTGCGGCCGGTTTCCGTAGCCGCTTCGGAAAACAACGCCGCTTCCTGGGTGCAGGCGACCGTGAGCGGGCCGTCCTCGGCGGCAATGGCCCGGAAGCGGTCGAGTTCGGCGCGGCAGAGTTGGGTTGCCATCACGGCGTCGTGCCGGCAGCCGCGGCGGATGGCATCGGCATCGAGCGGCATCGTTCCTTCGCAGGAACAGACGAAAAGACGCCTCGCGATATCGGACATTGTGGTCACGAACCCGTGTTGCCGTGCGGCGCGGCCGGCGAAACTGGCCGGGAACTTGTGGAAAGTATATACTGGCTGTCGGGTAAAATACGATTGTCGTTTGGCGGACTTGCAGGGAGTATCGGATGAGCGCGCCGCGTGACTTCTGGCTCTCCTGCGGCCATCATTTGCTCGACCGCGACGAGAGCGGCCGGTTGCTGGTCACCGACGACTTCCTGAAGGCCTATCTGGCGCGCCCTGAACTGATGCCGCCGCCGGAAGCCTGCGCAGCGGAGCAGGAACTTCACGACGGATTGCTGCGTGATCCGCGGCAGCCGGTGTCCGCCGCGCAGATCGAGGCGATCGCTGACGCGGACGCGCGCGAGAACTGGCAGATGATGGTGGCCTGGCGCGATCATCTGGTGAGGCACCGCAGCCTCGAGGCCGCCTATCTCGCGATCATCAGGGGCAACATCGCCTTTCCCCAGATCCTCATTGGGCAATTGGCGCAGGTGATCCTGCGCAACGCGCTGGACGAGTGTGGCGATCCGTTCATGCTGCGCGCTGCCGAGATGTTCTTCCGTCCACAGAAGCTCATGATACAGGAAACGACGATCCTGACGATCGACGAGGAAAGGGCCTCCGCGCATGGCCGGCATTCGCCGTCGCCGCTGATGGCGCTGCTGGGACTGCCGGAGACTGCCGAGGTCGATGTGCTGAACGAGATGACGGCAGACCGTTATTGGGATCGCAGCGATCGTTTCGACATGGCGCTCGAACTCGCGTCCGGTGGGCGCGGCCTGGCAGCGCTTGGCGATGTCTGCGCGCGCTGGCTGGCGCATCTGCTGGCGATCGAAGTCGCGGTCGAGCCTGTAGCGGAACTGCAGGACGTCTCCTGGAACTGGTATGTCGGCATGAGCACCGATGCGACGCGGATCGGGGACGCGATCTGGAACGGCGATGACCTCGATGACGCCGCGCGTGCTCAATTGATCGGACTGTTCCGGCTGACGTTCCGTGATGTCTCTTGTATGATCGAGAAGGTCAGGGGGGAGCCGGTCTATCTGTTGCTTGCGACGACAGCCGACGAGGTGTTGCGGCTGAAGCCGCAAAACCTCGTCACCGGCCTACCGATCGCGACTGCGGAGGTGGTGAATTGATATCGACCGCTCTTGCTCGGATTCCCGTGGGCGTCGTGGTCGAGCGACGCAAGGGCAGGAGCGCGTGGGCCGGATTCCTGTGGCGGCCGGTCTCGGTGTTCGCCGGAAGCCCGTCAGCCGCGCCGTGGACGCCGCTCGATGCGGAAGGAGAGGCCATGCTGTTCTACGCGGGGGAGGCCGTGATCGAACTGTATCGCACCGAGACGACCAATTATCGCGAGAATCTCGCATCCGGCTCGCCTGCGTTGTGGGTCAACCTGCGCTCGACCGCGTCCGAACCACCCTATGAATTGCTTAATGTCACCGCTGATCCAGCGGAGGGCGAGGCGTTCACGGATGCCGGCAGCAATCTGATCGAGGCGGTACCAATGCCGGCAGGCATCGTTGAAATCGTCGAGCGATTTGTCAGGGAGCATCATGTCGAACGGCCATTTCTCAAGCGGAAGCGCGGTCGGCAGATGTCGTCGCCCGGGAATGCCGTCGGGGGAGCGGACGATGACTGAACCGGAAAATGTCTTCCTGCGCTGGGCTCGGCTGAAGCAGGCCTCGAAAGAGCAGCAGGAAGCTGCTGCTGTCGAGGCTCCGATCGTGCCGCCCGCGGATATCGCGGCGGCTACGGACGAACCGTTCGATCCGGCAAGCCTGCCGTCAATTGAATCAATTGTCGCCGAAACCGACATCGTCGCGTTCCTGCGCGCGGGCGTTCCGGCCGAATTGACCCGGGCGGCATTGCGCCGGACCTGGGCCAGCGACCCGGCCATTCGCGACTTCATCGGCATCGCCGAGAACCAGTGGGATTTTAACGATCCGGACGCGATGCCGGGCTTTGGCTCGCTCGATCCCTCGGAAAACCCAGCCGATCTTCTCGCGCAGGTCTCGCGCCGGCTCGAGTGCGTGCCGGACGCGCTTGGGGATCTGACGGAAGCGGTTGACCCGGATCGTTACGAGGCCATCGCTGCCGCGGAGCCCGTTGTCGATTCGCGGCCCGCAGCAGCCGCGTCGCCGCCCACTGCAATGCCGATTGCGCAGGCCGAAAGCGAACCGGCGTCCGTCGTTCAGGACGGTGATCTGTCCCGCACACGCCGTCATGGCAGCGCCTTGCCGCGATAGCGAAAAACGATGACAGGCTCGATCCCAGACAAAGCCGCAACACGCATCGTCGATGAGATCGACCGCGCCCGCGCACAGGAATATGCACTGCTGGCGATCCTGCTGACGCGCGGCCCGGATGCAGCGCTTCTTTCGAGCCTCGCCGGCCTGTGTGGCGACGCCAGCCCGATCGGTACGGCCCATGTCGCGCTGGCCGAAGCGGCCCGGCGCACCGACGCAGAGCGCGCGGCGCGCGAATTTTTTGCTTTGTTCGCCGGGCTCGGCAAAGCTGCGCTGCTACCCTATGCCTCGCACTATGTGGCGGAGACGTTGTACGGACGCCCGCTCGCCCGGGTGCGGGAGACCCTGCAAGGCCTCGGCATCGAGAAGGCGCCGGAGCGAGCGGAGCCGGAGGATCATGCCGGATTCCTCTGTGAAATCATGGCGGGCCTCGCTGGCGGCGGAATCGCCGCTCCCGAGGGCGCCGATCGCGCCTTTTTTGAGCAGCACCTTTCACCCTGGATCAAGCGCTTCTTCATCGACCTCGAATGCGCGGAAACGGCTGATTTTTATGCATCCGTGGGTACGCTCGGGCGGATCTTCGTCGAGATTGAAGTGGAAGCATTCGCGCTTCCCGCCTGAACACGGTCTTTTGTATGAGTGGAATCCTATCGACTGCAAAAAACTGCTAGAGAGGCCCCGGTGCAAGCCACAATCCCTTGCCCGCAAGCACGAGATGTGACCCGTGACAGGAGAGGGACACGATGCGCGCGTTTTTCTTCGCCTTGCTACTTGGCGCCGTGATTGCGGTCGGGGCCGCGGCGATCCTCGATAATTTCGTGCAGGAGTCGGCGACGACGGCCTTCGCCGAGCCCAGCGCCAGAGTCTAGCATATCGGCGCGGCTTCGAACCTTGTTGGGACTTCGCCGACCTATTTGAGTGGAAGTGGAGATGCTTCATGACCCGCTCGATGACTGCTATTGTTGCGATTTCGGCGCTGGCTATGGTCGGAACCCTGTTGTGGCGGTCGAATTCGCATTCAATTGAACTGACCGCCGCCGCGATGCCGTCGCTCGTGGAACTGCACGCGATGGCCGGCGTCGAAAAGCTGCCTGTCCAGGAAATCGACGATCAGTCCCTGATCTATTCGACGCCGGCGAAATAGACCGCGGCGGGGGACTGAACGGCCTCGGTTTGGGATCGGTTTGTCCCTTGTTGCGGCCGCTACCCGACTCGCCGAGACGCATTCTACGACGGGTGCCTTGCGCGAATGGTCGCTATCGCTCGTGGATTACGTGGCCACTAAGCACCGAACTTCCTCGACTCAATCGCCGCGCTTGACGACAAACTGGACACGCTCCCCCGCAAATCGGGTCTCGTGGTAGACGATCGGCCGCTTGTCGCGATCGATGTCGATACTTTCGACGGCGAGGATGGGCGTCATGGCTGACTGTCGCAGATGCCGGACCTCATCCTGTGAGGGGTTGCGCGCAATGACGCGGGTCGTTTCGCGCGTGTAGTCGTGGACGCCGTAACGAGCGAGTGCCTTCGTGATCGACATGGATTCGCGATAGATCGTACCGAAGTCCTGAAACCGGCCGGCGGGGAGGTAGGTATCGCCGATGCTGATCGGTATGCCATCCGCTTCCCCGATGACCCGAATGAAGACTGCCATCTCGCCCTCGGCCATCTCCAGTGCCTTGCATAGCTGGGCGTCAGCCCTGCGTTCGCTCACCTCCAGGAGCGTGCGGCTGGGCTCGCGTCCCTGGAGCGCAACATTCGTGCTGAAGCGTGTGCGTTCTCCGATCTCGTAGTCGATCAGGCCGGGAACCAGATAGGAGCCGCCACCCTTGCGCTTGAAGATGACGCCGCGCTGGACAAGGCCCGCGATCGCCTGGCGCGCGGTGTGGCGGTTGACGCCGAAGCGCTCGGCCAATTCGTGCTCGGACGGCAAGCGTCCCGCACCGTCAAATTTCCCGCCTTGAATGTCCTGCAAGAGCACTTGCTCGAGCTGTTTCCACCGAGGTTCTTGAGGCTCAGCCGACGAATTGGGCCGCATCCGGTTCATCCGCTCGAATATCAGGTTGGTCAAGGCTCCAGCGGGACTGACACTGCCACAACCCATCTGCCGAACTCGGTTGGCAAGAAGGTCTGGCCGTCATCCATTTGTAGCAAAATCTGTCTAGACAGATTTTGTCGTCAAGTCGAGAGGGCTTGGGCGCGGACGGGATGGAGTAGGGATGGCAGCGATCAGCCTTGAGAGGCTATCGAAGGATTATGGCGGCAACCCTGTTCTAGATGCCGTTTCGCTCGATATCGCAGACGGGGAATTCCTGACCCTGCTCGGGCCGTCCGGCTGCGGAAAGTCCACGCTTCTGCGGATCATCGCGGGCCTCGAGCCGCAGGATTCCGGCAGCGTCACCATCGGCGGGCTCCCGGTCGACGGACTGCGTCCGAAACAGCGCGACGTCGCCATGGTCTTTCAGTCCTACGCTCTCTACCCGCACATGACGGTCGCGGCGAACATGGCGCTTCCGTTGAAGATGCGGCGTCTCAGTCCCCTGCAACGCTTGCCGGTCATCGGCCGTCTCCTCGCGGGAACGCAAGCAACGATCCGGCAGATCGAATGTGAGGTGCGGCAAACAGCGGCCGCGCTTGAAATCCAGCATGTTCTTGACCGGCGTCCCGGTGAGCTTTCCGGGGGCCAGCGCCAGCGTGTCGCCGTCGGCCGGGCGATGGTGCGCCGTCCGTCGATTTTCCTGATGGACGAGCCGCTCTCCAATCTTGACGCCAAGCTGCGCGTCACGATGCGTGCGGAAATCAAGGAATTGCACCGCAAGCTCGGCGTGACGTTTGTCTATGTCACGCACGACCAGGCAGAGGCGATGACCCTTTCGGATCGCGTCGCCGTGATGCTTGACGGAAAGCTGCGGCAGGTCGGCCGACCTCTCGAGATCTATGCCGATCCGGCGGAACGGCGCGTCGCCGAATTCATCGGCTCTCCCAAGATTACCATGATCGAGGCTTGCGTCGGCGAGGGCGGAAAGCTCTATCTCGGCGACCGCGCGCTGGCGATTGAAACCGACCGGCAGCCAGGCGCCTCGGTCATTCTCGGCATCCGGCCGGAAGCTTTCACGCCGGGGGCGCCCGGAGGGCAGGGAGAATTGCTTGCTGGACGGGTACGGCTCGTCGAACATTTGGGCTCGGACCTCTATGTCCATCTCGACGCAGACGGACAAGCCGAGCCGGTGATCGCGCGGCTGGACACCGAGCGAGCGTCTCATGTCGCCATCGGCGAACAAGTCCATCTGGCGGCGCGCGCCGAGCGGATATTGCTGTTTGAGCCTGAAGGCCGTCGGATCCGAACTTGTCCCGATCGCCGATCTTCCGCCGCCGTCGCCGTCGACACCAAGGTTACCGCCAGACGCGAGTTTGTGCGATGAAGCTGGTCGCCAGCTCCGGCCATGACGCGTCAGCGCGCCGAGCGGATGATGCATCCGCGAACCGATTGCCGGCGCGCAGGCGAGGTGACGCGCTTGCAGCCTTCGCGCTCGCCGGTCCTGCGATCGTGCTCTTGCTCATCCTGTTCATCCTGCCGGTGGCCGCCATCATCGTCATCGCCCTGACCGATTGGCAGTTCGGGATGAGGAGCCTGCATTTCGTCGGCCTGGCCAATTTTGCGGGAATATTGGCTGATGAGGCCTTCGTCGCCTCGCTGCGCAACACGCTCGTCTACGCATCGATCGTGGTGCCGGGCGCCATTCTGGGAGGTCTCGGCGTCGCGCTGTTGATCGAAAGCGGCAACAGCCTGCGTAACTTCTATCGCGCCATCCATTTCCTGCCATTCATGGCAACGCTTGCCGCTATGGCGATCGTCTGGGAGGCGCTGCTCCATCCGACCATTGGCCTCGTCAACAGCACATTCGCCTCCGTCGGCTTGCCCACAGCCAACTGGCTGCGTGACGAAGCGACGGTGCTGCCGGTGCTCGCTGTCATCGGGATTTGGCAGAATCTCGGCTTTGCCATGGTGCTCTTCCTGGCGGGTCTCAAGAGCATCCCGCAGGACCTCTACGACGCGGCCGACATCGACGGCGCCGATCTATGGCTTGATCGGCTGACGAGTGTGACCCTGCCGATGCTGGGCCCTGTCGCGATGTTTGTCGTCATTGTCGTGGCGCTCAGGGCCTTCGAAGTCTTCGATACCGTGCAGA
>Ga0081540_1001493_pt1 | contig 20169 bp, 26 predicted proteins | sample TabmetS2T1R1_FD_71024 | JGI IMG/M metagenome (GOLD analysis project Ga0081540, IMG submission 71024) | Tabebuia heterophylla rhizosphere microbial communities from the University of Puerto Rico - S2T1R1 | ecosystem: Host-associated > Plants > Roots > Rhizosphere ... | reverse complement strand
ACACGCCGAAGCGGACCTGGGTGGCGAGGACGACCTCGTCGCGGCGGCGCGCGAGCCAGGGCGACAGCGCGCGCTCGGAGGTCCCGTCGCCGTAGGTATCGGCGGTGTCGACGAAGCCGCCGCCGGCGTCCAGGAACGCGTCGAGGATCCGGTCGGCCTCGTCGGGCGGGGTCTGGGCTCCCATGAGCATCGCGCCGAGGCAGAGGCGGCTGACGCGCAGCGGGCCGAGGTCGCGGGTCTCCATGGGGCGCACCCTTCCCGCCGGGCGCGCCGCTGAACCGCGGCGGGGCGGTAGCTTGCCGCGCCATGACGGCGCTCTCCGAGCTCGACCTGCCGGTCCTCGACTACACCGACCCGCAGCTGCGCGGGGCGGGCTTCCACCCGCGGATGGCCGAGCTCGCCGCGCAGGGCTGGCTGGCGGCCACGCCGCTGGGAGCCGTCGTCCTCGACCGCGAGACCTCTGAGCTGTTCCTGCGCAGCAAGTCGACGACGTTCCCCGGGCGCAAGCTCGCCGAGATCTTCGGGATCGAGACGGGGCCGCTGGCCGAGGAGCTGCGACGCAACATCCTCTGCATCGACGGCGACGACCACCGGCGCCTGCGCAACCTCGTCAACCCCGCCTTCACGCCGCGCGCCGCCGACCGCTGGCGCCCCGCGATGCGCACCTACCTCGAGCAGCTGTGGGACGCGGTCGCCGGCGAGCGCTGCGAGTTCGTCGAGGCGCTCGCCAAACCCTATCCGTCGCTGGTCATCGCCACCGTCATGGGCGCGCCGCTGGCCGACGCCCCGCGCCTGCACCACTGGTCCAACTGGATCCAGAAGCAGTTCGACGCCGAGGCGCTCATGACCCAGCGCGAGCTGATCGAGGAGGCGGTCGTCGAGTTCTACGCCTACGCCGACCAGCTGCTGGCCGCGCGCCGCGAGGATCCGGGCGACGACCTCGTCTCGACGCTGCTGGCCGCGGAGTCCGAGGGCGAGCGCCTGTCGGACGTCGAGTGCGTCAACCTCGTCCTCAACGTCCTCATCGGCGGCGTGGACACCACGCAGTCCCAGCTCGCTCACGCGACACGCCTGCTCGCCGAGCACCCGGAGCAGTGGGCGGCGCTGCGCGACGAACCGTCGCTTTCGGCGGCCGCCGTGGAGGAGGCGCTGCGCTACGAGCCGATCACGCCGTTCACTGCCCGGATCGTCGTCGAGGACATGCAGGTCCGCGGGGTCGCCTTCCCCGCCGGGACGGTCGTCTTCGTGGCGAGCATCAGCGCCAACCGAGACGGCGTCGAGTGGCCCGAGCGCTTCGACATCACCCGCACCGGCGGCGAGCGCATCACGACGTTCGGCGCGGGCATCCACTACTGCCTGGGCGCCAACCTCGCGCGCGCCGAGCTGGAGGAGGCGCTGGGCTTCCTGGCCACCCGCATCGAGCGCCTCGAGCTCGACGGCGAGCCGGTCTACGGCGGCGTGACGGGCATCTACGGCCTGGACTCGCTGCCGATCGCGTTCACGCGCGCCTGAACCGTCCGGCGCGGCGAGCATGATGCGCGCCAGGCGGCATGACCCGAGTCGACGTCACCACGCGCGTGGTCCTGCGCGTCGTCCTCACGGTCGTCGCGGTGCTGTTCGCGCTGTACGTCGTCTACCTGCTTCGCAAGCCGATCACGTGGATCGTCATCGCCGCGTTCCTGGCGGTGGCGATCTCGGGGCCGATCAACTGGCTCTCGCGCTACATGCGCCGCGGCTTCGCGGTGCTCATCGCCTACCTGTGCCTCTTCGCGATCCCGGTCGGCCTCGGGGCGATCCTCGTCCCGCCGATCGTCAACGGCGGCAACGACCTGGCCGACAAGGCGCCCGAGTACGCCGCCCAGGCGCGCGACTTCGTCAACAAGAACGAGCGGCTGCGCAAGATCGAGGAGGACTACGGGGTCATCAGCCAGCTCGAGGAGCAGGCCAAGAAGCTGCCGAGCAAGCTCGGCGGCGCGGCGGGCACGCTCAAGGACGTCGGCATCGGCATCGTCAACTCGATCTTCGCCGGCGTGACGATCCTCATCCTGTCGATCTTCATGGCTGCCAACGGGCGAAGATGGGTCAGCCGCGCGATCGCCTTCCAACCGCCTGAGCGCGTGGAGCGCCTCGAGCGCGCGGTGGACCGCATCGCCGGGGCGGTCGGCAACTACGTCGGCGGGGCGGTGGCACAGGCGACCATCGCCGGCGTCACCTCGTTCATCGTGATGACCATCCTCGGCATCCCGTTCGCGGGGCCGCTCGCGGTGATCGTCGGGTTCGCCGACCTCATCCCGCTGGTCGGCGCGACCATCGCCGCGATCCTCGTGGCCATCGTCACCCTGTTCGCCGACTTCCCGCTGGACACCATCATCTGGGTGGTATGGGCGATCGTCTACCAGCAGATCGAGAACGCGGTCATCCAGCCCCAGATCCAGCGCCGCGCGGTGGACGTCAACCCGTTCGTCGTGCTGGTATCGGTGCTGTTCGGCTCGACGCTGTTCGGGATCCTCGGCGCGCTGCTGGCGATCCCGATCGCGGCGTCACTGCAGATCGCAGTCCATGAGTGGTGGGAGTTCCGCCGGTCGGGCCGCGCCGAGCTGGCGGTCGATCCCTAGCTAGAAGTCCTCGGGGAGGATGTGGCCGGCGTGCAGCGCCTCGGCGAAGCGGTCGATGCGCTCGAGCTCGCAGCTGAGCGCCAGTGCGTTGGCGGCGGCCTCGATGCGGGCGCTGTCGCGGTCGACCGCGCGGTCGAGGGCGCACAGCGTGATGGTGTCGTGCAGCTGCACCGCCGACCAGCCGCAGTTCGCGCATGCGAGGTCGACCACGACGCGGCCGTCGTCGTGCTCGGCCAGGATCGCGCGAGGCGCGACGAACGGCTGCCGACAGGTCGGGCACTGGTGAAGATCGCTGCTCCCGAGGGCCATGTCGAACAGGCGTCGCATGCCGGTTCAAACGCCGAGAGGGCGCCGCTCTTGCGCGAACTTCTCGAGCAATCGACGGACGGTCGGTGCCGGACGGCGGGCGGTACTGTCCGGGCATGGCGAGAGAGCCCTTCTACACCGCGCGCGCGCACGTCACCGGGGGTCGCGAGCATGGCCACGGCCGCACGAGCGACGGCCTGCTCGACGTGCAGCTGCGCGTCGCGCCCGAGCTGGGCGGCGACGGCGGCGGCACCAACCCCGAGCAGCTCTTCGCAGTCGGCTTCGCCGCGTGCTTCGAGGGCGCGCTCATGGTCGCCGCGCGCCGCCAGCGCCTTGAGGCGGGCGACGTCGCCATCGACTCGCAGGTCAGCCTCACCGCCGCGGAGGACCGCAGATTCGTCCTCGGTGTCACGCTCGACGTGTCGCTGCCGTCGGTCGAGGACCCCGAGCAGGCGGTTGCGCTGGTCGAGGCCGCCCACCAGATCTGCCCCTACTCGAACGCCACCCGCGGCAACGTCGAGGTCCGGCTGACCGCCAACGGCCAGCCGATCGGCGCGAGCTAGGCGAGGAAGCGCAGCACGCGCTCCTCGAGGAGCGCTGCAGCGGCCTCGTCGTAGGCGGGGAGGCTGCGGTCGCTGAAGAGGTGTGCCTCGCCGGTGTAGACGAAGAGCTCCGCGGTCGCCACCTCGCCGGCGAAGGCGCGGGCGGCGTCGAGGTCCTCGGCGCCGACCTCGTCGTCCTGCATCAGATGGATCTGGGCGCGCAGCCCGGCCGGCCACGGGCTGCCCAACGCCGACGGCGGGACGCAGCCGTGGAGCAGCAGCGCGCCGCGGGCGCCCGGCCGCGTCTGCGCCAATGCCTGCGCCGGCAGGACGCCGAGCGACATCCCCGCGTAGACGAGCTCGCCGGGAAGCCCATCGGCCGCGCGCCGGCCGCGTTCGATGATCGTGTCGAAGCCGACCTCCTCCGCGTTGGCGATGCCGTCGTCGAGGTCGGCGAAGGTCCGGCCCTCGTAGAGGTCGGGCAGGTGCACGAGGTGGCCGGCGGCGCGCAGGCGCTCGGCGAAGGTCTCGCAGCCCGCGGTCAGCCCCTGCGCGTGGTGGAAGAGCAGAACCTCTGCCACGCGGACGGAGTCTAGGTCTCATAAGTCCCTCAGCGTTCGCTTAGCCGTCCTTGAGCGGATCTTGGTCAGGAATTCAGCGTCGCTACCGACAATCCAGACATGGCGCAGGACCTCGAGCTCACCACCGATCAGGCACGCCTGATCGCGCGCCTGCGCGGCCGCTGGCCTGATGCGGAGCTCCGCGTTCACCAGCGGCGGTGGGGCGTCATCGTCGAGGTCCGCGACGGCGATCGCACGCTGTCGCTCACCGCGCTCGACGGCTGCGGTGGCATCGAGGACGAGCGCCCTCTCTCCTGGGCCGCCTGAGCGGAAATCGCCGGGCGAGACTCGGCTCGCCCGGCGCCGCCCGGTCATGGATCGCCGCTGAACTACTACGTCCCAGGACTTGTGTCGTGGTGCCTGGGTGGCGTCGACACTCCCGACCACCGGGGCAGGCCGCCGGCACGAGGCCGGCGCGGGACCACGGTCGGCCGCCGCAGAACGGCGACCACGGCCGAGTGGGCGATCCGCCGGAAGCGAGAAGGCTAGCGAGACTTGGCGGGCCACCCGGCCCGGGGGTCGGGCAGCGGCGTGAGGATGGCCTCCAGCCGCTCGCGCTGGGGCTCCAGGCGGGGCGGCAGGATGATGGCCGAGCCGAGCTCCTCGGTGCTGTAGCCGTCGACCGTGAAGCCCGGCCCGTCGTCGGCGATCTCGAAGAGGACCCCGCTGGGCTCCCGGAAGTAGATCGAGTGGAAGTAGTGGCGGTCGACGATGCCCGACGTGGGCACGCCGGCGTCACGCAGCCGCTCTTCCCACTTTGGGTGCTCCGCCACCGTCGTGCCCCACGCGACGTGGTGCACCGTCCCGGCACTCTGGCGGCCGCGCTCGGGCGGCGGCGGGTCGTAGGCGATGAGCGAGCCGCGGACCTCGCCGCGCAGCTCCCAGGTCGCCTCGTCCGCGGGCCGTGCGCCGAGCAGCTCCTCGAGCACGCGCGCGCTGCGCCCCGGGGCGTCGCTGTAGGCGCGCACCGCCTCGAAGCCCTGCAGCGCGTGCTCGGACGGTATCTCGGGGTGGTCGGCGGCCAGCGGCGTGTCGCCTGAGGCGGCAACGGCAAGCTCGTGGCGCAGGCCTTCGGGATCGGCGAACCGCACGCCGGCGTCGTCGCGGTCGACCGCGACGCCTTCCGCGGCGAGCCGGTCGGCCCAGAAGCCGAGGGCCTCGGGCGCGCCGACCCGCCAGACGATGGTGTGGACCATCCCGGCGCCCGCGCGCCCCGGCATCGCCTGGGGGTACTCGAAGAAGGTCAGCTCGGAGCCGGGCCGCCCTTGCTCGTCGGCGTAGAACAGGTGGTAGACGGTCGGGTCGTCCTGATTGACCGTCTTGGCCACGAGGCGCAGCCCGAGGACCCGCGTGTAGAAGTCGGCGTTGCGCGGCGCGTCGCCGGTGATCGCGGTGATGTGGTGGATGCCCTCGAGCTGCACTGGATCAGTGCCCGATCGTCTTGAAGCTGATCTTCTCGCAGCGGCTGATCTTGTAGCCCGCCTTGCTGCGGTGGCTGATGAACAGCGTGTCGCGCCCCGCGCCGCAGTCGATGCTGCCCCGGCCGAAGTGGGCGTGGATGGTGTCGTTGCCCGCGCCCGCGACGATCGCGTTGCGGCCGTGGCTTGCGTAGATGAAGTCCGAGCCGTCGCCGCCGTACAGGTGGTCGACCTGCGCGGTGCCCTGGCCCGAGGGCTTGTAGTCGCCCCACAGGACGTCGGCGCGCCCGCGGCCGTAGAGGGTGTCGGAGTCGTGGCCGCCGAGCAGCTCGTCGCTCTTGCCCGTACCGCTGAGCGTGTCGTTGCCGTCGTCCTTGTTGATCTTCAGCACGCCGTCGATCTGGGGCCAGCCCTCGTGGCTGGTCTGCGCCCCGGCCGGGCCGGCGGCGATCACGCCCGCGGCCAGCGTGGCGAGCGCGGTCATGCAGGTTCGTCGATTGGCCATGTGCTCGGGCCTCCCCTGTCGATCGTCGTCGATCACCGGCCTGGACGAGGTACGTAGCGCCGCAGGGCGGCCGGCGAGCCCTCCGGCACCGTCATGAAGCTCGCTCCGTGACGGTCGAGGGCGATCGCCTCGCCCTGTCCCTCGCCGATCAGCGCGGTGGGCGAGACGCACGGCGCACGCCGCAGGGTAGTGGTCAGCCGCTCGCGCCCGCGGCGCGCCCAGACGCCGACGCGGTCGTAGCCGCGCAGGACGACGATGCGCCCGTCGGCGCTGACGCTGCCGCCGGTGACGAACGACATCGCGATGCTCGGGCCGGCCTTCAGCGTGTACGCGCCGGCCGGCTCGCGCGCGGAGGTCCGGTAGGCGCGGGCGCTGCCGATGACCTTCGTCACCACGATGAGGTCGCCGCGGATCGGGTCGACGAGGAGCGCCTCGGCGTCGTGGGCCCGGTCGGGGTAGCGCAGGCCCAGTCGCGCGGCCGGAGCGGTGGCGGCGTCGCCGGCCTTCGGCTCTGGCACGCGGTAGACGTCGATGCTCGGCCTGGAGGCGCCGTTGTCGCCGATGTCGCCGACGTAGAGCAGCGGCGAGCCGTCGGGCGCCGGCCCCGTGGCGATGTCCTCCCAGTCCACGGACTGGGCGCCCGTGACCTGCGGACGGGCGGCGACGCGCCCGTCGGTGCGCAACCCGTAGAGCTCGGGCCCGGCTCCCGAGTCGTCGTGGCTCCAGAGCAGGTCGGGCTGCGAGCGGCTGCGGACCAGGCCGCTGAGCTCGTTGGCCGAGGGGTCGGTGACGCGGCCCGTGATCCGGGCGCGCAGCGCGCGGCACAGCGCGGGAGCCCTGTGGGCGACGGATGCTGCCGGCGCTGCGGCTGCGGCGCCCGCGGGAGGCGGCGCGTCGCGGGCGCTCCCACAGCCGCAGCCGAGCGCCGCGAGGGCCAGAGCCGCGACGGCGCTGCGCCTCATCGGGACGCCACCAGCGTGGCGAAGAGGTGCTCGAGCGTCTGCTCGGGGTCCTCGCACAGCCCGGTGTGGATGGCCGAGGGCTGGATGACCGTCGACGACGGCGCGGCCAGCCAGCCGAAGCGCTCCGACGCGCTCAGGCGCGCGAGCGGCCCCGCGGCGGGGTCGCCCTCGGCCACCGCGACGAGCGCGTCGAGCGCCTCGCGCACCGCGGCCGCGTCGATCCCGGGCGCCAGCGCGGTCAGCCGCGCCTCGTCGAGCGCCACGCGAACCCCGAGGAAACGCCGCTGCGGGCAGTGCAGGACCACCCCGACGTTCATGCGCTCCCCGCGCTCGACGCTCGGGACCACACGCAGGATCGCGTACTGGAACGCGTTACGGCCGGGCACGTTCGGCCTCCTCGACGAACGCGCGCGGCGCCTGCAGGCGCGCGGTCAGGAACCCGGCGAGGTCGGCGCGCCTTCCCGCCGGGGCGTCGCCCAGCCACTCGTCGGGCACGAGCGCCGCCGCGCCGTCCGTCGCGCCCAGCGCACGCTGCGCCAGGCGCTCGTCGGCCTCGGCGATCGGGCCTGCGGACGCCAGCAGGACGTGCTCGTCGATGTGGCCGAACGGCGCCTGCGCGGACTCGGCGAGCGGCGCGTCGCCGTGCTGGCGGAAGAAGGCCGCGCCGTGGTCGATCAGCCACGTGCGGCCATGCCAGACGAGCAGGTTCGGGTTGCGCGGCGTGCGGTCGACGTTGGTCACCAGCGCGTCGAACCACACCACGTCGGCGGCGAAGGCCGGGTCGGTGGACTGCACGGCGGCCGGGGTGAACGGCAGCGCGCCGGGGAGGAAGTCCACGCCGAGGTTCGTCCCGGCGCTGGCGGTCAGCAGGTCCTGGATCTCCTGGTCGGGCTCGGCCCGGGGCAGCTCGGGGTCAAGGTCGGCCAGCACCAGCTCGGGCACGGGGAGGCCGAGGGCGCGTGCCAGCTCGCCGGCGAGGACCTCGGCGACGAGGGCCGCCGGCCCCTGCCCGGCGCCGCGGAACTTCGCGACGTACAGGCCGTCGTCGTCGGCCTCGACGAGCCCGGGCAGCGACCCGCCCTCGCGCAGCGGCGTGACGTAGCGCGTGGCGGTGACGCGGCGCAGCCCATCGAGCACCGCATCAGCTTGCCCGATCAGCCGCGGCGAGGGCGATGATGTCCACGCAGGTGTCCAGGCCGATGACCGTCGAGTCGATGGCCAGGTCGTAGAGCGACGCGTCGCGCGCGTCGACGCCGTAGAACTGCTGGACGTAGGCCTCGCGCGCGCGGTCGGTCTCGCGCATGTGGCGCTGGGCGGTCTCGCGGTCGACGCCCTCGATCGCCATCGCCTGCTCCAGGCGCAGGTCCTCGGGGCCGTCCAGGCGCACGTGCAGGGCCCGCGGCGCGTCCTGCAGCACGACCGCTCCTGCGCGGCCGAGGATGACGGCGTCGCCGCTGCGCGCGCGCTCGCGCATCACCTGCTCGGTGGCCTGCAGGTAGGTGCGCTCGTCGAGCAGCTGCTGCGGTGGCGCGGCGCCCGAGAAGGCCTGGGCGGCGGGTGCGAAGCGGACGAGCAGGCGCTCCAGCACGCTGCGCACCGCCTCGTCGTGGCGCAGGGCGTCGGAGATCGGCACCGCGAGGCGCTCGGCGACAACGACCGGGATCGCACGATCGACGAACGGGACCCCGAGGTGCTCGGCGAGCCTGGGGCCGACCTGGCTGCCGCCTGCGCCGTACGAGGCCGAGATGGTGACGACCGGCATGGCCGTGATCTTCCCGGAGCAGCCGATTTGCGCACAAAGCTATGCATGTTAGTATTTAAGCTATGGCAGATAACATCACTCGCGTGAGCCGCTTCGGCTTCGTCAACGCCTACCTCGTCCGCGAGGACGACGGCCTGACCGTCGTCGACACCATGCTTCCCCGCAGCGCCAAGCCGATCCTCGCCGCCGCCCAGCGGCTGGGCGCGCCGATCGTCCGCATCGCGCTGACCCACGCGCACGGCGACCACATCGGCTCGTTGGACGAGCTGGCCGGCGCGCTGCCCGGGGTCGAGGTGCTGATCTCCACGCGCGACGCCCGCTTCCTGCGCAAGGACATGTCGCTGGACCCGGGCGAGCCGCAGGACAAGCTGCGCGGCGGGTGGCCGGGGGCGAAGACCGAGCCGACGCGCACCCTGGAGCCGGGCGACATGGTCGGCTCGCTGGAGGTCGTGGCCTCGCCCGGCCACACGCCCGGGCACGTCGCGTTCCTCGACCGCCGCGACGGCACGCTGCTCGCCGGCGACGCGTACTCGACCCTGGCCGGCGTCGCCACCGCGGCCAAGGCAAACCCGCTCTTCCCACTCGTCGCCGGTGCCACGTGGCACCGCCCGACCGCGCTGGAGAGCGCCCGCGCGCTGCGCGCGCTCGATCCGCAGCGCCTGGCGCCCGGCCACGGCAAGATCGTCGACGCTCCCGGCCCGGCGATGGACAGGGCGATCGCGAAGGCCAGCTGATGCCCCGCATGGGGCTCGACCCAGGGCGCGTGGTCGACGTCGCCGCGCAGATCGCCGATGCCGAGGGCCTCGAGTCGGTCACGCTCGCGCGTGTCGCGGGCGAGCTCGGGGTCCGGGCGCCCTCGCTCTACAACCACGTCGACGGGCGCGCCGACCTGCTGCGCGCGATCGCCCTCCTCGGCGTGCGCGAGCTGGCCGCGGCGCTGCGCGAGGCGGCGGTCGGGCGCTCCGGCGCCGACGCGCTGACCGCGGCCGCTCGCGCCTACCGCGCGTACGCGACAGCGCATCCGGGCCGCTACGCGGCCACGGTCGCCGCGCCGGCGACCGGCGACGAGGAGCACCTCGCGGCGGCGGCCGAGGCCGTCGAGGTGCTGCTGGCGGCCATGCGCGCCTGGGGCCTTCAGGGCGACGAGGCCATCCACGCCGTGCGCGCGCTGCGCAGCTCGGTGCACGGCTTCGTGGCAATCGAGGCCGGGGGCGGCTTCGGCATGGCGGTCGACGTCGACGTCTCGTTCGACCGGCTCGTCGGCACGCTCGTGGCGGGCCTCGGCGAGCCGAGGCCGGCGAGGGCGGCATGATGCGATCCGGGGCGCTGGAGCACCGCCGGCGCGGTCACGGCGGCCTGCGCGATCAGCGCGCGCGGGCGGCGGCGAGCACGCTCTTGGGCGGGATGACGACGAGCGTCCACTGGCGCTTGGCCTGGCGCTCGGCGTAGCCGAGCGTCTCGAGCCGCTTGCACACGACCGGGCAGCGCTTGCAGCGCCGGCGGCTCTTGCAGCAGCTCTTCTTGGCCTTGATCGCCTTGCCCACGGTTAGGGCAGCCTAACGGAAACTCCGACTGCGTGAGTCGGAGATGGCGCGGCGACGCCGAACGTCCGCGAAGCAACAACAGGGGTGTGACGTCCCGGACGTTCGCGTCGGGCCGGCGCTCAGCCAGGGGTGATCTGCTTGGCCAGCCGCGCGAGCGGGGCGCCCCACGCCCCGAGCGGCAGCCGCGGCGGCGGGATCCCGTAGCCGATGTCCAGGCTCACCCCGATGTCGTCGAGCGCCCACTTGGCGAAGCTCTCGGCGAAGCGCTCGCGCACGTCGCCGCAGCCGCCGGGGACGCCCTCCTCGCAGCCGATCCCCGCGGGGATCCCCGAGTCGAGGACGTTCATGAGCGAATCGGGGACGAGCGCGAAGTCGACGACGTGCCCGAGCTCGTGCAGGACCAGGCGGGCGATGCCCCGCTTGCCGTAGCGCTCGGAGACCGTCGCGAGGTCGAGGGTGACGTGATAGCGCGCCGGACCGGTCTGCTGGGTCAGCCCGATCGCCCGCTGGCCCGTGGGGCCGACGGTGAGGTCGACCAGGCCGTCGACGTCGTCGACGAGCGCGCGGGCCTCGGGACGCGCCGAGGCGATGGCGTCGAGCACCGCCTGGCGATCGGCCTCGGCAACACCGGCGTCGAAGTGCAGGCCCTCGCGCAGTTGCCGGGCGGTCATCGCCGGCGGGCCGGCGCTCGCGCCCTGGGTGCGGTGCGCGGTGGAGATCCACGCAGCGGCGAGCAGGCCCGCGATCGCGAGGGCGACCACGTAGGTGCGACGCCGGGCCTGCATGTGCCCGGGTGATCGGCAGGTGCGGGCGGCGCTGCAGCCGCCGGTCCGTCAGCGCACCAGCGGCGCCAGCTCGCGGCCGATGAGCGCGATCTGGTCGAGGTCGTCGTGCAGCAGCAGCTGGCACATGACGCGGTCGACGCCCAGGCCGGCCATGGCCTGCAGCTGCTCGGCGACTGCGTCGAGGGTCCCGGCGATCCAGCTTGCGGGCAGGGCCTCGAGCTCCTCGCGCGCCGAGTTGCCATCGGCCTGCTTTTCGGCCAGGCGCCCGGCGCGGTCGAGCAGCTCGCTCTCGTCGCGGCCGGCCACGAAGCCGGTCATGACCGAGAAGCGCAGGCTGGCGGGATCGCGCCCGGCCTCGGTCCATGCCCGGGCGACCGCGGCCCGCCGCGCCGCGAGCTCCTCGGGGTCCGGGAACGGCGTGTTGTACTCGTCGGCGAAGCGCGCGGCCGCCGCGGCGCTGCGCGGCGTGCCGGCGCCTCCGACGATGATCGGCAGGCGCGCCTGCAGGGGCTTGGGCAACGCGTCGACGGGCCCGACCCGGTAGTGGTCGCCCTGGAACGCGAACGAGCCCGCGCCGGTGAGGCCGCGGACGATCTCCAGCTGCTCCTCGAAGACCGCCATCCGGGTGCGCAGGTCGGGGAAGGGGAAGGCGAACGCCTCGTGCTCGGGGTCGTTCCAGCCCGCGCCGAGCCCGAGGTCGATGCGCCCACCGGAGACGTGGTCGGCGGTCACCGCGAGCTTGGCGAGGACAGCGGGGTGCCGGAAGGTGGCCGGCGAGACCAGGGTCCCGAGCCGCAGCGCTGAGGTCGTCGCGGCCAGCGCGCACACCGTGCCCCACGCGTCGAGCACCTGGCGCTCGAGCACGGCGCCCAGCGGCAGGTAGTGGTCGGAGCGGAACAGCGCCGGGATGCCGTGCTCCTCGCAGGCGGCGGCGATCGCCCGCCACTGCTCCCAGCTGACGTCCTCCTGGCCTTCGATCATCACGCAGAGCTCCATGCGTGGATGGTTGCGCGTTCGGCGGGCATGGCATCGTCTGCTCCGCCGGAGCACCCACCACCGGAGGTCCGAGTGCTGTTCTACGAGCCCCACGCGCGCGATCGATCGCTGCTGCCGCACGATCCGTTCAAGGCCGCGATCGCCCCGCGCCCGATCGGCTGGGTCTCGACGCTGGGCGCCGACGGGTCCGTGAACCTCGCCCCGTACAGCTTCTTCAACGCGGTCTGCGGCGCGCCGCCGATGATCGCCTTCTCCAGCGAGGGGATGAAGGACTCGGCCAGCTTCGCGCTGCAGACGCGCGAGTTCGTGTGGAACATGCCGACCTGGGACCTGCGCGAGGCGATGAACGCGACGTCGGCCTCGCTGCCGCGCGGGACCAACGAGTTCGAGCACGCGGGCCTGGAGATGGCGCCGTCGCGGCTCGTGGCGCCGCCGCGGGTCGCCGCCACGCCGTGCGCGCTCGAGTGCAAGGTCACCGCGACCCTCGACCTCCCCGACGTCGACGGCAACCCGACCGACCGCCATCTCGTGGTCGGCCAGGTCGTCGGCGTGCACCTCGACGAGCGCTTCATCACCAGCGACGGGATCCTCGACGTCGCCTCGATGCGCCCCATCGCGCGCTGCGGCTACATCGCCGACTACACGGTGCTCGATTCGCTGTTCCACATGGCGCGGCCGGCCTAGCCGACCACGCCGTGGACGAAGTACCAGACGAAGATCGCCGCGAACACGAAGAGCAGCGGGTGCACGCGGCGGCCGGTGAGCAGCGCGAGCACGGTGTAGGCCACGAAGCCGCCGCCCACGCCGTTGGTGATGCTGTAGGTCATCGGCATCAGCACGATCGTCAGCAGCACGGGCAGCGCGATGATCGGGTCGCGCCACTGCAGCTCGCGCACGAGCTCGAACATCAGCGCTCCCACGATCACGAGCACCGGCGCGGTCGCTGCCGCGGGGATGATCCCGGCCAGCGGCGAGATGAACAGGCAGCAGAGGAAGAGCAGGCCGGTCACGACCGAGGCCAGGCCGGTGCGCCCGCCCTCCGCGATCCCGGCGGAGCTCTCGATGAACGTCGTGTTCGACGAGGCCGAGGCGGCGCCGCCCGCAGCCGCCGCGGCCGAGTCCACGAGCAGCACGCGGCGCATGCCGGGCAGGCGCCCGTCGGGCGTCACCAGGCCGGCGCGGCGCCCGAGGCCCAGGACGGTCCCCGCCGTGTCGAAGAAGTCCGACAGCAGCACCGAGAGCACCACCGCCAGCGCGCTCCAGAAGCCCAGCGCCGAGACGAAGTGCAGCGAGAAGTTGCCGACCAGCCCGAAGTTCGGCGCGTCGACGATCTTGTCGGGCCAGGTCGCCGAGCCGTTCGGGAAGACCTTCTCGTCCTTGGCCTCGTTGACGATCGTGGCCAGGATCGTCGTGCCGATGATCCCGAAGAGCAACGCGCCCCGGATGCGGCGGGCGACCATCGCATACGTCCCGAAGAGGCCGATCACGAAGATCGCGATCGGCCAGGTGTTGAGCTTGGGCGCCAGCGTCACGACCGTGCCCTCGCCCTTGATGACGATGCCCGCGTCGACGAGGCCGATGATCGTGATGAACAGGCCGATCCCGATGCCGATCGCCAGCTTGAGGTCGTGCGGGATCGCGTTGATCACCGCCTCGCGGAAGCCCACGAGGACGAGCACGGTGATGATCACGCCCTCTGCGACGATGACGCCCATCGCGTCGGGCCAGCTGAGGCGGTCGGCGCCGACGAGCGAGAAGGCGACGAACGCGTTGATGCCAAGGCCTGCGGCGAGCGCGAAGGGGTAGCGGCCGTAGACGCCCATCGCCAGCGTCGCCACGCCGGCGACCAGCGCCGTGACCGTCAGCAGCTGGTCGAAGGGGAGCTTGACGCCGCCCGGCGCTGCCACCGACCCGAGGATCTGCGGGTTGACGAACAGGATGTAGGCCATCGTCAGGAACGTGGCCGCGCCGGCGCGGACCTCGCCTGGGATGGTCGAACCGCGCCGCGAGACGTCGAAGTAGCGGTCCAGGCGGGCAGCCATCGGCGCGGCGCTCCGGGACGAGGTCGGGACGTGCATGAGTCCGGATGGTGGTCTACCCGGAAGACGACCTGTACTCGTCGAGGAGGCGTTCGACCTCCGACGGGCCGTCGCCCCACGCCGCGTTGATCGCGATGAACGCCCGCTGGCCTGCGGGGACGCCCTCGGCCGGGGTGATCGCGTCGACGGGGCACACCGGCTCGCACAGCGCGCAGTCGATGCACTCGTTGGGCTCGATCACCACCATCTCGCCGACCTCGTAGATGCAGTCGACGGGGCAGACGTCCAGGCACGACAGGTCCTTCGTGCCGATGCAGGCCTCGTTGACGACGTAGGTCATGCCGCGGCGCGCGCGCCGGGCCGCTGCAGGTAGACGCCCTGGCCCTGCAGCTCGCGGCGCAGCTCGCGCACGTCGACGTCCTTCACGCTCGCGCCGGTGCCGGCCGCCAGCGAGGCGGCCACGCCGGCCGCCTGGCCGGTGAGCCAGCACTGCGGGATCTCGCGCATGAACGCCTGGGTCTGCGGGTCGCACGCGACGTGGCGCCCGCCCGCGAGCACGTTGTCGAGGTCGGCCGACACGATGCAGCCGTAGGGCACCGAGATGTTGGCGAACTTGCTCGACGGGGAGGGCGAGACGCCGATCTCGTCGTCGTGGCGCACCGCGGCGCGCCAGTCGTCCATCGTCATCTTGTTCGTGCCGACGAGCCGGCGGGTGTGGCGCACGCCGATCTGCGGGGCGGACAGCAGCAGCCACGCGTGCTCGAAGCCGGGCGCGTTGCGGCGGAAGAAGTCCAGGTGGGCGACCATGCGCCGGCGCGACTCGATCTCCACCGCGGTGAGATCGTCGACGTTCACCCCGCTGTAGCCCGTGAGCCGCGGGCCCATGAGGACCACGGTGTCGTCGCGCCAGCCGACGTGCGCCGTCTCGAGGTAGCCGAGCTCCTCGTGTCCCTGCTTCATCAGCGCGCGATGGGCCTCGGGGTCTGAGCGCTTGAAGTCGACCCAGCGCCTGAAGTCGACCCCGGCCCAGGTGAAGGCGGTGTTCATGCAGTGCTGGACGTTGGACCCCTGGCCCTCGACGTCGGACTCGTAGGGGACGCCGGCCTGCGCGCAGACGTCGAGGTCGCCGCTGCAGTCGACGACGACCTTCGCCAGGATCGCGCGGCGGCCCTGCTTGCTCTCGAAGATCACGCCGCGCAGCTCGCGGTCCTCGGCCACGACGCCCACCACCCAGCTGTGCAGCAGCAGCCGCACGCCGGCCTCGTCGAGCATCTGGACGGACTCGTACTTCAGCCACTCCGGATCGATCATCGGCGACCAGCACACGACGTCGCGGAACGCGCTCAGGCGCTCGCGCCAGTGGGCGACGTGCTCGGGGTCGGTGGAGCCCCACTGCTCGGGCGGCGCGCCGGCGACCGCGCCGTCGGGAAGACGGTCGAGGATCTCCGAGGCGAAGCCGGTGATGATCTGCGTCCCCTCCCAGTCGCTCATCCGGTCGATCCAGATGACGAGGCCGCCGGTGGACAGGCCGCCGAGGTGGTTGTAGCGCTCGACGAGCGTGACCCTGGCGCCGAGCCGGGCCGCCGAGACGGCCGCGGCGCAGCCGGCGGGGCCGCCGCCGACCACGAGGACGTCGGCCTCCTCGTGCACCGGCGTCTCGCGCGCGGGCTCGTGGATCGTGCGCCCGGGACCGGTGTCGCGCTCCTCGCGGCTCTGCGTGCCCTCCGTGAACCAGCTGTCGCGACCGAGGTGGTACTGCTCGTTGTCCAGATGCCCGCCGTCGGCGCCGTCGTTCGTCGTCGCCATGGCGCGCATGGTGACAGTCCGGCAGTGTCAGACAACCTGACGTCGGTCGGGAGATGCCCTCCCGTTCGGGGAGTGCGACGATGCCGGGCCATGTGCTTCGACTTCGACGCCCGCCCGCCCGACCTGCCCGCCGACCTGGCCATCGCGCCGCTGGCCGGCGGCGCGGCCGCGGAGCTGCTCGAGCTCACGGCGGCCGACGGCGCGCGCTTCTCGGCGGCGCTGGCCGAGTCGCCCGGCGGCTCGGAGCCGGCGGTGGTCATCCTGCCTGACGTCCGGGGCCTTTACCGCTTCTACGTCGAGCTCGCCGAGCGCTTCGCGCAGGCCGGCCACCACGCCATCGCGATCGACTACTTCGGCCGCTCCGCCGGCACCGGCGAGCGCGGCGAGGAGTTCGACTACATGCCGGAGGTCGTCAAGACGCGCGTCGGGACGGTCCAGCTCGACATCGCGGCGGCGATCGAGGCGCTTGGCGAGCGGACCGGGGCGCGCAGCGTGGTGACCGTCGGCTTCTGCTTCGGCGGCTCGCAGTCGTTCGCGGCGGCGACGAACGCCGGGCTCGAGCTCACGGCGGCCGTGGGCTTCTACGGCCGGCTCGTGCCGTCGCGCGAGGGCGCGCCGGCACCGCTGGAGCACGCCGGCGAGACGCGCTGCCCGGTGCTCGGCCTCTTCGGCGGCGCCGACGCCGCGATCCCGCTCGAGGACGTCGAGGCGTACGATCGCGCTCTGGACGATGCCGGTGTCGAGCACGAGATCGTCACCTACCCCGGCGCGCCGCACTCGTTCTTCGACCGCTCGCAGGCCGAGCACGCGGCGGCGAGCGATGACGCGTGGCGGCGGGTCCTCGAGTTCCTTCGCTCCGTCGCCGTCGCGGCCTAGGATGTAGGTGTCGTGCTGCGCAACCTGATCATCCGCTGGGTCTCGAACGTCGTCGCGCTGTTCGTCGCGGCGTGGGCGCTCAGCGGGATCGACTACGGCGACTCGTGGTGGACGCTGTTCATCGCCGCCGCCGTGTTCACCGTCGTCAACTGGGCGGTGAAGCCGATCCTCGCCTTCCTGTCGATCCCGTTCATCGTGGTGACGCTCGGGCTCTTCTACTTCCTGATCAACGTCCTGATGCTGTACCTGACGGACTGGATCGTGCCCGACTTCGAGATCGACACGTTCTGGTGGGCGTGCCTGGGGGCGATCATCGTCAGCATCGTCAACGCGGTGATGCTGCGGCTGCTTCCGGAGCGCGAGGCCCGCGCCTGACGCGCAGGGCGGCGTCGAGGTCGGCCCACAGGTCCTCGACGTCCTCGCAGCCGATCGCCGCACGGATGAGCGCCTCGGGGACGCCGCGCTCCTGCGGCCAGCGCGCGCGGCGCTCCATCGTGCTCTGCACGCCGCCGAAGCTCGTCGCGTAGGCGAAGAGCTCGCTCGCGTGGCAGACGGCCTCCGCGCGCTCTGCGCCGCCCGCGACCTCGAAGCTCACCACCGCGCCGCTGCCCGGGTAGCGCACGCGCTCGACGCCGGGGTGGCCCTCGAGGCGTGAGGCGATCTCGCGGGCGTTGGCCTGTGCGCGCTGCATCCGCAGCGGGAGGGTGCGCAGGCCGCGCAGCGCGAGGAACGACTCCAGCGCGCCGGGGGTGGCGCCGTGGATCTGGCGGTGGTGGCGCAGGCGCTCGGCACGGTCGTCCTCGGTGGTGCTGACGACGCCCATGAGCAGGTCGCCGTGTCCGGAGATGTGCTTCGTCGCGCTCTGCACGCTCCACGTGGCGCCGTGCTCGAGCGGGCGCAGGAGCACCGGGCTGGCGACGGTGGCGTCGACGGCGAGCGGGACGCCCAGAGCACGCGCGCCCGCCCCGAGGGTCTCGAGGTCCGCGACCTCGAGCAGCGGGTTCAGCGGCGTCTCGATCCAGAGCAGGTCGGCGCCGCGCGTGGCGGCGAGCGTGGCCTTCGTGTCGGTCTCGTCGACCCAGCGCACGGTCAGGCGGTCGCCGGCCTCCTCGAGGAGCTGGCGCACGCCCATGTAGACGCCGCGCGGCGCCACGACGGTCGCGCCGGCCGGGAGCGCGTCGAGGATGGCCGAGCACGCGGCCATCCCGCTGGAGAACGCGACCGCGTGGCCGCCCTCGAGGGCGCCGATCGCCTGCTCGAACGCCTCGAAGCCGGGGTGGCCGTCGCGCGCATAGCCGTTCGGGCCGCCGGCGTGGAACGCCGAGGCGAGGGTGACGGGCTCGGTCAGCGGGGCGTCGGGGGCGCGCGCCGGGCGGCCGGCGACGATCGCGATCGTCTCGGGACGGAGGCTGCGGGGCATGCGGCGATGCTCGCAGGAGTGGCTCTGCCTGAGTAGAGCCAATCGATCGGAAGTGGCCTACCAGCCGTCTTCCAGTGAGCTTCCAGCGGTGTCGGCGAGCGTCGCCGAACCGACGCGGAGGGGCCGCGTCACCGAAGACAGGAGCGAAGAGCGATGCTGCAGTTCCTCCCGCGCAGCCTGACCTCGCTGGCGCTGATCGCCGCGTTGGCGGCGGCCCTCGCGCTGGCGGCGCCCGCCGGCGCGAAGACCGGCACCTACACGGTGTCCGGCAAGCAGATCGTCGTCGACCAGGACAAGGGCATCTTCAAGATGGCCGGCGGCCTCATCGGCGACTGGACCATCACGTCGTTCACCGAGCTGGCCAAGACGCCGCTGTACAAGGCCAAGGGCACCGAGCACTTCAGTGGATGCCTGGACCGGGCGCGCGACGGCTCATGCGCGGGTGATCCGGCCGGCACGCTCGACTTCACCTTCAGGTACTGGGCGAGGTTCAAGGGCGACGCGCTCGCGTGGGGCTCCTGCTGGCACCCGGTCAGCGGCGGCACCGGCGCGTTCAAGGGAGCCGACGGCGTCATCGTCATGGTCGACACCCCGACCGGCGGCCTCGACTCCGTCACCCACTACGTCGGCACGCTCACGCTGAAGAACGGCTCGGCGCGCAAGTCGCGCTCGCACGCTCGCGCCGCTGGGCCGGCCGCCGGCACCTGCGGCGGCTGAGGGGGGACCGCCCGGGGATCCGGGCCGACCGCCCCTTGGCGGCCCGGATCCCTGCCGTTCTTGCAACCGACTTCCGGTTCGTAGAGCCTGCGCACGACAAGGAGGGGGCACAGGATGGAGGGACATGCGCTCGCCGGATCGACGCTCGCGGCCTATCGGGTCGAGCGCGTGATCGGGCGTGGCGGCATGGGCGACGTGTTCCTGGCCGAGGACACCAAGCTCGGCCGTCCCGTGGCGTTGAAGGTCGTGGCCGAGGCGCTCGCCGAGGACGAGCGCTTCCGCGAGCGGCTGCTGCGCGAGTCGCGCCTCGCCGCGAGCCTGGATCACCCCAACGTCGTGCCGATCTACGACGCCGGCGAGGCCGACGGCCGCCTGTTCATCGCGATGCGCTACGTCGCCGGCCCGGATCTCAAGGCGCTCCTGCGCGCCGAGGGCCCGCTCGAGCCGGCACGCGCGATGACGATCGCCGGCCAGGTGGCGAGCACGAACGAGCGGAACGCGGCGGGGTCGTCGACCGACCACCGCCACAGCGACCGGTAATCCGCCATCGTGGCGCCAGTGCGCTGTTGCACGAATCGGGCGAAATCGGTGACGCGGGCATCCGCGATATCGCGTTCTGTCGGCTCCCACTGCGGTACATCAACGGCATGTGTCATCGGGCGCTCCATCCTCCGTCCATGGTGTACGACGCGCCGGTCACCATCCCTGCGGCCGGTGAGGCCAGCCAACCGACCAGGGAGGCAACCTCTTCCGGCTCGACCAGCCGCTTGATCGCGCTCTCCTTCAGCAGAATCTCGGCCACCACCTGATCCTCGGGAACGCCGTGCTTGCGGGCCTGGTCGGCGATCTGCTTGGTCACCAGCGGCGTACGGACATATCCGGGATTCACACAGTTGCTTGTCGCGCCATGCGGACCGCCCTCGAGCGCCGTCACCTTCGACAGGCCCTCCAGCGCGTGTTTGGCGGTGACGTAGGCGACCTTGTACTCGGAAGCGCGAATGCCGTGCACCGATGAGATGTTAATGACGCGGCCGAACTTCTGCCGGTACATGTGCGGAAGCGCCGCCCGGATCAACAGGAACGGCGCCTCCACCATCAGTGCCAGCAGGGTCCGGAATCGTTCGGGTGCGAAGTCGGCGATCGCGTTGATGCTCTGCACCCCGGCGTTGTTCACCAGGATGTCGGCCTCGAGCCGCAGGTTCTCCAGCGATGACACGTCGAGGAGATCCACCGTCCACGCCTGCCCGCCGATGGCC
>Ga0081540_1001492_pt1 | contig 20199 bp, 23 predicted proteins | sample TabmetS2T1R1_FD_71024 | JGI IMG/M metagenome (GOLD analysis project Ga0081540, IMG submission 71024) | Tabebuia heterophylla rhizosphere microbial communities from the University of Puerto Rico - S2T1R1 | ecosystem: Host-associated > Plants > Roots > Rhizosphere ... | reverse complement strand
CCCAGTCGAGGTAGCGGCGGCCGCGGGCGTCTTCGAGGTACGCGCCTTGCCCGCGCGCCGCGAACAGCGGCTCATCGAGCCCGACGGCCTTCATCGCGCGCACGGGCGAGTTCACGCCGCCCGGGATCACCCGCAGCGCGCGCTCGTAGAGCTCAGTCGTCACGCAGCGCGAAGAGGTCGCGTAGCGGCTCGGAGCCGGCTTCCTTCGCCCGCACCGTCGGGGCGTGCAGGAGCTTGTTGACGATCTGCGCCGTCAGCGTCTCGACCGTCTCGCGCTCGCGGTCGGAGAGCTCGGACAGGCGCGAGCCGGCGCGTGCCAGCTCCTCCGAGCGGATCTCCTCGGCGCGCTGCCGGAGGTCGCGAATCGCATCCGCGGCGTCGCGCGAGCGGCGCCAGTCGGCGAAGCGGGCCGCCTCCTCGGCGACGATCGCCTCCGCCTCGCGGATCTCCTCCTCGCGGCCGACGAGCCCTTCGCCGAGCGAGTCGATGTCGAAGAGCGTGCAGCCCTCGAGCTCGCCGATCGCAGGGTCGAGGTCGCGCGGCACGGCGACGTCCACCAGCACGAGCGGCTTCTCCCGCGGGCGGACCGCCTCGGCGTGGAGGATCGGGTAGGGGCAGCGCGTGGCCGAGATGACCAGGTCGGCCTCGGGCAGCTCGACCGCGACCGCGTCGAAGGCCGCCGCCCGGCCGCCGACGCGCTCGGCGAGCTCCTGGGCGCTCTCGAGCGTCCGGCTCGAGACCACGACCTCGGCCCCACGCGCCCGCAGGTCGCGCGCCGCCAGCTCGCTCATCTTCCCGGCGCCGAACAGCAACGCGCGCTTGGCTTCTGCCCCGCCGAGCTCACGCGCGCCGAGCTCGACCGCCGAGGCCGCGACCGACTCGGGCAGCTCGTGGAGCTTCGCCTCGGTGCGGACCCGCTTGCCGGCCCGCAGGGCGTCCTCGAAGAGGCGGTTCAGCAGCGCGCCGGTCGCGCCGCGGGTGCGCGCCGAGTCGTAGGCCTCGCGCACCTGGCCGAGGATCTGCGACTCGCCGGGCACGAGCGAGTCGAGCCCGGCCGCGACGCGGAACAGGTGCGAGACCGCCTCGCCGTCGTCCCAGCGGGCGAGCACGGCCTCCAGCTCGAGCCCCGAGCGCTGCTCCAGCTGCTCGCGCGCGCGGTCGGGATCGCCGCCCGCGAGGTAGACCTCGGTGCGGTTGCAGGTCGAGAGCACGACCGCCGCGCCCAGCTCCTCGGCGAGCTCGGCGGCCTGTCCGTCCTGCAGGTAGAGCCGCTCGCGCACCTCCAGCGGCGCGTGGTGATGCGAGACGCCGAGCGCGAGCAGGCGTGCTCTTTCTTGCGAAGGTGGGCCGGGCACGGGAAACTGCGCTCGATGCTACCGAGGAGCCGACAATGACCGACCCGGGTCTCGACCTCCACGAGTGGGAAAGCCAGTGGGCGCAACTCCAGGAGGACGCCGCCGACTCGCCCGACGAGGCGCTGCCGGAGATCGTCAACCTGGTCGAGCAGATGCTGGCCGACCGCGGCTTCGACCTCGAGAACCCGGTCGTCGTCGAGGACGAGAGCCGCGACATCGTCAGCGACTTCCTCGCGGCCCGCGACATCGCCCGCGCGGCCGAGACGACCAAGCTCGAGCAGGAGGACATCCAGACGGCGCTCGACGACCTCGCCGAGATCCACGACTTCCTGGTCGAGGAGCGCGGCGCCCCGTAGGGCCGCCCGCTCCGGGTAGCTAGCCCTTCTCGGCGCCTGCCCGCTCGAGCTCGTCCACCGGCTCCGGCTCGGGGTCAGGCTCACGGACCTCGGCGGCGTCCGCAACCTCGAGCAGCGTGCTGCCCCGCAGGCGAATGTCGGCGAGCAGCTCTCTGCGCTCCTCCTGGACGCGCTCGGTGTCCGTCTGCAGCTCGCGCATCCTCGCCTCCGCCTGCTGCCGGAGCGTCTCCAGCTCCTCCTCCAGCTGCCGCCGGCGCTCCTCGGCCTCGGCCTGTGAGCGCGCCCGAGTGCTGTCTGCCTCCTGTTGCGAGCGGGCGAGGATGTCTTCCGCCTCGCTGCGTGCGTCGGCATGCACCTTCTCTGCGTCCGCCTTGATGCCGTCCGCCTCGGTGCTGATGTTCACGTGCAGCTCCGCCGCCTCTGCCTTCGCCTTCGAGACGATCTCCTCGGCTTCCTGGCGAGCGCTTGCGACGATCTCTTCGCCGGTGTCGCGCGCGCGCTGCAGCAGCCCGCTGACCTGCTGCTCGGTCTGCTCGAGCGCGTGTGTCACCGCCGCGCGCGGCGAGGCGCTCATCTTGAGCTCCGCGATCACGCGGTTGACTCGCTTCACGTACGCCTCGACCGCCTCGCGGTCGTAGCCGCGCATCGCCACCGGGAACGAGACGTTCAGCAGGTCCGGCGGCACGTGGTGCCTGGGCTCGCGAAAGCCGCGCTCCGCTGCCGGCGCCGAAGTCGGTTCGCCGGCCGCGTGCTCGTCGCTGCGCGAGGACGGCTGGTCGCGCATGGCGGAAGTATGACGAAAGCCGTCAGTCCGTGAGCTTGCGCCAGGACTCGTAGAGCGCGTCGAGGTGCCCGTCGTCCCGGTAGGCGAAGCCCATGACGTTGGCAGCCGGGTCGATCCAGACGATGTCCGCCTCGCCGGAGCCCTGCTCGAAGCAGAGGAGCGGCTTCGTCCCGCACTCGTGCTTGTCGCCGTACAGCTTCCGCACCCGGGCGACGTCCTGACGCAGCTCGACGTCCGAGGCGAACAGGTTGTACTGCAGCTTGACCACCTCGCGGTACGTGCAGTTGAAGGCGGCGACCGCGCTCTCCTCCGGGTTCACGGGCGAACCGCAGCTGGGGCGGATCGAGGCAGGGATGTACGAGCGAAGCTCGCGCTCGGCGGGCGTGTCTCCGCTGACGACCGTCGTCGCCGCCGCCGGCTCAGCGCTGTCCTTGCTCCCGGTCAACTGCTTGACGGCGGCGATCAGCCCGGCGACCGCGACGAGCAGCGTCGCAACCGCCGTCACCGTGCCGGTCGTGGTCTTCAGGAAGGACGAGAAGCGCGCCATCCTCGTACTCGTTCACGAGTCTAGGCACAAATGTTACGAAGTAACAACCCCGCGGAGAGCGGACGACGGGGATCGAACCCGCGACCCTCTCACCGGGATCTCGAGTGAAAGGACGCTCGCACAAGCGGGCGCGAAGTTGGTCACGATGAGGCGGTGAAGCTCGAGCCTCCCGCACCGCTGAGCGACGGTGTGATCGTGCTACGTCGTTCGGAGGAGCGCGACGTGCCCTTGATTGCGGGCGCCTCCGACGACCCCGAGACTAGGAAATGGCTCGACGATGAACCGCTAACGGCCGAACGGCAGCGCGACCTCGTCTCTCGTGCCCAGGAGCGATGGCGCTCAGGCCAGGCGGCACCGTTCGTCATCGCCGACGCCACGACCGACGTGGCCTTAGGCCTGCTCAACGTCCAGTTCGACGATGAGGAGGTCGCTGGCCTGGCGGTGTCGGTGTTCCCCGCGGCGCGCGGGCGAGGAGTCGGTTCCCGTGCCCTTCGAATTGCCGCGAAGTGGGCGACGCTCGAACTCGGGATCCAGCGGGTCTTTGCGGAAGCGGCAGCGGAGAACCTTGCGTCAATCCGCGCGATCGAAAAGGCTGGCTTCGAGCGAGAAGGAGTCCTCCGTGCTCATTGCAAGACGCACGGGCGGCGACACGACTGCGTCATGTTCTCCATCGTTCCGACCGACTTCCCTGACGATTAGTCGCGCACCAGGCTCGGCAGTTCGAGAGGTGCGTCCGGAGAGGCCGAAACCCGCTCTGGTAGGCGGGTTTCGGCGTGATCCCTTGGAGCGGACGACGGGGATCGAACCCGCGACCCTCAGCTTGGGAAGCTGATGCTCTACCAACTGAGCTACGTCCGCGCTGGGGGCCAGTCTAGCCGAGTCCGAAAGAGCGTCTTTCGCCGGCGCGACGGCGCAGGCACGCTCGTTGGATGCGGCGGCCCGCGGCGGTGATCGGCGTCTTTCTCGTCTGCTGTACGGCCGCCTGCACACTGCGACGGCAGGTCGCGCCGGCCTCCCCCTACTGTCGCGGCGGCAATCCGCTGGCCGGGGTCTACCACCCCTCGCGCCTGCACGTGAGGAGCCGTTGCCGGGTCGCGGTCGGGACGGTGCGCAAGGTCGTCTTCGAGGTCTACGACGGTGACGTGCACGTCGACCTGCGGCTCGATCCGGGTTACGCGAGCCTGCTCTCCGACGGCAACGACCGCGTCGGCGGCAACCTCGTCGTCGAGCTGATCCCCTTCGACCGCGCCCGGGTCGCGGTGCCGGAGGAAGGCGCGCGCGTCGAGGTCGTCGGCCCCTGGGTCGAAGACGACCAGCACGGCTGGAACGAGATCCACCCGGCCTGGTGGGTCAGCGCCGGCCGGATCGAGCCGGCCAGCGACGCCGAGCTGCGCGCAGTGCAGCTGCTGCTTCAGAACAACGCGACGGATTCGGGCTAAGCCGAGGGGCGGCTCGCCGCAGCAGCGCCCCTCGGCATCCGCATGGTACGACGCCGAGACGAGATAATCACCCCAGCGAACGAACGGGAGGCCAGACGAATGCACGAGCTAGCGGACACCGCGAGAGCGCTCGTCGCCGAGGGCAAGGGGATCCTGGCGGCCGACGAGAGCGACGGGACGATCAAGAAGCGCTTCGACTCGATCGGCGTCGAGTCGACGGAGGACAACCGGCGCGCCTACCGCGAGCTGCTGTTCGCGACCGAGGGCGCGGAGGACTACATCAGCGGCGTGATCCTCTTCGACGAGACGATCCGCCAGAGCGCCGCGGACGGCACGCCGTTCCCGAAGCTGCTCGAGAGCCGCGGGGTGATCCCCGGGATCAAGGTCGACAAGGGCGCCAAGCCGCTGGCGCTCGCCGACGGCGAGACGATCACCGAGGGGCTGGACGGGCTGCGCGAGCGGCTCGCCGAGTACCGCGAGCTGGGCGCGCGCTTCGCCAAGTGGCGCGCGACGTACTCGATCGCGGCCGACGAGCCGAGCGAGTACTGCGTCTGGACGAACGCCCACGCGCTGGCCCGCTACGCCGCGCTCTGCCAGGAGGCCGGGCTCGTGCCGATCGTCGAGCCCGAGGTGCTCCAGGACGGCACGCACACGATCGAGCAGAGCGCGAAGGCGACGGGCCGGGTGCTGCAGGCGCTCTACGTCGAGCTCCACGACCAGCGGGTCGACTTCACGGGCACGCTGCTGAAGCCGAACATGGTCCTCTCGGGCTACGAGGCCTCCGACCGGGCGGGCGTGGACGAGGTGGCCGACGCGACGCTGGCGCTCTTCTACCGGCACGTCCCGGCCGCGGTGCCGGGGATCGTCTTCCTCTCAGGCGGCCAGACCGACGAGGACGCGACGGCGCACCTGAACGCGATGAACGCGCGCGGCCCGCACCCGTGGCAGCTCTCGTTCTCGTACGGCCGGGCGCTCCAGGCGCCCGCGCTGAAGGCCTGGGGCGGCAAGCCGGAGAACGTCGAGGCCGCCCAGCGCGCCTACTACCACCGGGCGAAGATGAACGGCGCGGCGCGCACCGGGATGTACGCGCCGGAGATGGAGCGGGAAGCGGCGGCCGTCTAGCGGACGAGCTTGCCGCTCGGGCGGACGACCAGCCAGCGGCCGCCGTACTCGACCACGTCCTGGCAGAGGATCTGCCCGGCGCGCTTGTCGCCGACGTAGTAGTAGAGCGGCCTGCCCGCGTACGTGACCTGGCGGCGGCCGTCCGTCCGCTTGACCGTGCCGAGCAGGGCGCGCTTCACCCCCGCGCCCGCGTTGAGCGCGCCCTTCGGGGCGAAGTACGGCGGCCACGCCTTGGCGCAGGCGCCGTAGCAGGCGCTGCGCCCGTGGTCGCGCGTGAAGGCGTAGAGGACGAAGCCGCGGCCGTCGAAGAGCACCTTGCCGAAGGAGGACGACCGGGCCTTCAGCGTCGGCGCGGACGACCGCTCGGCCATCGTCGCGGGGGCCAGCACCAGCGCGAGCAGGACGACGGCGAGGAACCTCATGCCGCTTCTGTCCTCGCGGCGGCGAACGCGTTACACGCTCAGCGGTACTCGCGACCCGTGAAGCGCTCGAGCTTATCGAGCGCGTGCGTCGCCTCGATCCGGCGCACGGTGCCGGAGCGCGAGCGCATGACGATCGAGTCGGTCACCGCCGCGTCCGACCGGTAGCGCACGCCGCGCAGCAGCGCACCCGTGGTCACGCCCGTTGCGGCCACGAAGACGTCCTCCCCGGAGACGAGGTCGTCCGTCGTCAGCACGCGCTCGAGGTCGAAGCCGGCGTCGACGAGCTCGGAGCGCTCCTCGTCGTTGCGCGGCCAGAGCTTGCCCTGCACGCCGCCGCCGACGCACTTCAGCGCCGCGGCCGCGATCACGCCCTCCGGCGTGCCGCCGATCCCCATCAGCAGGTCGACGCCCGTCTGCGGCTGCGCGGCCGCGATCGCCGGCGCGACGTCGCCGTCCGGGATCAGGTGCACCTTGCAGCCGGTCTCGCGCAGCTCGTCGATCAGCGCTTCGTGCCGCTCGCGCTCGAGCACGACCACGCTCACCTCGCTGGGGCGCATGCCCTTCGCGCGCGCGACCCGTTCGACGTTCGCGCGGGGCGGCGCGTCGATGTCGACGACGTCGATCGCCTCGGGCCCGGTGGCGATCTTGTCCATGTAGACGGCCGCGCCAGGGAAGAACATCGTCCCCCGCTCGGCGACCGCGATCACGGCGATCGCGTTCGGCTGGCCCTTGGCGGTCAGGCGCGTGCCTTCGAGCGGGTCGACCGCCACGTCGACCGCGGGCCCGTGGCCGTCCCCGACCTCCTCCCCATTGTAGAGCATCGGCGCCTCGTCCTTCTCGCCCTCGCCGATCACGACGACGCCGGCCATCGAGACGGTGTCGAGGATCGCGCGCATGCCGTCGACCGCGGCCTGGTCGGCTGACTCCTTCTCGCCGCGGCCGATCCAGCGGCCTGCGCCGAGCGCCGCGGCCTCGGTCACTCGGACGAGCTCGAGCGCGAGGTTGCGGTCCGGCCGGTTGCCCGTCCTCCCCGCCTCGGCCGACGCCTGCGCCATAGGGAGCGGATCCTACATCCGCTCCGGCGCCTCGACCCCGACGAGATCGAGGCAGCGGGCGATCACGTCCTGCGTCGCCGTGCAGAGGCCGAGCCGGAACGCCTGCGCGTCGCTCTCGAGCACCCGGTGGTGGTGGTAGAAGCGGTGGAAGTCGTCGGCCAGGCGGATCGCGTAGTTCGGGATCGCCTGCGGGCCGCGCCGCTCGGCGGCCTCGGCCGCGACGGCCGGGAAGTCGGCCAGCCGCTTGACGAGGTCGCGCTCCTCCTGGGCGAGCTCCGGGGGCACGTGCGCCGAGACCTCTGCCCCGCCGGCGTTGCGCTTGATCGCGGCGATGCGAGCGTGGGCGTACTGCACGTAGTAGACGGGGTTCTTCTCGGAGCGCTCCGCGGCGAGGTCGACGTCGATCTCGATCGTCTGGTCCGGCCCGCGGTTGACGAGGTACCAGCGCGCCGCGTCCACGCCGACCTCGTCCATGAACTCGTCCAGGAAGACGACGTCGCCGCGCCGCTTCGACATCCTCGCCTGCTCGCCGCCGCGGGTCAGGTGGACGAGCTGGTACAGCAGCACCTCGACCCGAGACGGGTCGTAGCCCAGCATCCGCGCGACGGCCTCGTACCACTTGCGCGTGCCGTGGTGGTCGGCGCCGAGCACGTACAGCGCCCGGTCGAAGCCGCGCTCGAGCTTGTCGACCAGGTAGACGATGTCGGCCGCCCGGTAGGTCGGGGTGCCGCCCTGCTCGGCCGAGCGGATGATCACGTGGTCCTCGTCGTCCCCGTACGCCGAGGAGCGCGCCCAGAGCGCGCCGTCCCGCTCGTAGGTGTCGATGCGCGGCAGGTACTCGGGCAGCCGCTCTTCCAGCTCGCTCTGGCGCGCCCACGAGTCGAAGTGGATGCGGAAGCGCTCGAGGGTAAGCTCGATCTGCTTCAGCATCCGGGGCACCGGGTCTTCCTCCGAAGCCGCGAGCTCGACCACGTACTCGCCGCGGTACCCGTCCTCGGGCGGCTCCTCGCCGCGGCGCAGCGCCTCGACCGAGACCCGGAAGCGCTCCATCTGGGCACCCGCGTCGTTGTAGTAGTACTCGCGCGAGACCTCGTGACCGGCGAACTCGAGCTGCCGCGCGACCGAGTCGCCGATCGCCCCGTTCCGCGCCGAGGCGACGGTGATCGGCCCGGTCGGGTTGGCCGAGACCATCTCGACCTGCACCTTCTCGGGCCTTGCCGCCGAGCCCCCGCCGTAGCCCTTCCCCGCGGCGAGGATCTCGCCGAGCGCCTCGCCGAACCAGGGCGCGTTCAGCCAGAGGTTGACGAAGCCCGGGCCGGCGACCTCGGCTCGCTCGACCTCGTCCAGCCCGGCCGCCGCGGCTGCAAGCTCCTCGCCGAGCTCCCGCGGCGAGCGGCGCTGCACGGGCGCGAGCCGCATGGCGACGTTGGTCGCGTAGTCGCCGTGCGCCGGGTCGTTCGGCCGCTCCAGCTCGACCGGCGCGCCCGCGAGCTCGGAGAGCCGGGCTTCGAGGCGGGACAGAGCGTCAGGCAAGGGCTTCGGCCGGGGCGAACAGCTCCTCGAGGCGGCGCAGCTCCTCGGGCGTGCCGGCGGCGATCATCACGTCGCCGACGTCGAGCACCGCGTCCGGCTCGGGCGTCGTGTCGAAGGTGCCGTCGCCCTTGCGCAGGGCGACGATCATCGCGCCGGTCTGCTGGCGGATGCGCAGCTCGCGGATCGACTTGCCGGCCTGGCGGCACGACCGCTGCACCTCGATCTCCTCGAACAGCAGCTCCGGCCCGCCGCTCGTCGAGACGATGTCGAGGAACGCCGCCACCTGCGGCCGCAGGACGAGCTTCGCCATCTCCTTGCCCGCGGTCGAGTACGGCTGCACCACCCGGTCGGCGCCCGCGAGCCGCAGCTTCTTGGCCGCGTCCTCGTCGGAGGCGCGCGCGACGATCAGCAGCTCGGGCCGCGCGTTGCGGGCCGAGAGCGTGATGTAGAGGTTGTCAGCGTCCGAGTCGGACGAGGCGACGAGGCCTGTCGCCCTCGACAGCCCGGCCGCCTCGAGGTCCTCGTCCTCGATGCCGCTGCCCTCGATGTAGAGCACGTTCTGCTCGCGAGCCGCCTGGATCGCTTCCGGGCTGAAGTCGAGCACGACGAAGCGCACGCCCTCCTCGAGGAACTCCGCGGCGATGCGGCGCCCGACCCGGCCGTAGCCGCAGATGATGTAGTGGTCGCTCAAGCGCTCGATCGTGCGCCTCCTCCTCCGCTCGGCAAACGCGCCCGTGAAGACGCCCCGCGCGATCCCCTCGACGAGGACGGTCGCGATGTAGGCAAAGATAGTCAGCCCGGCCAGCACGAGCACGATCGAGACCAGCCGCGCCGTGTCGTTGCCGGGCACCGTGTCCAGGCCCGCGAGCGAGATCGTGACGACCGTGCGGTACGTGGACTGCATCCACGTCTCGTCGAGCGACTCGTGGAAGGCGATCGTCCCGCCGACCAGCACGGCGAGGAGCGCCGTCACGGCATAGGCCACCCGGCGAGCGCTGAGCGATTCGATCACAACGCTTGATTCTGTCGATTGACGGTTCGACCGGTCGTTCCCGACGGACACGCGGGCGGCGCCCACGTGTCCTGAGGCGGCATCGCAAGCGCTGCCTCGGCAGTAGTATCTTCGGCTCGTGGAAGGCGACGACCAAGAGCGCCAGCTCAACATCCATCTCGACCCCGAGAACCTTGCCGGGGTCTACGCGAACTTCGCCAACATCAGCTTCTCCGACTACGAGTTCACGCTCACCTTCGCCCGCATCGACCACGAGGTCGAGGAGGGCGACGTCCCGGGCGTCGTCGTCGCGCGGGTGAACATGTCGACGCGCTTCATGCGCGAGCTGCTCGACGCGATGCAGGACTCGTGGTCGAAGTGGTCGTCCCGCGAGGGGATCCGCAACCTCCCCGAGACGCCGCCGAGCAACGATTCCTAGGGCCCTTCGTGGTCCACTTGAGCGCATCGACCGGTCATTTCCGACGAACGAGCGAGCAAGCTCACTCGTTCTGAGGTCGGCGCCGCAAGCGGCGCCTCATGGGGCCCGCGCCGCGTAGGCGCGGGCCATCGCGATCCGCTGGACGACCGTCGGGTGGTCGTCGAGCCAGACGTACGACCAGAGCGGCGGGTTCGGCTGGATCAGGTCGTAGCGCGTGAACTTGCGGAAGATGCTCTCGGCCTCGATCGGGTCGCGCGTGGCACGTAGCGCCGACCAGTCGGCCTCGGCCTCGTAGCGGCGCGAGACGGCGTTGCCGAGGGGCGTGATCGCGAGGCCGATCAGGGCTAGCACCAGCAGCGCCAGGGGAACCAGCTCGGGCCGCTCGAGCCCGCCGCGGCGGCGCGTGACGCGCTCGACGATCCAGAACACAGGCACCGTCAGCAGCAGCGACCAGCCGAGGCCCTTCCAGATGTGGCGATGGGCGATGTGCCCGAACTCGTGGGCGGCCACGACCTCGATCTCGCGCCCGGAGTAACGGCCGTCCAGGAACGTGTCCCAGATGAACACGCGCGCCGACGGCCCGATCCCGGTCGTGAACGCATTCGCGGCCGTCGTCTCCTCGTGGACGTCCTCGATCCGGACCGGCGTCCCGCCCACGCCCTCTTCCCTCGCCAGTTCGCGGATCCGCGCGGCCACGGGCGTGTCGTGCGGCGGCCGGGTGCCGATCGTCTCGATCCAGGGCAGCACGAGCACGAGCACGGCGCCGACCCCGACGAAGAATGGCGCCGCGACGAGCCACCAGCGCCGCCCGAAGCGGCCGGCGAGCAGCAGCAGGATCGTGAGCGCGATCGTCAGGCCGACCACCTGCGCGAGGAGCGCCGGCCACTGCCCGAGCGCCCACTCCACGTAGCCCTGCTGCTCCAGCCCGTAGCGGCGGCCCCACCAGAGCTGCACCGCGCCGAGAGGCAGGCCGGCCACCCAGACGCCGAGCGTCGTGACCGCGCCGACCATCACGCCGGTCGCGACGCGGCCCAGCTCCCAGGCGCGCGCAACGCGTGGGCCGAGGTAGACGAAGAGCGCCAGCGCGCCGAGCGTGACGAGCGTCTCGGCGACCCAGAGCCAGCGGAGCAGGCCGTCGTAGTGCGCCGTGCGGTTGCGCAGGACGGCCGGAAAGACGGAGTCGGCGTCGACGTGAGGCGCGTGCAGGTCGCCGGGCACCGAGGTCCTGGTGAGCAGCCACGCGGCGACGAGCCAGCCCACGGCGAGCGCAACTAAGGTTGACGCCTTGGCGAAGCGGGTCGCCGTCATCTCGGACGTCCACGGTAACTGGCATGCGCTGGAAGCCGTGCTCGATGCCATCGAGCGCGAGCAGCCGGACGAGCTCTGGTGCCTCGGCGACCTGGTCGGCTACGGGCCGCGCCCGAACCCCTGCTGTGCTGCGGTCGAGCAGCGTGCCGCGATCTGCCTGGCCGGGAACCACGATCTCGGCGTGCTCGGCGAGCTCGACCTGGAGGAGTTCGCGGGCGACGCGGCCGTGGCCGCGCGCTGGAGCCGCAGCGTGCTGGGCGACGCCTCGCGGTCGTTCCTGCAGTCGCTGCGCCCGCAGGGAACGTGGGACGGGGTCGAGCTCTTCCACGCGAGCCCGCGCGACCCGATCTGGGAGTACGTGCTCTCGGCGGACGTGGCCCGCGTGGCGTTCGACCTGAGCGAGTCGCCGCTCGTGCTCGTCGGCCACAGCCACGTCCCGCTCGCGGTCACGCTCGAGGACGAGGTGCTGGACGGCGGGCTCGCCGCCGCGGGGACGCAGACCGCGCTGGCGCCCGGGCGCAGGCTGCTCAACCCCGGCTCGGTCGGCCAGCCTCGCGACGGCGACCCGCGCGCGGCCTGGCTGCTGCTCGACCTCGACTCCGGCACGGCCTCGTTCCGGCGGGTCGAGTACGACGTCGGCGCCACGCAGGAGGAGATCCGCGAGAGGGGGCTGCCCGATGCGCTGGCGCAACGGCTTGCTCACGGCGTCTAGCGCCCTTCTGCTCGTGGGCTGCGGCGACGGGCACAGAGCGGCGCCGCCCCCCGAGCCGCCGCGCATCCCGGCAGGCGTCGCCGCAAGGCTTGCCGGCGAGGCCGACCGGGTTGCGTCGCTCACGCCGGGCACCTGCGAGGCGCGGGATGCCGCCGTCCGCTTCCGCGACGACGTGATCGCCTCGATCGGGCGCATCCCCCCGCGCTGGCAGGAGCCGCTCACCTCCGCGGCCAACACCCTCGCCGCGCGACTTGCGGCGTGTGCGGCACCGGAGCCCGAGCCGAGGCCGAAGAAGCACGAAAAGCACCACGACCACGGCAGGAAGCACCGGGAGCACGATTGAGCGAGACCGTCGTTGGCCGCTACCGGCTCGAGCGCAAGCTTGGCCACGGCGGCATGGCGACCGTCTACCTCGCGCGGGACGACGACCTCAACCGGCCGGTCGCGATCAAGCTCCTCGCCGAGAACCTGGCCGGCGACCGGGCTTTCCGCGAGCGGTTCCTGCGCGAGGCGAGGCTCGCGGCCCGGCTCTCGCACCCCAACGTGGTCACCGTTTACGACGCGGGCGAGGCGGAGGATGGGCGGCCGTACATCGTGATGGAGTACGTGCCCGGCACGACGCTCGCCGAGCTCGGCCGCGTCGAGCCGGGTGAGGCGGTCGGACTCGCGCTGCAGGCCTGCCGCGGCCTCGCGCACGCCCACGCGGCCGGGCTCGTGCACCGCGACGTGAAGCCGCAGAACCTGCTGCTGCGCGAAGACGGGACGGTCAAGGTGGCCGACTTCGGGATCGCCCGCGCTGCCGAGACGACCGCCCTCACCCAGGCCGGGACCGTGCTCGGCACGGCCGCCTACCTCTCGCCGGAGCAGGCGCTGGGCGAACAGGTGACCGCGGCCGCCGATGTCTACTCCCTCGGCGCGGTGCTCTACGAGCTGCTCAGCGGCCGGCCGCCGTACGCCTTCGACTCGCTCGCCGACCTGGCGGCCAAGCAGACCTCGGGACAGATCACCCCGGTCGGCGAGCTCGCGCCGGGAGTGCCGCGTGGCGTCGAGGACGCGGTGATGCGGGCGCTCGCGCGGAACCCGTCCTACCGCCCGGCCACGGCGAAGGAGCTCGCCGACCAGCTCGGCGGCGACGCGACCGTGCCGACTCGGGTCGCCGCCGCGACGCACAGGCGCCCGCGCCGGCTGTGGGCCGTTCCGGCGGCGCTGCTGGTCGTCGCCGCGATCGGCGTCGTGCTCACCGCGCGAGACGACTCGAGCCCGCCGCCGAAGCCGCGGCAAACCGTCGTGCGGCCGATCCCGCGCGGAGCGAACGCCCAGCAGCAGGCGGTGAAGATCGCGGCGTGGCTGCGGGCTAGAGCTGCCCGGCCGTAGCCGAGTCGGAGCCGAACGAGACGCCTTCGCGCACGAGTGCCACCTGCACTTCCTCGCGGGCCTTGTAGATGCGCCACTTGACGGTCGCGAGCGTGACCTCGAGCGAGTCGGCGATCTCCGTGTACGAGAGGCCGACCACGTCGCGCAGGAGCAGCGCCATCTTCAGGTCGGTGCTGAGGTTCTCGACTGCCCGCCAGAGCGCGTCGATCTCCTCCAGCCGCTCGATCGGCGCGTCGAGCACCTCGAGCGGGGCGATGTCGTCGATCGCCACGAGCGCCCGCGGCCGCCGCTCGCTCGCACGCAGCTCGTCGAGCACGCGGTTCTTCGTCACCTGGAAGAGCCAGGTCGTGAACTTCGAGCGGAGCGAGAACTTCGGCAGGCCCTGGAAGACCCGCAGGAAGACCTCCTGCGTCAGATCCTCGGCGAGGGCGCGGTCTCCGCCCACGAGCCGGAGCACGTAGTTGAAGACGGGCGTCTCGTAGGCGCGAAGGATGAGCGAGAAAGCTCTCTCATCACCCCGTTGCGCCTTCCGCAGGACGCCGAGATCGGGCTGGGCCAGTGACAAGGCCTGCGGAGTATAGACCGCCTCGCTGGTCGGCGCAGCACCCCTTTTTGGGCTATTTGCAGAGGTTTCGGCCGCTCATCTGTAAAGGTTTCCTTAGCCCGAGGTAAGCGAGGACGGTTGGGGCCAGATCGCTCAGCTCGCCGTCGTCGCGGAGCCCGGCCTCGCAATGCGTGACGATCAGCGGCACCGGGTTCGAGGTGTGCGCCGTGTGCGGGCTCGTCCCGTCCGCCTCGAGCATCTGCTCCGCGTTGCCATGGTCGGCCGTGACGAGCGCCACGCCGCCGAGTCGCTCGACCGTCTCGACGACGCGCCCGAGGCAGGCGTCGGTGGTCTCGACCGCCTTGACGACGGCCGGGATCACGCCCGAATGGCCGACCATGTCCGGATTGGCGAAGTTGACGACCGCGAACGCGTACCCGCCGCTCTCGAGCTCGGCGCAAAAGCGCTCGGCGACCTCCTCGGCCGACATCTCCGGCTGCTGGTCGTAGGTGCCGACGTCTCGCGGGCTCGGGACGAGCAGCCGCGTCTCGCCCGGCCACTCCTCCTCACGTCCGCCGTTGAAGAAGTAGGTGACGTGGGCGTACTTCTCGGTCTCGGCGGCGTGCAACTGGAGGAGGCCGTGCTCGGCGAGCACCTCGGCGAGGGTCTGGTCGACCCGCTGCTCGCCGAGGGCGACGTGCGTGTCGAGCTCGTCGCTGTAGCGGGTCATCGTGGTCACGTCGATGCCGGCCTCCAGCAGCATCCTCGTCAGCTGGCGAGCGCGGTCGGGCCGGAAGTTGAAGAAGATCGCGGCGTCGTCGGGCCCGAGCCTCGGCCTGCCGTCCATCACCGTCGGCTCGACGAACTCGTCGGTGACGCCTCGCTCGTAGCTCGCACGCACCGCGGCGACCGGGTCGTCCGCGTGCTCGCCCAGGCCGTCGACGATCGCGTCGAAGGCCCTCTGCGTCCGCTCCCAGCGGCCGTCGCGGTCCATCGCGTAGTAGCGGCCGGAAACGGTTGCGACCCGCTCGGCCGGCAGCTCGGCGAGATCGCCCTCGGCCGCGTGTGGCGAGACGTCGCGCCCGTCGGTGAAGGCGTGGATCCAGGTTCGCTCCGGCGCGAAGCGGAGCAGCGCCTGCAGGTGGTCGAGGTGCGAGTGCACGCCGCCGCGCGAGACCAGGCCGAGCAGGTGCACCTCCCCGCCGCGGGCGAACGCCGCCTTCAGAGCGGGGTTCTCGAAGAAGGAGCCGTCGGCGATCGCGCGGTTGACCCGCTGCAGGTCCTGGTCGAGCACGCGGCCCGAGCCGATCGTCAGGTGGCCGACCTCCGAGTTGCCCATCTGCCCAGGCGGGAGGCCGACCGCCTCGCCGGATGCCGTGATCGTCGTGTGGGGGCATTCCGCCCAGAGCCGGTCGAAGACGGGCGTCTCGGCCAGCTCGACCGCGTTCCCCGGCCCCGGCGGTGCGCAGCCCCAGCCGTCGAGGACGGCCAGGACTACAGGTTCGCGGCGGTCCGGCAAATCGCGGTGAACGATTCCACGTCCAGCGAGGCGCCGCCGACGAGCGCGCCGTCGACGCCGTCTTCGGAGAGCAGCTCTTCGGCGTTCTCGAGCTTGACCGAGCCGCCGTAGAGCACCGGCACGTCGAGCAGGCCCTTGATGAAGGCGTGGGCCTCGCGCGCCTGGTCGGGAGTCGCGTTCTGGCCCGTGCCGATCGCCCAGACGGGCTCGTACGCGAGCACGAGCCGCTCGTGGTCGCCGACCGCGTCCTTGACCGCTTCGACCTGCACGCGCAGGACGACCGCCATCTGGCCGGACTGGCGCTCTTCGAGCGACTCGCCGACGCAGGCGATCACCCGCAGGCCCGCCTCCAGCGCGGTGACGGTGCGGCGCGCCACCATCTCGTCGGTCTCGCCGAAGTACTGGCGCCGTTCGGAGTGCCCGACGATAGCCCCGTCGACGCCGAGCTCGAGCAGCATCGGCGCCGAGATCTCGCCCGTGTAGGCGCCGTCGGCGGCCCAGTGGACGTTCTGAGCGAAGATCGTGAAGCCGCTCTCGACCGCCGTGGCGAGCGACACGTCCGGTGGGCAGAGCACCGCCTCGACGCCTTCCGGCGGGTGGAACCGGTCGCAGAACTCGCGCGTCTCCCGCGGGCCCTTGAACATCTTCCAGTTGCCGGCGATCAGCTTCATGCCGCCGGGATCACCGCCACGCCGGGGAGCTCCTTGCCCTCGAGCAGCTCGAGCGCCGCCCCGCCGCCCGTCGAGGCCCACGAGACCCCGTCGAGCAGGCCGAGCTCGTTCAGCGCCCGGATCGAGTCGGCGCCGCCGACGACCGAGAACGCGTCCGCGGCCGCCACCGCCTCGGCGACCGCCTTCGTGCCCTGCGCGAAGGCCGGCCACTCGAAGACGCCCAGCGGCCCGTTCCAGAAGATCGTCTTCGCCGGCGCGATCGCCTCGGCGAACCGCTCACGCGTCTCCGGCCCGATGTCGAGGCCGAGCCAGCCGTCAGGCAGCCCGTCGTAGGGCACGACCTCCGTCTCGGCGCCCGCGGCGAACTCCGAGGCCGCGACCACGTCGACCGGCAGCTCGACCTCGAACCCGAGCGGCGAGCCGTCCCGCAGCTCCTCGGCCATCTTGCCGCCGACGAGCACCGTGTCGGCCTTGCCGCCGAGGTTGCGCAGGACGCCGAGCTTGTCCTCGACCTTGGCGCCGCCCGAGATCAGCACGAACGGGTGCTCGACGTCGCCCAGCAGCTTGCCCAGGTGCTCGAGCTCCTGCTCCAGCAGCAGGCCCGCGTAGGCCGGGAGGAGCTCGGCGACTCCGACCGTCGAGGCGTGCGCGCGGTGGACCGAGCCGAACGCGTCCTCGACGAACAGCTCGTAGTCGTCAGCCAGCCGTCGCGCGAACTCGGGGTCGTTGGTCGTCTCGCCCGGCTCGAAGCGCGTGTTCTCGAGCACGTCGATCCGCTCGTCGGGCAGCAGCTCGCGCAGCCGTCTCGCCACCGGCGTCAGCGAGAGCGCCGGATCGGGGCCCTTGGGACGGCCGAGGTGCGAGCAGACCGCCACCTCCTTCGCGTCGTGCTCCAGCAGGTACCGCAGCGTCGGCAGCGAGGCCCGGATGCGCGTGTCGTCGGCGACCCGGCCGTCGTCGAGCGGCACGTTCAGGTCGCTGCGGACGAGCACGCGCTTGCCGGCCACATCGGCCTCGCGCACCGACCGCGGCTTACGCACTAACTGCCGCAGGCAACGTCGCCCCGACCTTCGCTACCAGGTCGACGAGCCGGCACGAGTAGCCCCACTCGTTGTCGTACCAGCCGAAGACCTTGACCAGGCTCCCGTTCACCATCGTCAGGTCGCTGTCGAAGATCGACGAGTAGGACGAGCCCTGGATGTCGGTCGAGACGAGCGGCTCGTCGGTGTACTGCAGGATCCCTTCGTACACGCCGCTGTCGGCCTTCGAGCGGAACAGCTCGTTCACCTCGTCCTTCGTCGTCTCGCGGCCGACGCGGACGACCAGGTCGACGATCGAGCCGTCCGGCACCGGGGCGCGCATCGACATGCCGTCGACCTTGCCCTGCAGGTCGGGCATGACCAGACCGATCGCCTTGGCGGCGCCGGTTGAAGTCGGGATCAGGTTGATCGCGGCCGCCCGCGAGCGGCGCAGGTCCTCGTGCGGGAGGTCGAGCACGCGCTGGTCGTTCGTGTACGCGTGGATCGTGGTCATGAAGCCCTGCTCGATCGTCAGCTCGTCGTGCAGCACCTTGGCCAGCGGCGCCACGCAGTTGGTCGTGCAGGAGGCGTTCGAGATCACGTCGTGCGCCTCGGGGTCGTAGTCGTCCTCGTTGACGCCGAGCACGATCGTCACGTCCGGGCCCTTCGCGGGCGCGGAGATGATCACCTTCCTCGCCCCGCCCTCGAGGTGCTTCGCGGCGCTGTCGCGGTCGGTGAAGAAGCCGGTCGACTCGAGCACGACGTCGACGCCGAGCTCCCCCCACGGGAGGCTGCCGGGGTCGCGCTCGGTCAGCAGCTGGAGCTCCTGCGAGCCGACGGTGATCTTGCCCTCGCCGGCCGCGACCTCCTCGTCGAGCGTGCCGAGCACGGAGTCGTGCTTGAGCAGGTACGCCATCGTCTCGGCGTCTGCGAGGTCGTTCGCGGCGACGACCTCGAAATCGCCGCCGCGCCGCAGGTGCGCGCGGAAGAAGTTGCGGCCGATCCGCCCGAAGCCGTTGATCCCTACTCGAATCGCCACGAGAGCCTCCCCGTCGAGTTCCGCGTCGAGTCTATCGGGCGGGCCGCGAGTGTTTTCTGACTTGTAACGCGCGTAGTCTTACCGGGGTGCCTTGAGTAATACTCTTGGCCGGCGGGTTCGCGCTCGTCCGGCGATGGATTCAGACCCCGTCCGTCGCCAAGGTCCGGAGCGCGACAATGCGGAGGGGGAGGTCGTCCTCGGAGCTTCCCCTCCGGCCCGCCACCTGCGGTGTCGGGCCGGAGGGATTCAGACGCGCGCACGGGCAAAAGCCCGCACGCGCTCCAAACGGCATCGCAAGCGATGCCTCGGCGGCCCTTATTGCTTGGCGAGCTTGAGCAGGGCGTTCAGCCTCCGTTGTGCCGATGACTTGCTGATGCTCGGCTCGGACTTCGCTGCGAGCTCTCGCAGTGACAGCGACGGATGCTTCAGGCGCAGGCTCGCGATCTCTCTGAGTTGCGGGCTCAGCGACTCGAGGCGGCCGTTGCGCTCGAGGCGGCGCACCGCCTGGAGTTGGGCGTGCGCGGCGCGGCCGGCTCGGACGAGGTTCGCGTGGTCGGCGTTTGCGAGCCGGTTCGCGCGCGCACGCGTGGACCCGACCACCGCCCGCTCCTCCAGCGCCAGCGCGGCCTCGCTCGCACCCGCGGCGGCGAGGACGCCGGCGATCCGGTCGAGCCCCTTCGCGTAGGCGACCACGTGGTCGGCCCGCTCGGCGACCCGTAGCTCGCCGCCTTCGGCCGCCGCGGCCGCCGCGACCGCGTCGGCGCCCTCGCGGGTCTCGCTGCGGACCTCGAGATGCGGCGACGGCGGCCCGCTCACCGAGCCCGACGCCAGCAGGGCGCCCCGAACGTAGGCGGAGCGGCAGCACGAGCGCGAGACCACCTTCCGCGGCGGGCGGTCGCGCGGCCGGAAGCGCGCGTCGACCACGCCCGCCCGCTCCAGCACCTCGCGCGCGTCGCCTTCGACGTGCAGCTGGTAGCGGGTCTCCCGGCCGAAGGCGCGCCGCTGGTAGGTGCGGATCTCCGACCGGACCCCGAACCCGCGCAGCAGCGCGAACGCCCGCCGGGCCGCCGCCGGGCTCGAGAGATCGAGGTGCAGGCTCACCTCGCCGCGGCCGAGCAGGTGCAGCCGGCCGGCGAAGTGGAAGAGCGCCGAGAGCTCTGCCAGCCGGTCGCACTCGCGCTCCGGCGCGATCCCGGCCAGCTCGGCGCGGACCTCCTCAGAGAACGACACCTTCGAGCTCCAGCAGTCGTCGCTTGTACTCCGGGCCGAGCGACCCGTACGAGCCGAGGCCGTCCGCCCCGACCACCCGATGGCAGGGGACGAACAGCGCGAAGCGGTTCGCCGCGCAGACCGAGCCGACCGCTCGCTGCGCATTCGGGTGGCCGGCCAGCGCAGCGATCTCGCCGTAGCTCGCGGTCTCGCCGTACGGGATCGCCCGCATCGCGTCCACGGCTGCCCGCTGGAACGACGTGCACCAGTCCAGCTCGAGCTCCACGTCGGCGAACGAGTCTGCGCTCCCGCCGAAGTAGCCCCGGACGCGCTCCACGAGCGGGTGCGTCCCCTGCGTGTCCGCGCGGGTCGAAGGAAGCTCGTGCCAGGCGACGAGACCGTCCGCCAGGACCAGCTCCGCGATGCCCCAGCCCTCGACCTCGTAGGCGACCTGCTCGACCATCGCCGTGAATCGTAGAATCCTGGGCATGAGCCGCCCCGGGATCTTCCGGCCACCGCCGCCGCACAACGAGCCTGTGCTCGGCTACGAGGCCGGCTCGCCGGAGCGCGCCGAGCTGCAGGAGCGGCTCGCGGCGATGGCCGCCGAGCCGATCGAGATCCCGGTCGTGATCGGCGGCGAGGAGGTCCGCACGGGCGACACCTTCGACGCGGTCATGCCGCACGACAAGGAGCGTGTCCTCGCGCGCGTGCACAAGGCGGGCGCAGCCGAGGTCGAGCGCCCGATCGCCGCCTCGGCCGCG
>Ga0081540_1001491_pt1 | contig 20199 bp, 12 predicted proteins | sample TabmetS2T1R1_FD_71024 | JGI IMG/M metagenome (GOLD analysis project Ga0081540, IMG submission 71024) | Tabebuia heterophylla rhizosphere microbial communities from the University of Puerto Rico - S2T1R1 | ecosystem: Host-associated > Plants > Roots > Rhizosphere ... | reverse complement strand
GGGCGGGCCCCCCCCCCCCTGGGGGGGGGGGGGGGGGCGCGGGGGCCGGGGGGCCCCCCCCCCCCCCCCCCGGGCGGCGCGGGGGCCCCTACAGCGCGGAGAAGGGTGCGCCCTGCGGCACGTAGATCAGGTCGTACTCCGTGCTCCACGTCTTCCCCCCATCCGCGGTCCCCTGGCTGAACTGACGCACACGGGGACCCGGCAACGGCGTGAAGGTGAGCCGTCGCCGGTAGGGCTTGCCGTCCTGCTGCGGCTGGTCCGAGTGGTAGACCATCACCCCATTCTCCAGCTGGCCGGTGAAGAAGATGGGCGTTGCGCTCGAGTCCACCCACGACTGCTCCCATCGCTTCCTCGCCGCATTCCAGGTGTTCCAGCTCTTGCCCTCGCTCGCGCCCCTCCAGCTCTCGAGCACCACGCAGTCGCCGAGGATGCGCTCGATCCGGCTGCTGCCCGCGCGGTTCCCGCTCCGGTCGTAGACGTCCCAGCTGCCCACCCAGAAGTCGAGCTGCCGCCACGGCGAGCCCGGCTGCGCGCAGGGCGCAGAGAACGCCGCGAACTTCGCCGCCAGCTCCTTGAAGCGCGCGTCGCCGGCCACCGCCGGGTCGGCGTCCACCGCCTGGAAGCCCGGCGGTGGTCCGAATTCCTGGTCCACCAGCGGCCTCAGCAAGGCGAGCGCGGCGTCCTTCTCGGCGAGGTGGGCGTGGGCCAGCGCGCGCTGGTACTGCATGAGCGGCGGGGAGAACCCGAGCTGCTCGGCCTTCTGCAGCGCCCCGAGCGCCTCGCGGGCCCGGCCTGCCTCCCGGAGCGAGCGCCCGAGGCGGGCCCAGCTCGAGGCCTGCTCCGGGTGGGCCTGCACCGCGGCGCGGTACAGCTCCGCGGCGCGCGACCAGTCCCGATCGGCGAAGGCCTTGTTCGCCGCGGCCAGGGGTTCGGCGGGCTGGGTGGCGACGATGGCGACGAGCAGCGCGAGCGAGAGCATGAGGCGCGCCCCTCCGAGAGCAGCCAGTGAGTCTCCGCTCCCCCCCGGCAGGCAGGCTTGGACGGATTGGCCGTTCTGGGACGCGCCGATGAGTCAGGGCCGCATGTCCCTCCCCGCAGCCATTCCCCGCGCGCTCTCGTACTACCAGCGGGCGCTCGCCATGGAAGCCAGCGGGCTGGTCATGACCCGGGCCTGGTTCGCCCCCGGGCTGCGGCTCGCTCCGCACGACCACGACACCGCCAGCGTCGCCGTCGTGCTCCGCGGCGGGTGGGAGGGCGCGCTCGACGGGCATGCCTCGCTCGTCGAGGGAGGAGACACCGCGCTCGTGACTCCGGCGGGGGCCCGGCACTGGAACGCCTTCTTCCCCGCGGAGACCGAGGTCGTGGTCGTGGAGATGGCACCCGACCGGTCGCGGCTGGGAAACGAGTACCGCTCGCTGCTCGCCGAGCCGGCCACGCTGCACCAGCGCGGCCTCTCGGGCCTGGCGGGCCGGCTGGCCGCCGAGCTGAGGTCGCCCGACGCGCACTCGCCGCTTCTCTCGGAGGGGCTGGCCCTCGAGCTGCTGGCCACGGTGGCCCGCGCCCTGGGAAACGAGCGGGGAACCACGCGCCCCGGATGGCTTGAGCGGGCCGAGGAATGCCTCCGCGCCGGGCTGTCGCGCGGCTGGACCCTCGACGCGCTCTCCCGCGAGGTGGAGGTCGAGCCGACGCGCCTGGTGCGCGGCTTCCGCCGGCATCTGCGGACCACGCCGGCGGACTACCTCCGCCAGGTGCGGGTGAACGAGGCGCGACGCCTTCTCTCGGACACCGAGCGTCCCATCGCCGACATCGCCCTGGAGACGGGCTTCACCGACCAGAGCCACCTGACGCGCGTCTTCCGCCGCTCCCTCGGGGAGACTCCCGCTGCGTTCCGCAGGAGATTTCGCCACGGCTGACCCTCGCTCCCCTCAGGAGCTCTCGGCCTCAGGCGGCGGACAGGCTCGGCCCGCCGGGCAGCTGCCGGGTGGTGCCGACCGCGCGCAGCGACTCGGCCACCATCGCCACCCGTTCCGGGCGGGGCCGGTACACGGTCCAGCGCCCGCGCCGCTCGGTCTCCACCAGGCCGGCCTCCTTGAGGATCCGCAGATGGTGGGAGACCAGCGCGTGGGGCAAGCCCACGAGCAGCTCCAGGTCCGACAGGCACAGCCCTCGCTCGCCCGAGCGGACCGGGCCTGCGCGCGGTCCCTCCCACCCGAGGAGCAGCTCGAGCATCCGCAACCGGGTGGGTTCCGCCACCGCCTTCAACGCGCTCAGAAGTTCGTTCGCACTCATGTCACTGCTCCGGCCAACAGAGAACACACCGGACCTCGACGTACATTTCCTGCCACTCCCGCCGAGGTCCTCTCGAGATCACTTCAGTCCAGGGAACGGCTTGGTGAAGAAGCAGATTCCCAGCTCCGGATCTCCGGTGAGGTAGGTCGTCACCCAGTCCTCCTTCACGCAGGCGATCGCGTAATCGGGGTTGAGGCCCGAGGCGAGGATGCCCGCCGCCGGATCTCCGAAGGGATCGCAGAGGGCGTCGTCCTCGCAGGGTCCGATGAAGCCGATGGGCGATGGCGAGAGACCCTGCATCTTGTACGTCCCGGTGCAGGTGCCGAAGGTGATGTCCACGTCACCTTCGAAGGTCGAGCCCTGGTAGCGCGCGCCGTCGAGGAAGCGGAGGTTCCTCGCGTGGTACGAGAGCTCGATGACTCCGAGATCCGGCAGCTCGGCCTCGCCGCCGAACGGCGTCATCTCGGCGATGGTGCAGATGTTCTCGTCGTCCGGAGTCGTGGAGAAGGTCCCGTTGCTGAGGACCGTGCTCTGCGGACCTCCGTCGTCCCCTTCCGGATAGGGGATCGAATCGGACTTCACCCAGATCTGATGGTCGGCGAAGCCGTCGAATCGCCAGTTGTCGGCGTAGGTCGTCGGGAGCACGGTCTCGCAACCTGCGGGCGGCGTTCCCTGCAAGTCGAACTTGATGGTGTAGCCCTGCAGGAACGGCCGCTGGATGAGGCAGTCGGCGGGTGCCGCGGTGGGACACCCGGTCAGCGCCACCAGCGAGACCGCGGCGAGGAGGACGGCGTGCAGGCCTGAGGCTCTGGAGTGCATGGGCATCCTCTAGAAGGTGAACCGGAGGCTGAACCGGAAGCTGCGCACCGGCTGGTAGTTGTTGGGCTTGCCCCAGTTGGGGTTGGTGTTGACGAACCCCTCGTTCTGGAAAGGATCCGGCACCACCACCTGGGCCGGCGCGCCCTGCACGAATCTGGGCTTGGGGAGCGAGCCGTTCGCCGGCTGGATGGTCTCCACGTTCCCTGCCGCGCGGTTCTGCGCGAAGGTCAGGTTCGGATCGTAGCCCGCGCCGATCCGGACGATTTCCCCGTAGGGCGCAGGCACGCTCCCGTTCCTCGCGCCGGCGATCGGACCGACGTTGTCGAAGGTGTAGTTCTGGTCGACGGTGATGGGCCGCTGCGAGTTGAAGAGGTTGAAGCCCTCGAAGCTCGCGATCACGGTGCTGTCCTTGCTGATGCGGAGGTTGAGAGACACTCGCGCGTCGAGCGAGGTGACCCAGGGAAGCCGCCCGCCGCTTCCGCGCTCGAGGATGTAGGCCTGTCCCGGGCCATAGAAGACCTGAGCGCCCAGGTAGTTGATGGGCGGTCCGGAGTTGGCGGTGAAGGACAGCCCCGTGGTCACGCTGAAGGTGGGGAGGACCGGCCACTCCTTCGCCGCGAACAGCTTGATGTTGTGGGTGGTGTCCGCGGAGAGGTTGCCGTCCTGGTTGAGGAGCAGGGCCTTGAGGTCGAACGTCGAGTTCAGGTTGGGATCGAGCTGCCCGTCCTCGGGACGGTAGAGGCCGTCGTAGTTCCCGGTGAGCCGCGACCAGGTGTAGCTGGCCTGCGCTTGCCACAGGTCGGAGAAGGTCTTGGTGAAGCTGACCGTCACCCCATGGTACGTCCGCGTGGCCCTGGGGAAGGTGTCGCCGATGCCCTCGCCGGGGTTCCCGATGAAGTAGGTGTTCCCGTCGTCGTTGGACATGTCCTCCACCGTCCGGTGGAGGTTGCGGTAGGTGTAGTTGATGCCCACCCGCGCATTGGGCAGCACCTCGTACTCGGCGCCGGCGACCACCTCGTCGTTGGACGGCGACTTGAGATCCGGATCCACCGGCGTGGTGTCCGACGCCTGCTGGCGCCACTTGCGGTTCGGCCGCACCCCGGAGGTCAGCCGCTTGGCGGCGTCACACCTGGCCAGACCGCCCGGGCCGAGCGGGTCACAGTCCGTATCGGAGAAGCCGAAGATCTGCGGCTCGGTGCTGAGCGCGCGATCGGCGATGTCCAGGGGGATGTTCTCGTAGTACCGGCCGTAGTTGGCGTAGATCTTCGACCGGCCCTGCTGCGTCGGGTCCCACACCACGCCGATGCGCGGAGAGAACTGGTCGTTCAGCGAGATGCGGGTGACGCCGTCGGCGCCCGACAACCAGAGCGAGTCGTAGCGCAGGCCGATGTTGAGGGTGACCTTGTCCAGGATGCTCCAGCTGTCCTGGACGAAGAAGCCGATGATGGTGGACTTGCTCTTGGCGCTGATGCTGTCGAGCGTGACGGCCTGGTCCGGGCCGGTGAGGAGGCCGAGGCGCCGGGCCTCGCTCAGCGCCGGCAGCCCGTCAGGGACGTTGTTCCCGTCCAGGAACTGCCAGGCGGCCTTCCCGGTATAGGCCTTGGTGTGCTCGTACGAGGACCAAGACCCATCGACTCCACCCTTGAGGACGTGGTGGCCCGCTCCCTGGACCAGGAAGGTCAGCACCCCACGTGCCTGATAGCTGTCGAGCTTGAGCCGCTCGATGAAGCCTGGCCCGCCAATCGCGTACCCGGTGAAGCCGCACTCGAGGTCGGCGAAGGGACCGGAGCAGGCCTGCCTCACCGCCTGGGGGACCTCTGGCTCGAGGGTGGCGATGTTCTGGAGGACGGAGGGGCTGGTCAGGAGATTTGGCGTCCCGGCGAGGGTTCCCTCGGCGGCTGTATTGAACTCGCTGCCGTCGGCGGGAAGGCTCTCGTCGAGCTGGTGATGCCAGCCGGCTCGCACGTCGAGGAGCAGCCGCTTGTCGAGGAAGCTGCTGTTGAGCTCGGCGGTGACGTTGAGCGAGTCGTTCGTGCTCTTGAGATTGAAGACGTTGAACCCGGATCCGTTGTAGGTGCCGGCGGTGGGCGGCGCCCGGGCCTGGAGGAACCCCGGGATCTTGAGAGGGTAGTCGCCGTCCCCGCCCCCGGAGGTGGGGGTGCCGGTCACGGAGACGCTCAGCCGGTGGTCGCTGCTGATGAGGAAGGTCAGCTTCCCGATGTAGTTCCAGCCCTTCTCCAGCGCGAAGCGGCGGCTGGTTCCCCCTTCGATCGGATCGTAGATGGGCAGGCCGGTGACAGGGTCGGTGATGAAGTTGCCGCTGCTGTCGACCTGGGCCTTCTGGTACTCACGGCGGTAGGAGTAGCGCTGCTTTGCGTACTGCGCGCCGGCGAAGAACCAGAGCTTGTCCTTGATGATGTAGCCGCCCAGCGTCGCGCCGACGTCCCAGATGTAGTCGAGGTCGCGGCTGCTGAGGATGCTCGGTGTGCCGCCGACGACGGTCAGCGGTCCCTGGGCCCCGGTGAGCGCTCCGGGCGTGTACGTCCCCCAGATCGAGCCGTGGAACTCGTTGCCGCCGGACTTGGTGGTGGCGGAGAGCGCGCCGCCAAGGGTACGTCCGTACTCCGGCATGTAGCCGCCGGTGATGACGTTCACCTCGTCGATGAACTCCACCGTCAGCGGTGAGCCGTTGACCCCGTAGGCCGGGTCGTTCACCGAGATCCCGTCGATCAGATACGCGTTCTCCGGGCTCTGGGAGCCGCTGATCGACACCCCGTAGAGATCGTTCGCCGCCTGAGGGGCGGTGGATGCCAGCGAGTCGAAGGAGCGGTTCGCCCCGCCGAGCCCGTTCGGGCGGGAGACGGCGAGATTGCGGATGAAGTCATTGTTGATGGTGGTCCCCACGGTGCTCGAGCCGACGTCCACCACCGGTGGCGTTCCCACCACGGTCACCGTCTCGCTGCCCGCGACCTCGGGCAGCAGCTCGACGTTGAGTCGCAGCGTGCGGTCCGCGGCCACCTCGATGCCGATGCGGCTGTAGGGCCGGTAGGTCTCCTTCTCGAAGCGCAGCGAGTACGTCCCCGGGGGCAGCTGCGGGACGCGGTAGAGGCCCGAGCCATCGGTCACCACCACCTGCTCACCCTGCAGCGAAGGAGACGTGGCGGTCACCACCACGTCTGCCACCGGGGCCCGGGTGGAGGCGTCGACGACGTTGCCGGTGAGCACCGAGGTGCTGCCCTGGGCGATCGCAGCGGGGCAGGCGAGAATCGCGGCAGTGACGAGAAGTGGCCGCAGGCGTCGGCACTCGCCGAGGTTCCGGACGCGGCGGCGCAGCGTGGGTCGATCCAAGTGGCACCCCTCCTCGGACTGCGTGATGCAAGCGAGGATGAGATGCGGGGGTGGGCCGGGTCAGGATTGCGCCTGAACCAACCTCCACTGTGGTCCGTCAGTACCAGACCAATTGCTGGTAGGAGTCGGCGCTTCGCCGGAAGCTGCAGCGAGGAGGCAGGAACGTGCGGCGAGGGACGGCAACTGGACGTCAATCCCCGTTGTCACAGTCTACGAGGGGGTAGTACCCAGAAGAACGACGAGCGCATGTCATTCCACGCTGCTCCCCAACTGCTGTCGGAGATCGCCGCACTTGCCGTCCGCGCCCATGACCGTGCCGAGTTTCGCTCGGGAACGCTGGCGCTCCTCCACGGCGCTGTCCCCTTCGAGGTAGCCTTCATCCAGAGCGGGGCCTCGACCGCCGGCCCCGAGCCGGTGAGCTGGGGCCTTCCTCCACTCGCCGGACGGTTGCTCCCCCGTCGGGCGGATACCGTCTGGAGCGAGCTCGCCGGCATTCGCGCCGCCGCGCTCGGGCTGGGCGGGGTCGTCGAAGCCTCGGGCCTGGTCAGCGCGGACTCGGAGCTGGGTCGGCTTCTCCGCGCCGAGCGACCGGTGCGCCACCTCTGCCTGGCCGCGCTGGAAGAGGGCCGCACCGCGCTGGTGATGGGTCGCTCCAGCGAGCCCTTCACCCGGCGGGAGCTCGAGCTGATGCGGCTGGCGCTGCCAGTCATCGGGCTCGGCGACCGTCGGGCGAGCGAGGTGCAGGAGGCGCTGGGCGCCCGGCTCACTCCGCGCGAGCAGGAGATCTTCGACTACGTGAGCCGCGGCTACAACAACCGGGAGATTGCCTCGGCGCTGGGCACCTCGCACTTCACCGTGCGGAACCAGCTCTGCCGGCTCTTCCGGAAGGTGGGCGTCAGTGGCCGCTCCGAGCTGGTCGGGCTGGCCGCGATGGCCACGCGTCGCGCGCGCACCGCGTAGCTCCTCCCGTCCCGCAACAGAACGGGCCCCGTGCGCGGGAACCACCCGGGGGGGATGGTTTCGGCACGGGGCCCGACACCACCCGCGGGCCCCAAGGATGCCCGCGGGCAGCGCTCAACTCACTTCAGGCTCGGGAACGGCTGGTTGAGGAAGCACACCCCGGAGCTGTCGAAGAAGGTGGTCACCGCCGCGCTCCAGGAGGCGCTCGTGCAGCTCTGATCGAAGACGCTGAAGATGCCCGAGCTGAACGGCTGCTTGAACGGATCGCAGTCTGCGTCGCTCTCGCAGGGCACCGCCGGGGACAGCGCCTGGACCGTGTACTCGGCGGTGCAGGTCCCGACCGTCATCGTCACGTCGGCCTTGAACTCCGCGTTCTGGGTTGCTGCGCTTCCCAGCGACTCGAAGTTCCGCATCGCGTAGGTGAGACCACTGCCGTCGGTCATCGCGGTGAAGCTTTCGATGTGGCAGCGGGCGTCGCTGTCCGCCTCCCGCTCGGTGAACCGGCCCGCGCCGATGAGGCCCGCGGGCAGCGGGTCCGGCGCGTCCGCTGCATAGGGCATGGTCAGCGCAGCGTGCGCCCGCACCTCGCTGTTGGCCAGGGTGTCGAAGATCCAGATGTCGCTGGTCTCCTGCGGAGTCGCGGTCTCGCAGCCGGGAGCTGCGGCACCGGTGCGGGTGAACCGCAGCACGTAGCCTCCCTGCGCGGAAGGCAGCATCTGGCACTCCGGCTGGACCATCGAGCCGCAGGCAGTGACGAGGAGCAGCACGGAGAGCAGTATGGTTCTCATGGTCGTATCCATGGCTAGAACGTGAACCGCAGGCTGAACCGGAACTGCCGGACCGGCTGGAAGTTGGTGGGTGTTCCCCAGGCGAGGTTGGGAACCGTGGCGGTGGGGACGTTGTTGCGATTGGGCAGGACGACCCGGGTCGCCGCGCCCGTCGCGGAGCTGGGATCGATGTGCGGCTTGGGCAGCGAGCCGTTCGCCGGAATGACGGTCCCGTCGGCCTGACGTTGCTCGCCGTACGGAGAGGGGACGCTGCCTTGCCGCGCACCGAGGATCGCGCTGACCGTCCCCGCGGTGTAGTTCTCGTCCACCGAGAGCGGTCTTTGCGAGTTGAAGATGTTGAAGGCCTCGACCCCTGCGGTGATGACGCTGTCCTTGCTGATCCGGTAGTTCAGGTTCACCCGCGCGTCGAGCGAGGTGATCCAGGGAAGACGGCCGGCGCTCCCGCGCTCGAGGATGAAGGCCTGGCCCGCGCCGTAGATGGGGTGCGCGCCGAGCGCGTTGATCGGCGTGCCGGAGTTCGCGTTGAAGGAGCCGCCCAGCGTGGCGCTGAAGGTCGGGGTGATGACGAACTCCTTCGCCAGGTAGATCTTGATCGCGTGGGTGATGTCCCCGCTCAGCGGTCCCTGCTGGTTCAGGAGCAGGGTCCGGAGGTCGAAGGTGGAGTTGATGTTCGGGTCCAGCTGCGGGGCCCCCAGCGCGTTGAGGCCCTGGGCATTGAAGAGGCCGTCGTAGTTCCCGGTCAGCTTGGACCAGGTGTAGCTCACCTGTGCCAGCCAGAGGTCGGAGAAGCTCTTGGTGAAGAGGACGGTGACCGCGTGGTACGTCCGCTCGGCCTTGGGGAACGAGTCGGCGATCCCCGTTCCAGGGTTTCCGATGAAGTAGGTCTGCCCGTCGTTGTTGGACATGTCCTCCACCGTGCGGACCAGGCTCCGGTAGGTGTAGGTCACTCCGGCCCGCGCGTTGGGCAGCACCTCGTACTCGGCCCCGGCCACCACCTCGTCGTTCGCCGGGGACTTGAGGTCCGGATCCACGTACGAGGCGTAGGGCCCGCCGGTCACCCCCCACTTTCGGTTCGGACCTTGCGTCACCCCGTTGATCAGCGCGGTGCCGTCGGTGCGGGTATTGGCGTCACACCCGGTCCGCCCGACGACGAGCGGGTTGCAGTTGTGCACCGCCTGGAGGGTTCCCTGGGAGCTGCTCAGGGCCCGGTCGGAGATGTCGAGCGGGATGTACTCGTAGTACCGGCCGTAGTTGGCGAAGATCTTCGACCGGCCCTGCTGCGTGGGGTCCCAGACCACGCCGACGCGCGGGCTCCACTGGTCCTTGAGCGCGATGCGGGTCCTCCCGTCCTGCCCCTCCATGGTGAGCGCGTCGTAGCGGAGGCCCAGGTTCAGGGTGACCTTGTCCATGATGCTCCAGCTGTCCTGGATGAACCCGCCGATGATCGTCGACTTGGTGGAGGTGAACGGCCGCGGCTTGTCGCTGATGGTGTCGGTGTCGACGATCTCCCCGAAGCGGCGGTAGTCGTAGACCGAGCCCGGATCCGCGCCGAGGTCCTGGCCGTCCCGGTAAACCACGCCACCGGTATAGGTCTCGTCGTGCTTGTACTTGTTGATCTGCCCGTCGAACCCGGCCTTCAGCACGTGATGGCCGAGCCCCTGGACCAGGTAGGTCAGCACCGCCCGGCCCTGGTAGCTGTCGAAGTCCAGGTACTCGATGAGCCCGCCCGGGCCGCCGGTGAAGTAGCGGACCACGTTGCAGGTCGCCCCGGGCTCGCTGCAGGCCTGGGTGACCGAAGCCGGGACCGAGGTGTCGAGCTGGTAGACCGGCGTCGGTACTCCCGCGGGTGAGCGCACGCTGGGCACGCCTCCCAGGACCCGGTTGTTGTCGACGTCGTCCAGGGTGCTCCCGTCCCCGGGGAGGTACGAGTCGCGCTGGAGGTGCACGCCGAGCCTCACGTCCAGGAGGAGGCGCTTGTCCATGAACGAGCTGTTCAGCTCTCCGACGACGTCGACCGAGTTGAAGCTCGATTTCGTCCACCCGGAGTTGTACGTCCCGAGGGTGAGGAGGTTCGGTGTGAAGGGGTTCCGGTTGTTGGACCGGTTCCGCAGCGCCACTCCCCCCTCGCCGCCGCCGGTCGTCGGCGTTCCGGTGACGGTCAGGCTCAGGCGATGGTCGGCATTGATGAGGAAGGTGAGCTTGCCGATGTAGTTCCAGCTTCGCTCATCGCCGTTGCGCCGCTGGGTCGAATTGGGAATGGGCTCGAAGGCGCCGTTGATCAGCCGATTGAACGAGCGCCCGTAGATGTAGCGCTGCGCCGCCCACTGCACGCCGGCGAAGAACCACAGCTTGTCCTTGATGATGTACCCGCCGATCGTCGCCCCGACGTCGCCGAAGTTCCCGAGCTCGCGCGTGCCGACGATCACCGGCGTCGCGCCCGTCACCACGCCCGGGGCGCCGGTCAACCCCCCGGGAGTGAAGGTGCCCCACAACGACCCGTGGAACTCGTTCCCGCCGGACTTGGTGACCGCGCTGATCGCTCCGCCGCTGGTCCGCCCGTACTCGGGCATGTACCCGCCGCTGACCACGTTGATCTCATCCATGAACTCGGCCGTGAGGGGCGAGCCCAGCGTGCCGAAGCCCGGGTTGTTCACCGAGAGGCCGTCGATCAGGTACAGGTTCTCCGGCGAGGTCGCTCCGTTGATCCCCACGCCGTAGTAGTCGCCGGTGGCCTGCGGAGCGGTGGTGGCCAGCGAGTCGAACGAACGGTTGGCGCCGGCGAGGCCTCCGGGGCGCGCCACTGCGAGGTTCCGGATGAACTCCTGGTTGATGGTGGTGCCGGTGGCGCTCGAGCCGATGTCCACCGTGGGCGGCGTCCCGACCACGGTCACCGTCTCGCTGCCCGCGGTCTCGGGGAGCAGCTCGACGTTGAGGCGGAGGGTGCGGTCGGCGGCGACATCGATTCCGGCGCGCGTGTACGGACGATAGGTCTCCTTCTCGAAGCGCAGGGTGTACGTCCCTGGCGGCAGCTGCGGCACGCGATAGAGACCCGTGGCATCGGTGACCACCACCTGCTCGCCCTGCAGCGAGGGAGAGGTGGCGGTCACCACCACGTCCGCGACCGGCGCCTTGGTGGAGGCGTCGACCACGTTTCCGGTCAACACCGAGGTGCTGGTTTGTCCCAGCGCCACGGCGGGCACGAGCGCCAGCAGCAAGGCGCACGGCCATCGTCTTCCTGTCGTTCCCAGCTCGGCTCTTTTCAAGAGCAGCCCTCCTCACGACGCGGTGATGGAGGGAAGAGTCGGCGTGGAATGGCCGGGCGGTCATGATTGCAGCTGAACCACCGCGCCTGTGGTGTCCTCGCACCACAAGGACGCTCCGCTCAGCGTGCTCCGGCGCGCAGGCAGGTCGCCGCCTACAGCAGAACCTCGCCCGGCCGGTCGTTGTCGCGCTGCTGCACCGTCAGCTGGAGCACGCCCGCGACGGGTCGCCGCCGCAGCCCGGCGATTCGCAGGGCGCCTAGAGCGTCACCTCGACGGAGGAGATCCCCCAGATGTCGTGCGCGTACTGGTGGATGCTCCGGTCGGAGCTGAAGCGTCCCACCCGGGCCACGTTGAGCAGGGACTTCCTGGACCAGCCCTCCGGATCCCCCGCGTACGCTCGCGCGACCTCCTGCTGAGCGTCGGAGTAGGCGCGGAAGTCGGCGAGGACCAGGTACGGATCCTCGCGGAGCAGCGCATCCACCAGGGGACGGAACAGGTCGGGATCCTCGGGAGAGAAGAACCCGGAGCGGATGAGGTCCAGCACCGCCTTCAGCTCGGGGTCGCGGGCCACCACCTCACCGGGGCGATAGCCGCGCCGGAGGGTCTCCACCACCTGCTCGGCGGTGAGCCCGAAGAGGAAGAAGTTCTCCGGCCCCACCGCGTCCCGGATCTCGATGTTCGCCCCGTCGAGCGTTCCCAAGGTGAGCGCGCCGTTGAGCGCGAACTTCATGTTGCCCGTCCCGGAGGCTTCCTTTCCGGCGGTGGAGATCTGCTCCGAGACGTCCGCGGCGGGAATGATGCGCTCGGCCAGGCTGACCCGGTAGTTGGGAAGGAACACCACCTGGATTCCCGTGCGCCCGGAGTCGGCGTTCACCACCTCGGCGATTCCGTTGATCAGCCGGATGATGAGCTTGGCCAGCACGTAGCCCGGAGCGGCCTTGGCCCCGAAGAGGAACGCTCGCGGGTGGATCACCGCCGCCGGGTTCTCTCGCGCCCGGATCCACAGCGCCACGATGTGCAGCGCGTTCAGGAGCTGCCGCTTGTACTCGTGGAGCCGCTTCACCTGGACGTCGAAGATCGCCGAGGGGTCCAGGTTCAGCCACAGCGTGTCCCGCACGTGGTCCACCAGCTGCTGCTTGTTGGCCTGCTTCACCGCGGCAAACTCGTGGAGGAAGCCGGCGTCGCCGACCAGCGACTCGAGGCCGTGGAGCTGCTCGAGGTCACGCACCCAGCCATCGCCGATCCGCGACGTGACCAGTCGGGAAAGCGCGGGGTTGCAGAGCAGGAGCCAGCGCCGGGGAGTCACCCCGTTGGTCTTGTTGTTGAAGCGTTCGGGGAAGATCTCGGCGAAGTCGTGGAGCACGTCGCGCTTGAGCAGCTCGGTATGCAGCTCGGCCACGCCGTTCACGCTGTGGCTCCCCACGACCGCCAGGTGCGCCATCCGCACCCTCTTCTCCGGCCCCTCCTCGATCAGCGACATCCGGCGCAGCCGGTCGTTGTCGAAGGGGTAGCGGATCTGCACCTGCCGGAGGAAGCGCTGGTTGATCTCGTAGATGATCTCCAGATGGCGTGGGAGCAGCCGCTCGAAGAGGGTCACCGGCCACATCTCCAGCGCCTCGGCGAGGAGGGTATGGTTGGTGTACCCGAAGGTCCGGACGGTCACCTCCCACGCCTCGTCCCAGGGCACCTGCTTCTCGTCCACCATCAAGCGCATCAGCTCGGCGATGGCCACCGCGGGGTGCGTATCGTTGAGCTGGATCGCGACGCGGTCGGGGAAGGCGCGGAAGTCCTCATGGCGCCGCAGGTACCGTCGGACGACGTCGGCCAGGCTGCAGGCGACGAAGAAGTACTCCTGCCGGAGCCGCAGCTCCTTGCCGGCCTGGTTCTGGTCGTTGGGGTAGAGGACCTTGCTGATGACCTCGGACTCGTTCTTCTCCACGACGCTGCGCTCGTAGTCGCCGTCATTGAACAGGCGGAAGTCGAACTCTTCCGAGGCTCGCGCCTGCCACAGCCGCAGGGTGTTCACCGTGGTCGTGCCGTAGCCGGCCACCGGCATGTCGTAGGGGACGCCCAGCACCGTCTTCCCGCCGACCCATCGTGAGGTGGGAGTCCCGTTGCGACCCGACCCGCGCTCCACCGTGCCGAAGAAGCGCACCGGCACCGTCTTCTCGGGGCGGACCATCTCCCACGGGTTGCCGAACCGGAGCCACTCGTCGGCGCGCTCGACCTGGTGCCCGCCGATGACGTCCTGGCGAAAGATGCCGAACTCGTACCGGATGCCGTAGCCCATCCCCGGATAGCCGTGCGTGGCCATCGAGTCGAGATAGCAGGCCGCGAGGCGCCCGAGGCCGCCGTTGCCGAGCCCGGCGTCGGGCTCGAGCTCGATGAGCGAGTCGAGGTTCACTCCCGCGCCGCGGAGCCCCTCGCGGGCGGCGTCCAGGAGCCCCGTGGCGATGAGGTTGTTCCCCAGTGCGCGCCCGAGCAGGTACTCCGCGGACAGGTAATAGGCGCGCTTCGGGTCGAGCGTGCGGTAGGTCCGCTTCGTCGCCACCCAGCGCTCGGCGAGGCGGTCCCGGACGGCCATGGCGATGGCCTGGAACCTGTCCCACGGTGTCGCGCGATCCGGCCCCTGACCGCGGGTGTACTGGACGTGGGCGAGGAACGAGCGCTGGAGCGCGTGCGGATCCCGGCGGAGGTGGGGCACCTCCGGGGTCGGCACGGGCGTCTCGGGAACCAGTCGCACGCGGCTGTCGGTCATCGGCGCCGGGACTCTACTGCCGAGACCATGGGCCGGGCGCCGGAGGGCTGCGAGGTGGCGCCCGGATGGGACCAAGGTCTCATTCCGGAGTCGTCGCGACGTCACGGGACATCGCTAGAGTCCTCCACCTGGTCGGCCCGGGGGGCTGCCCTCCCGGGGCCTGGAGGTGGAGCATGCGCGGACCTGCCGATCCACCCGAGGTGGCCGGGATCGAGGCACCCGGGGCGGGAGCGACCGTCAGCCGGCGAGACCTCCTCCGGCTCGGGTTCCGGGGCGCCGGAGGGCTCACGCTCGCCGGCCTGGTGGACGTCCCGGCGGCGCGCGCGGCGACCGGGTCGATGAAGCTCTCGGAGATCAGCGAGTTCACGACCTCCTGCAACTTCTGCTCCTGCGGCTGCGGGATGGTGGCGACGGTCCGTGACGGGAAGCTCATCACCATGGAGGGGGATGTCGACCACATCGTGAGCCGCGGCTCACTGTGCGTCAAAGGCATCTCCATGTTCGCGACCCACGCGTCGCCGAAGCGCCTGACGACGCCGCTCTACCGAGCGCCGGGCAGCGATCGGTGGGAGGAGCTGAGCTGGAAGGACGCGGCCGAACGGGTCGCGCGGAAGATCAAGAAGGTCCGGGAAGAGACCTGGATCGCCACCGAGAAGGTCGGCGGCGCGGAGGTTCCCGTCAACCGGACGGACGCGATGGCCTTCCTGGGGGGCGCCCAGAACACGAACGAGGAGTGCTACCTCTTCCAGAAGGCGGCGCGTCTTCTCGGGATGCCCTTCGTCGAGCACCAGGCTCGACTTTGACACAGCCCCACGGTCCCCGGTCTGGGGGCCGCGTTCGGTCGGGGCGCGATGACCAACCACTGGGTGGACATGCAGCACGCCAGGACGATCCTGGTCGAGGGCAGCAACGTCGCGGAGAACCACCCGATGGCCTTCAAGTGGATCCGCGTGGCCCAAGAGCACGGGGCGAAGATCATCCACGTGGATCCCCGGTACACCCGCACGTCCGCGACGGCCGACATGTATGCCCGCATCCGCCCGGGCACCGACGCGGCTCTGCTGAACACGATGATCAACCACATCCTCGTCCACAAGCTCTACGACGAGGACTTCGTCACCACCCACACCAACGCGCTCTTCCTCGGCGACGTGGAGTTCACCTTCAAGGACGGGCTCTTCTCCGGGTTCGACGAGAAGAAGCACGCCTACGACACGAAGACCTGGGGATACCAGCTGGACAAGAAGGGGAAGCCGCGGCTCGCGAAGAGCCTCGATGACCCGCAGTGCATCTTCACCCGGCTGAAGACGTTCGTCTCGCGGTACACGCTCGAGGTGGGGGAGCAGATCACCGGCATCCCGGCGGCGCAGATCCGCGAGATCGCCGAGACGATGGCGAAGAACCGGCCGGGGACGATCCTCTATGCGCTCGGCATGACCCAGCACACCACCGGCGTGCAGGGGATCCGCGGCTTCACCATCCTCCAGCTGCTGCTTGGCAACCTCGGAAAGCCGGGCAGCGGAGTGAACGCGCTGCGGGGCGAGCCGAACGTCCAGGGCGCCTGCGACATGGGCGTCCTCAACAACTACCTGCCCGGCTACATGGACTATCCGTCCGCCACCGAGCCCACCCTCGAGGCGTGGACGAAGAAGAACGGGACCGGGGACCGCCGCTTCCTGGTGAACATGCTGAAGGCGTTCTTCGGAGACGCGGCCACCCCCGAGAATGACTTTGGCTACGCCTGGCTACCGAAGAAGGGCGCCGGAAAGAACTACAACACGCTGTCGATCTTCGAGGACGCCCTCGCCGGCAAGATGAAGCTGGTCTGGATGGTCGGGCAGAATCCGGCCGTCACCACGCCCAATCTGAAGATGACCTTCGACGGGCTGGACAAGCTCGAGACGCTCGTCCTCCAGGAGATCTGGGAAACCGAGACTGCGGCCTTCTGGAAGCGTCCCGGCGCGGACCCCAAGGCCATCCGGACCGAGGTCTTCCTGCTGCCGGCCGCCTTCTTCATGGAGAAGAACGGGAGCATCACCAACTCCGGCGGCCTCTTGCAGTGGCGACACGCTGCGGTCAAGCCGCCCGGGAAGGCGCTCCCCGACGGCGAGGTCGTCGACTACGTCTTCCGGCGCGTGCGCGACCTGGTCCACGAGTCGAGGGACCCCAGGGACGAGGCCATCAAGAAGGCTTCCTGGACGTACCTCTCCGCCGAGGACGTGCTGAAGGAGATGAACGGATTCGCGCTCCGCGACCTCCCGGACTCCAAGCTCAAGGCCGGTGAGCTCGTGACCAAGGTGGGGGACCTCAAGGCGGACGGCTCGACCTCCTCCGGCGCGTGGCTCTACGCGGGCGTCTTCGCCGGCGGGGTCAACCACACGAAGCGTCGCGACTCGAAGACCGATCCCGGAGGCCTCGGGCTCTACCCAGGGTTCGCCTGGACCTGGCCGAACAACATGCGCGTCCTCTACAACCGGGCGTCGTGCGATCGCCACGGCAAGCCGTATCCGGACTGCAAGCCGCTCGTCTGGTGGGACGAGCAGGCCAAACGCTGGACGGGATACGACGTGCCGGACGTGCCGAAGGTCACCGACGGGCCCGGAACGCCGAACGGGCAGCGCGCCTTCCACATGAACCCCGAAGGCGTCGGCCGCCTCTTCGCCGCGGTGTACGCCGATCCGGACAACTCGGTCGATCACAGCGAGAGGGACAGTCCGGTTCCCCGCGACGTCGGCTACGTGCCCAAGGATGGTCCGCTGCCGGAGATGTACGAGCCGGTCGAGAGCCCGGTCGAGAACGTCCTGCATCCCAAGGTTGCGAGCAATCCGACGCTCAAGTATCCGCGCGTCGCGTCCCATCAGCCGATCGGCAAGGCGGCCGAGTTCCCCTACGTGCTCATGACCTCCACGGTCGCCGAGCACTGGTGCGCCGGCTCGACCACCCGCAACATCCCCTGGCTCAACGAGCTGGTCCCCGAACCGATGATCGAGCTGCCGGAGAGCCTGGGACGGAAGCTCTCGGTGAAGAGCGGAGACTGGGTGAAGGTCTCCTCGGCCCGTGGGGAGCTCACCGTCAAGGCCGTGGTGACCCCGCGGATGAAACCCATCCGCTCCAACGGGCGCGACGTGACCATCGTCTGGATGCCCTACAACTGGGGTTTCCAGGGTCTGTCCACCGGCCCCAGCGTGAATCACCTCACCATCGACGCGACGGACCCGGGCGCGGGGACGCAGGAGACGAAGGCCTGCCTGGTGAACGTGGTGAAGGTGCGCGACGGCGTGCCACCGCCGCCCGCTCCGAGAGGGAGGGTGTGATGTCCGAGCCAGCCTCTTCAGGGCCGATCAAGACCACCCTGATCGACATCACCAACTGCATCGGGTGCCGCGCCTGCCAGGTCGCCTGCAAGCAGTGGAACGATCGCGAAGGAGAGCAGACGGAGCTCCTGCCCGAGCTCGGCTTCCAGAATCCCGCCGTTCTGAGCGCGAAGACGTACACCCTGATCTCCTTCCACGAGTTCGCCGACCAGACGGCTCCCGGAGGGCTGCGCAACTCCTTCGTGATGCGGCGGTGCCTGCACTGTCTCCAGCCGGCGTGTGTCTCCGCCTGCCCGACGACGGCGCTCTTCCGGCAGGCCGACGGCCCGGTGGTCTACGACGCCGAGAAGTGCATCGGCTGCCGCTACTGCATGCTGGCCTGTCCGTGGGACGTGCCCACCGCCGAGTGGAACTCGCTGAAGCCCGAGATCCAGAAGTGCACTCACTGCGCGGACCGGGTCAGCCAGCCGCTGCCGAAGTCGCGCAACGGCTTCCCCCTGACCGTGGTCGAGAACCAGCGCTTCAAGGAGACGACGCCGGTCCCGGCCTGCGTGAAGGCCTGCCCGGCGGATGCGCTGGTCTACGGTGACCGCGAGGAGATGCTGACCGAGGCGCGCCGCCGCATGGCCAATCGCCCAGGACGCTACGTGGATCGCATCTACGGCGAGAAGGAAGCGGGTGGCACGAGCGTCCTCTATCTCTCTGCGGTGCCTTTCGCGAAGCTCGGGTTCCCCGAGGTGGGGAACAAGGCGTTCCCGGCGTACTCGAAGGCGGCGCTGACCGCCGTCCCACCGGCGGTGATGGCCCTGGGCGCCACCCTCGCGATGGCCTACTCCTACTTCCGGAAGCGGGTCTCGGCGGTGGCCAGCGCGGTCCACGGGGCAGACCACCACCCGGAGTTCGAGCGCCTCCCGAACAAGCTCCTGACCCCGGTGAACTGGGTCCTGCTGCTGCTCATCGCGGCCTGTGGCGTGGCGATGGTGGCCCGGTTCGCCTTCGGCCTCGGGGGTAGCACCCACCTCTCGGACACCTTCCCCTGGGGGCTGTGGATCGTCTTCGACCTGGTCTGGATCGCGGTCGCGGCGGGCGCCTTCGCCATGGCCGGCATCATCTACATCTTCCAGCGGAAGGACCTGTACGCGCTGGGCCGCACGGCCGTGCTGATGGGGCTCCTCAGCTACTCCTTCGTCACCGTCACCCTCATCGCCGATCTGGGGCTCCCCTGGCACTTCTACCAGCTCGGGCTCCAGGCCCCCGAGCACTCGGCGATGTTCGAGGTGTCCTGGTGCGTGGGCCTCTACGTCACCATCCTCCTCTTCGAGTTCCTGCCGGTCCCGCTGGAGTACTTCGGGCTCACCCGTGCGCTCGCGGCCTGGCGGCGCTGGTCGGGAGCCTACGTCGCGCTGGCGATGGCTCTCTTCGTCTACATGCTGTCGCGCAATCCGCTCTACGCCGCGGTGACCTTCCTGATCTTCGGCGCGGTGGCCTGGCGGTTCCGCAACAGCGGCGAGCCGATCCTCCTCGCGATCGCCGCGGTGACGCTCTCCACGATGCATCAGAGCTCCCTCGGTTCGCTGTACCTCCTGATGCCGAACATGCTCGCGCCGCAGTGGTGGTCTCCGGTGTTGCCGATCGACTTCTTCCTCTCCTCGATCGTGGCCGGAACGGCGCTGGTTGTGCTGATCGCGATGTGGATCGACCGGGCGTGGAAGCGCCCCTTCCCGCCGGAGCAGCTCGCGTCGGTGGGGCAGATCACGTTCTGGGCGCTCGTGGTCTACCTGGCATTCCGGCTCGGTGACCTCGCGCTCCGCGGCCATCTTGCGGGCGCGTTCTCGGGCCCGATGGGGCTGGCCTTCTCGGCGGAGATCCTGCTCGGCGGGGTGGTTCCGCTGCTCCTGCTGTCGCGCGCGGCCCTTCGCGCCCGCCCCGGGTTGCTCTTCCTCGGCTCGCTCCTGGCGGTGCTGGGCGTGATCTACAACCGGACCAACGTCGTCATCTTTGCCATGGACCTTCGAGGTCGCATGCCCTGGGTGGCGCCGGAGCAGTACGCCCCGTCCCTCGTCGAGTGGGGAGTCTCGATCGGGCTCATTGCCGCCACCATCTTCCTCTTCGGCCTCGGCGTTCGCTGGGTCCCGGTGCTCCCCAAGCAAGAGGCGAGCGAGGGACATTGACCGGTCTCCCCCCGGAGCGCTGGCTCGAGGACCATCCCTACCTCAGGCCGATCGCCGGGCTCTGCGCGAGCGTCGAGCGCGCGGTCTCCGAGGTCGGGCCTGCCCCGGTCGCCGTGCCTGCGTGGGAGGTCTACCGGGAGGACTTCGAGGCCGGGGTTCCGCTCCTCAGCAGCCCCAGCGCCGCGGTGAGCCTCGAGCCCTCGGCGTCCGCGGTGGGGAGCCTCGTCCGCCGGCTCGAGGCAGAGCGTCTTCCGGGCCCCATCGCCGGCGAGGTGTCCGCGCTCGCGACGGCGCTCGCCCGGAGCCCGGAGCTGTCCCATCAGGTCGTTCCCTTCCTCCTCGGAGACGATTCGGTCGAGCCGCCGGCGCCCGGGATTCTCAAGTTTCTCGGCTGGACGGTCCTGGCCAGGTCGCTGTCGCCCGTGGTCGAAGCGTTCGCTGCCTGGCGCGACGAGGGTCGCTGGCTCCGGAGATACTGCCCGACCTGCG
>Ga0081540_1001490_pt1 | contig 20203 bp, 21 predicted proteins | sample TabmetS2T1R1_FD_71024 | JGI IMG/M metagenome (GOLD analysis project Ga0081540, IMG submission 71024) | Tabebuia heterophylla rhizosphere microbial communities from the University of Puerto Rico - S2T1R1 | ecosystem: Host-associated > Plants > Roots > Rhizosphere ... | reverse complement strand
TGAACTGGAAGTTACCCTGGCCGAAGGTGCGGACCACGCCGTATTCGGTGGCGGTACGGGTATCAACCGTCAGCGCCATACGCGAACGGGTAGAGAAGTAATCGGCGTAGCGGTTCTGCTGACCGAGATCGCCGCTCCAGGCCGGACCACCGTAGGTGCCGCCGTTGAACGTGGTGTCGACGCGCAGGTAACCACCCAGCTTGATGCAGGTGTCAGTGCCGGGGATATAGAAGAAACCCGCACCATACAGGGAGCAGATCCTCACGTACTCGACCGCTTTGGCCTTGACGGGAAGATCGGCCGCCTGAGCTCCGCTCATGGCGATCAGACCCGCCGCTGAGCCGAGAATAAGGCTCTTAACCATCTTCATGTTAAACCTCCAAGTTGCTCTGCCAGATAAGGACGGGCCTTGCTGTTCCCCCAGAAAAGGCCCGCCCTCGCCTTAGAAACCGCTCAGTCGTTTCGCGTCTTCGGACACACCCGCATCAACGCGAGGGACTTAAGCGAACTACCAAAACGGAACGATCAGGGACCCCCCAAACCGTCTTGAGAACTATGCATGCGCAACTTACTTAATCAAAATACTTTATGTACTCAGGTATCTCTATCCGAACCGACTGTGTCGCCGTGGCAACACCGCAAAACACGCGACATCCCGCCCCAAAGGCCAATTTCGCGGTGCTCAATTTGATGATTTTGTTATTAAATCAGCTAAGATGCTTCGTCCGGACACGGGAACCAGACAAGCCATGGGCCAGGACCCCCGCAAGGGATCGGACTCGTCGAACCGCGCCAAGCGCGGAGCGCCGAAGGAGTTCGGCGGGAAGAATCACGACATCGTCCGGCAATTCGCCTGGGAGATCGCCGCCATCAACGTGCATCTCCAGGAGATTCGTTACTTCTGGGCAAAAGCTCTCGGCGTCAGCGGCCCGCAATGGATGATTCTGATGGCCCTGGCCGATCTGGATCAGGGAGAGGGTGTGTCTGTGAAGGTCGTGTCAAAGATGCTTCATGTTGACCCGTCCTTCGTGACGACCCAGTCGAAAATGCTGGAGAAGAAGGGCTTCATGCGCCGAAAGACGTCGGGGGACGACGCCCGGGTCGTGCAGATGTCGTTGACGGACAAGACCTATAAGCACATCGCAGGCCTGACTTCTCAGCAGGAGGAGCTCAACAACTTCATTTTTGGCGAATTCAGCGATCGAGAGCTCCGCGAGTTCACCGACAAGCTCGCGGCACTGAAGAATCGCCTCGAGAAGGCCAGCCTGAAGATCACGATGGGGATCTGACTTTACGGCGGTGTCAGGTCGGTCTCGATTCGAGGCGATCGGCGACCCAGTCAAAGATGAACTCGTTGGCCAGCGTGGGGTTGTCGTAATGTCCTTGCTCGGCGGCCGTTTCCGAGCTTTCGAAGATCTTCAGTGAAATATCGGGATGATGGGACCTAAGCCGTTCGAACAGATCGGTAACAACGCCGCTTTGCAGCCATCCCTGCCCGCCGAGGGTGATCAGGACCGGGCAGTGGAATCTCCGCCCGAGCCACCCTTGTTCGAATTCCGTGCTTCCGGCGCCATCCCACGAGAGGCGCTTCATCAGGAAGGCGCGCTCGTGCATGTCCCAGATTCCGCCGTCGCAAACCACAGCGGCGAAGCGGTTGTCGAGAGCGACGCCACGCGCCACAAAGGACGACCCCGCGCCATCGCCGAGAACGGCTATCCGGTGTTCGTCAACATCGTGCCGCGTCGTCAGGTAATCCATCACGCAGCCGACCGACAATTCCAGATCGGGATGGCCGACCACTTCGTCGAATTTGGCGCCGGCGCCGGACCCGAGGACATCCACAGCCAGCAACGACATTCCGCGTTCGCGGGCATGACGTGCCACCTTGAAGAGGTATTCTTCCTTGCGATGTCCGGGGTCGCCCATGCACACGACGACCGGCGCTCGAGCGGAGGTGACCGGGGCGGGCAAAAAATAGCCCTCCAATGCGTGTCCTTCCAGCCAGGGAATCTCGACCACCTCTCCGGCCGGAGTTAGATGCGCGATGTAGCGGCGGGCGCAGGCTCGCATGTTTCGGAGCGCATGCTCAAGTTTCGTGTCGGGGACGTCGAAACCGAACGCTGAGGCTTGATAGTAGTTGATGGCGCGAAGCCAGTTGCTTTGTGCGGTCAGCACATGACCGATCGTGAAGGCAGCATTGGCGCGCTCATTGCTGAGGTCGGCCATCCTCATCCATTCGCGGTACCAGGAATCGCCGCCATCCTTTGGGTCTATCCGGCTTGCGGCAAGGAAGCATTCGGAGATCATCGAACCGCCTTCCTGCGCTGCGCCGAGCAGCCTCATGAATTCGATCGAGAATTCTTCGCTGTCAGGCCATTGAACCCAGCCCCCTCGGCCAAAATGAACGTTCATATCGGATACAATCCGGACCAGCTTAATTGATCGAATTAGTTATAGTTTATGAGCAACTCCATGCAAGGGCCCGGGCCGCTCTAGGTTGAGTGAATGGATAGATGCAATCATAGATTGTTCATTTCAACGAGTAGGCCGTCAACCTTGAAACGGCATGACATTCATCCGCGATTGGACGAAAAAAAGCTCGTCAGCCTGTACTCGTAGCCCCGCCTTGCCTATTCGTGCGACTTGCCCATTTCGACGGCAATTATCCATAGGTTTATTTTATGCATAAAACTATCAAAACTGACCTGCCGCAGGTCCGGGGCTGGACCCGGTTCTGAGGCTACCGACGGCTTGGCGTGCCCGGTCCACCCCCGCCGCAACACCCCTCTCTCCCTTCCCGGGAACGACCCCTCCTCTTGCGGGTTTTCCTCGCATGAGAATTCGCGAAGAAAACTGCAACCTGGTTTTGCTGGCGGTCGTCACCTTGTTCAGCGTGGCGATTGCGGGCGGCGCTACGCTGCTGGGCTTCGCCGACAGCAAGCCCTTGCGGCTCGCCGATCGAACGACCGGCCGCGTCGAGCAGGTCCCGTCAACTGACAAGCGAATCATTTACATCAGCGACCAGCCGCCGGTCCGCGTAGTCGGCGCGCCATTTGTCCCGAACACGAATCCCCGCGAACGCTGACATCGGCCTTCTGCGGTCGCGCCTGCAGAATCCAACCGTCACGCGACGCGCCATGTGCACGTTGCCGATCAGGAACTGTCACTGTTTTGTCACCGTGCGCGCAAAAGCGTGGCAGTTATCCACCGCGACCTCCTCTCCCGCTTGATTCCGCAAAAGCCGTTTGATGGAGTGACGTCGGGCCGAGATATTTTCAAAATGAAATGGATGAAGGAACGCGATCTCCTGATCGCGCAGACGATGGCGTTTGTCCAATCGGTGACCGGCAAGACGCCGGAGGCCGAGAAGACGATCGCGCCGCCGGCCGCCCTGCTTTCCGTCGAGACATCCGAACCTGTCCGCGCGGTCGTGCCGCTGCCTGACATCGAATCTTTGCTGGCGAAGGCTGCGGCCGCCGCCCAGGTGCCGAACGAAGTATCAGCGGAAATTTCGAGGGAGATTTCAGCGCCCGCCCCGCTCGCGCGCCTCGACCTGCGGGAGGACTTCCAGTCCGAGATCAAGGCGCGGGTCGCGAACTTCCGCGCCCATCAGGAGCGGTTCAACCGCGAGCGCGAGGCCTATTGCAGCGCGACCATGGCCAAGGTCCATGCGGCGCTCAGGGAAGGCGAGCTGCCGCCGCGGCCGGCGAAGTAGACTGCAGTCACCGGGCGGCCTGCTTCCGCGGCCCGATATTCAGAGCCAAGCTCATAACCAGGCATAGACCAGCGCCATGTTGGCCGCGCAGGCGACCAAGAGGCAGATGGTCAGCGTGAGTTGGACACGCTCGCAGGAGGTCTGGAGGCTCGTTCCCATGGCCGGAAGCATCCGGCGATTCTGGCTGATGAGTCTCGGGGATTCTTTTTTCCGGCGTTTACGGCTCGTTAAAGACTCAGAGACTCCACGAAAATGGGCCGAAACGAGCCAATTTGCTCCCGAAACGGTCGGTGGAATGGCGGCGTGGCAGCCAAGGTCCTGGCAGCCAAGCCTGAAACCCAGGCCCCGCTTCTGCGTTGACCGTCTTTACCGGAGCTACCCATGCCCTACGCGCTGTTCTCAAACGATGCCAAGCTGAGCAAGGCCTATCCGACGGCGGCTGACGTCTGGAAGATTGCTCTGAAGAGCGGCCTCGTGGTCGATGTCGTCTCCGACCAGGACAACACCGCCCCACGCCCGGTGCTGGACCACGACTACGAGATCCGGCCGTGCCAGCTCGAGCCGCATGAAGACCCCGCCCGCAACAAGGCCGACGCCGATCAGGAAGCACAGACGGAATTGCAGTTGGCGTCGTAAGGGCGAAGTCGACCAGCCGGACAAACGAGCAACCTCGGCGCATGGTCCCGCTCGCCGGGACGACATCCGAGGTGAAAAATCGCGCTCTACGGCGTCGCCGAGACCAGCGATGCCTGTTCCGAAGACAGGGTGACACAGGCCTTGCGCCGCTGCAGTCCCCTGATCGCACCGGTTACCTTGCGCACCTTGCCGGCCCCGCACGCGGGATCCTGCACGAGGGCGACCTCATAGGGAGCAAGGATAAGCGGTTCGGATTTCAGGACGGTTTGGGCAAGGCACGGAAACGCCGCTGCGGAAATGATCAGCCCTAACGCAAAAGCACGCATGTTCGTTGTCCCACCAGCCGGCCGGAACCATAATATCGGATCGTGACGAAAAGTTGCATGCAGCGCGAAATTTTTTTCGCGCACGCCAAAAATAATCAGCGCACGCACGCCTCGACCTTTCTCAAACGACGGCCGGCATGAAGCCGGCCTTTGGCCCCAAACAAAAAGGCCGGCGTGAAGCCGGCCTTTGCGCGTGTCGATACCAAACTCGCTATCAATATTTGGCAGGAGCAGGTCCACCCCAGCCGAACCGGTAGTTCACACCGACCTTGGCGGTATGCTCGTCGTTGCGGAAGGTGCGGCCGGTGACATCGGCAGGACCGGACGTGAAGGTGGTGTCGCCGAAATTGTAATACTGGTACTCGGCCTTGGCCGACCAGTTCGGGGCGAACATGTATTCGAGGCCGCCGCCGACGGTGTAGCCGTCCTTGTGGTTGCCGTTGGTGGTGAAGCCTGCCGGCACGCCGGCCACAGACACCCCGAGATTGTTGCCGTCGCGCCAGGCGTAACCGCCCTTGCCGTAGAGCAGCGCCGGACCCCAGGTGTAGCCGAGCCGGCCGGTCACCGAGCCTATCTGGTCGGTGTTCGATGTCACGAGGGTGCCGCCCGGAAACAGGACGCCATTATTATTGTTGTTCGGCAGCCAGCTATACTGGGCTTCGGCACCCAGCACCCAGTTCGGGGCGAACTGATAGTCGAAGCCGCCCTGCACGCCGCCAAGGAAGCGGGCATCGCTGCCCTGCAGGGAGTTGTTGCCGGCAAAGGCGCCCCCGACGTGGCCACCGATATAGAATCCGGTCCAGTTATAGACGACAGCCGGCGCCGTATATGCAGGCGCCTTGGTATAAGGGCGCGGCTGCATGTCAGCCGCAAAAGCTGGAGCCACCATGGCGGCCAGCGCGGCGGTGCCGAGCAGTAACTTCTTCATCTCACTATCCCCGTTACGGACGTTGCGGATACCAATCCAAACAACGTGACCTCAATTAGGTTGCTTTGCGGCGGATGCCCGCGACCCGATGGCGCGCCACTGTAACGGCACAGCAACAAAGCGTTTTAGTTCCCTCGCACGTAAGGCTTTTTTCCCGGTTAAGGAGGTGGTCTCCCACTTAGTTGATGTCCGCGATGACTAAGGCAGGGTTCAACCCTCGCCGAAAAGTGATCTGATTTCGTTCACGGTTCCTCCCCGGGAACGTCAGCCTGCGGCCCCACCGGCAAGCCCCTGCGGCCGCCGGCGACCAGGCCGCCGAGACGTCAATCGCGAGCCACCTCGATGACGGCGTCGGCAAAGGCCTGCGGCGCCTCCTGCGGCAGGTTATGTCCGATCCCGCCGGTGATGAGGCGGTGGGCATATTTGCCGGAAAACTTCCTGGCGTAGACCTTGGGGTCCGGATGCGGCGCACCGTTGGCATCACCTTCGAGGGTGATGGTGGGCACGGCGACGGCGGGGAATTCGGCCAGGCGCTTTTCCAGTTCGTCATATTTCGCCTCTCCCGGGGCAAGCCCGAGCCGCCAGCGGTAGTTGTGGATCACGATGGCGACATGGTCGGGGTTGTCGAACGAGGCAGCGCTGCGCTCGAAGGTGGCGTCGTCGAAATTCCACTTCGGCGAGGCGAGCTGCCAGATCAGCTTTGAGAATTCGCGCCGGTATTTCTCGTAGCCCAGCCGGCCGCGCTCGGTCGCAAAATAGTACTGGTACCACCATTGCAGTTCGGCCGACGGCGGCAGCGGCGTCGCGTTGGCCTGCTGGCTGCCGATCAGATAGCCGCTGACCGAGACCAGCGCCTTGACACGTTCCGGCCAGATCGCCGCGACGATATCGGCGGTCCGAGCGCCCCAGTCGAAGCCGGCCAAGACCGCCTTGTCGATCTTCAGCGCATCCATCAGGGCGATAACATCGGTGGCGAGCGCGCCCTGCTGGCCGTTGCGCGCCGTATCGGCGGCGAGGAAGCGCGTGGTGCCATAGCCGCGCAGCCAGGGCGCGATCACCCGGAAGCCTGCCGACGCCAGCGCCGGGACGACATCGACGAACGCGTAGATGTCATAGGGCCAGCCGTGCAGCAGAATGACGACGGGACCATCGGCGGGACCGTCCTCGGCATAGCCGACATTGAGGACGCCGGCGTCGACCTGTTTCAGCGCGGCGAACGAGGTGTGGGTGCCCGGCCTGATCGCGCCCGCCCCGCGTTTTGCGTCGCCGGACTGCGCAAGGAGCGCACCGTTCATGGCGAACGGCGCAGCCGCAAGCGTCACGGCGGCGGCGCCGAGGAAGCGGCGGCGGTCGGGGTTGATGGGCTGGGACATGGCTCTCACTCCGTGATGTACATCTCATACGATTAGATCGCACGCGGCGTATATGAAGCATACCCGCGCAGTGTCAACCCTTCCGATTTAATCGGATACGATATACATCGGCAGACGCCATCACACTCGCGTGTGGAGGCCGGTGAGATCCGCCAGCCGAGAGCCGATGAGCCCGCCACCGCGAGCCCGGCCAGTCCGGGGTTTGCGCTTTCGAGACACGCCTGAAGAATCTAGCGCGTCAGTTTCTCGAGGTCCGCGAATGGCGCGTAGGCCGCACCGGCACAGGGCTCGACGGCATTTTCGATAATGCGGTCGAGCCGACCATCGACAAACATGATGGCACGTTCGCGCGGCTCGCGGTAGCCGCCGTCGGATTCGCGTGGGCTGAACCGGAGACAGACGACATAGCGCAACCGCCCGCCGATGACGCGCTCGACCGGTTCTGCCATGACGGCGTCGCGCACGCCGACGGGATCGTTGAGATAGGTCTTCAGAAACGCCAGCACTTCGGCGCGGTAATTCTTCGGAAAAGGCTGGCTGGAGACGCCGCGGTCTTCAGTAAAGGTGATCGGCTTGCCCTCATCGGTGGCGGCACAGGCCGACAGCATGATCGGAAGCAACACAGTCACCGCGATTTTAGCCAAACGCTCCAAGCGAATTCTTCCCCTGCCCCGCGCCGTCTCTTAGACCGCCTCGCGGTGGAATGGAATTCTCAACTTGGTTATCCGCTCACTTCGTTATCAGCCCACTTTGATATCTGCGAATCCCGCTCTCGAAAAATTGAGCGCGCGCCAGCCCACGGCCATTAGCAAAGCAAATGGCGCGTGGGCTGGTCTGACATTCGCAAGGCGCGCCGGGCAATGGGGGGCGAAATGCGCGCCGGCGAATCAGGTTCAGCTACGTTTCGCGGTCGGCGTCACGTGCTTGATCGCGACGTGCGGCTTCGTGTGCATCTTGTGCAAGCCGATCTGCTTGTGGTGGCGATGATGCCGGTAATGCTTGTGATGGCCCATCCGGGCATTGGCATTCAGCGCCTTCGACTTGCCCTGCTCGGCCTTGATGGCAGGTGCCGGCGTGGTCTTGTTTACCGGGGCCTGCGTGGTTTTGTTCACCGGAGCCTGGGCGGTCTTGCCGGGAGCGCCGGCAAGTGCGGGCGCGGCGAGAACGGAAACGGCAACGAGCGCTGCGGAAATGGTCTTGATCATGGTTGTCTCCTCTTCCATGGGATCGGCTGATATCTCCGGTCGAATGGCCGGCTTGCCGATCATGCAGGCGACGTTAGCGGGCGTGCGCTGAACCTCTCCTGAAGCGAGCTGCCAGATTCTGTTCATGTGAATGACGTGTTCGTTCATCTGAATGCCAGATTTGTCATGTCCTCTGGCGAAGGGACGCCGATGTGAAAATTGGCGGAATAGAGGTGAAGGCGCGGGAATGTTCTCGGCCGTCGGGGGTTCAAATCAACACGCTTCGGTGTAGGATTACCGGACCGGCCATCAGGAGACTTGCATGAATAAACTAGCGATCAGGCTTTTGACTCTCGCAATGTTGTCGCTCACCCTTGCGGCAGCCCCTGTCGTTACCGTCGTCTACGCAGCGCCCGACAACGATCCGCCTCCGCCGGACAAAAAGAAGAAGAAGTCCAGCGAAGCCCGCCCGGGCATTGAGCAAACCGCATTCGCTGACGGCTATCGCGCCGCCTATGCTGCGATCTACGATCGTCATGATTACGCTGCGGCGATCGATCAGCTCAAGGCGCTCGGCCGTGACGACACAGCCGCCGTCGCCAATCTGATCGGCTATTCCTATCGCAAGCTTGGCGACTACAAGGTCTCGCAGATCTGGTACGAGCGCGCGCTCAAGGCCGATCCGAACCACGTCAAGACCTGGCAGTATTACGGCCTGTGGCAGGTCGAACAGGGCAACCGCGATCAGGCGCAGTATCACCTGAACAAGATCGCGCAGTTGACCGGCACGACAAGCGAGGAATATCGCTCGCTCGCCGCGGCGCTGGCGAAGCCCCCGGGCACGGGACTGGTGTACTGAGGCATTGGCCTCTCCACGTCATCGCGAGCGAAGCGAAGCAATCCATCTGTCCGTTCTGCCGTGATATGGATTGCTTCGTCGCTTCGCTCCCTTGCGCAAACGCTTCGCGTTTGTCGGAGGCAATTACGGAGAAACAGCCGGCGCAGTTGAAAAAACTGCGCCGGTTTTTCTTTTGACTCACTTCACCGCCGCCTCGACTTCCGCGCGGAACGCCTGACGCGCGCCGTCGCGCGAATAGAACATGTGGCCGCCGGGATAGACGACGAGCTTCACCCGGTCCGATCGCGCATAGGCCGGCAACTGGTCGAGGATCACCTTCGAGCCAAAATAAGGCGTGGCGAGATCGAACAGCCCGTGCGCGACCAGCAGTTTCATCTTCGGATCGAGCGCGAGAATCTGGCGAAGCTGTGAAATCGACTCGGCCGGCCCGCGGCCGAAATCCCAGGCCTTGGACACGGCATCGTTGAGCAGGTGATACGAGCCATCCGGGCGCCAGTTGAGTTTGCGCGTGGTGAGGTCGACGGCCGCGCTCGTCAGCGGCGCCATCAGCGAATCTCCGGAAGGATCGCCGAAAAGCGAGTAGCTCGAATCCGGATAGGGATCCAAGCCGGAAACCGAGGCGTCGTAGCGTCCGGCCACGCGGCCGCTGCGGCGGTCGAATTCGCGGCGGAATTCGCCGACCTCAAAGCGTCCTGCGAGCCTGCGGCTCACCGCCTGATCGATGCCGGTCAATGACGCCACCTTGTCGGCGAGCCGCGTCGTCGCCTCCCCGTCCGCCTGTCCCTTGATGAGATCGGTGAGATACTCGCCTTGCGCGTAGCGTTCGACATCGGCGAGATCGGCACGCGTCACCGCTCCCTTGCCTTGTCCCTTAACATCTCCCTTGGCCTCGCGCGCCACCGCCGCCATGCTCGGCAAGGTGTACATGTATTGCAGGATGCTCGAGCCGGAAAAATCGCGAAAGTCGAACAAAGGCGAGACCAGGATCAACCCGCGCACGCCGACGCCCTGCTGGGTCTGCAGGTTGCGAACGATTTTCGGTCCGCGGATGCCGCCATAGCTCTCGCCGGCCACGAATTTCGGCGACGGCAGGCGATCGTATTTTTCGAGCCAGCGCCGGATCACCAGCGCGATCGCGCTGACGTCACCATCGACGGAGTAGAACCGCTTGCGCACGTCCTCACCCGTCGCGACGAAGCGGCTGTAGCCGGTGCCGACGGGATCGATGAAGACGAGATCGGTGAAGTCGAGCCAGGTCTCGGCGTTGGGCAAGAGATCAGGCGTCGCCGACGACACGGCGCCCTCACCCGTGATCGACACACGCCAGGGGCCGGCGTCGCCGAACTGCAGCCAGGCCGAGGACGCGCCCGGCCCGCCGTTGAACAGAAACGTCACGGGGCGGCTTGCGCGATCGACGCCATCGAGCTGGTAGGAATTGTAGGCGATGTCGGCCTGCGGCTCGCCCTTGCCATCGAACAGCCGGATCGAGCCTGCGGTGGCGCTGAAGTTGAGCGTGCGGCCGGGCAGCGCCAGCGTCTGCCGGGTCGTGGAATCCGGCGGCAGGCGATGTTGTTCCGCCGCAGGCGACGGAGCCGCGGCACCGCCGCGCCCTGCTCCGCCCTTCTGGCCGGAGGGAGACGGTGACGGCGTTGCCGCCGGTTGCGTCGAGTCCGGCGGGGCCTGGTCCTCGGCGCGCGCAGCACTGACGCAGCACACGATCAGAAGCGTGGCGGCAAGACGGATGAGACGCGCCGCCGTGAATTGAAAAGCCATGCCATTTGCTCCCTGCACGCCCGCGATCCGATGATCCCTCGGATTCTACTGCAAGACTGCGACAATGAGGCGGAGGTGCACAACCGGGAGGAACCGGTCCGAAAATCACAATCCCGACAGCATCCTGTGAGAAAAGGATCGCCGCGTCCGGTGGTTGTCCCCTTTGGCGGTTAGGTGCTATCGGTCGGTTCCGCTGCCGTACCGGCCGGGTATTTTTGATCCATCCATGAAACCATTTTGGCGCTGGCGCGACTAATGAACCTGCGCTTTTCAATGGGGTCTAATGAAATGAAACGTACGATTGCTGTCTGTCTCGGCCTGCTGGCGCTGGCTTCTCCCGCCGCGGCGCAGTCGCCGGTCGCAGTCGTCGAAGACATTCAGGGCAAGGTGACCGGCGCCGAGTTCATGGACTATGTGACGCCAAAATCCGTCATCAAGATCAGCGACGGCGGCTCGATCGTTCTCAGCTATCTAAAATCCTGCCGGCGCGAGACGATCCACGGCGAAGGCACCGTATCCGTCGGCACCGAGGAGAGCACCGTCGAGCGCGGCTCGCTCAGGGCGGAGAAGACCGACTGCGATCCCGGCCAGTTGAATGCGACGTCGCGCGAAACCAGGGCGGTCGCAGCCACCGTGCTGCGCAGCGTCGACAACGCTTCACTGCCGCAGCCGCAGCTTACCCTTTATGGTTCGTCGCCGTTCGTGGAAGCGAAAGGACGCGGCACGCTGACCGTGCGGCGTCTCGACGTCGCCGGCGAGCGCCAGCAGATCAATCTGGGCGGCACCCAGCTCAAGGGAAAATTCGTCGATTTCGCGAGCGAGAACGTAGCCCTGGTCCCCGGCGGCCTCTACGCCGCCACGTTCAAGTCGTCGCAAATCGTGTTCCGGGTCGACGCGCAGGCCAAGCCCGGCGCGACGCCGATCGTCGGCCGGTTGCTGCGGATGGAATAGGCGTGACGGACCTGCCGTCTTGAGAATAAGGCGCAGCACGCGCAGCAGGATGGTGGTTGCCGCCATCGCGCTGGTGTGCGCGGCGGCTTCGGTTTCTCCCGTGGTCAGGCCGATCCGCGGGCTTTCGCTCGATATCCTCACGGCACTGCGCTGGGAGATGTTCGGCCGCAGGCAGGATCCGGCTGCTTCACCCGCGGTCGTCGTCGCCATCGACGAGGAGAGCTTGCGCGCCTCCCCGTTCAAGGACTCGCCGATGCTGACCTGGACAGGCGAGATCGGCCGCGTATTGGCGGCGACCCTCGAAGGTGGCGCCAAGGTCGCCGGCTTCGACGTGGTGATTCCCTCCTCGATCGAGCAATCGGAGATGCCGTTCGGCGACGGCATGCTGGGCGAAAAAGTTAAGGGTTTCGACCGCGAGTTTCTTCGTGCGCTTGCCGGCGCATCAATCGCCGGCAAGGTGGTGCTGGGCGAAACCCTGGGCGGCAACCAGCCGGTCAGGCCATCGCCCGGCCAGCGGATCGCGGTCCGCCAGCAGCAGAACATCCGCCCGCTCAACGTTTTCAGCGATCACGACGACATCGTGCGCCGCCTGCCGCTGAGCTTCATCCCCAATGGCACGAAAGTGCCTTCGATGGCTGTCGAACTGGCGTCGCGGGCTTTGAGCGCTGCGCCCGAATTCGACGCTAGCGGAAGAATGACGCTGGCGGGTTACCCGGTTCCAGGCCGGGTGCCGAACACGATGACGCTGAATTTCGAGGGCGGCGCGGACGACATCCCGACCTTCTCGTTCGCCGACTTGCGCGCCTGCGCCGTCAAGAACGACAAGGATTACTTTCGACGCTGGTTCGCCGGAAAGGTCGTCATCTTCGGCAGCGTTCTCGATATCGAGGACCGACAGCAGACCTCAAAGCGCTTTGCGACCGGCATCGAGGGCCCGCGCGCGCCGCGCTGCACGGCCGAGAGCACGCCGGTGAAGGCCGGGTTCAGGACCAGTACGATCGCGGGCGTCTATGTCCATGCGACCGCGGTCAACAATCTGATCTTGCGCAATGCCGTGATCGAGCCCGGCCCGCTGGCGCGCTTCCTGATCTCTGCGCTGTTTGCATCGCTGGCCGCGATCGCCGCGTGGCGCTTGAGACCGCTCAGCGCGGCGCTGGCCTGGGCGGCCGTTATCGTGGCCAGCGTTGCCGGCGCGACCGTCGCCTTCAATCACGCGCTGGCGCTGCCGATCGCCGAGCCGTTCCTGGCAAGCCTGTTCGCGCTCGCCGCCACCATCGGCTTCCGCTTCGTCGTCGCGGACAAGGACCGCCGCCTGCTGCAGAAGAGCTTTGCGCTCTATCTCGCCCCGCACGTCATCAACCGCATGCTGTCGTCGAACAAACTGCCCGAACTCGGCGGCGAAACCCGCAACGTGACGGTGTTCTTCTCCGACATCGAAGGATTTTCGCTGATCGCGGAAAAGATGTCGCCCGACGGCCTGATGGAGCTGATGAACGAATATCTTTCGGCGATGACCGACGTGATCGAGAGCCATGGCGGATATGTCGACAAATATATCGGCGACTCCATTGTCGCGGTGTTCGGCGCGCCGGCCGACGATCCCGACCACGCCGCCAATGCGGCGCGCGCGGCATTGGATTGCTGCAAGCAACTGTCTGAACTCAACGCCTCGTCGGATCTCTTCCGCGAATACAAGCTGGCGCAGCGGATCGGGATCAATTCCGGCGAGGCATTGGTCGGCAATTTCGGATCGCGGCGGCGCTTCAACTACTCGGTGATGAGCGACGCGGTGAACCTGGCATCGAGGCTGGAGGGCGCCAACAAGTTCTACGGCACCACCGTCATCGCCTCCGAGACGACGGTTGCGCTGGCCGGCGATGCATTTGCCTGGCGCGAGCTCGACGCCATCAGGGTCAAGGGGCGAACCGGAGCGCTCAAAATCTACCAGTTGCTGGCGCTGTCGGCCGGGCTGACTTCCTCGCAGGCGACCTTGATCGCCGACTACGCCGACGGGCTGGCGCACTGGCGGGCCCGCGAGTTCGAGCAGGCAGCACAGTGCTTCGCCCGTTCGGCCGATATTGACCGGCCGGCGTCGTTATTTGCCGAACGGGCCCGGGAATTGGCTCAAAACCCGCCGGGCGAGGACTGGGACCCGATCCGGACATTGCAGGAAAAATGACGCCCCGATGACCGCCGGTTTACGTTACCGCCGCGAAAGGGCCGCTGGGCCATCTCGACAAGGCCCGACAAGGTGTATAGACGAGCGCGGCGCAATCCGGCGCTGCCCAATCCTGACGCTGCCTTGGCGCTACCTGTGAGTTCGTCGTCCGATGGCCACCTCCAAGCGATATGACCGGATCGCCTTCGTCGCGAGCGCAAGCGCCGAGGCGCAGGCTGCGCTGGCGCAGCTCGTCAAGCTCTACGGCAATCACGACGCCGATGACGCCGACGTCGTGGTCGCGCTGGGCGGCGATGGACTGATGCTGCAGACGCTGCACGCCCACATGCGCTCGGGCAAGCCGATCTACGGCATGCATCGCGGCACCGTCGGCTTCCTGATGAACGAGTTCACCACGCACGACCTGCATACGCGGCTGGCGGCGGCGCGGGAATCCCTGATCAACCCGCTTCTGATGCGCGCCACCGATGTAAATGGCGCGGTGCATCTGCATCACGCCATCAACGAGGTCGCGCTGTTTCGCCAGACCAACCAGGCCGCGCATCTGCGCATCCTGATCGACGAGCACGAGCGTATGGCGGAACTGATCGCCGACGGCATCCTGGTGGCGACGCCCGCCGGCTCGACCGCCTATAATCTGTCGGCGCAGGGACCGATCCTGCCGATCAACGCCGCGCTGTTGGCGCTGACGCCGATCAGCGCGTTCCGCCCGCGGCGCTGGCGCGGCGCCCTGCTCCCCATCTCCGCCTTCGTGGTGATCGAGGTGCTCGAGGGCGAGAAGCGCCCGGTCGCGGCCGCCGCCGACCATGACGACGTGCGCGACGTCCGCCGCGTCGAGGTGCTTTCCGACAAGACGATCTCGATGCGGATGCTGTTCGACCCCGGTCACAGCCTCGAGGAGCGCATCCTGAGGGAACAGTTCGGGTCCTGACGCGCAAGCGCGGGCCTTCCCCGGTCCGGAAAATAGCGTCCGCGCAGGCGGCTACAGGCCGGCTTCGCAACCATTCCTTAACGGGCGTCGCGATATGGTTAACGCCAGTATACCGTTTTGCTTGGGCCGGGCCGGACTATGTATCGCATCGACTTCAACAAGCTGCGATTTCTGATCTGCGACGACAATCCGCATATGCGCCGCATCCTGCGGACGCTCTTGCATTCGTTCGGCGCACGCGAGGTCTATGAAGCCGAAGACGGCGCGACCGCGCTGGAAATGTACAGCCATTACGTGCCCGACATCGTCATCACCGACTGGGCGATGCCGATCTTCGACGGCCTTGAGCTGGCGCAGATGATCCGGCAGCCGGAAGGCAAGGGTAACCCTTACGCCCCCATCATCATGCTGACCGGGCATTCGGAGAAGCGGCGCGTGACGGTGGCGCGCGATGCCGGCGTCACCGAATTTCTGGCCAAGCCGATCTCGGCCAAGGGACTCTACCAGCGCATCCTCAACGTCGTCGCCAGCCCTCGCCCCTTCATCAAGACCAAGACCTATTTCGGCCCGGACCGCCGGCGCAACACCAACAATACCTATATCGGCCCCGAGCGCCGGGTCGGCGGCGAGATGGAAGTGATGCAGCAGCCCTCGCTGCTCGACAAGGCGCGGTCGGGCATCTAGCGCGGCTATCATTTAAGCGGAGCCTCGGAGAGATCATATGGCGAAGGAAAAGCCCGGGACGCTGCAGGTCAAGTCGTTTGCCGATCACCACGTGATCACGCAGCCCAATCCGCTGCGCAAGGTATTGCTGCGCGTTCCCGAATCCGATCTCGACGATCCCGTCGGGCGCGCGGAAAAGGCGCTGGCCGAATTGTCCGGCGAATTCAAGAACTGGATGACGATCGAGGCCGACCGGCTCTCGGCCGCGCACGCCGTCGTTATTCGCGACGGCTTTACCACCGACAACCGTGAAGAGCTCTTCCGCGCCGCCCACGACATCAAGGGCGACGCCGCGACCTTCGGCTTCCCATCCGCGGGCGCCGCCGCCGAAAGCCTGTGCCGCATCATCGAGCATGCGCCCGATCTCGACCTGGTGCCGTCGGACCTGATCACCCACCACATCAATGCCATTCAGGCGATCGTGCGCGAGCGCACCAAGCTCGATACGGCCGTGATGGCGAGCAAGCTGAGCAAGCAGCTTCGCGGGGTCACCGACGAATTTCTGCTCAAGGCCAACCGCGACCGCCCCGAACATCTCGAAGCCATTCTGGCGCCGAGCATCGTTCCGACGGAGTAGGCCGCGATATTTCCACGTAGTCGTCCCTGCGAACGCAGGGACGACACCGAATGTGTTGTGACAGAATTGGCTACGCCGCCAGGTCGCGCACGGGCGGCACGAACGCTTCGTCGGCGACCAGTTCTTCGCAGAACATGCGGGCTTCTTCGCGCGCGGACTCGGTCGCAAAGCGCCGCAACAGGATCAAGAGCGGCTCGGCCGCCTTGCGGTCGGTCTCGCAATGGGTCAGCACGCGCTCGACCATGCGGCGGCGCAGCCGTGCGGCGCCGCCGATCGTATCGACATAGCCGGTCTCCTGGCTGACCTCGAGCGCCACGCGGAACGCCGCGAAGGTCGATTCGGGAAGGCCTGCGCGGATCAACAGCGCCTGCAGGCTGGCGCCGCCGCGGTCGTGCAGCAGCGCGGTCACGCGGGCCAGCGGCAGGTCGGCCAGTTCGGCGAGCGCGGAATCGAACAGGTCGAGATTGCCTGACAACAGTGCGCGCAGGATCAGTCCGGCGGTGAGTTGCCCGGTGGCGCGCAGGTGCCGCACCAGGCCAGCCATGTCATCGCCGCGCGAACGCGCCGCGATATTGATGGTCGAGCGCTCGCGCGCTTCGTTCGCAAGCCGCCCTGCCCGGTCGGCGCTCAGCCAGTTGCGCGCGACCACGAACTGCGCCAGCGTCTCGGAGAGCTTGGCAACCAGCGCGGCGCGGGTCGCGGCCGGCAGGCCTTCCAGCACCAGCATCGATTCCCTGATGGCGGCGAGATGGCCGTGACGTTCGACGATGCGGTCCCAGGAAAACGGCGCCAGCTCGGCATAAGCGTTTTCAATGAGCTCGAGCGCGGCGGCCGCCGAGCCGACTTCGGCAATCGCGGCGGAAACCGAGGGCGGCAGATGCAGGCGGCGGGCAATCGCGCATTGCATATCGCTGTTGCCGGTCGCGACGATGTCGACCAGATCGGCGTCGATCAGAAGCGGTGAATGTTCGAGCACGGGAAGCGCGATCGAGGGCTGGTCGAGGGCAAGCGCCTGCACGATCGCGGCCGGTGCGTCCGAGCTGCGCGCGAACACCTCCGCCATCGCCTGACGAACCAGCGGCGACGGATCGTCGAGCAGCATCAGCAGCGCGCCTTCGGCGGCGATGCGGTCGTCCTCGCTGAGATCTGAAATCAACCAGGCCCGCGCCAATGCCCGGGTCGCCTCTGCCCGCTCGCCTGCCGGAGCGGTACGAATCCAACTGATGAACTGCCGAACGATCATGGTCCTGGCTTACGCAACCTGAAACGACACCGTGACGCGGTGCCACTATTAGAAAAAATAAACCACGACGCTTAACAAAGGGTTCACCATAAACGGCTGGTTTTATTGACGTTTTGTTAAGGGTGCGAAGACCGGCGGGAAATACCGGCAAAATCGCCGGCGGTCTGGCGGCCCTGCCCGCGGCCCATGAGACGATGCCGGCCACTCGACAATGACGGCCAATCCTTGCCTAAATGTCCGGCGTTTTCATTGTTCGGAGGCTGGGCGCGGACATGCGTTTGGCATTTGTTTTATCGTTATTGATTTTGGGCTTTTCCACGCTCGATTGCCGCGCCGACAAGCGGATCGCGCTTGTCGTCGGAAACTCCAGCTATCAAAGCGTCGCTCCGCTGAATAACCCGCGAAACGATGCCGCGCTGATCGCCGATACATTGCGAAAGGCCGGCTTCACGCTGATCGGCAACCGCGCCCAACTCGACCTCGACAAGCCTGCCTTCGACAAGGCGATCCAGAGCTTCGGCAACGAGCTGATCGGTGCCGACGTGGCGCTGTTCTATTATGCCGGCCACGGCGTGCAGGTCCGAAACGTCAACTATCTCGTTCCGGTGTCGGCAAATCCGGTCAGGGAAGCCGACGTCGATTTCCAGATGGTCGATGTCGGCTTGATCCTGCGGCAGATGGAAGGATCCGGAACGAAGCTGAACCTCGTGATCCTCGATGCCTGCAGAAACAATCCGTTTGGCGGCCGCGGACTGCGCGCAACCGAAAGCGGGCTGGCGCAAATCCGGGCGCCCGAGGGAACGCTGATTTCGTACGCCACCCAGCCCGGCAACGTCGCGCTCGACGGCACCGGCAACAACAGCCCCTACAGCGCGGCGCTGGCCCAGACCATGCTGAAGCCGGGTCTCGATATCTTCCAGACCTTCAACCAGGTCGGCTTGCAGGTGAAGCGCGCGACCGGCGGATCGCAGCAGCCCTGGGTTTCGTCGTCGCCGATCGACGGTTCGTTCTACTTCATGGGCCAGACACCGAATGAACCGGCCACGGCCCCGCCACAGACGCCTCCGACGCCGAGCTCCGCGGCGCTGGCTCCCGCAACAAGGCTGGCCGCAACAGCGCCATCACTGACCCAGCGGGCCACCGCCTTTGTCATCGAGGATATGGCCCAATCCCAGGGCAGCACCGCGGATTTTCTGAACTACGCGCGGAAGGCGCTCGACGACAGGATCGATTACTACGGCAAATCAACCGCTCGCGCCGAGGTCCTCAAGGACAAGGAAAGGTATGTCAGGAATTGGCCGGTTCGATCCTATCGGCTTCTGACCGACACGATGCGAGCGTCCTGCAACGATGCCCAATCAAGCTGTCAGGTCAGCGGCCTGCTCGAATTCAACATTTCAAACCCGACGAACGGCAAGACATCCGCGGGCACGTCCTCGTTCGAATATGGCATTGGACCTGACGGCGGCAGGATATTTTCCGAGAACGGAAAGGTTCAATCGGCGCGGAAATAGCTCAACGGCCTTCGCCGGCCCGGCAGGCTAGCTGCTGAATGTGCCGCTGCGGTCGCTGAAGAGGTCGAGCCGGCCGGGTGCGCGGACCTCAGGCGTTGCTGAAGCGACCTTGCCCCACAATTCCTGCACCGTCGGCGAGATCGGCTGCGTGCGCTCGCCGGCCTGGAACAGCGAGCGGAAGATCGGCTCTGATGACGCCGAGGCGGTCTGCGACGTTGCCGCGACCGGTGTCACCGCGCGCTGATCCGGGAAGCTCGAGAGATAGGCTGCGTTGTCGATCGCCGTCGTCGCCGGCGCGGCGTTGCTCGCGACGGTGACGCGCCTTGGCAGATCGCCGCCGACGGCGGCCATCGCCGTGCGCGTCGCCGACGAGTTGGCGGCGGCCGCGTAGCGCGTGCTCAGCACCGAATAGACCTGGGAGACGCTGCGCGCCTGCCCCGAGCGGTCATAGAAGATCGACTGGTTTGCCGCCGCCGCGTTCGGAAACATCCTTGCGGCGGATGCGTTCGGATTATCCTCGGCGTTCTGGATCAACTTGCCGGCGCCGCCGACGCCCATGAAATGGGCCATATAGAGTTCGGCGTCGGTCGGGCGGCGGCCGATCTTGCCGGTCAGCTTGAAACTGTTGGACTGGGTCAGCACCGCCGCCATCGACGAGGCGGCATCCGGATCGTCGCGTAGCTTCATGATCGCGGCGCGCGCCGTGGGATCGTCGACCGAATAGCTGCCGGAGGCATTTTTGGTGATGGCGTCGGCATATTGGCTGTAGCCGAGATGGGCGCCCGCCTCCTTCACCGTGCCGAGCCAGGTCTGGTCGATGAACTGAAACAGCCCGCGCGCCGAGGAAGTGGTGGCGGCGGCCTTCGGGTCGAAATTGGATTCCATCTTCGCGGTAGCGAGCAGATATTCGAAGCTGGCGCCGGTAGTCGACGCGGCCTGCCTGATCGAGCCCGCAATCTTCAGGCGCGTGGGATCGACACCTGCCGCAGCCGTGGCGCTTGTTGTGTCGACCGCCATTTCTCTGGTGCCCTGCTCCTCGCGAACCTCGCGCGGGCCCTCATGGCACTGGCAATCAGTGCCTATACAAGGCCGAGACTGCCGTAAGTATGGTTAATGGGAGGTTAAAAGGGCCGCCCATCACGGCTGGGCTTCATAGTAGCGCGCGGTCTGCTCGATCTCCTCCGCCGTCATCTGGCGGGCGATATTGCGCATCTGCTGGCTGATGTCGTTGCGGCGGGGGGCGGGCCCCAAAACCCCCAGGTTTGGCCTTTTTTTGGAGGCCGGCCTGGCG
>Ga0081540_1001489_pt1 | contig 20223 bp, 20 predicted proteins | sample TabmetS2T1R1_FD_71024 | JGI IMG/M metagenome (GOLD analysis project Ga0081540, IMG submission 71024) | Tabebuia heterophylla rhizosphere microbial communities from the University of Puerto Rico - S2T1R1 | ecosystem: Host-associated > Plants > Roots > Rhizosphere ... | reverse complement strand
GCCCTCCGGCTCCAGATCGCGGATGCCCCCGATGACGATGCCGGCCGCCGGCCAGAAGCGGAAGAAGGTGCGCCCGAGCATGAAGCGCGTTCTCTCCTGCAGCACCATGCGCTCGACTCGGACGCCTTCGACCCACGTTCCGTTCTTCGAGTCCACGTCCAGGAGCAACCAGTCGCCGCCGGAACGCCGAAGTCGGGCGTGAACGGCCGACATCGAAGCGTCCGGCACCTCCAGCTCGAGCCGTGCCGCTCCATCGCGTCGCGCGAGGCGCCGGGCACCACGGCCAATGAGCACCTCGTCCAGCTGGGAAAGGCCGTACCGGGCAGGCCCGACCACGGGCCGCTCGCACTCCATGTCCAGGTCCAGGCAAGTTTCGGTCCCTGGACCTTCTGGTCCCTTGACGTCGTCCAGAGAGAAGGTGGCGCCCTTCTGCTGCACCCCGCGGATAGTAGATCAGCAGCCGAGAACGAGCGCGGCGTCCAGCCCCGGCCAAGTCGGTGATCGCCCTGCCCTCTCGGTGGCCCCCCGCTAGGCGGCGTCGACCGAGGGACCGCTCTTCACCGGCTCCGCGTCCTGGTTGAATGCGGGGAGGTAGCGGGCCAGGAAATGCTTCGTCTGCAGCTCGACCTGGCGGACGCGCTCACGGCTGAGGCCCCAGCGCTGGCCGAGCTCCTCGAGCGTGCGCGGCTGGTCCTGGGTGAGGCGCTCCTGGACAATGTCCCAGCCCAGGTCGCCGATTCGCTTCTTCACCTTGGCCAGGGCCTCCTGAACGTCGGCGTCCTGCTTCCTCGCGAGGAAAGTCTCCTGGGGGCCGACGCGCGGATCCTCGAGGCGGTCGAGGAAAGTGGTGTCGCCGTCCTCGTTCATGGCGGTGTCGAGGCTGAAGTCCACCATCGGGCCGCGCTCGGACTCGCCGCCCCGCACCTGACTGCGGTTGTCCTTCAGGTACCGCGTCATGTACGCACGGAGCCACCACACCGCGTAGGTGGCGAAGCGAACGTTCTTCTCCGGGTCGAAGTGCTCGATGGCCTTCATCAGGCCGAGGTTGCCCTCCTGGACCAGGTCGTCGAGCCGGGCCTCGCGGTGGGTGAACTTCCTGGCCACCGCCACCACGAGGACGAGGTTGGAGAGAGCCAGGGTGTCGCGAGCGGAGGCATCTCCCTTCCTGGCGCGACGGGCGAGCTCGTACTCTTGCTCACGGGTGAGCCGAGGGCGGCCGCCAATCTGGCGAAGGTACGAGGAGAGATTTTCAGAGCGAGCTGCGCTGGCCATCGGCAACCTCCTTTCGAAAGGCTAGGTCCGGGGCCGCGCGGGACCTTCTCCCGCCTCCGTGGCGCGGATGGCCGAGGCGATCTCGTCGAGCTCCTGATCGGTGAGTACGATCGAGGCCGCTCCGATCCAGCCCTCCACCTGCGCCGGAGAGCGCGCACCGACGATGGCGCCGGTGACACCAGACCAGGCGAGAGTCCAGGCGATGGCAATCGCGGAGACCGTCGCTTCGCGCCGCTTCGCGATGGAGCGAAGCGAGTCCCTGAGCCGGAGGTTCCGCTCCAGCTTCGGTTGCTGGAAGTCCGGGGCGCGCCGGCGCCAATCGTCCTGCGCAAATGCAGACGCCCGATCGGCGCTGAAGCTGTCCGTCAGCAGGCCCGAATGCATCGGACTGTAGACGATGACGCCGGTGTCGTGGCGCGCGCACCAGGCAACCTCTCGCTCGGCTGCGTTGCGATTGATGAGCGAGAAGGGCGGCTGAAGGGAGTCGACGTGCCGGACCCGCTCACACCGATCGAGAAGACTCACATCGAAATTGGAGACTCCGGCTGCGCGAACCTTCCCCTCTTCGACCAGCTTCGCCATCTCGGCCCACGAATCTTCGATGGCGGTGCCCGTCTCGTCGGGCCAGTGGAACTGGTAAAGATCGATACGGTCGACTCCGAGTCTCCGGAGCGATGCTTCGCATTCGCGCCGGATCGACGCCGGCTTCAGGACGGGCTTCGGTGGAGCCATCCGATCACGGTCGTCCCAGACGAGACCGCACTTGGTGAAGACGAACGGGCGCTCGGCCGCCCCGAGCTCTCGAAGGAGCCGGCCGACCAACTCCTCCGAATGTCCAAGCCCGTAGACGGCAGCTGTATCGATCCAGTTCACCCCTAGCTCGAGGGCGTGCCGCATGGTGGCGAGCGATTCGGCGTCGTCCTGTGGGCCCCAGCCGAAGGACCAGCTTCCACCTCCGATCGCCCAGGAGCCGAATCCGACCCTCGTGATGTTCAGTCCGCTCTGACCGAGCTGACGCGTTGGCAGTGTCATCGTTGCGATTTCTCCTTGTGATCACCGAGGAGCCGACGATGGCGGTCCGGTCAGGATCTCCATTCTCATGGTCTTGAGGGGGCCGTCTGTGAGCTCCGGAATCTTGGCGAGCCAATCCTTGACATAGGGCTTCGCGTTGTGTGCCTCGAAGTCGGCCTGGGTCGCGAAGATCTCATAGAAGATGAAATGACCAGGATGTTCGCGATCTTCCTGGGCGAAATAGACGAGATTCTTTGGGTCACCTCGAACCAGCGAGATGAGCGGAAGCGTTGCGGCGCGTAGCTCGGCTTCTCTTCCGCGCTTGGCCCAAACCTCGGCGACGATGGAATAGGCACCGCCGAGTACCCGGGAATAGCCCTTCCCCGGCCCACTCTTGTCGTCCTTTGCAACGACCGCGCCTGCCACAAGCAGACCCACCAGCAAGGCGAACGGAAGACGCATCTTCCTGCGCTCGAGCATGACGTTCGCCTTCAGCGTCCGGCCGCCAGAAGCATGCGCCTGCGGGTCTCCTGGGCGTCCTGGAAGGTCTTCTTCACTGGTCCGAGCGCCTGGACGAACTCGAGCTGCTCACCCTCCGGTCCCTTGCAGTAGATCAAGGCCCAGCCGTTCGACTTGCCCGAGGTGATCTTGTTCGTGTTTGCCTCGAGCGGAGCGGCCTGTCGCTCTTGCTCCGAGGTCACGGTGATCACACGGTTGGCCTTGACCTGGGTCATTCCTCGGCGCGCCGATTCCGCCTCGAGGTCGCGGATGAACGTGTTGAAGTCGACGTCGTCACGAATGTAGAAGCAGATGTGCATCGAGCGCGGGTAGGCGGGGCTCATGTGGTCCCGAGGCTCTGCCCAGCTGTTGCCGTTACCCAACGGCTGTGTTGCGTCGCGATACTGCAGGAGCTCGATGACGACATTGTCGAACTGCACGAAGCGAACGTCGAGCCGCTGCTCGCCGCCCTTGAGGTCTGGAACACCGAGCGTTCGCGGATTGACCTTTCGCTCCCGAGCGATGATTTCCTGATCCGTCATGATCGTGGCGTGGATCTTCTCGCCGTGAAAGTCACCATCGCGCATCACTTCGTTCCCACCCAGCACCTGGGTGTAGAACTCGAAGGCGCGGTCCATGTTCTGGACCGTCACGCCGAAATGCTGGACGCCCTGGAGTCGGAGGCCGAGCGGTGCGGCGTTTCGATCTCCCCCGCGCGGACCTGATCCGGTGGTGGTCTGAGCGAAGGCAGCGGCCTCCATCGTCAGGGCGGCAGCGCCGATGCCCCCAATCGCAACGCCACTCGCAGCCCGCAGCACCTCGCGGCGATTGGGGCCTGCCAACGTCTCGGTCTTGCTCTTTTCCTCGGACACGATTCTTTCCTTAGCGACGACTAGCGACGACGTTTTCCAGCCAGAGGGGTCAGGCCGCCTGGTGTGAGGCTTGGGCCGGTTCCGGCACTCGCCGCCGCAGCAATCGAAATGCTCCTCCGGCGAGCCCGACGGCGAGTGCTCCCAGGCCCCAGAGTGGCCCGGCGAGCTCGAGTCCAAGATGCGAGTCGAGCGACAGGGGCCCTGGACCCGTGAACGTGACGCTCAACGCGGCCGCGCCGATGACCAGCGTGTACTCGTAGCCACCTTTCTGAATGAAGAAGCCGTTCTTCGAATGGACGGACACGGCGGCCACCAGCATCACTGCGATGAGCACGGCTGACGCGGCGGGCGTCGCCAGCCCCAAGGCGAGCAGAAGCCCTCCGCCGATCTCGACGAGACCGGAAGAGATGGCCGCCCGCCGACCCGGTACGAACCCGAGCGCTTCGAGGAAGGGCGCCGTCCCGGCAATGCCCGGGCCTCCGAACCAACCGAACAGCTTCTGCGCCCCATGCGCAGCCAGGGTCAGGCCGACCACCAGTCGAAGAAAGAGAACGCCGATACCCATGAAGTGACCTTGCTTCCCGAAGAGAATCGCTGTCTCGATGGAAGTCCTTCCGCCTCGGCCCAGTCAGCAAGCGTCAGGCCACGCCGAGCCCAGAGGGCCAGAGCGCAGCGGGCTCAGGAACGATGCCGACAGATCGGCAAATGCTCAGGGCATGCGAAAGGCGAGCTTGTTGATGCCCAGCGCCTTGATCTTCGCGTCGAGCGTCTGACGGGGAATGCCCAGCCTGGCTGCCGCCCCTGAGGGTCCGGAGATCCGTCCCTGCGTCTGCGCGAGCGCCGACTCGATGATTGCCTTCTCGGTCTCCAGCAGCGCGGTCGTCAGCGTGGTCACCGGGGACGGCCCACGACCGGGCGCCCGGCTAGGCCTCTTCAGCCACGACTCGTCGATGGCGAAGGTCTCGTCCTCACAGAGCACGACCGCGCGCTCGATCACGTTCTGCAGCTCGCGGACATTCCCCGGCCAGTCGTAGGACTCGAAGAGCTGCAGCGTCTCCTTGCTGATCTCACGGATCCTCTTCCCGGCCGCCTTCGCATAGCGCTGGACGAGGTGGGCGACGAGGACGGGAATGTCCTCCACACGTTCCCGCAGGGGCGGAATCCGGATGGGAAAGACGTTCAACCGGTAGAACAGGTCGTCTCGGAAGGTACCCGCTTCCGTGGCGGCCTCGAGGTCGCGGTTGGTGGCGGCCAGAATGCGCACGTCGACGCGGATCGGGTGGCTGCTGCCCACGCGCTCGATCTCCCGCTCCTGCAAGACGCGGAGGAGAGCGGCCTGGGCTTCGCTGGGAAGCTCGCCGATCTCGTCCAGGAAGATGGTGCCGCCACTGGCAGCCTCGAATCGCCCCACTCGTCGCTGGAGCGCTCCGCTTCGGTGCCAGGCAGCCCGACTCAGGGCTGACGCACGGCGCGCGGTGGCGCTGGAGCCCGCTCCGCCGAGGGCGTGCTCCAGCGGCCGAGCTCCCGGGCGACGCTCACCGCTGCGAGCGCGGCGATGGCGCTGCCGCCGAGCAAGACCCGGGGCATGGAGACGAACCGGGTGAGCCAGGCCACGAGAAACGGCGCGGCAAAGCCCAGATAGGCCCAGGCGTAGAACCAGCCCACCAGCGTGCCGCGCGTGCCGCTGTCGGCGAGCCTTCCCGCCGCCGAGAGGCCTCCCACCAGACACAGGCCGTAGGCGCTGCCGAGGAGCCCCATGGAGACGAGGACCCCCGGGATCGTGGGATTCCGCGCGGTCCAGGCGGCTACTGCCCAGCCGAGGGTTCCGACGGAGAGGCCGCCAACCGCGGCACGTCCCGGTCGCCCCGCATCGAGTCTTCTGCCGAGGGGCTGGATCGCCGCGCCGATGCCCAGGGTCACCCCGGTCATGAGGCCCACCAGCGCCACGGGATGAGGCAGGGGAGGAAAGCGCGTCGGCAGCACCACGAAGGCCACCGCGACGCTGGCGAAGACGAAGGGAGCCACCGGCGCGACACCGAGCCGGAAGCGGCGCCGGACCTCAGGCGACGGTGGCACGCGCCGGGTATGGGCGCCGGGCCGGCGCGTCTCCCGTGCCGACATCACGCCCGGCAGCGCCAGCCCCATCAGTACGAGATGCGGAACGTAAGGCACCACCGCCGGCCAGGGGAGCGCGTCGGCCACGAGCCCGGCCGCCAGGGGCCCGAGGCAGAACCCGGCGGTCACCGCCAGCGCGGCCCGCCTGGTTTGGAGCGCCGCCGAGAGCTCCACCAGCCAGGCCGAGCCCGCGCCGAACACCACGCCGGACACCACGCCGCCGACGAGCCGTCCCAGCGCCAGGGCCGGGCTCCACACCGCTCCGGCGATGAGCACCAGCGTGGCGAGCAGCGAGAGGAAGAAGAAGGGAACGACCACCGGGCGGCGCCCGCGTGCGTCCGAAAAGGCCCCGCCCACCAGCAGGCCCGGCACCAGACCCACCGCGTAGCAGCCCCACAGCGCCCCGAGCACCGCGGGACCGAAGCCGAAGAGCCCGCGGTACACCAGGAGCAGCGGCGTGAACTGATTCGCTCCCCAGGCCACGGCGAACAGAGCCAGGGTCAGCCGTCGCTCGTCGCGCGCGTCGTCCATCTCGGCTGTGGCGCTAATCCCCATGGACCCCGTCTACCTGGCGCGGTGAGACGTCGAGCTCGTGCAACTTGCTCTTGACTTTGAGGGCGACCACGGCCCCGGCTGCAATGCACGAGTCGGGCCCGCCCCGCCCCGGGCTGGACTCGTTCCCCGGCTGCTCCACGGAAGCCGAGGCATGGGCGGTTGACGAACTCTCGTCATCGTTTGCTCAAGAAGGACGTTGGCTCGCGCGCACCGCGCGCCGGGGGATGTTGCCGGCCGGCGGACGGCTTGGGATCTGGCATATGGAATGCACCGCCGCTGCGACAGCAACGGGTCCACCTCGACCGCAGAAGGACAGACATGACCAGCGGCAGCTCTTCGGACAAGAAGCAATACTCGGTACGTTACAAGACGGCTCGCATCGATGAACTCGACATCTTCTATCGAGAGGCCGGCCCGCCGAACGCGCCGGGTCTGCTGCTGCTGCACGGGTTCCCGACGTCTTCCAATATGTTTCGCAACCTGATTCCGCGACTCGGGGGTGCCTTCCGCGTCGTCGCTCCCGATTATCCCGGATTTGGACAGAGCAGCATGCCTGAACGCGCGCGCTTCCCGTACACATTCGAAAGTTACGCGAAGCTCGTCGATCAGCTCACCGAGCGAATCGAGCTTCACAAGTATTCGCTCTATTTGATGGACTACGGTGCGCCCGTTGGATATCGGCTGGCTTTGCGGCATCCCGAGCGAGTGCAAGCGCTCATTGTGCAGAATGGCAACGCCTACGAGGAAGGCCTCCGCGAGTTCTGGGATCCGATCAAGAAATACTGGAAGGACGCGACACCCGAGAATCGCGCCGCGCTGCACGTCTTGGTCGATCCGACATCGACCCGGTGGCAATACGAGAATGGCGTGAGCGACAAGACGCTGCTGGATCCGACGACGTGGACGCTCGATCAACTCGGCCTGGACCGCCCCGGTAATCGCGACATCCAAATGGACCTTTTCTACGATTACCGGACGAACGTTCAGCTTTATCCGCAGTTCCAGGCTTTCTTCCGACAACATCAGCCAGCAACGCTGATCACGTGGGGCAAGAATGATTTCATCTTCCCGCCCGAAGGGGCCGCCCCTTATCAACGCGATTTGAAGAATCTCGAAATCAACTTGCTCGACACCGGCCACTTTGCGCTGGAGACGCATGGCGAAGAGATCGCGAGCCGCATCGAAGCATTCGCGGCCAAGAACAAGATCACGCGCTGACGCGCCATTCGCGCGCCGTTCCGGCGTGCCAGTCTCCATCAACTCAGACCAGCCGGCAAATCACCTCTTGCCGACATGGGGTGAACTCCAGACGCGCCACGAGCTCGGTGCAACTCTCGAGGTCCTCGCGCATGGCCGCGTCCTCGAGAATCGACGCGAGCGCTCCGGCGTGATCAGGCTATCTCGCCTCGTTCCACAACGTGCCACGAGAATCTCGGCGACGCACGCGCACAGTCGCGACCTACAAGAGCATCGTCAAGAACGCCAATGACGCGCTAGTCAATCACGCCATCACGACTCGCGCGACCGACGGTACCGGCGTTTTCGATTGGGGCTCTTGCGCGATGGCGCGCGTCCAGCTGGCAAGGGCGGAGCATCTTGCTGCTGAAGACGCCGCGGGACTCTCGTCCTGTGAGCCATTCCTCGGCCTCTGGAAGGACGCGGACGACGCCCGGGCGGAATACCGCGACCTGCGCACCCGGCACCCGCGCTGACCGCTCGCTGCCCTCGCCGCCGCGCCGCCGTGCTCGGAGGCGCGCGCGCCAACGCCGCTTCCCAGCCATGACGAGCTTTCGTCAACCGCCGATGCTTCGGCGCCGGTGAAGCGCCCGGGAACCGAACCCAGCCCGGGGCGGGCTCAGGCCCGCCTCATGCATCGCAGCCGACCACCCGTGGCCGAGTGCGTGGACACTCGATCGCTGGTTCGCCGTCGGAAGCCCAGCATCACACTCCTTTCTTGAGAGGTACTCAGAATGCTTGCAGCAAGGATGTATGGATACAACAAGCCACTCGTGCTCGAAGACATCAAGACTCCGGAGATCTTGCCCGACCAGGTTCTCGTGAAGGTCGGCGGAGCCGGAATGTGTCGTTCGGACGTGCAACTCATCGACGGCTACTTCCCGCTACGCCTCGACTTTCCCATCACGCCGGGGCATGAGATTGCCGGTTCGGTGGCAGCCCTGGGCGGCGAGGTGCCCGAGACGGCTCACTTGGCTGTCGGCGATCACGTGGTCGTTGCTCCTGGCTGGGGCGACGGAACCTGCCGCCACTGTCGCGTGGGCAACGAACAGCTCTGTGCTGCAGGAAGCTGGCCGGGGTTTGGTCCGCCCGGTGGTTACGCCGAGTTCGTGCCGGTCCCGTACAAGCACCTCATCCGCGTCGACAAGAAGTTGAAGTGGGAGGAACTTGCTCCGTTGACCGATGCCGGGGCGACCCCATACCGCGGCATCAAGAAACTGCGAGACGCCGGCGCGCTGAGACCGGATCGACTCCTGGCGGTCTTCGGGGCAAGCGGCCTTGGCAGCTACGCCGTGCAATACGCAAAGCTCCTCGGCGGCGGCGCCCCCGTCGTGGTGTTCGCCCGAAATGACGAGAAGCTTGCCATCGCGAAAGAGCGCGGAGCGGACTACACCATCAATACTCGCAGCAAGGCTGTGAGCGACATTCGCGAGGAGCTCTTCAGGCTCACGGGCCAACGCACGCTTGATGCCGTGATCGACTGTGTTGGGGCCCCAGAAACCGTCCAGACGGCTTCATCGCTTCTCTCCACCGCAGGTGAATATGTCTTGGTCGGGCTGATGGGAACCAAGCTCGAGCTTCCCTTGTTTCCGCTCGTACATGGTGAGCTCACCTACCGAGGCTCCTTCTGGGCCAACCACCTCGATATCCAAGAAATCTTGGCACTGGCGGAGCAAGGAAAGATCCAGCATTCCATCACGCGAGTCCGATATCAGGACATCAACGAGAACCTCGAGCTCCTGCGCCGCGGAGACATCATCGGGCGCGCAGTGATTCTTTTCGACGTCGCGAAGGATTCCAAGGACCGCACCGAAGCGAAGGCTGCGGTCGCGGTCTGAAGGGCGTCGTCGCTGATGCATGACGCGGACGCCGTCGTTCGTTCTGCCCCCGCAGGCCACCGACGGCGTCCGCCGGACATCGTAGAGCTGTAGACCCATCGAGCGGTGTGTTGGGCGGAGGCCCCTTATGATTGAAGTTGTGCAAGCGTTTGACCGCAAACCCATCACGAGTCTTCCCGGCGACGACGAGGCAGCGCTCGAGCGTAAGCTCTCGACGGCGGCTCGTCTTCTGGCGGACCGGAGCCGATGGCTCGAGAAGTATCAGAGAATCGAGATCCTGCATAAGCTGAGCGACCTGGTCGCGGGCCGGCGAGAACAGTTTGGTCGCCAGATCGCCCGCGAGGGAGGGAAGCCGCTCACGGATGCATTGGTCGAGACTGATCGCGCGATCGATGGCATACGGAACGCGGCGGATCTGCTACGCGTCTCCGCAGGCGTCGAGATCCCGATGGGGATGACCCGAGCAAGTGTGGGCCGCCGGGCCTTCACGATTCATGAACCGATCGGGATCGTTGCTGCGGTCTCCGCGTTCAATCATCCACTCAACCTGATTGTCCACCAGGTGGCTCCCGCGGTCGCGACCGGGTGTCCCGTGATCGTCAAGCCCGCCACCGCGACCCCACTCTGCTGCTTCGACCTCGTTGCCCTCCTCCGCGAAGCAGGTCTACCGGACGGCTGGGCTCAAACGTTTCTGCCCGAGAAGCGTGGCCTGAGCGAAGCCCTGGTGACGGACCGCCGAATCGGCTTCCTCAGCTTCATCGGTTCGGCCACAGTCGGCTGGTCGCTCCGCTCCAAGCTGGCGCACGGCACCCGGTGTGCGCTCGAGCACGGCGGAGTGGCACCAGTGATCATCGACAGGGAGGCCGACCTGGATCGTGTCATCGAGCCACTGGCGAAGGGTGGCTACTATCACGCGGGTCAGGTTTGCGTTTCAGTTCAGCGCATCTACGTCCACGCATCCCTCGAGGAAGAGTTCCTCGAGCGCTTCTCAAAACGCGTTTCGGCGCTGCGGGTTGGCGACCCACTCCTGCCAGAAACGGAAGTTGGCCCGTTGATAACCCCCGGCGAAGCGACGCGAGTGGCCACCTGGACCGAGGAGGCCGTCGCCAGGGGTGCTCGCCTGATCGGGGGAGGGAGGCTCAGTGAGACGACCTTGCTCCCGGGCATCGTCGTCCATCCTCCGAGCGACGCAAAGGTCTCGACTCTCGAGGTGTTTGGCCCGATCACCTGTGTGTATGCATTTCATCAGATCGACGAGGCCATTACCGCGGCCAACTCGCTACCCGTGGCCTTTCAATCCAGCATCTTCACGGAGAATCTCCGTACGGCGCTTTACGCAGCCGAGCGCCTGGATGCTTCCGCAGTGCTGGTCAACGATCACACCGCCTTTCGAACGGATTGGATGCCCTTCGCCGGAAGACATGAATCCGGCTACGGAATCGGCGGCATTCCGTACACGATGAGGGAGATGACCGTCGACAAGATGCTTGTCTTCAAGAGCTAGTTGCCACCGGCCGAGGAAGAGATCCATGCCACGAAAATACGAGACCATCACACTCGAGGACGCGAAGCGAATGCTGTCGGCCGCAGAGGCAAAGGCCTCGAGCTTGGGGATCGCTTACAATGTCGCGGTGGTTGATGCTGGGGGCCACCTGGTGGCCTTCGTTCGCCAGGATGGTGCGCTCATCGGCAGCATCGACCTCGCCATCGACAAGGCGCTAACAGCGCGGCTCTTCGACAAGACGACCTCGGATCTGGCAACGCTAGCGCAGCCAGCAAAGCCGCTCTACGGAATCCAGGAAAGCAATGCCGGGAAGGTCGTCATCTTCGGCGGCGGCGTTCCCATCAGGTCCGGCGGAAGCGTTGTTGGAGCAGTTGGAGCCAGCGCCGGGACCGTCGAGCAGGACATCGAAGTCGTGGAAGCTGCAATCGCCGCCCTGTAGTTCGGGGACGGTGAAGACACACTGCTGTCGTTGACCGGCATCAACGCGCCCGGCGAGCTCTGGCGCCGCCGGGACGAGGATCGCGAGCTCCGGTCCGGAGCGCCCCCGGTACTGCGCCCGACGCGTCGCGGCCACCTCTGAGATGGCGACGCGCTCCCTTCGCGTCGGCCTCGCACGGCCCCATTACCCGACCGTCTGTGATCGGTTTCTCGGAACGTGGGGCGTAACCGCGGCTCGAGTCACCCCGCGCCCAGCTCCATCAACATCACCATCGGCACTCCGTCCAGAGCCAGCGATGACGAGGGTTCGTCATCCGCCGATGCTTCGGCGTCCGTGGCGCAGCCGGGGGTCGGATTCCGCCCGGTGCGGGACGGGCCCGGGTCGTGCATCGCAGCCGCGGCCATGGTGTCCCTCAGAGTCAACGGGAAGTTGCACGAGCTCGACGTCTCACCCGACACGCCTCTGCTGTGGGCCCTGCGCGACGTGCTCGGCATGACGGGAACGAAGTTCGGCTGCGGTGTCGCTCTCTGTGGCGCGTGCACGGTGCATCTCGACGGGCTCCCGAGGAGAGCGTGCGTGTTGCCGGTCAGCGCGGCGGTCGGGCATTCCATCACCACGATCGAGGGCATCGGGGAAACCGATGCCGGCAAGCGGGTGCAGAAAGCCTGGCTCGACCTCGAGGTCGTTCAATGCGGTTACTGCCAGTCGGGGCAGATCATGGCCGCAGCGGCCCTTCTGCAGAAGGTCCCTGCTCCCACGGATCAGGACATCGACCGAGGGATGTCGGGGAACATCTGCCGGTGCGGCACCTACCAGCGCATTCGCGAGGCAATCAAGCGCGCCGCGAAGGCAGCCAGCTCTCCGGCGACGGGAGGTGAACGGTGAGCCAGCTGTCTCGCCGAGAGATCCTGGCGGTTGCGGCGGCGGCCGGCGGTGAGTTGCTGATCGGCTGGCGCGTCGAGGCACGACCACGCGCAGTAGCCAGCCCCGGCACGTCCGCAGCCTTCACGCCGAATCAATGGATCCGGATCGGGAAGGACGGACGAGTCACGCTGATCGTGTCGCAAGTGGAGATGGGGCAAGGGACCTACACGTCGATGCCCATGCTCCTGGCCGAAGAGCTCGAGGTCGAGCTCCGCAACGTCCACCTCGAGCCCGCCCCGCCGGACGAAAAGCTGTACGGCTTGCCGGGAGTCGGACCGCAATTCACCGGTGGGTCGACGTCGGTCCGCCTGTTCTACGAGCCGCTGAGGCGAGCGGGCGCGACTGCACGGACGATGCTCATCGCGGCCGCAGCCCAGGCATGGAAGGTGGACCCGGCCTCGTGCAGCGCGCAGAACGGAACGGTCAGGCATGCCGCCACCGCACGGGTGCTGACGTACGGCGCGCTGGCGGAGAAGGCGGCACGAATTCCCGTCCCGGCGCAGGTCACGCTGAAGGACCCGAAGGACTTCAAGCTCATCGGGACGCCGGCCAAGCGCCTCGACAGCCCGGCAAAGGTGAACGGAACGGCCCAGTTCGGCATCGACGTTCGGGTCCCCGGCATGAAGGTCGCGGCAATCACGCTGAGTCCCGTCGTCGGGGGAAAGCTTTCCGGTCTCGAGGGCGAAAGCAAGGCGATGGGAATCAAGGGGGTCCGGCAGGTGGTCCGGCTGGACGACGCGGTCGCGGTGGTCGCCGACCACCTGGGGGCGGCGAGGCAAGGGATGTCCGCGCTCGCACTGCGCTGGGAGGACGGGCCGAACGGAAAGGTCAGCACCGCCGATGTCGCGAAGGAGCTTGCGGCGGCCTCGCTCAGCTCGGGAGTGGCGGCGCGAAACGAGGGCGATGCCCCGGCGGTCATCGCCGGTGCGAGCAACAGGCTCGAATCCATCTACGAGGCTCCGTTCCTGGCGCACGCGGCGATGGAGCCTCTCAGCTGCACTGTCCACGTGCGGTCCGATCAGTGCGAGGTATGGGCGGGAACCCAGTACATCACCCAGGCCCGAGCCAAAGCGGCGACGGCGTGCGGGCTGCCGCCGGAGAAGGTGACCTTCCACAATCAGTACATCGGCGGTGCGTTCGGCCGCCGGCTGGACTCCGACTGGGTCCCGTACGCGGTGCGGGTTGCCCGGCAGGTCGATGGGCCGGTGAAGGTCGTGTGGACACGGGAGGAGGACATGCGCCACGACGTCTACCGGCCGTCCTACTACGATCGCCTCGCAGCGGCACTGGACGCTCGTGGTCAGCCGGTTGCGTGGATGCACCGGATCGTCGGCGTCTCGATCTACGCGCGGTTCCTGCCCCCTTTTTACAAGGATGGCATCGACGCCGACGCGGTCGACGGTGCGCAGCAGCTGCCCTACGACATCCCGGCGATCCGTGTCGAGTACATGCGGCACGAGCAGCCGGTGCTCCGCACAGGGTGGTTGCGCGGTGTCGGCGTCACGCACAACAACTTCGTGGTCGAGGGGTTCATCGACGAGCTCGCCTCAGCCGCGAAGCAGGACCCGGTCGCCTATCGCCGAGCCCTGCTCCACAAGTCGCCACGCGCAACGGCCGTTCTCGATCTCGCGAGCGAGGCGAGCGGCTGGGGAAAGCCACTGCCGGCCGGCCGCGCCCGGGGAGTCGCCGTCCAGTACAGCGGTTGGGACACCTACCTTGCGGCCGTGGCCGAGGCATCCGTGTCCGACACTGGCGAGGTTCGGGTGCACCGAGTCGTCTGCGCGGTCGATTGCGGCACGGTGGTGAACCCCGACACGGTCAAGGCACAGATCCAGGGGGGGATCATGTTCGGGATCAGCCTTGCGCTCTGGGGCGAGGTCACGGTCGAAAAGGGCCGCGTCCAGCAGTCGAACTTCCACGACTACCGGGTCCTGCGGATCAACGAAGCGCCGTCGATCGAGGTGATTCTCGTTTCCAGCTCCGAGGCCCCGGGGGGAATCGGTGAGCCAGGCACCGCGGTGGCAGCTCCGGCGATCGGCAATGCGATCTTCGCCGCCACCGGAAAGCGACTTCGGAAGTTGCCGCTCGAGCCCCAGCTCCGGACGAATCGGAGAGAGACGTGATGCGTGCCCTGGTCCTCTGCACGCTCCTGGTGCTCGTGATCGGCGGCATCGTCAGCAGCCGAACCGAGGCGGCTCCGGCGAGCGACCCGGTGCTGTTCGAGCGGATCGCCAGCGTCCTCACCCATCCCCGATGCATCAACTGCCATCAAGCCGAATCTCCTCGGCAGACGGATGCGAAGGTTCTGCACCTCCCGCTCGTCGTCCGTGGAGCAGACAATCACGGGGCTCCGACGCAGTCCTGCCAGACCTGTCACCAGACCACGAACGCTGCAGGGGGATTCGTCCCCGGAGCGACGGGCTGGTCGCTGGCGCCTCTCTCGATGCTCTGGGAGGGCCGGACTCACTCACAGATCTGCGAGCAGATGAAGGACCCCGCCCGGAACGGAGGTCGCAAGACCGGTGAGCAGGTCATCGAGCACATGAAGACGGACCCGCTCGTGCTCTGGGCCTGGAACCCGGGCACAGGCCGGACGACCCCTCCGCTGTCGCACGCGAAGTTCGTGGAAACGCTGGAAGCGTGGGTCACCGCGGGCATGCCGTGCCCGCCAAGTGAATGAAGAGAAGTGCCGTGAAAAACAACGTTAGTCAGGAGAAGTCAAGATGAGCAAGGGTAAAGTCCTCGTGGTCGGGTCCAACGCCACTCGCATCGAGGTGCAGGGAGGCCGAACCGGTCCAACTGGCAATTATCTCAATGAAACCGTCGTCCCTGTGATGGCGTTGATCGAAGCCGGTCACACGGTGGTGCTCGCAACCCCGAAGGGAACGAAGCCGCACATCGATGAAGTGTCGGATTCGGTCGTGCACTTTGGTGGCGACCAGGCAGCCTATTCGCGCGCCAAGGCCTTCTGGGCCGATGATCCCGCGATGAACCAGGTTCGCACCCTGCGTTCGGTGCTCGAGGAGGGCCTGGACGGCTACGCGGCGGTCTTCGTGCCCGGAGGGCAGGCGCCGGTCGTGGACCTGATGCAAGACCCCGACGCGGGCGAGATCCTCCGTCACTTTCATGAGCGGAAGAAGCCCACGGCGCTGCTCTGCCACGGTCCGATCACACTCGTTTCGGCGATGCCGCACGCTCGAGAGTTTCGCGCAGCGCTTATCGCAGGTGACGAGAGCAAGGCCAAGGAATGGGCCGAGGGATGGCCATATGCAGGATACAAGATGACAATCTTTTCGGCTTCTGAAGAAAAGGTGATCGAGGACCAGATCCTTCACGCAAAGCTGTACTTCAACATGCCGTACGCGCTCAGGACTGCGGGCGGCCAGGTGACCACCGGATCCGTCGACTTCGCCCCCAACGTGATTGTCGATCGTGAGCTCATCACTGGTCAGAATCCGAGGTCAGACCATCCGATTGCCGCCAAGCTCATCGAGGCGTTGGCCCGATCGTAGTCATGCCAGCACCCGTCAAGACCATCGCCATCCTCGTCGCCAGGAGCGGCATGGCCGAGGAACTCAGGGCACTTCTCGGCGGCATGGTGGTTCCGAGCCGGGCCGAATCGGGTAACTTGAAGTACGACCTGTGGCGGGACCAGGGAGACCCAGGCCGTTTCGTGGTCGAGGAGCTCTATACCGACGATGCGGCCGTCACTGCGCATCGTGCGACACCGCATTTTGGAAACTACCTTTCCAAGATCAACGACCTGGCGGAGCGCACCGTCATGCTGCTGGACCCGCTCGAGGTCGCCTGAGGCCTCGAGTGGACGCCGTGGCAACCGTCGACGTGGAACGAAGCACCGTGAGCCCTCGACCGGGCCCCGGCGCTCCGGAGAGCGAAATTTACCCGACGTTGACCGCGGCGCAGATCGAACGGCTCGCGCCGCTCGGGCGCGAGCGACGGTTCGAGGTCGACGAGATCTTGTTTGAACAGGGCGGTAGGAACCGTCCGCTCATGGTCGTGCTCGACGGCGAGATCGAGATTCTTTCCGACCGAGAAACGCTGGTGACGGTCCATCGTCCGGGGAACTTTTCCGGCGAGCTCGACATCATCGCTGGCCATCCGGCCGTGGTTCGGGCCCGAGCGCGCCGCGCGGGCCGCGTCCTGGAGGTGCCCGCGGAGCGCGTCCGCAGCCTCGTCCTCACGGACCCGGAGCTGAGCCAGATCCTCCTGCGGGCGTTCATCCTCCGGCGCGCCCTGCTCATGACCTGGAGCGCGGGAAACGTGGTGCTCATCGGGTCCCGGCACCTGGCGAGCACGCTGAACCTGCAGGAGTTCCTGACCCGCAACAACCAGCCGTACGTCTATCTCGATGCCGACCACGATCCGGGCGTGCAGTCGACGCTCGAGGGCTTGGGTGTAGGCGTGACCGACGTTCCCGTTCTCATCGGCGGATCCGGCCGGCAGGTCTTGAAGAAGCCAACGATCGAGGAGGTCGCGGAGTGTCTGGGCCTCAACCGCCTCAGCCGGGACGTCGTGCGAGACCTCGTCGTCATCGGAGCGGGTCCCGCCGGGCTAGCGGCCGCGGTCTATGGGGCATCGGAGGGTCTGGACGTGCTCATTCTCGAGTCGACCGCTCCCGGCGGGCAGGCGGGCTCGAGCTCGCGCATCGAGAACTATCTCGGATTTCCCACGGGCGTTTCCGGCCAGGACCTGGCGAGCGCCGCCCTCCTGCAAGCCCAGAAGTTTGGTGCGGAGTTCGTCGTGGCGCGGACGGCGGTGGGGCTCGACTGCAACGCGCGGCCCTATCGGATCAGTCTCGGGCCCGGGGTCGGCGTGGCGACGCGGACGGTCGTCATCGCAACTGGCGTGAGGTACCGCAAGCCGGACCTTCCGAACCTCGCCCGTTTCGAGGGTGTCGGCGTCTACTACAGCGCTACGCAGGTGGAGGCGACCCTCTCTCAGGGCGAAGACGTCATCGTCGTCGGAGGCGCGAACTCTGCCGGGCAAGCCGCGATCTTTCTCTCGGAGGGCCGGCGGCGCGTCACGATGCTGGTCCGGCGACCGGGACTCTCCGACACGATGTCGCGCTACCTGATCCGCCGGATCGAGGAGACGCCCAACATCGAGATCAAGACGCACACACGGATTGTCGCCCTCGAAGGCACCGACAGCCTGGAGGGGGTGACGTGGCAGGACGCGTCGGGGAAGGCCAGCACGGCCACCATTCGGCACGTCTTCATGATGACGGGGGCGAACCCCAACAGCGCCTGGCTCGAGAACAGCGTGGCGTTGGATCAGAAGGGTTTCGTGAAGGCGGGCTCCGATCTCCTGCCCTCCGATCTGACCGCGTCCCGGTGGCCGCTCCGCCGCCCTCCCCTCCTCTTCGAGACGAATCGGCCCGGCGTCTTCGCTGTCGGAGACGTGCGCGCGGGAAGCCTCAAACGCGTTGCCGCCGCCGTGGGCGAGGGCTCGGTCTGCATCCAGCTCGTGCACAGGGTGCTGGCGGAGTGACGTTTCAGAGGCGCCGTGGGCCCGCACCGGCGATGCAGTCCCGGTCATCGGCTTCGTCTTCTGCGGTGTGTTCGGGGGCTTGGAGCTTCAGCACGGCGTCGAGCTCGTGGGCACCATTCCCGCGGAGGGGTCTCGGCAGGCGCCGGGCGGACACTAGACGCCTCGAGACGACCTACTCGATGGCCAGCGTTTGCTGCATCGAATAGCATTGATCCCAAATGAAGACGTCGAAGCCAGCGAGCTTCTGGGCCCATTTGGGCGTCAGCGTGTTGACACATTGCACCACGACTCGATCGATATAGTCATCGTAGAGGGCCCAAGGGTTGTCCTTGTCCAGGGGGTTCAACCCTTCACCTGGCTTGGTCGTCGATAAGGCCGCTGCTGCCGCCTGCTTGATGTCTCGAAAGAACTCGGCTTGCGTCTCCACGTCCTCATGAGTGCCGACGCGAGAAACGTGGCCGCCAACGAAGGTATCCCAATCCATCTTCCGGATCTCCTCGACCTGGGCGAACTCACCAAGGATGTCCTGGGACACCGCGAATCGACGCCATGGCATCCAGCCGGGAAACACGACATCGGCGACCATCAGCACGCGCTGCTTGGGTGCGTGGATGAAGATGTTTCCCGGTACATGCCCAGGGCCACGATATGAAAGCTCGAGCACCTGGCTTCCAACGCGCAACGTGTATTTGTCCTTGAAGGTCACAGTGGGCAGTGGGCGGTTTGGGTCCGCATCCCGCTTGAGCAGCCGGAGGGTCTCCTCGTGTGCGATGATGATGGGACGACCGCCGATCGCTTTCGCGCCTCCGATGTGATCTGCGTGGGCATGACTATAGATGAGGTGCGTGATGGGCTTGTCGCTCACTTCGTTGATCGCCTGCCTGAGCTTCGCTGCGTAGTTTTGAGGCGCGTCAATCACGACGACACCACGATCGTATACAAGAAACATCGACTGAATTCCGCTGTCAGCAATCAGATATAGACCGCTCCCAAGCTCCTGTAGGCGATACCCCTTGGTTGGATCAACCTGGGGCCCTCTGGATGAAGCAGGTATATCCAGGTATTTACCGATCCTCACTCCGATTGGCGCAATTCGGGGCATGTTGGGATACGGCTTGCCAGGCGTGCCCGGCTCCTCTGATTGCGCGTAAACACTGGCACAAGCGACGGCGATGTAAACAAGCGCAAACCTCGATGAGTCAACGACTTTCATGGTGAAAGAGTCTCCCTTCCAAATGGCACTGCCTGCGTTACAGTTTCGGTCTCCATCAAGCGAGCGACGCGGTCGGCTCCAGAGCGCCCGGCTGCCTCGAAGAGCCTCGCGACGACGTACGTCGCCGTGGTCTTCACCAGGTGGGCGTTTGCAATTCCTCGAGCGGACGGAGCTCTCGATGGTGGAGCAGCACCCTCAGCGCAGCGACTTGAAGCTCGCGCGGAGTTCTGAAACGAAGAATGCGGTTGCATCAGGCATGCTGTTGGTCTTCCTCGAAGAAGCGCACCGCTCAGCGAGCGCTCGCCGCCGGATTCGGAATCGGTGCAGCCACGCGCCGGAGGGTGTTCCGGTCGACGTGATGGAACGGTTCCGGACGGCCCGCGACCTCGAGCAGCACGTCCTGCTCGTAGGTGAAGCAATCGTCCATGACCGTGATGGTGATGCCGTACTCGGTCGTCCTGAAGTTCTGGTCCAGGAACGGCGCCGAGACGATCCCCGCGGTCGGGGATCCGAGGGTCGCCTTCACCGTGAAGCTGCGTGCGTCGGGGCTCGCGACTCCCCGCGCCAGCGCGATCTGTCCGCGGGGGATGGCCACCATCTGAAGGATCGCCCCGGTCGCCGGCTCCCACAGCCAGTAACCGACCTGCTCGTGGAACGTGAGAACTTCGTCGTTGTTGATGTGGGAGTGGTAACGGAGGCCGTACAGGAGCTGAGGCCCGTTGGTCTGGGGATCGATCGCCGCGAAAACGATACGCTCCTTGAAGGTCTCGGGCTCCGCACCATTCGCGACCGGGTGGATGTCGAGCCCCTGGCCCTCCCAGACCCCGGCCAGCGGCGCCAGCGGGCCGAGGTTCCGCAGGGTGTCGACGTCGAAGCCGACGGGCTCGGTGAAGATGTCGGGTGTCACTGGCATTGCGCCCCCTCTCGACCGATACACGTCAGCACGTTGTGACCTTCGCCGCGACCATCAGCTCGATCAGCGCTGCGAAACGCCGCAGAAAGGTTGCGAGGAAACCACGCGTCGCCTCGTGCACGAGGCGACCGTCGGCATCGAACTTCTCGTGGGCCTGTGCGACCAGGACCTCCGGCTGCAGGAGCGCGTAGGTGTTGGTGAATACAAGTGCCTGCCGCAGCTGCGACTGACCGCGCGCAGTTCCCGTCATGCCCGGCGAGGCTCCCATCAGCGCCGCGACCTTGTCGTTCAATGCGCTGGTGCCCGGGGGGCCTGGACAGCC
>Ga0081540_1001488_pt1 | contig 20223 bp, 20 predicted proteins | sample TabmetS2T1R1_FD_71024 | JGI IMG/M metagenome (GOLD analysis project Ga0081540, IMG submission 71024) | Tabebuia heterophylla rhizosphere microbial communities from the University of Puerto Rico - S2T1R1 | ecosystem: Host-associated > Plants > Roots > Rhizosphere ... | reverse complement strand
GGGCCCGCCCCCCGCCGATCCCGCGGGGCGAGCCCGCGGAGAACGTGGCGGACAAGTACGGCGTCCCCCGGGAGCGCCAGGACCAGTGGGCCCTGCGCAGCCACCGGCTGGCCGCCGCGGCGCGCGACGCGGGCCGGTTCGAGGCCGAGACGGTGCCGGTGACCACCTCACGCGGCGAGGTCAGCCAGGACGAGGGCATCAACGGCGGTATCACGCTGGAGGACCTGGCCGCCAAGCGCCCGGCTTTCCGCAAGAACGGCACGGTCACCGGCGGCAATTCCTCGCCGCTGAACGACGGCGCCGCGGCCCTGCTGCTAATGTCCGCGGACGCGGTGCGCCGGGCCGGCGTCCGGCCGCTGGCCAGGTACGCGGGCGCCGCCGCGGCCGGGGTGCACCCGGACTACATGGGGATCGGGCCGGTGCCCGCGATGAACCGGGCCCTGGGCCGGGCCGGCTGGCGGCTGGACGAAGTGGACCTGCTCGAGGTCAACGAGGCGTTCGCGGCGCAGTCGGTCGCGGTGGTGGACGAGCTCAAGGCCGACCAGGACCGGGTCAACGTCAACGGCGGCGCGATCGCCATCGGGCACCCGCTCGGCTGCTCCGGCGCCCGCATCGTGACCACGCTGCTGCACGAGATGCGCCGCCGCGGCGCGGCCCGCGGCGCCGCCAGCATGTGCATCGGCGTGGGCCAGGGCATCGCCTCCCTCTGGGAAGCCGCCTGACTGTGGCCCGTGGTGCTCGCGTGTTCCCGGTGCGCTGCCGTGGCTGGCGGCACGGGCCCCACCCGCCCGGTTCTTTACTGCATGGATGTCCCAGCCATGCACCTGGAGCAGCATGAACGCGGCATTCATGTCGTACGGCCCGGATGCGCGTGGTGCCGGAGTGACGGAGGTCCGCTCCAGCGTCTGCGCCGCAGCCTCACGCGACCAGCAAGCTGAGCGGGCATGGCCGCCTAACCCGGATCCACCACGCTAATCGCGGCAAGCCGCGACCTGGCCTGCCCGCCGAGTAGATCCCTGGGGTTACTGAGGTCAGCGTTACTTCACCGACGCTCTAACCCAAGTTGGCCGTGCCGGCGTAGTAGTTGCCGTGCGCGGAGGTGCCGAGCGGCGCGGAGGCGGTGGAGGCGGGCAGCGTCGACGGCGAGACGAAGGTGCTGCCCTGCGGCCCGGCCTGCACCGCCTGGCCGGTCGCGCTCCCCTTCAGGTACTGCGTCCAGGACAGGAACCACTGGGTCCAGCCGTCGTCCCACTTGCCCCCCGCGGTGCTGGCGGTGACGGTGATCGGGTCGCCGGGGATGGACATGTTGTAGTAGGTCTGCGCGGCCAGCGGCGGCAGGTTCACACACCCGTGGCTCACGTTCGAGGTGCCCTGGTTCACCACCGACCACGGGGCCGAATGGTAGTAGTCGCCGCTGTAGGTGAACCGGACCGCGTAGTTGACCAGCTCGTCGTAGTGGCCGGAGCTACCCGCGGGGCCGCCGCCGACCATCCGCACCGGGTTTGCCTTCTCCACGCTCAGGTACGTCCCGTCCGGCGTGGGCAGGCTGGCCCGGCCGGTGCTGATCGGCCACTGATACTGGAGCTTGCCGTTCAGGTAGATCTGCGTCTTGTGCGTGGTCGTGCTGGCCACCGCGATCAGCGACCGGCCGATCTCGAAGGTCTGGGTCAGGTTGTGCGTGCCGTATACGCCCTTGGCGCCCTCCACGCCGTCCAGGTGGCCGGCGAAGCTGACCGTGGTGTAGGCCGGCCAGTAGTCCCGCGGCCGGAAGTTCAGCTGCTGGTCGCCATCCCAGTACCAGGCGCCGATCACCGGCTTGGACGTGGTCAGCTCGAGCGACCGCTCGACCGCGGCCTTGTTGGTGATCGGCCGGCTGAAGGTCAGCATGATCGGTATGCCCACGCCGTAGGTCTGCTTGTACCCCTCGAAGATGTGGGTGCTGAAGGTCTGCGCGGGCGTCAGGGTGCGGAACGTGCTCGTCTTGCTGATCTTCTCGCCGCTGGGGGCGGTGCCGGTGGCGGTCACGGTGTAGCTCTGCGACACGCCCAGGTTCCCCGCGCTGTGCCAGCTCTTGCCGTCGGCGGCCAGGGTGCCGGACACCGAGTCGCCCGAGGTGCGCACGGTCACGTCGGCGAGCTTGCCCGCCACCGCGGTGACGGTGATGCCGTCCGAGGGGATAGCGCCGTGGCTACCGTCCGCGGGGGTGATCCGCAGGTCCCTGGCCAGCTCCGCGGCGTGCGCCCTGGCCGACGCGGAGGCCTGTGCCTTGCTCTGCGCGGGGGAGGCGGTGGAGTGGCTGCCGCTGCTGCACGCGGTGGCGAACAAGGCGATGACCGCCGCTCCCGCCAGGCCCGCGTACCATCGCGCATGCCGTGCCGACCTGCGGTCTGTGCCCCGCACGGTGACCCCTCCTTAGGCCCATCTTGCCCGTCTGGACGCAGTTTACTTGCGCCCTGCTAACCGAAAACCAGGAAACCCGCTCGTCTATTCAGACGCCTGACGCCGGTGTCTGGTTACCCGCACGACCGCCCAGGCCAGCGCGAGCACGGTGAGCATGATGATCACGTACTCCGGCCACGCGCCGACCCGGTCCGCCAGCGTGCGGTGGCTCACCAGCGGTACCCGTGCGTCGAGGATGGCCTGCTGCCACACGCCGCTGTGCGCGATCAGGCTGCCGTCCGGCGCGATGATCGTGCTCTCCCCGGTGGTCGAGGCGTACACCACGGCGCGGTCCGATTCGACCGCCCGGATCCTGGCCATCGCCGTCTGCTGCCGGGTCTCGCCGAGCTGGCCGTCGATCTCGAAGTCGGCGTCGTTGGACTGCACCGCGAGCAGGTTGGCGCCCGCTGTGACCTCCGACCGGACCAGGTGGTCGAAGGCCACCTCGTAGCAGATCACGTCGCCGAGCCTGATCTTCCCGACGCCGAACACGACCGGCCTGCGCCCCGCGGTGAAGTCGATCGGCTGCAGCGCCGGGAGGTCGCTGAAGCTGGAGATGATGCCGCGGAACGGGATGTACTCGCCGAACGGCACGAGCTGGCGCTTGACGTACGCGGTGGTCGGCCCGCGGCCGGGCACCCATAGCTGGCCGACGTTGCGCCGCGGGTCGTTCAGCACCTCCCCGACCAGGATCGGCTTGCCGATCGCGGCCACCGCCGTGGACAGCTGGGCGTAGACGGACGGGTTCTGGAACGGGTCGAGGTCGGTGGCGTTCTCCGGCCAGATCACCAGGTCGGGCGCTGGCCGCTGGCCGGCCTTCACCTGCGCGGCCAGCTTCAGCGTGGCGTCGACGTGGTTCTGCGTGACCTGGGTGGCGCTCAGCTGCTGGGGCAGGTTCCTAGCCCGCGGCACGTTGCCCTGGATCGCGGCCACCTGGGCCGTGGGCGCGCCCCCGGTCGGGTCGGCAGGCAGCAGCCCGCCCGCCAGCACCAGCCCGGCCGTCACCACCGCGGCGGCAGACGCCACCCACCGAGCGCGCCCCTCCGGGCCAAGCCACGCCAGTACCGCTCCGGCGAGCATGGCGCCGGTCAGCGCGATCAGGAAGCTCAGCAGCGGCGCGCCGCCGTACGCGACCCAGCGGACGTCCGGCGCGACCGACTGGCTCATCGCCAGCCGGCCCCACGGAAAGGCGTAGGGCCACCGGTCCCGCACCCCCTCGACCAGGACCCACCAGCCCGCCACCGCGACCGGCCAGTACGGCAGGCGCAGCAGCAGCCGCTGGCCGATCGCCAGCAGCGCGAAGATGACCGCCTCGGACCCGGCCAGCGCGGCCCACGCGTACCAGGCCAAGTTGATCAGCCAGGACAGCAGCGGCACGAACTGCGCCAGGCCGAACGCCAGCGCGCAGCAGAACGACCCGCGCAGGCTCCGCCCGGTCAGCGCCAGCACCAGCAGCGCGGGCCCGAGCACCGCCAGCGGCCAGATGCCGACCGGCGGGAAGGAGGCGTAGAGCGCCAGGCCCCCCGCCACCGAGATGAGCAGGGCCCAGCCGGTGCGGAATCCGCCGGCATCCCCGGCGCGGCCGGTTCGCGCGCCGGCGGCGGCGGCAGCCTGGGCGGAGATCACCCTGAGAGGGTAACCGGGCGGACGCGCGCCCGTCACGGGGCTCTGCCTGAACGTCTAGCACCGGCTCCCTGCCTGCTACCGGGCGCTGATACCCAGGCCGTTCGGGCTAGGTTAGTTTCATGACTGAAACCGCTGCCCAGCTGCCCAGCCCGGTCCTGCGGATGTCCACCGCCCAGGGCCGCTGGGTAGTGGCCGCCACCGTGCTCGGCTCGGGCATGGCCGCGCTCGACGCGACCGTGGTCGGGATCGCCCTGCCCGCCATCGGCCGGGACTTCCACGCCGGCATCGCCGGCCTGCAGTGGGTGGTGAACGCCTACACGCTCACGCTGGCCGGGTTGCTGCTGCTCGGCGGCACGCTCGGGGACAGCTACGGGCGGCGCAAGGTGTTCGTCATCGGCGTCGTGTGGTTCGCGGTCGCATCGCTGCTGTGCGGAGTGGCCCCGAACGTCGGGGTGCTGGTCGCGGCGCGCGCCCTGCAGGGCGTGGGCGGGGCGCTGCTGACCCCCGGCAGCCTGGCCATCCTGCAGGCCTCGTTCGCCGAGGAGGACCGGATGGCCGCCATCGGCGCGTGGTCGGGCCTGGGCGGCGTGGCCACGGCCGTCGGTCCGTTTCTCGGCGGGTGGCTGATCACTGCGGTGTCCTGGCGGCTGGTGTTCTTCATCAACCTGCCGCTGGCGGTAATCGTGGTGGCCATCGCGGCTAAGCACGTGCCGGAGACCAAGGCGCCTGGGCCCGTGCCACGGTTGGACATCAAAGGTGCCGCCTGCATCAGCGGTGCGCTGGCCGGTATCACGTACGGCCTGATCGCCTTGTCGGCGAACAGCTGGGGGTCGATCTCGGTGCTGCTGCCGCTGGCCGTGGGTCTGGGCCTGCTCGGGCTGTTCATCCTGGTGGAGGCCAGGGAGCCGGAGCCGATGCTGCCGCTCGGAATCTTCAAGTCCCGGCAGTTCGCCGCGGCCAACGCGGTGACGTTCGTGGTCTACGCGGCACTGGGCGGGCTGCTGTTCCTGGTGCCCACCGTGCTGATCGTGGTGCACGGGTACCCGCCCGTGGCGGCGGGCAGCGCGCTGCTGCCGGTGACGTTCATCATGCTCGTGCTGTCCTCCCGGTCCGGCGCACTGGCCGCCCGGATCGGGCCGCGGCTGCAGATGACGGTCGGGCCGCTTGTCGTGGCCGCGTCGCTGGCCTTGTTCACGCTGATCTCCGGCTCCGGCGACTACCTGACCGCGGTGCTGCCGGGGGCGGTGGTGTTCGGGTTCGGGGTGGCGATCATGGTGGCGCCGCTGACCGCGACCGCGCTGTCGGCCGCCCCGGCCGAGCACGCGGGCGTGGCCTCCGCGGTCAACAACGACGTGGCCCGCGTGGGTCAGCTGATCGCGGTGGCGGTGCTGCCCGCGCTGGCCGGCATCACCGGCGACAGCTACCTGCACCCGGCCGCGCTCGCCCACGGCTTCACGAAGGCCGCGTGGATATCGGCGGTGTTCTGCGCCGCCGGGGGCGTGCTGGCCGGGCTCACCATCCGCAACCCGTCCCGGGCCAAGTGCGAGAAGACGACACCGCAGGAGTTCACCTGCAGCCTGGAGGCGCCGCCCCTTCGTAAGCTGGAACCCGCCATCGCACCGGCCGAGGTAAAGGAAGCTTGATGACGACAGACGGCGCCGACGCGCACAAGGCCGTGGAGGAGGCCGCGCGCGCCGCCCGCGGCACCGTGGCCGACCTGGCCGGCGTCCCGGGCGAGCGGCTCGACCGGGCGCTGCGGGCGATCGCGGACGGCCTGGTCCGCGGCTCCGCCCCGGTGCTCGCGGCCAACGAGGCGGACATGACCGCGGCCCGGGAGGCCGGGCTCGGCCGCGGCCTGCTGGACCGGCTCCGGCTGGACGAGGCGCGGCTCGAGGCCATCGCGGGTCAGCTGCGGGCGCTGGCCGGCGTGCCGTACGAATCCGCCGAACGGGCGGTCAGGGAGCTTCCCGACGGCCTGGTGCTCACCGAGCGGCGGCGCCCGGTCGGCGTGATCGGCGCCAACTTCGAGGCCAGGCCGAACGTCGTGGTGGACATCGCCTCGCAGTTCGTCAAGTCGCGCAACGCGGGCGTGCTGCGGACCGGGTCGGCCGCGATCCGTTCGGCCATGGCGCTGGCGGACGAGGTCATCGCGCCCGCCCTGGCCTCCGCCGGCCTGGACCCGGCCATGGTCCAGCTGGTCCGGGTGCCCGGCCAGTCCTCGGCCCGGGCGCTGGTCAGCCAGCCCGGCCTGATCCCGCTGGTGATCCTGCGCGGCAGCGGGGACAGCACCCGGTCGCTGGCCGCCGAGGCGGCCCGGCACGGGGTGCGCACGATGGCGCACGCCGATGGTGGCGCGGTGCTGTACGTCGACGCCGCCGCCGACCTGGACCTGGCCGGGCAGCTGATCGAGGCCAGCCTGGACCGGCTCGGGGTGTGCAACCGGCTCAACCTGCTCCTGCTGCACCCGTCGCTGTGGGACACCTTCGTGCCGCGGGTGACCGCGCTGCTGGACCGGCTGGGTATCGCCGCCTCGCTGCCGCCGCACGCGCACCCGCTCGGCCACGAGTGGGCGCTGGACTCAGGCCGCGAGGCCACCGTGACCCTGGCCCCGGCCGGCGGACCGCGCGCCGCGGCCGTGCTGGCCAACGAGGAGACCTCCGGGCTGGCCGCGGCGATCGTGACCACGGACCAGGCCGCGGCCGAAGAGTTCCTCGGCGCCTACGCGGGCACCGGCGCGTTCTGGAACTCCACCACCCGCCTGCTGGACGGCTTCAAGCTCTTCTCGGTGCCGGAGACCGGCATCAACATCGACGCGGTGCCGGGCCCCCGTGGCCCGGTGACCTTCCGCGACCTGTACCTGCGCCAGTTCGCTGTCACCCCCGCGTAACCCCCAGCCGTTCGGGGTGAAGGGGCCCTTGCCCTCAATGGATGGGGGCGAGGGCCCCTTCACCTCAACCGGAGCGGGGGGCCGGCGCGGCGAGGCGATCGCCCTCAGCTGAGGATGGCGGCGGGGCCGGGGTGGTCGACGCGGTGGTTGACCATGTCCAGGTGGCGCATGGTGTACGTGCGCAGGGCGCGGAGCTGGCGGCCGGTGAGCTTGTCGCAGACCCAGTCCCAGTGCAGCGCCACCCGGTCGCCCGGGCCGATGTCGCGGGCCAGCGCCGTGCCGTCCAGCGCCAGTCGCGCCATCTCCGTCGCGGGCTCGCCCAGGGTCAGCAGACGCCCGTCCCAGCCCAGCGGCCGGGATTCCACCGCGGCCTGGTCGCCGTGCAGGGCGGTCACCGTGCCCCACCGGATCCGGCACCGGTCCAGCACCATGAGCGCGTGCTTGGCCTTGCGGTCGTCGCCCAGCAGGCCCACCCATGGGTACACGCCGAACACGTGGAAGCTATGGTGCGGCACCCCGCCGGCCAGCACTCCCTCGGCCAGGAACTGGAACTTGTTACCCACCCGCTGCCGGAACCGCTCCGCCATCGAGTCACCGATCTTCCCGACCGGGACCCGGTCGAGCAGCTCGTTGCCCACCCAGTAGGCCTCGACCACCCGGTGGTCCAGCGGGTCGGGGATGCCGCAGCCGGCCGAGATCAGCTCCAGGTACGGCCACGCCCCGGAGAACGCCCGGGCCAGTTGGACCAGACCCTGGTCGGCCACGCCGGCCACGGCGTACTCGCGGAAGGCGGCGGAGTCGTCGGGGCCGCAGTAACCCAGCGCGTTCGGCGGGTAGGCGTACCGGACGAACATCAGCGGGCCGCCGGAGGCCGCGGGCCCGCTCACGTCATCCACCCCTCCGGGGCCCCGGCGTCCATGGCCGCGTGGAGCGCTTCCGCTTCCCGCGCCGCGTCCCGCTCGGCTTCACGCTCGGCACCGAGCGCGGCCAGCGCGTCGGCGGCCTCCTCCGGCGTCATCACGTTCAGCGCGAAGCCCATGTGCACCAGGACCCAGTCACCGGGGCCGGGCCGCTCGTCGAGCAGGCCGACGTTGACGGTGCGGGGCACCCCGCCCACCTCGGCCACGACCAGGTCGGGATGGCCGGTCTCGCCCGCCGCGAGCTGAGCCGGGATGCTTAGGCACATACCTATCTCCTCGTTAAACGGCCCGGGCCGGTGAGTAGGTTACCGATTCGAGCGTCATCTCGTCGCCGCCGGTGATCTCGACGTTCTCCCCGCCGCAGCCCGGGCAGACGGCCAGCACGTCGGTGGTCTCGGCGGTCAGCCCGCAGTCCTGGCAGGTGAGCGTGGCCGGCACGGTGACGAGCGCCACCGCGGAGCCCTCGGCCTCCGTTCCCTCGGCCACGAAGCCCCACGCCTGCGCCATCGACTCCTCGTCCACCGCGTGCTTCACGCCGAACCGGACCCGGATCCCCGCCACCTTCCGGCCGGCGGCGCGCTGGCGCACGGTGGCCAGCACGCCTTCGGCCAAGCCGTATTCGTGCATGCTCCTCCCGTCTCTACCCAGTACCTAACATGTCGCGAATTTCGAGGTACCGCTTGATCTCCGGCAGCGAGTCGATAACCAACGCCAGCACCCCGGCGATGACGGCCGCGATGACCAGCTTGCTCAGCATCCCAAGCACCTCCTTCCCGCTCAGGCCGACACTACTTTCCCGCGAGAATCTCCTCCACCGTCCGCACCGCGTGCGGCAAGGCCTGAAGGACCGGCCCGGACAGGCCCATCCCGGCGCTGACGTCGGCCGGCTCGCACGCCACCAGCAGGCTGCGCCCGGGGCGCCCGCCGAGCGAGCCGAGCAGCGCGAAGATGCCGTCCGGGGTCAGGCTGTGCGCGTCGATGACCGGGCCTGACCCGAAGACCGCCGGGTCGGGCTCGGGCACCTCGACCTCGATCACGGTCACCGTACCCGGCGCCTCGCCCCGCTCCGCCGCGTCCACCAGGACGAACAGCTCGCACCCGTCGAGCAGGTCGTAGGCCAGGTGCACGCCGCGGATGCCGAAGTCCTTGACCTGCACCCCGTCCGGCACCGGCCGCCCGGACAGCAGCTTGACCACCTCGACGCCGAACGCGTCGTCGCGCAGGAACACGTTGCCCACGCCGGCCACCAGCGTCCGCCCGCTCATGGGGCACCCGCGTACGGCTCGACCTCGTCCGGCATGAAGTACAGGAAGCGCCCGTGCGCGATGCGCAGGTCCTCGTCCGGCAGGCCGTGCAGCGACACGGCCAGGTACGGGTGGTCCTCGACGTCGTGCAGCACCGCCTGGACCTCGGCGATCCGGCCGGCCAGGAACATGTCCTGCGCGTCGGTGCGGCGCGCGCCCGGCCGCAGCCGGACCAGGCTGCCGCGGGCGACCGGCCGCCCGCCGATCGTCACGCTGTCGGTGTCCGGCGACACCGAGGCGTCCGCGTCAGGGTCCCACCAGGGCACCGTGGTCGCCCCGGCCTCGGTCAGGACCGGCGGTTCCGCCGCCGGGGCGGCCGGGCGCGGTGACCGCAGCGTCCCGTGCAGGCGCGCCAGGACCTGCGGGTCCATCGAGTCGACCCGGTCCAGCAGCGCGGCCGCCCGCGGGTCGGTGGCCCGGGCCTCGGCCTTCTCGTCGTCGGACAGCGCCATCGTGCGCAGCGTCAGGATCTCGTCGATCTCGGTGCCGTCGTAGAGCTCGCCCGGGCTTTGTTCGGCGAGTTCGGGGTGGTCGTACAGGATGATCGGGGAGGACAGCATGACCTGGCCGTCCGGGTCGGCGAGCACCGGCCAGCCGCCCTCGTTGCGGCATCCGGCCACGGCCGGGGCGGCCCACTCCGGCGGGTCGGTCATCGAGAGGAACGTCCCGCCTTCGGCGGTGATGATGGTGTGCGCCGCGACCAGCGACGTCGGCAAGGCGTCCTCCCGGCGCTGGGGCACGGAGCCAAGGTCCGTTCGGTTCTCCACCTTGACCTGGAGCTGCAGGGCGCGCCACGGGCCGGGGACCTCGGCCGCCCGCATCGTGATCGCGCCGGCCAGCGGCTCCCGGCGCCGCATGACGTCCTCGTCGCGGTCCTCGCCGCCCTCGACGGCGAACTCCCGCGTCACCCCGTCGCCGAACAGCGCCGCGGCGTCCGCGGCCGCCTCGACCTCGCGCTCGACCGCCTCGTCCCAGCTGTCGCCGCCGGAGGTCCGCCGCTGGACCTGGAGGAACCGCAGCAGGACCCGGACGGACGGCTGCCCGCTGTGCTCCAGCACGCACTCGGCCCGGGTGAAGCTGGTCTCCGAGGGGTCGGCCGCCGCGTACCCGGGCGCCATCACCACCCCGAACTGCCAGCGGCTCTGGTTCTTCTGCGATGAGGCCCGGTAGGGGTACAGGATGTAGCCCTCGTACAGGACCGCGTCCGCGATTTTCCGAACGGGGTCGAGGTTCACCGCTGCTCCGCCTCCTTCTCGCCCTCCGGCTCGGGCGTCGCCGCGGCGAGGAGCTCGGTCAAGGTGGCGTCCCAGGTGGGCAGCGCGTTCCGCGCCTTGTACTGCGACAGCGCGTCCAGCGTGTCCCGGCTGCAGCGCAGCCAGGCGCTGCCGGGGAAGTGCGCGTCGACGAGCTCGCGCCAGACGGAGACCGGCATCCGGTAGGAGGCTTCGGCGCTCCACGGCACCAGCTCGACCGAGAAGCCCTGCTCGGTGGCCACGAACACGGTGCCGCTGAACAGCATCAGCAGCGGGATCGTGCCGTCGTCCAGGCCCTGCAGGTAGCGGGCCGAAGCCACCTCCAGGTCATAGGTGACCGGCACGGTGAGCTCGACCTCGGTCACCGCGGTGAACGCCGGGACCATCGCGGTCACCGTGGCCAGCTGGATCGGCTTGACCGTATCGGCCCAGCGCGAGGTGTCGCCGAACAGGTCGTGCAGCCGTTCGGCCTCCGACGCGGTATAGCGCCGGCGATGCGGCTCGATCCGGATCTGGCAGCGCAGCGCGATCGCGTGGATCCGCACCCCGGACCGTTCGGTGATGGCCAGCTGGAAGGACAGGGTCGGCGTGGCGGCGTACCGGTCGGCGCTCGCGCCGGTACACCCGAAGATCAGGTCGGCCACGCTAGCGCCCCCGCTCCAGTACGACCGCCCGGCGCCGCAGCCCGGCCAGGAACCTGTCCAGCGCCTCGCGGGCCTCGGTCCCGCCGTCGAACCCCTGCCAGTACATCCGGAGCTCGCCGACCAGCGAGTAGCACATGTCGATCGGGATCAGGAAGACCTCGTCCTGATGCACGAAGATGGCCTCGGTGTCCGGCGCCATGTCGCCGAGCAGCGGGTACGTGGCGGCGAGCCGGTCCCAGGCCTCCAGGTCGAGCTCGCACTCGGTCACCCCGCCCGGGCTGGGGTAGCCCGCCACCACCCGGCCCAGGGCCGAGTTGAAGAAGAAGAACGCCATCGCGACCGGGATCTGCAGCTCGTTCCAGTCGGCGCCGGCCAGCGGCCGGGCCGGGTCGTGGCAGATCCGCTCGGGCACCGCCTTGTACCGGCCCCCGGCCGCTCCCTCGTGGGTGAACAGCAGGTAGCACGCCCGGCAGGCGCAGGCGATCGAGCGCTTGTCCATGTCGACCAGGTGCCCGTGCCGGCCGTCCAGGATCGTCTGGCACATCTCGCACCGTTCGGTACCCGGCGGGTCGTCCTGGCGCTGGCCGCCCAGCCGCACCGGCAGCCCGCCCGGTACCTGCGGGCTGCGGGCCTGCGTACCGGGCGCCTGCGTACCGGGTGCCTGCGTACCGGGCGCCGGGGCCCCGGATGGCCGTTTGACGAAACGGCGCAGCCCGCTGACCCCGGCGGTGCCCGGTCCGCCCCCTCCTGGCCCGAAGCCCTCGGGGGGATTCTCCGTCACCGCGCCCCCTCGAAGGGACGCCTGGTGATCTGCAGCAGCGTCGGTTCGGCGGGCGGCTGGGCCAGCTCGATGGCCACCCCGGCCGCCTCCGGTGCCGCCCCGGCCACGGCCTTTTCGATCAGGTCCCGGACCGTGTCCGCCGAGCAGCCGCTCTGCTCCAGGCGCAGCCGGAGCACGCCCGCCTCGTCCAGGCCCAGGTACTCGACGTTGCCGGCGTGCGAGCCGAGCTGGGGCAGCACCTCCTCGACGGCCCGCCGGACCCGGGTGCTGGTGTCGAGCGGGTGCAGGTCGTGCACCAGCAGCAGGCTCTCCACCAGCGGGTCCTCGGCCAGCTTGTCGATGAGCTCGGGTGCCTCCTGGCCGGCGATCTCGGTGATCCTGGTCAGCCCGGCGCCGTACAGCTCCACCAGGCAGCCCACCAGCTCCTCCGCGGTGGCCGCGACCTGCGGTCCGGCCTGTGATCGCAGCTCGGCGAGCAGCGCCTCGACCCGCTCGCCCGCCGCCTGGGCATCGTCGCCTGCGGCCATGTGTTCCCCTCTCCTTGTCCCGCTCGCTCCCGGGACGCGGTCACCACGCCCCGGAGGCGAGCCTGGTCCTACATGGCGAGGGTGACGCCCGTCGGCGAGTGCGCCGTCTTGAGCACCTTGCCACCGCCCAGGTACATGTGTACCCCGCACGGCAGGCACGGGTCGAAGCTGCGCACGGCGCGCATGATGTCGATGCCCTTGAAGTTCTCCTTGGAGTTCTCCTCGAAGATCGGCGTGTTCTGCACCGCGTCCTCGTACGGCCCGGGCGTCCCGTAGACGTCGCGGACGCTTCCGTTCCACGGCGTGGGCGGGTACGGGTGGTAGTTCGCGATCTTGCCGTCCCTGATCACCATGTGGTGCGACAGCACGCCGCGCACCGCCTCGGTGAAGCCGCAGCTGAACGCGTCCTGGGGCACGTTGAACGATTCCCAGGTCTTGGTCCGCCCGGCGCGGATCTCGGCCAGCGCCTGCTCGACGAAGTACACGCCCAACGCGGCGGCGTAGGCCTGGAAGTAGGTCCGGGCCCGGTCCCGCTCGATCGCGTTGGACAGCGGCTTGCCCTGCTTGTCGACCGGGATCTTCCACTCGAACGTGGTCTCCGGACGGGACACGGTCCGCGGCAGGTTGATCTTCACGCTATGCCCGGTGGACTGCACGTAGCCGCAGTCGACCAGGCCGGCCAGCGCGGTCGCCCAGAGCCGGGCGATCGGGCCGCCGCCGGTATCCAGCGGCAGGTAGTCCTTACCGTCGAACCAGCGCGGGGACATGGTCCAGCTGTACGCGTTGTCGAAATCGCGCTTGGCCGGCCGGGGGATCGTGTGCTGGTTCCACGGGTGCCGCCGGTCGACCGGGTTGCCGAGCTCGTCCCGGGTAACGAACATCTCCTTGTCTTCCCAGTCCTCGTAGTACGAGTGACCGAGCAGGATCCTGATGCCCAGGTTGATGTCGACCAGGCTGGTCGTGACCAGCTCGCCGTCCACCACCACGCCGGGCGTGACGAACATCTTGCGGCCCCAGTCGGCCATGTTCCGGTAGGTGAAGTCGCAGTACTCGGGGTTGTTCAGGCTGCCCCAGCAGCCGAGCAGCACCCGCCGCCTGCCGACTTCCTCGTAGCCGGGCAGGGCCTCGTAGAAGAAGTCGAACAGGTCGTCGTGCATCGGCACGACCCGCTTCATGAACTCCACGTAGCGCATCAGCCGGGTCAGGTAGTCGGTGAACAGCTGCACCGTCGCGACCGTGCCCACGCCGCCGGGGTAGAGCGTGGACGGGTGCACATGCCTGCCCTCCATCAGGCAGAACATCTCCCGCGTGGACCGGCTGACCTGCAGCGCCTCGCGGTAGAACTCGCCCTCGAGCGGGTTCAGCGAGCGCATGATGTCGCCGATGGTGCGGTAGCCGTGGTCGGCCGCGTGCGGCGCCTCGGTGTTGTTAGCCTGCTCCAGCACGCCGGGGTTGGTCTCGGCCACCATCTTCTCGCAGAAGTCCACCCCGACCAGGTTCTCCTGGAAGATGTTGTGGTCGAACATGTACTCCGCGGCCTCGCCCAGGTTGATGATCCACTCGCCCAGGTGCGGCGGGCGGACCCCGTAGGCCATGTTCTGGTTGTAGACCGAGCAGGTGGCGTGGTTGTCGCCGCAGATCCCGCAGATCCGGCTGGTAATAAAGTGCGCGTCGCGGGGGTCTTTTCCCTTCATGAAGATGCTGTAGCCGCGGAAGATCGACGAGGTGCTGTGGCACTCCGCGACCCGCTTGGCCTTGAAGTCGATCTTGGTGTAGATGCCTAGGCTCCCGACGATCCTGGTGATGGGATCCCAGGTCATCTCGGTGAGCTCGGGCGCTGCCTCGGTAGTCATCGCGTCACCACGTCTTCTGGTAGCCGGTGCGGAGTTCGGAGCCCTTCACACGCCACTTCGGTTCCTTGTCCAGCGTCTTGGAGGTGAATCCGCGCAGGCTGCGGATGACCGTGCCGTACATGCCGCTGGCGGTCGTCGACACGGTCGCGCCCGGTGGCTTGTCCATGAACGGCATGAACTTGTCCGGGAAGCCGGGCATCGTGCAGGCGATGCAGATACCGCCGACGTTGGGGCAGCCGCCCACGCCGTTGATCCAGCCCCGCTTGGGCACGTTGCACTTGACCACCGGGCCCCAGCAGCCCAGCTTGACCAGGCACTTGGCCGAACCGTACTCGGTGGCGAAGTCGCCTTCCTCGTAGTAGCCGGCCCGGTCGCAGCCCTGGTGGACGGTGGCCTCGAACAGCCACTTGGGCCGCAGCGCCTCGTCCAGCGGGATCATCGGCGCCTGCCCGGCCACCTGGTAGAGCAGGTACAGGATGGTCTCGGACAGGTTGTCGGGGTGGATGGGGCAGCCGGGAACGCAGACGATCGGCAGGCCGGCCTTGGACTTCCAGTCCCAGCCCAGGTAGTCGGGTACGCCCATGGCCCCGGTCGGGTTGCCCGCCATGGCGTGGATGCCGCCGTAGGTGGCGCAGGTGCCGACGGCCAGGATCGCCGTAGCCTTAGGTGCCAAACGGTCCAGCCACTCGTTGGTCGTCATCGGCTGCCCGGTCGCCGGGTTGTTGCCGAAGCCGCACCAGTAGCCCTCGGACTTGATCGCCTCGTTCGGGATGGAACCCTCCACCACCAGCACGAACGGGTCCAGCTCACCCCGGTCGGCCCTGTGCCACCATTCGATGAACGTGTCGGCGCCCTGCTCGGGGCCGCACTCGAAGTCAATCAGCGGCCAGTGCACCGCGACCTTGGGCAGGCCCGGCAGGGCGCCGAGCACGATCTCCTCGATGCTGGGCTGGGTGGCGGCGGTCAGCGCCACCGAGTCCCCGTCGCAGCCGAGGCCTCCGTTCATCCAGAGAATATGCAGGACGGGATCCTCCGCGGCCTGGGTCATAGCGGCCACCCCTTCGCTAGGCGACCCGTATCTGCGGGTGCCTTGGTTAAGGTCATGCGCGATCGGGGTGCGGGGCAGGCAGGATGTTCCTGATATTCCTGATGTTCCTGCGACCCGTGCCGGGCTCGCGCCGATACATGGTGCGGCCCCGATCCGGTGGTAGGGCTGGACGGCCGGGATCGGGATGTGCGGCGTCGCTGGGCCACGCGAGACCATTCTCGACGTGCCTCAGCAAGTTGCCGGCGAGATGCGCCGGCCCGCTCACCGCTCATCACATGTTCACAATATGCCGGCGGAAGGCAACGACACCATCACCGGCTCCAACAGGTTATTCCTGTCCAGGTGATATCTCAAGACAGAACCGTCGGGCAGCTGGACACATATGTCCATTCGATCCGGCTCGTCCTCGGTGCCCTTTTCCACGTACTCTCATGTCATACCCGGTGACTGCGCGCACCGGGCGGTTACCGTGGTCCGCGCGAACCGGAGGGCGGCGATGGAGCAGCAGGCCGACTTGATCAGCGACAACATCGAAGTTGTGCCTGTCGTGGTCCTGTCGCAGACATTCCCCGCGCGCCCTTCTTCCATTCCTGACGTCCGCGATTTCGTCAAGCGCTGCCTGGCCCAGTCCCCGCTGACCGAGGAAGATAACCGCGAGGTGGGCGAGACCGTGGCCCACGCGCTGCTCGAGGCGGCGGGCCCGACCGGCGCCATCAACGTGTCCTTCCGCATCTTCCCCGATCACGTCGAGGTCGACGTGCTCCGCTCCGGGGCGCAGGTCAGCTCGCCCGCGGGCATCGACGCCCTGGCCTCGCTGCTGAAGAACCAGGCCTCGGACATGAAGGCCGCCGCCGCGGCCGGCCGGGGCGGTCCGGCTCCGATGGCCGACGGTAACGGCGACGACACGGCGTTCGCCGACTGGATGGGGAACGTGCTCCGCCGCGAGGGCATGACGATGGAGGTGGCCGCGAAGCAGCTCGGCGTCTCGGTGAAGACGGTCAGCCGCTGGGTCGGCGGCGCCACCGAGCCCCGGCTGCGCGACCTGCGCCGGATCCGCGAGCTGTTCGGCGATTTCCCCCTGCCCTGATCTATCTGGCCCTCCGCTACTACCGGTAGTAGACCTTTGCCGTCCGACCGCCTACGGTTGGCCCCGTGGCTGCAACTTCAGGCAATTTCCGCCTCGGGCCGGATACGGGGCGTGTCGTCATCAAGACCAGCCGGTCTGGCCTGGCCGCCCGGGCGGGCCATGACCTGACCATCGAGGTCACCCGCTGGTCCGCGCAGGTTGCGGTGCCCGCCGAGAGCGACGGCGGCCAGTCTGCCGCCACGGTCAGCGCCGAACTCGACCTGGGCTCGCTCGAGGTCCGTGAGGGAACGGGCGGCGCCATGCCGCTCACCGACCGCGACCGCCGGGAGATCAAGAAGCAGATGGGCGGGATCCTGCGCGGCGGCACCGCGACCTTCGCCTCGTCACGGATTATCCCGTCCGGGTCCAGCGGCGGCGCCATCGAGGGCACGGTCACCCTCAACGGCACGTCGCAGCCCGCCCGCCTGCAGCTGACCGATTCCGGCTCCGGCCGGTACCGGGGGAGCGCCACGCTGGCCCAGACCGGGTTCGGGATCAAGCCGTACACCGGCTTCTTCGGCGCGCTCAAGCTCAAGGACGAGGTCGTGGTCGAGTTCGAGGTGGACCTGTCCAAGGCTCAAGGGTCCGCCGGCTAGCCCGCCTGCCGGGTCTCGAACGACAGCTGCCAGGAATCGTCCGCGTGCCCGTCCACGTCGAGCACCCAGCTGTAGCGGCGGCCCGGGGTCAGGTGCAGCACGATGTTGAAGCTCATCGGCACGTTGATGTCGGTGCCCGGCGTCATGCCGGGCTGGCGGCGCGCCTCGAAGTGGCCGTTCACCTGAACCGGCAGGCCGTCCGTGGCGCCCGGCTGCATGACGGCCCGGCCGTCCTCGTCGATCAGCCGGAGCGCGAAGGACACCTTCTGGTCGGTCTCCTGCCATGGGACGTGGAAGATCGCCACCACGGCGCAGGGGGTCGGCCCGGGCCCGCAGGTCGACCAGCCGCCACCGGAAATGAACAGCTTGCCGTCCGCGATCTGGGCGTAGTCGGCGAGCATCATCGTGGCCCTCACGGGCGGTCCTCCGTCATGGCTTCACCCTAGCGAGCCATACGCCCCCCGCTGACCCGCGTGTGAGGATGTGTCCATGATCGAAACAGGCCCGCTGCGCCCCGGGGACCGCGCCGCGTGGGAAAAGCTCGCCCGCGGCTACAAGGCGTTCTACTCCGAGTCGGAGCCGGACGAAGCGTACGAGCAGACCTGGCAGCGGCTGGCAGCCGGGACCGAACTGTTCGGCCTGGGCGCCCGGCTCGACGGGCGGCTGGTCGGCATCGCGCACTACCTCTTCCACCCCGCGTTCTGGTCCGGCGAGGCCTGCTACCTGCAGGACCTGTTCACCGACGAGGCGGCGCGCGGCCGCGGTGCGGCGCGGGCCCTGATCGAGGCGGTGGCCGCGACGGCCAGGGAGCGCGGGGCGGACCGGTTCTACTGGCACACCCAGGAGGGCAATGCCCGGGCCCGCGTGCTCTACGACAAGGTGGCGCGCTTCACCGGGTTCATCCGCTACGCGTATCCGCTGTAGCGTCTTCGGCCTCGCCGGAAAGGCGCAGCGCCGCGGCCCGGACGCCGTCGATGAACAGCCCGATGCCGAACCGGTAGTGGAAATCGGGCTCGTCGCAGGTGGTCATCGGCGCCGCGCACTCGACCAGCCGCGGGTACCTGCTCGCGGGCAGCATGGCCAGCGCGACCTGGTTGCGCCGCTGCCTCTCCTCGCGCTCCTCGGGCGGCAGGTCGGGAAGGTAACCCGGCTCGCTCATGACCAGCGTGATCCCGGTCCACAGCGCGCTGCGCGCGATCGCGCTGGCGTGCTCCGGATCGAACCCGGCCCGGCGCAGGACGTCGAGCGTGACTTCGGTGGCGCGCAGCGCCGCCTCGTTCCGCTTCTCGTGCTCGAGCAGCAACTGCGCCGCCGCCGAGTGCGCGCGCAGCACCGCGACCAGGGACTCCAGTAGCCCCTGCAGCTGGGCCCACCACGGCGCGTCCGGGTCGGTGTTCACGTCGATCTCGCCCCAGACCTGCTCGGCCACGCCCTCGAGCAGGTCCTCCTTGCTGCGGAAATGCCAGTACAAGGCCATCGGCGTGACGCCCAGGTGCTCCGCCAGCTTCCGGATGGTCAGCGTGTCGAGCCCGTCCGCGTCGGCGAGCTTGAGCGCGTTCTCCGTGACGGTGCGCTTGCTGAGCCGAGGCTTGTCGCCCTCGGGCTCGTCCGGCCGGTTCCTTGTCTTAGCCACTTGACAACTGTACACCGTACAGTCCATGCTTTACAACGTACCTGTACAACGTATAAGAACAAGATACAGGTACGCCGTACATGAGAATCGGGAAAGGACAGTCGCTGTGTCAGCGAACACTGTGTCAGCGAGTAACGGGGGCCTGGACTCCAGGCGCTGGTGGGCACTGGCGGCCGTGAGCCTGGCCGCCTTCATGACCTACCTGGACAACAACATCGTCAACGTGGCGATCCCGACCATCCAGCACAGCCTGCACCTGTCGGTGTCCGGCCTGGAGTGGGTGGTGAGCAGCTACCTGCTCACGGTGGCCGGGCTGCTTCTGGTCGGCGGCAGGCTCGCCGACGTGTTCGGACGGCGCAGGCTGTTCCTGGCCGGCATGGCGGTCTTCACGCTGTCCTCGCTGGTCGCCGGGCTGGCCGGCAGCGGGGGCGTGCTCATCGCCAGCCGGGCCGTCCAGGGCATCGGGGCGGCCCTGCTCATGCCGGCCACGCTGGCCATCATCATGGCCACGTTCACCAACGTCAGGGAGCGGAGCATGGCCATCGGCATCTGGGCCGCGGCCGGGGCGCTGGCCCTGGCGACCGGCCCGGCGCTCGGCGGCCTGATCAGCCAGCATCTGCACTGGGGCTGGATCTTCCTCATCAACGTTCCGGTGGGCGTGCTCACCTTCGTCATCACCATGTTCTACGTGGCCGAGTCGCGGGCCGAATCCACGGCGCGCCAGCTCGACCTGCCCGGTCTGGCGACCTCCGCGCTGTCCCTGTTCGCGCTGACCTACGCCCTGATCCAGGGCAGCGAGAGCGGCTGGACCTCGCCGCGCATCCTCGGGGCGTTCGCGCTGGCCGCCGTCTCCGCCGGGATCTTCCTGGCCATCGAGTCCCGTTCGGCCCACCCCATGGTGGACCTGAAGATGTTCCGGAGCCGGGAGTTCAGCGGCGGCAGCGGCACCATGATGATCTGGGCCTTCGGGATCCTCGGCATCTACTTCTTCACCTCGCTGTACCTGCAGCAGACCCTCGGCTTCTCACCCGTCGAGGCCGGCCTGGCCTTCGTGCCGATGGCGCTGTGCGTCGCGGTGTTCGCGGGCATCGCCCCGCGGATCGAGGCGCGGGCCGGAGCGCACCGCACGGTGGCCGCCGGGATGCTGCTCATGGTCGTCGGCCTGGTCCTGTTCGCCCGGCTCGGCCTGAGCGCGCACTACACCAGCCTGCTGCCCGGGTTCATGCTGTTCGGCGCCGGCGCTGGCCTGATGAACGTGCCGCTCACCAACGCGGTCATGGCGGCCACCCCGTCCTCCGTGGCCGGCGTCGCCTCCGCGCTGCTCAACGCCTCGCGTGAGGTCGCGGGCCTGCTCGGCATCACGGTGATCGGGGCCGTGCTGCGGACCGCGCAGGGCGCCTCGGCCCGCGGCGGGGCGGACCCGGTGCACGCCTTCCTGGACGGCTACCACACCAGCCTGCTCGTCACGATCGGCCTGATGGCGGCCGGCGTCGTGGTCAGCTACCTGACCCTGCGCCCGCGGGGGCGCGCAGTGTCTGAGCCCGCCGTTGCTGAGCCCGCCGTCGCTGAGCCCGCCGTTTCTGAGC
>Ga0081540_1001487_pt1 | contig 20239 bp, 14 predicted proteins | sample TabmetS2T1R1_FD_71024 | JGI IMG/M metagenome (GOLD analysis project Ga0081540, IMG submission 71024) | Tabebuia heterophylla rhizosphere microbial communities from the University of Puerto Rico - S2T1R1 | ecosystem: Host-associated > Plants > Roots > Rhizosphere ... | reverse complement strand
TGCAAGCGGTAAGGCATTGCTCTCTCTCCTTTGGCCCCCGCCTTTCGAATGCACGAAGATTAGGAGGATTGCCGCCGGCGGCTCAATTGCGCGGAGGTCGGCGTCGGTCATCCAATGGTGGCAACACAACGATACGAAGGCTTATGGCGCACGGATTTTCGCCTCCGAAATCCTACAGGATATCCACGACCGCGTTCGCTTTTGCGAAGCGCCGATCGCGCACATTGCCCGGCTCTGCATCGCAACCATCGTTGAGATAAGCTAAAGTTTACGGGGCGTTGGCATGGAACTGATGGCATTGTCGTGCAAATTGAAAACTTCAACGCGGAGCGTCGGCAAGTTGGCTGCCCGCAAGATGGGTCCGGCGAAAGGCCACAGGCGGCGTAATGAAAAAGGTGCTGGTTTCGGTCGTCGATGATGATCGTTTCTTTCGTGACTCCATGTGCAGGCTCATGAGATCGCTCGGTCATACGGTCGACGTTTTCTCGTCTGCTGCCGAATTCCTCGCATCGCCGCGCCTTGCCGAAACTGCCTGTCTGATCACCGACATCCACATGCCCGCCATGACTGGGCTCGAACTCTACCGACGCCTGATCGACACGGGCCAGGCGATTGCGACGATCCTCGTGACGGCGTTTCCTAATGATGTCGACCGGGCTCGCGCCCTGAACGATGGGGCTTTGTGCTACCTTGGCAAGCCCGTGGATGAGGAGCATCTCACACGATGCGTTCGCGAGGCTCTCAAGTCCGCCGGCTCGGAGCCGTGAGCCCTCTATTAGCATCGGGTAAGGTGAACCTGAACACGGCACCGCGAGGCTGGTTCGCCTCAACCCACAGCTTACCGCCATGGGCGTGGATGATGGACCGGCAGATCGCGAGGCCCATACCTGTTCCGCCCGACTTTGTGGTGTAGAAGGCGTCAAAGACTCGATCGAAGCGATCCGGATCAATGCCCGGCCCCGTATCCCTTATCGTAACCAGGGCGCCTGCTTGATCTGCTTCCGTACTGATCAGCAGCTCCCGCGCCCCTTCCTCGATCCCACCCATTGCTTCGGCCGCATTCAGAACCAGATTGAGCAAGACTTGCTGCACCTGTACGCGGTCTCCAAGAACGGAAGGCAATAGGTCCGTAAGTCGGGTCTGGACCAAAACACCATGCCTGAGGGTGACGCTTCGCGCCAATACGATCACTTCGCCGATTGCCGCATTGAGATCAAAGCTCTGTTTTCGCGGCGGTGCCTTTTTTACCTGCTCCCGGATGCGGTCGATGATGTCCCCGGCTCGGTCAGCATCGCCAACGACGCAAGACAGTGCTTCCCCGACCTCGGCCAGGTCCGGCGGCTGCAACTTGAGAAAATTCTGGGCTGCCCGCGCATTGTTGCGTGCGCTGGCGATCGGTTGCGCAATTTCGTGAGAGAGCGAGGCTGCCAACTCTCCCATCAAGCTCACGCGATTTATCCGGGCGAAGTCCGATTGCATTTGTTGCAACCGCCCTAGCGCCTGTGTCCGATCCTCGACGTCTGTCAGGAGAACGTACCAACGAATGATACGCCCGGCCTCATCGCGCAGCGGGATTCCGCGGTTGTCAAACCAGCGATAGACTCCGTCGAACCGGCGCAAGCGTTGCTCGAGCTGGTAGGACACCCCGGAGGCTATCGAATTTGTAAAGACTTCGGCGACGTGGGGAAGATCGTCAGGATGGATCGTTCCGTTCGTTGCCCAGTTCCTTAGTTCTTCCAATGACTGGCCGCAATACTCCAGGATCTGACGATTGACGGCCTCAAGGTCGCCGTTGGGGGCCAGGCTCGCAACGAGGCCCGGTATCCCGTCAATCGCCGAGCGCAAACGTCGTTCGCTTTCGAGCAGCGCCTGCTCCGCGCGTTTGCGCTCGGTCAGATCGAGCACGAAAGCCACGCCTTCCTCGCCGCCCTTCTCAAAAAGCGTGGCACCAACAAGCACGGGAACGCGGCTGCCGTCCTTCCGGAAATACTCCTTTTCGAAGGGTGGAACGACTCCGGTCGTGTCTAGGAGCCTCCGCGTTAGCAGGTCCCGCTCGCGCCATTCCGGCGGAGTCAAGTCGGTCCACCCCACGCGGCCCCAAGCCAGATCTTCGCGGTCGTATCCGAGGATATGGAGAAACGCGTCATTTGCTTCAAAAATCTTGCCTTGGCGCGAAAAGAAAATCCCGATGATATTGGAGTCGACCAAGCGCCCGATCCTCGCTTCCCGATTTGCGAGATCGCGATAGAGCCGCGTATTCTCCAGCGAGATCGCCGCTTGGGACGCCAGCACCTTCAGCAGGGTGACGTGGTCAGGCGTAAAAACGTTCGGCGCAAGGTTGTTCTCAAGGTAAAGAATGCCGATGAGATTGCCCTGATTGATCAGCGGCAAGCAGAGAACAGATCGCACGCGATACTTCACGATATGGGGATCGGCGGAAAAGAGCGTCTGTGACGTTGCGTCACCAAGAAGCACCGTGTCTCGCGCCCGTATCGAGTAACGAACGAGCGAATCAGGCAGGGCTACCGGATCGGTCGCGGGATGCTGCCGTACCCACACCGTTACCTCACTACCGCGCACAGCCGCCTCCGCGGAAGTCCGCAACTCTTCGCCTCGCACGGCGATCAAGAGGCCGCGTTCGGCGCCGGCGTGCTCGATGGCCGCTCGCATGAACCTGTCCACCAGCTTTTCCACGACCATCTCGCTGGAGAGCGTTTGCGAGACTTCGATCATGGTTGCGATGTCGAGATGTTCGACCGGCGCTTCGATCGTACCTGCTGATCTTGGCCCGCGCTCATCCTGCCTTAGCCACGGGTAGAGCTGATCGAGTTGCCGCACCTTTCCGTCAGCTCTCCATCGGAGATAACCCTGCCGCGCATTTCGCAAGTAGAGATGGGCGACCTGCTCCAGCCCACGCGCGGCGTAGAAGCGCGCCGCAAGTTCGTAGGCAACTGCTTCATTCTGGATGAAACCGTTTGCGCGTGCTGAGGCGATGGCGCGCTCGTACAATTCCATGGCATCCAGCGGACGCGCCTCTATACGGGCAATCTCCGCGGCCACCAGCGCGGCGCGATCCTCGAAGTTCTGCGGACAATTGGCAGCCCATGCGCGAAGCTGGCGTTCGTGCCGCTCAAGCTCCTCGTGATCGCTGGCATACGACTCTGAGCCCGCGGGCCCGCATCGTGCGGCGTGAGCAAGCGCCGCATAGAAGTGAAATTCAGCCTTCTCCAGCAAAAAGAGCGAAAGCGATGCGGAGGTTGCGAACCATGTCTCGGCCTTATCCGCTGCCTCGATGGCGGACGGGTAATCGCCAGCAAAAAAGCGCGCCTGGAGCTTTCGGATCCAGTAGTAGCATTCCAGAAAGGCACGGCTGGGCTGCCCGGTGGTTCGCTCCTCGAAGGATTGCTCGTCGAACTGACCATCGTTCAACGAACCGAACTTTGCAGTGTTTCCGCGCAGCGTCCTGATTAAGGCGAGCGGAGCAGCAATCCTGTTGTCAAGAAAGAACCCGAACTGGCGTACGAACTCCAGACCGTGTTCAATCTCACGCTGGACTTCCTGAAGCGGATGGCTGGACGCCAGAAGGATGGAGCTAAGCGCGCGGCAGGCATAAGCGGCAAATGCCGGGTCCCCGTGTTCCATTGCCATCTTGATCGCCCGCCGCGCGGGATCGATCGCCTCCCCGACCAGTCGCGTCCAGGGGACGAGGACCGCAAAGAGAAAATGGGTGCGCGCCCCGAAATGATCCCATCCACGGCGTTCGAGCAGATTGCATGCCAGCTTTCCGAGTCGATACCCCTCTTCGTAGTTGCCAAAGCGAGCTCCGGCGATCAGGCCCATGGCCGCGTAGTTCGCCGGTGCGGCATCGCCGTTGCCTCGTTCCAGGCAGAGATTGACCGCCCTGCAGACGCTAAGGGGGTACAAGTTCTCGGCGGTGACCCATGCCGGCACCTCGACGCTGGTGAGCACGTCAAGCGTCGCCAGAGCTTCATGATCCTCCATCAACGGCAGGTCAACGAGATCCTCGATTGCGCGATCTCCGAGGCTCGACCAGAAGCGTTCATACTCGCACCGCATTTCTGCTTCAGTGGGATGTGCCGACCAATCGATGCCGACATATCGCAAGCAGTCCAGGGCTACGGCCACCGCGGGCTCGCCCGTTCCGAGCATTGTGTACAAATCCGTGCGCCGCTGCGCCACGACACATTGTTGGATCGCACTGGCGGCGCGCGTTGCGAGTGCGGCCAGACGTTGTTCGCCGGCCTGAAGAGCACCGGTACAGACTTCGCAGTCGGCCGCGTGCAGTTCGATCTCGAAGGCCAGCTCATGCCGGCCTTCCCAAGCATATTCCGGCAACGCGCTCGCGCCGGCGGTGAGATACGTCAGCGCTGAAGCGTAAGCGGACGATGCCTTGGCACGCCTGCCTGCAGCCAGGTTCAGCTCGGCGAGTTGCTCACGCTCCTCTGATGAGGTGATCAGCGGCGCGCCGCGGTTGAGCTGGTTGACGATCTCGAAAATCGCTTCATTGCGCCGTTGCGGCGCAGTCTGCGCCACAAGCAGGCGGCCGATTCTCAAATGAGCTTCCGCGCGCAAGCCTTCCGGAATCAGAGCGTAGGCAGCTTCCTGCACCCGGTCATGAGCGAATTTATACGAAGTCTCGGTTCGCTCGACCAGCTGCTGTCTCAGAGCTTCCCAAAGGGCTGCCTGCACTTCCTCTTCCGGGATTTCCAGAACGATCGCAAGCATCGGAACGTTGGCGATATTACCGAAGCACGCAAACTGCCGTAACGCCTCCTGCGTCTTGGCCGGCAGCCGCGTCAGCTTTCCAGCCAGGAACTCCACGACATTGTCCGTGTAGCGCTTGTTCTGGATGCCGGCCAAGTCCCAGGACCATCGCGCACTCTCTTGGTCGAAAGCCAGGAGAGCCTCTTCGGCGATCACGTGAAGGAACTGGATAACAAAGAACGGATTGCCGTCGGTCTTTGTGTGTACCAGCCGCGCCAATGGCGCACCCCGCTCCCTGTCGCAACTGAGCGCGTCCGTCACAAGTGCTGCAAGGTCGTCGACCGAGAGCGGACCGAGCTTGATGTCCTTCACTCTGCCGGTGGCCCGGACGGCGTCCAGCTTCTGCATGAGCGGATGCACAGCGGTCACTTCGTTGTCACGGAAGGCACCAATGAGGAGGAGATTGCGGAGTTCGGACCGGCAAACCAGATCTTCCAGGAGATCCAGCGTCGCCGCATCGAGCCATTGCAGGTCATCGAGGAAGAGCGCCAGAGGATGCTCCGGCCGCGCGAACACGCCGACAAAGTGCCGAAGCACGAGTTGAAAGCGTCGCTGCGCATCCTGTGGTGGAAGCTCAGGGACCGCCGGCGGTTCTCCGATGATGAGCTTCAATTCAGGAATGAGGTCCACAATCAGTCTGGCGTTCGGGCCAAGCGCTTCCTGCAAGACGTCTCGCCAAGTCGACAGGTCCGCCTCGCTTTTGCCGAGGAGCGGCCGGATCAAGCCTTGAAAGGCTTGTGCTAGTGTCGCGTAGGGAATATCCCGTTTGTATTGGTCGAACTTGCCGGAGGCAAAAAAGCCACGCGATGGCACGAGGGCCGGCTGCACCTCGTTAACGACGGACGATTTGCCGATACCGGAATAGCCGGAGACGAGGACCAATTCCGGCGCTCCGCCCTTGACCACGCGATCAAAGGCGCCAAGCAAGGTCTCAACCTCTTCTCGGCGGCCATACAGCTTTTCGGGGATCAGCAGCCGGTTGGGCGCGTCGCTTTGGCCTAGCGGGAAGTCGTCAATTGCGTGCCGTGCGGTCCATTCAGTCTGGCAGCACCGAAGATCGCGTTCTAGGCCGGCAGCCGTCTGATAGCGGTCCTCGGCTCGCTTGGCGAGCAGCTTCATGACGATCGCCGAGATGGCGTCAGGAATTTCCTTTATACGCTCGGTTGGCGCCACCGGCCGCCTGGCAAGGTGGCAGTGCACCCATTCCATTGGATCCGCGGCGGTAAAGGGCAACGAACCGGTGAGCATCTGGTAGAATGTGACGCCGAGGGCATAGAGGTCGCTGCGAGAATCGACGGATCGATTCATCCGCCCAGTCTGTTCCGGCGCCATATAGGCGAGAGTGCCGGCGATCATCTCCGGAGGATGAGGCGATTGACGCTCGCGCGCTACGCGCGAGGCAATGCCGAAGCCGGTCAGTTGCACCCCGTCGGTTGCGTCGTCGACCAAGATGTTTGCCGCCTTGATGTCCTTGTGCACGAGCCCGCGCTGGTGAAGCTTGCCAACGGTGCTGGCAATACCGATGGCGAGGCGCAAGAAGCGTCCGACCTCCATGGCGACGCCGAGCTGCCGATCGAGCGGCCTGCCTGCCACATCTTCAAGGACCAACGTGGTCCGCCCGTCGTCTTGCACGAGTCCAACCGGAAGGACCGCCCAAGCTCCATCAAGCTCATTCCTTAGCTCGTACTCCTGGACAAGACGATCGAGGCTCGAGCGAGACGGATGGTCGGCGGCAGGGCGAACAAGCACGACAGCACTGTGCTCGCCCTTGCCGTTCAACGGCCGGGCACGGGTGAAGATGCGTTCGCCGTCCTCCCACAAGACCTGCGAGCCTTCATCCGAGTAGGCATCGTTCATCAAATTCAGCACCACCCGCAATGCGGCAATGGTCCTCTGTCCAATCGACAGAAATCGTACCGGATTGCCCGGGAAATGCCAGCCGTTCGGTAATAGTGACTCGACCGCCAGCCGCAGGAGACAGACAGTGACGGGCTAGTTTTCGGCTGTCACTTCGATGCTGAATCGACCCACACCGGCTGGCCTGCTTTCGAATTTGACAGTCTTACCCGACAGCGAGGCAAGTACGCCGGACGCGAAGGGAAAGAGTGCCTTTCCGGAGGTGGCGTTACCAGCGGGCTTGCCATCCTTCATGATGACCGATGCGGTGGCCTCGGTAATTTGCGTAACTGCAAGAGTACCCGGCGCCCGGACAATTCCGCCAGCCGAGAGGAATTTTCCCTGAGGACCATCCCATTCGCTAACGCCAAATGCCGTGTACACGGTATCCTTCAGCAGGCCGTCGACGCCGTTGCACGAATACTGAAAACTGACGAGGCGATGCCCGTCCCGGTCACCGATCTGCTCCTGGCTCACCGTTCCGACGACGCTGCATTCCCAACGTCCTACCGATTCCGCCAGCGCAAGCCCGCCTGCGCTGATCAGGCCGAAGCTCGAACACATGGTAATCGCGACAAACCGCAGGCCCATTTGAACCTCCTCTGCTTGATTCCAGATTGCGAAACAGGTTCGTTCGATTGCGCGCTCATGCAATCCGGCTTCACCCGCCAACATCGGCGCTGATGATATCGCCGAACCGCTCCCAGGTTTCGCCCTTGAATCTCATCATTTGCAGCTGGGAGATGGGGGCAAAGTCGGTAGCGGACGTATTGATCTTGATACCCGGCAAAAGGCCGCCGAGCTCGAGAGCCCTTATGCTGGCCGCCTGCTTCATCACGTTTTCACGCGTGAGATTGTCGCCGCATGCCCGCAACACATGCACCAGAGTCTGAGCAACCGTGTAGCCGTAGATCACGTTGATGTCGGCGCGGTTGGCATTGGAATAGTGCCCATCGAGAAACTCGTTCCAGGCTGTCAGGCCTGGATCGTTCTTCCATTGCGGGTCGGTCGGATCCTTCAGATATGTCGACGAAACAATTCCCTGTGAGGCGTCCAGCCCGGCCGGCTTCATGACCGCGGCGACCGAACTTGAGATGTTGTTCAAAAAGTGCAGCGGCTTCCAGCCGATTTCGGCTGTCTTCCTGATCGCCTGCGCCGCGAATTTCGGCGCGCTGACATCGACGAACACGTCTGCGCCAAGCGACTTCATCCTGACGATATGCGAGTCGATGGTCGGCTCGGTCACGTCGTAAGCCTCGTATGCAACGATCATCGACGAGGCCTTGTCGCCAAGGCCATCCAGCAGCCCCTTCAGAAAATCCTTCCCGTAATCGTCGTTCTGATAAAGAACGCCGATCCTGCCTTCGGGGCGCTCCTTCAAAATGTACTTGGCGTAAATTCTTGCCTCGTCCTGCAAGTTAGGTTGCCAGCCCATCGTCCAGGGAAAGTTCTGCGGATCATTCCATTTGCTTGCCCCTGTCGCAACGAACAGCTGAGGCACCTTCCTGGTGTTCATGTATTTATGGATCGCCAGGTTCGGAGGCGTTCCCAGCGACTGAAAGATCAAGAGAACCTCGTCACTTTCGACGAGTTTTCGGGCCTGCTCGACCGTTTTCGGCGGACTAAAGGCATCATCATAGGAGATGAAATTGATCTTGCGGCCGTTGATGCCGCCTTCCGCGTTCACCTTGCGAAAATAGGCGGCCTCCGTCATGCCAACGACTCCGTAGGCCGACAACGGTCCACTGTACGGCATGATGTTGCCGACTTTGATCTCGCTGTCGGTCGCGCCGGCATCGTATTTCTTCTGGGCAAGCACGCTGGTGTCGCCAACGGCAAACAAGATTACAGCGGCCGAAAACACCGCCAGTCGACGCATGGCGAGAGTCATTTCGTTCTCCATCGATAGCGGCGAAGATTTGCGTTTGCTAACAGGAAACCTCAGGGATCACCCTCTGAAGCTTGCCGTCCAATTTCCAAATTGAGTTCGGCCAATCAAGCTTTACGTGCGTCATTCGCTCGCGGCCATTCCAGAAATCGTACCCGATTTCCCGCCAAACGCCAGCCGGTCCGCCTTCTCATTTGCAGCAATTTGGCACGATTTGCCGGGCTTGACTGGCTTCGGAGGGTGACGCGGGGCAACTAGAGAATATTCAAGCATCTCAATCGCAAGGAGAGTATCGTCATGACAACGAAGACGCTGACCAAGCCGGAAACCGAGGCTGAGAAGAAGATCCAGAAGCTCCGGGAGATCTATGCTGACGCACCCGAGATCGGGCGGGTCGCGCTCGAAAACCTCATCGAGGGCATGAAAGCCAACGCCGGTTCCGGAGAGAAAAAGTCGACCGCCGGCCGCATCGGATTGCAGCGCGGCAAGGTTTCCGAACTCACCACCCTGCTGAAATTGCTGCCGGGCGGCGCAAAGCGGATCCGTGCGGTGCTCGACGCAGGCGGCAACCTGCAGAACGCGGACAAGGTGGCCACCTTGCATGACATGCGCTACGTGTTCCTCGACAACGACACCAAGCTGTTGTTCGTCACGACATATGATGGGGATTGGGACCCTTATATCGAAGACTTCGCCACGAAGATTCCCGATGACCTCGACGTGGTCTTCAGCAACTGCGAAGGCTGGCCGGGCGTCCGCACTCCCGCCGTGAAGGACTTCATCGCCAACCACCAAATCCCGGCCTATGCCTGGTACGTCGGCAACCCCAAGCTCACCGTCAAGGATACGCGAAGGCTCGAGAAGATCGGCGCCGCGGTCGACGAATTCCTCGACAAGATCGCCTAGCCGACGCTCATCGTTCGCACGGGGTCCGGTCCGCAATGACCGGGTCCCTGAAAACGATGGCCCCGGCGAGATTCTTGTGACGCGCGCGCCGACTCCTCGAAACCAGCGACATACTGGCAACCGTCCTGCGCCCCCGTCCCAAATATTTCACCCCAGCCGAACTCTTTCTGACTAGCAAGGATTTAGCGCGATTTGCCGGGCTTCATTAGCATTCGAAACGCTCGCAAGCCATCTCTAGAAGCCATCCACACATCGAGGAAAATACAACCATGACGACGAAGACAGTGACCAAGCCCGAACAGAGCGAAGTAGCGAAGAAGATTGAGGAGCTCCGCAAGCTTTACGCTGACGCACCGGAGGTCGGACGAATCGCGCTCGAACACCTCATGGGAAGCATGAAAGACGGCATCATCACGGACACGGAAAAAACATCGAGCGCCGGCCGTACCGGATTGCGCCGCGGCAAGGTCTCCGAACTCACCATCGTCTTCCCAATTGCGCCGGGAGGAGCAAAGCGACTCAAGGCGGTGCTGGACTCGGGGTTCAACGTCCAGGCCCCCGACAGGGTCGGCAGCGTGCATGATATGCGCTACGTGTTCCTCGACAACGACACGAGGATATTGTTCGCGACGACATATGACGGCGAGTGGGACCCGTATGTCGACGACTTTGCCACGCATATTCCCGATGAGCTCGACGTGGTGTTCTGCAACTGCGAAGGGTGGCCGGGCGTCCGTAGCCCCGCCGTGAAGGATTACATCGCAAAGTACCAGGTCACGGCCCGCGCCTGGTATGTTGCTCAGCCCAACCTCACCGTCAGGGACTTGAAAAGGCTCGAGAGAATCGGTCCGGCGCTCGACGAGTTCCTCGACAAGATCGCGTAGCCGATTCTGATCTTTCCCTTGGGGTCCGGTCCGGAATGGACCGGACCCCTGAAAGGATGCTCGCATGTTGTCCCTCAGTGAAACTCTTTCGACGCGCTCGCCCGCGCTCGAAACGAGCGACATACAGGCAACCGTCTTGCGTCCGCGCCCCAAACCATACTGTGGAGAATACGTCATTCTCCGCATCGGCAACGCCGAGCAAGGACGGGAGATGCTGCGTCGGATCCTTCCTCACGTCGCGCCCGCCGACGAATGGTGGGCGCCATCATTGCCCGGCTGGTTGGGGATCGCGTTCACGTTCGAGGGGCTCAAGGCGTTGGGCGTGCCGCAAGCGTCGCTGGACAGCTTTCCGATCGAATTCCGACAGGGCATGGCGGCGCGTGCCGCGATCCTGAATGATCTCGGCGCAAATGCCCCGGCCAATTGGGAATTTCCGTTCGGGACGCCGGAGGCGCATGTAGCCCTGGCGATTTACGCCAGAAGCAAGGAAGACCTGCAGAAGGTCCTGGACGTTGCGCGGAAAAGTCATAAAGACCTCGATCAAATCTCGGTCGTCTACCGCATGCCGTTCGGCGAACTGCCGGACGGGCGCAATCCGTTCGGCTTCAAGGATGGACTGCACAATCCCCACGTCGAAGGAAGCGGTCCAGCGGCAACCGGTGCGGACACGCCGGTCAAGGCTGGCGAGTTCGTCATGGGTTATGCCGACGAGCGCGGCGAAACCGCCAATGTCCCGATTCCCCTGGAACTGCGTCGCAACGGCACTTTCGTCGCGATCCGCAAATTCCACATGGATGTTGCCGCATTTCGTCGATACCTGCAGGCCGAGGCCTCGTCGCCGGAGGAAGAGGAGCTGATTGCCGCAAAAATGGTGGGCAGATGGCGCAGCGGCGCGCCCCTGGTGCTGGCTCCGGACCGCGACGATTCCGCGCTGGGCGCGGACGGAAGTCGCAACAATGATTTCAGCTATGCCGATGACATGAAAGGATTGAAGTGTCCCTTCAGCGCGCACATTCGCCGGGTGAACCCTCGCGATGCCCTGAAAAACGACGTTGTCGCCGTCAATCTCCATCATTTCCTGCGCCGCGGCACCAACTACGGACCGCCCTTGCCGGAGGGGGTACTCGAGGATGACGGCGCTGAGCGCGGCGGCGTCTTCCTGCTGATCGGCGCACAGCTGCATCGGCAGTTCGAGTTCATTCAGTCGCAGTGGGTGACCGACAGCAACTTCATCGGCCACGGAACCGAGCAGGATCCGCTCATCGGCAATAACGAGGGCGACGGCGTCTTCACCATTCCCAGAACTCCGGTTCGGCGACGCCTGCACGGGCTGCCGCGCTTCGTGTCCGTCCGGGGTGGTGAATATTGCTTCATGCCGGGGCTGCGCGCGCTGCGATGGCTCGCCCATCTGGATGGAGATGACGAGCACACTGGACGGCAATAGGTGGTGAGGGCCAACGATCGAACCGATGAACGAGGCTAACGATGTCAGATCACGTTGACGGTCCGCGGCAGATTGGCGACCCTGCAGCAGACCTCACCGACTTTTTCGCGTTCACGAGTCCGGAGAACCCCGGGCGCACCGTCCTTGCCATGTGCGTTTTCCCTTACGCCGGGGAGAATGCGATCTTCTCGAACGTAATCGACTACTCAATCGCGGTTCGACGGGTGACCGTAGCGGGCATCGGCAACGCCGCGAAGTTTCAACCGGTGGACGATGAAATCCGCTTCAGCTTTCGCTTCGAGACTCTCAAACGCGATGCTGCAGGAGAAGCTTTACAGCGCGGGGTTTGCAAACTGCCGGACGGCCGCGAACTGCCGTTCACGGTAAACGACGAGGCCGGGGCTTCGTCGCCGGAAGGCGACGTCCGCGTCTTCGCCGGGCTGCGTTGCGACCCCTTTTACATCGGACTGGATACCGCCACGCTGAAACCGGTTCCAAATCAGCTGCAGCACAACAATGTGCTCGGGATGGTGGTCGAATTTGACACGCGCCGCATGCTCGATCTTGCGAAAGGCACGTTGTTCGGCGCGATCGCCGAGACCATTCCCCCGCAGCAAAAGACCCGAATCGTGCCTCCAGTTGCTCGTGTCGACTGGGTCGGACGGCCCGAGCAGACCAATGTCAGGCTCAACAACCCCGGGCTGTCGAACATCGACGATATCCGCGACCTTTGGAATCAGCAGACCCCGTTTGCGATCCCGAAGCAGTTGCAACCCATGTTCCTGGATCGCCTGAAGGCCAGCTTTGCCGAATGGGATATGCACGACGGCAAGGTCGACTGGACGCCGGAGGCTCTTGACACCAACGCCAATGTCTTCCTCGACGATTTTCTGCTGTTCGACCTCGACAAGCCGATCAATGACCAGAGTCACCTGGAGATCGAGAAGAGCACGATCGAGGGCCGCCCTTACCGGACCGGCGGCGGTCGCACCGTCGATGCCAACGTGTTCGACATCCTGCTCACCTGGCTCGTCAACCGCGACCGCGAGTTTCTCCAGGGTGGGGCGACCGGGGCCACGAAACCGGGCACGAAGACGTTTCCATATTTTGCGACACCGAACACGGAACTGCAAACCATCGTCGAATCTGTCGAGCTTGCCGCTGATGCCGACACCGTGTGGCCGCTGATCAGCCAGTTCGGCGGCGAATGGAATTCGCAGCTTGCGAGAGTCGACTTGATCGGCACAGGTGTAGGCCAGCTCCGCAAGACCAAAACGCTTGACGGCAAGGAGTTCATCGACCGCCTCGACGCGATCGACAATGTAAAGCGGCTCTTTCGCTACACGAATATCGCCGGAATTCCCGCCTCCAACTGTACAGGCACGTTGAAGGTGGCCCCAAAAGGTAGCGGCTCTGTCGTCGAATGGCGTATGCAATTTGTCGGCGCTGCCGGCGTAAGGGGACGATTGTCGCCGTTGCTCAAGACGGGGCTCGAAAGCCTGACGTTTCGCTTCGGAGGTCCGAAGTGAGTGCAATCGTGGAACTTGGCCTTCCCTGTCCCTACGCGACCGATGGGGAGATCGCAGCGATCAATCTCGAAAGTGCCCGCCGGAGCGCTTGGACGCGCTTCGCGCAGGACGCGCAGAGGCCTGGCGTTGCCGAAGCCGTTACTCACAACGAGCGTCAGGCGGCCCAATTTCTCGGCGATCTGGACGCGCTCGACCGTTTGGAGACGCTTGCCTCGCATTTTTCGAGCATGAATAGTTCATTCCACGCTGCGCTTGTTGAAGCCGAGGTCGCCTCGGCCGCACATCGCTTCGACGAGGCACGGGGCCATCTCGCACGTGCGGCGCTGATGGGCGCGCCGCGCGAGGCGATCGAGCGCCAGACGCTCGCCATCGACCAGGCCTGCGGCACAAACCTCGATGCGGTGCTCGGAGCGCGCCGCCGGATGGCGGCGAGCGGTCGTCTGGACGATTTGGTGCCGCTCGGGGCATTGCTCGCCGACCTTGAGCGCTTCACCGAGGCGGCCGCTATCTATCGGCAGGCGCTTTCCTCCTACGACGACGTCTCGCCATTTCCGCTGGCTTGGGTGTGCTTTCAGCTCGGCGTGTTGTGGGGAGAACTCGTGCCCGTGCCGGATCCGACCTTGGCCGCGTGCTGGTATCGACGCGCGATCGGCTACGTGCCGGGATATGTGAAGGCCCGTGTTCACCTCGCAGAAGTCCACGCGAGCCAGGGCCGCGCCGACAAGGCGGAGGCGCTGCTTCTGCCGGCGATTTCGAGCCGCGATCCCGAGGTGAATTGGCGCCTTGCCGATGTCCTCACCGAGCAAGGCAGGTTTGAAGATGCCGAGACGCGGCTCGCTGCCGCACGATCCGGCTTCGATCAGCTCCTTGCCAGACACCTGCTCGCTTTCGCCGACCATGGAGCGGAGTTCTACGCAGCAAGCGGCAACGATCGCCAGCGCGCGCTCGAGCTGGCGCGCATCAATGTTGCCAATCGCCCGACGCGCCGCGCCGTCCGACAGGCGCACGCAATTGCAGCGATAGCCAATGAGGACGCGAAGTTGCCGGCCTAGTTGCCCACCGCTTCGCATCGATTTGCAGTTCTTTGGCAGTCTTCACTCACGCGCACGCAGCGCCATGGCGTAACCAATGATCGCGGGATCTCCAGGAGCAACCATGATCAAGGTCAGCGTCATCTATCCCAACAAACCGGGTGTGCGGTTTGATCACGACTATTACCGCACCAAGCACCTCCCCCTTATCAAAAGCAGGATGGGTGCCGCGTTGAACTACTACGCCATCGACAGGGGATTGGCCGATGCGGCGGGAAAGCCTCTCGGCACGTATGTCGCCATGTGTCACCTGCTGTGCGATTCCGTCGACGCGTACCAATCCTCATTTGGACCACACGCCCAGGAAATCAGGGCAGACGTTCTCAACTTCACCAACGTGACGTCGATCCACCAGATCAGTGAGGTGGTGGTTGAGAATTCCGCCCTGGATGCAACGGAGGCGCGGCAAGTCCCTATCCTCCAAGGCGCGTCGTCATACCGATCCGTGATCCGATGAAAATGGTTATCGCGCTTCTCAGCTCATTCAGCCCGCCGGCGCAGGCACACGACTCGCTCGCACCGCACGCGCATCCGCACGAATTGAGCATGCTGGCGGGCACTGACGCCGTCATATGCTTGCTGTTGGCGCTTATCGTCGGCCTGGTCGCTTATTTGCGATTCAGGCGCGCACCCTGACGCAGCAATGGCCTTGGGAGTTCGCCGTGTTCAAGAAGCTGCTGATCGCGACCGTCGCACTTGGATGTCTCGGGCTTGCTGGTTTTGCCGCGTTAGCGTGGAAGCCTGCCATCGCTCCGGTCGCGCTGTCCGCGGCAAGCAGCTTCGCGCCGGAGCTGGTTGCGAAGGGTGAAGCTCTTGCCGGCGGTGGCTACTGCGCGGCCTGTCACACCGCAACGGGCGGCGAGAAGTTCGCCGGCGGCTACGAAATGGCAACGCCGTTCGGCGCGATCTATTCGACCAATATCACGCCCGATCCGGAGACCGGCATTGGCACCTGGTCGGAGGCGGCCTTCAGGCGCGCCATGCACGAGGGGGTCTCACGCGACGGCTCGCATCTGCTTCCGGTGTTCTCCTACGACCATTTCACCAAGCTCTCCGATGATGACGTGCGTGCTCTCTACGCCTACTTCATGACCAGAACTCCGGTCCATGCTGCGCGCCAGCCGAACGGCATCCCGTTTCCGTTCAACATCCGCTACCTGCAGGCGGGGTGGAAGCTGCTGTTCTTCAAACCGGGCCGTTTCGAGCCGGATCCCGCCAGGAGCGCAGAGTGGAATCGCGGCGCCTACCTTGCGCTTGGCTTGAGCCACTGTGGCGCCTGCCATACTCCGCGCAACCTGCTAGGAGCGGAGAAGCCCGGCAACGGTTACGGCGGCGCGGTGATCGACAACTGGGTCGCGCCGCCGCTGACGGCCGCAAATCCCGCGCCGGCACCCTGGACGCACGAAGAACTTTACGACTACCTGCGCACGGGTACGAGCAAGCTGCATGGCACCGCCGCCGGACCGATGTTCCCGGTTGTGCAGGGGCTGCGTGCGCTGCCGGACTCCGACATCCGCGCGCTCGCGACCTATTTTGCCGATCTCGACAAGGCGGCGGACCGGCAGCCATACGTCTCCGGCGCGGTGAGCCTGGCAATGTCCAGCGCGTTGGCCAAGCAGGGCGGCCCGTTCGATCCCGACGCGCGGCTCTATACCGCCGCTTGCGCATCCTGTCACTACAACGCAGTCAATGCGCCGCTCGCAGCGCGACCTGATCTGGCGCTTAACAGCGCCGTGCACCTTCCCGACCCGAGTAACCTGATCCAGGTCATGCTGCGGGGCATCAGCTCCGGAGCGGGAATGCCTGACGTCGTCATGCCTGCTTTCGGCGGCGCACTCAGCGACGCCGACATTGCCCGCATCGCCGCTTATCTGCGGCGCACACGCACCAGCCTTCCGCCCTGGCCGGATCTCTCAGCGAAGGTCGCTGCGATCCGGCGCCAGTACGACGCGGAAAAATAGTCCACTGGAGGTCGAACATGACGTCGTTTCACATCAATGGCAATCTGGTGATGGTCGATGCCGATGATGACACGCCCCTATTGTGGGTCATCCGTGACGCGATCGGCCTGACCGGCACGAAATTCGGCTGCGGCATTGGGATGTGCGGTGCCTGCACGGTTCATGTCGGCGGCCGACCGACGCGCTCCTGCATAACACCGCTCGCCAGCGTGGCCGGCGCGGAAGTCACAACCATCGAAGGCCTCCATCCCGAGAGCCGGCATCCAGTGCAGAAGGCCTGGGCCGACCTTCAGGTTCCTCAATGCGGCTACTGCCAGTCGGGCCAGATCATGCAGGCGGCCTCGCTCATCAAAGATTTCCCCGCCCCGACCGACCAGGACATCGATGCCGTGATGGCCGGAAACCTCTGCCGCTGCATGACCTACGTCCGCATCCGCGACGCGATCAAACAGGCGGCTGCCCAATCACGGAAGGTTGCCAGCGATGACTGAACTCGAAAACCAGAGCGCACTGTCGCGCCGCGCCTTTCTGATCGGCGTGGCCGGTACGGCTGTCACCTTCGCTTTCGAGCCGAAAGGAGCGATCGCACAACAGTCGCAGCTCTTCGAACCCACCATTTGGTACAGCGTCGACCGCGACGGCATCGTGACCGTGAACACCATCCGCGCGGAAATGGGCCAGCATATCGGCACGGCGATCGCGCGCATCCTCGCTGACGAGCTCGAGGTCGAATGGAGCAACCTGCGTGTCTCGTCGGTCGACACCGATCCGAAGTGGGGCGACATGCATACGGGCGGCAGCAAGTCCGTGTGGGCCGACTTTCCGCTTTATAGCCACGCCGGCGCGGCGGGCCGCATCGCTTTTGTCGAAGCCGGGGCCAAGATGCTCGGCGTGAGCCCGTCGCAATGTGTCGCTCGCCAAGGCGCCGTGTTCGCCGCAAATCAATCCATCTCCTACGGCGAGATCGTAAGACGCGGGGAGCTGACGCGCAAATTCAGCCCGGAAGAACTCGCGAAGCTGCCCATCAAACCGGCCTCGCAGCGGCATTTGATCGGAAAAAAGGCCGATGCGCTCGACATCCCGGCAAAGATCGACGGCACGGCGCGTTACGGCATCGATGCTCTGGTCGAGGGCATGATCTATGCTCGGCCAAAACTTCCCCCGACACGTTACGGTTCGATAGTCCGCGCGGTCGACGACTCAGCGGCGAAGCGGATCAAGGGATATCTCTCGAGCCTGGTGCTGGAGGATCCCTCCGGGACGGTGCCCGGTTGGGTCGTCGTGTGCGCGACTTCCTATCCCGCAGCGATCCGAGCCACCGACCTTGTCAAGGTCGATTGGTCTGCGGGCGATGCCGCAGCGGTGTCGGAGCAAGACATCCTCGATTACGGCGCAATGCAGATCGCCGCGCCGCGCGGGGGGGCGCTTGTGGTTGACGACCCCGAGGTCGACTCGGCCTTTCGCTCAGCAGCGTCTACCCTCGAGCGGACATACACCACGAGCAGCGTTCTTCATGTCCAGCTCGAACCAGTAAATGCGCTCGCCTTCGAGAAAGATGGCCGCTTCGAGATTCACACCGGAAGCCAAAACCAGAGCGCGATTCTGCCCGTGCTCGCACGGGCGCTCCGCCTGCCGCAGGATAGGATTGTCATGCGCACCTACCTGCTCGGCGGAGCATTCGGGCGCAGGCTCAACACCGATTATGCCGTCCCTGCCGCGCTGGCCGCCAAAGCGCTCGGCAAGCCCGTGAAGCTCGTGCTGACGCGCCAGGACGACACCCGGTTCGACTCGTTTCGTTCGCCGTCGGTCCAGAGATTGCGGCTGGCATTCGATCCCCTTGGCAAGGTCACGGCCATGGAGCATCACGCGTCGGCCGGCTGGCCGACCTCGGTCTATGTGCCGTCGGCGAACATGCCGAAGGCGCCCGATGGAAATCCGTTCGATCCATTTGCAATCGACGGCGCAGACCACTGGTACAGCGTGGGCGCGCAACGCGTCCGCGCACTCGAGAACGATCTTGCCAATCGCGCTTTTCGTCCCGGCTATCTGCGAGCGGTGGGCCCCGGCTGGACCAACTGGGCGGTCGAGACCTTCATGGACGAGGCCGCACGGATGGCTGGCGCAGACGCTGTCGCGTTTCGCACCAGTCTATTGGACGGCGTAGGCCGCAATGCCGGATCCGCGCCAAACGCAGTGGGTGGCGCCAAACGTCAGGCGGCAGTCCTAAAGCGAGCAGCGGAAAAAGCCGGATGGGGCACTCGCATGCCGATGGGCACGGGGCTTGGCGTCGCCACCACATTCGGTCAGGCACGATCGATGCCGACATGGGTCGCTTGTGTCGCGCGCGTTCGCGTTGACCGCAGCAACGGCGCCGTTGCTGTAGAAAAGCTCACGATTGTCGTCGATGCGGGCACCCTCATCCACCCAGACGGTGCGTTGGCGCAACTCGAAGGCAGCGCGCTCTGGGGCCTCAGCATGGCGCTCCATGAGGGAACCGAATTCGTCCAAGGCCAAGTGAAGGATACGAACTTCGACAGTTACACGCCGCTGCGCATCGGAGACGTGCCGGAACTCGACATCGAGTTTGTCGACAGCATCGAGGCTCCGGTCGGTCTCGGAGAGCCCGGCACGACAGTCGTCGCACCGGCGATCGGCAATGCCATCTTTGCCGCGACCGGGATCCGCTTGCGCCACCTGCCAATCCGACCGGCGGCCGTACTCGCGGCGCTCGCTTCGAAAAAACAAATGTGACGCTGACGACCATCCCTTGAGTGGCATTCGAACTTCAATTGAGTTCGGTCAGTCATGCTTTACGCGTGCCATGCGAGCGCAGCGTCTAGCCGACCCATGGAGATCGTAGTCGATCAGCTGAGAAAAGCTGACCGTCGCTTTGATCATGTCAGCGAGAAACCCGCCCTCTCCTTTGCAGCAACTTGGCGCGATTTGCCGACCTTTACTCGCGACGATGGCACACGTGGGTCAAATAGAGTCCCGTCAAGGCAATGCGCGACTAGCAACTGGGACACAGAAGGAAAACCCATGGCGACACTCGAGGCAACCAAATCGAAGAACTCATCGAGCCCTACCCGCTCCGGCCGACTGTTCGTTCTCGAACTGAGCGGAGACCGCATTCACTCGATGAATCCCGATGGTTCCGACCGCAAGACCATCGTCACGAACTGCCGTTACCCCGATGGCATCGCCGTGGATTCGGATGCGGGCCATATCTATTGGACCAACATGGGCGTTCCTCATCTCAATGACGGCTCGATCGAGCGCGCCGATCTCGATGGGGGAAATCGTAAGGTCATCATCCCACAAGGCGTTACGCACACACCGAAGCAGATGCACCTCGATAAAGAAGGCAAGAAGCTTTATTGGTGCGACCGTGAGGGCATGCGCGTGATGCGCGCTAATCTCGATGGCTCGCAAGTCGAGACGCTGGTCGAGACCGGCCGTGGGGACAAGGTCCGCGCCGATCAGTCCCGCTGGTGCGTCGGAATCACCATCGATCCCAAACGGCGACACTTCTACTGGACACAAAAGGGTCCCGACAACGGCGGCCAGGGCCGCATCTTCCGTGCTGGCATCGACATCCCGAAGGGCGAAAGCCCGAATAACCGCTCCGACGTCGAGGTTCTGTTCGATGGTCTGCCTGAACCGATCGACCTCGAGCTCGATCTGAAAAACCGTGTCCTCTACTGGACCGATCGCGGCGATCCTCCGCGCGGCAACACCGTGAATCGCGTGGCGATCGACACAAAGGCTGACCCGGAGATCGTGGTCACGCATTTGATGGAAGGCATCGGCATCGCGCTCGATATTCCCGGCAACCGGATGTTTGTCACCGACTTC
>Ga0081540_1001486_pt1 | contig 20247 bp, 17 predicted proteins | sample TabmetS2T1R1_FD_71024 | JGI IMG/M metagenome (GOLD analysis project Ga0081540, IMG submission 71024) | Tabebuia heterophylla rhizosphere microbial communities from the University of Puerto Rico - S2T1R1 | ecosystem: Host-associated > Plants > Roots > Rhizosphere ... | reverse complement strand
GAGGTGGCGTCCTTGAAGGTCGGTTTGACCTGCGCAATGTCGAGTAGCGTCACCGTCGCCTTCGAGGAGGAGACGATTGGAATCTGCAGGATGTCCTGGGGCTTCTCGAACAGCGAGGGCACCTTGACCGCGAAGCGGCCGGTCTCGCCTTCGAGCGCGCCGGCGGCGATGAGCGTGTTGAAGGATTGCGTGATCGAGCCGAGCTGGTCGAGGGAAAGCCCGTAGCTCGCCAACAGCATCGGATTGAGGATGATCTCGACTGCCTCGTCGCGGGCGCCGCGAAGCTCCGCCGAGAGCACCCCCGGCGCCTGCTCGATCGCGTTCTTGGCGGCGCGGGCGATGCGCAGCAGCGTACGCTCGGGAACGTCGCCGGAGAGTCCCACCACCAGCACGGGGTAGAGCGAGAGGTTGACCTCCAGCACCTGCGGCTCGTCGACGTCGCGCGGCAAGTCGTGTTTGGCCTGATCCACCTTGGCGCGCACGTCGGCCAGCGCCGCTTTGGAATCGAACCCCGCCTCGAACTCGAGCAGCACGAAACCGCCGCCCTCGAAGGCGGTCGAGCGCATCTCCTTCACGTTGCCGACCGATTTGAGCTGGGTCTCGACCGGCCGCAGCAACAGCCGCTCGGAATCCTCGGGGCTGATGCCGCGCTGGGAGAGCTGCACGTAGATGATGGGAATTCTGACGTCCGGCTCGGCTTCCTTGGGGATCGTCACATAGGCCAAAAAGCCGGCGCTCAGCAGGAAAATGAGCGTGGCGATGGTGAGCCGCGCGTGACTGATCGCGTAGTCGATGAATCTTGTCATCACATTTGACTACTTCGCGACCGCGGTGAGCTCGGGCACCCCCACCGCATCCACGGTTTGCCCTTCGCGCACGAAGTCCTGGCCTTGCACGATGACGCGAGTGCGGTCGGAAAGGCCCGTCACCCACATGAAGCTCTGCTCGTCCTCGATCACGCCGACCGGGACGAACTCGACCGTATCGTTCGCGTCGACGACGCGCAGACCGAGATTGCCGGCGGAGGAAAAGGTCACGGCGGACCGCGGCACGCGCGTCGCCAGCACCGGCGCCAGCGGCACCAGGATCTCCGCGGTTATGCCGTCGGGAATGGTGCCCTCGGGGTTCGGCACCTCGATCTCCACCCGATACGTGCGCGTGGTCAGGCTCGCGGTTTTGGCGACGAAGCGGACCTTTCCGCTCGTGCGCTCGCCGGTCACCAGCCGCACCTCCGCGACGGCGCCGACTTTGATGCCGGCGAGTTGGCGCTCCGCCACCTCCACCACCGCCAGCATCGGATCAAGCGCGACAAGCGAGGCGATCTCGCGCCCGGCCATGGAGAACGCAGCCTGCCCGACCTCGACGGGAACGTCGTGCACGACCCCCGACCATGGGGCGCGCACGATGCCGCGCTCGTGCTCCGCTTCGGCGGCGGCAAGCGCCGCCTCCGCGGCCTTGAGCTGCGCTTCGAGATCGACGAGCTGGAGCCGCGGCAAGGTGCCGTTGAGGATCAGCGCGCGCTTGGCTTCGAGTTCGGTGCGCTTCTGTGTCGTCACGGCCTGCGCTTGCGCCACCTGGGCCTCGCGCGCCTCGTCCGAGAGGACGGCGATGAGGTCGCCTTTCTTGACCGACATTCCGCGCTTCACTTTCAATTCGGTCAGCACCCCTCCGGTACGCGCGGTGACGGTGACCCGCTTATCGGCCTCGGTGCGGCCGGCGATGGTGAGCTTGCGGCTGTGCGGAACAACGCTGGTCGTGGCCACCGCGACGCGGAAGAGCTTTTTCGCCTCGGCCTCGCCGGCGCGCGCGGCCACGCGGCTCTCCGCCTTGTCGTGCGGCAGAAAGTGCCCGGACGCGATCCAAAGCCCTGCGGCCGCGACAAGGCCGATGGCGGTGAGGCGGCTCGCGTTCATCGAGAGCTCTCCTTGGCTGCGTCGGCAACGGTTGTCGTGCGTCGAGGCGGGCGCGATGCGCAGGCAAACTCCGCGCGCAGGCAGGCACGCTGCGTCACGGCGCGACGCATGCATTGGAGCTGGGCATTGGCCCGGCGCATGGCAGGAAGTCCCCCGACCCCTATTTGCAACGCAGCAATCGCTCAGATCATTGGCGAAACTGAGGCTGAGCGCAGCAAATGGCTCCGCCGCGCAGCCCTGCCCCGCAATTCGCTTGTTTTTGCCGCGAAACGGACGCAACAGCCGATTTCCCAGCCGTTCGTGCACCGCCTTGCCACCCCAAGGACCGTCCCTATAATCGCCCGCTTTCCTGGCGGCGGAGTCGAGGGGCGAGGGATGGCGGGAAAGCCGGTTGCGATCATCATGGGCAGTCAGTCCGACTGGCCCACCATGAAACACGCCGCCGATACGCTCGATGCGCTGGGCATCGGCTACGAGGCGAAAATCATCTCCGCTCATCGCACGCCCGAGCGTCACCTTACCTTCACCAAGGCGGCCAAGGCGCAGGGCTTCAAGATCATCATCGCCGGCGCGGGCGGTGCCGCGCACCTGCCCGGCGTGACGGCGGCGCTGACCCCGCTCCCCGTCTTCGGCGTCCCGATCGAGTCGAAAGCATTGTCGGGAGTCGATTCGCTCTATTCGATCGTGCAGATGCCGCCCGGCGTTCCGGTCGGGACACTCGCCATCGGTCGCGCCGGCGCGATCAACGCGGCGCTGCTCGCAGCGAGCGTGCTCGCGCTCAGCGACGGCGAACTCGCCCAGCGGCTCGACGCGTGGCGGCAGCGCCAGGCCGATGCGGTCCCCGAGACGCCGCAGGACGTCAAGGCGTGACCGCGGCGATGGACTCTTTGCGCTGATTCTGCTACAGCCGCAGCTAAAGGGAGCCCGCGCGATCGCGCTTTGTGGCGGATCGGCGGGCTCCGGTACATTCAGGACATCGAGAAAAGGAATGCCGCGTGCAGGTTCTCGTCCGTGACAACAACGTCGACCAGGCCCTAAAGGCGCTGAAGAAGAAGATGCAGCGCGAGGGCATTTTCCGCGAGATGAAGCTTCGCGGCCATTACGAAAAACCCTCGGAGAAGAAAGCGCGCGAGAAGGCAGAAGCGATCCGCCGGGCGCGCAAGCTCGCCCGCAAGCGCATGCAGCGCGAGGGCTTGTTGCCGATGAAGCCGAGGCCCGCCCCCGGCGCCGGAGCGGCGCGGCCGCCGCGCCGACCAACCTTTTGATGTCGCTCGGCCGGCCGACGGCCGGCAGGTAGAGGGATAGAGCGCGGGCCTTGTGGCCCGCGCTGTCGTTTTCGGCGCGCAAGCGCTACCCTCGCAATCGGCAGCGGCAAGGCAGGGGAGGACGCGCGGGATGAAACGCAGTACCGACCGGATCCTCACCACCCATGTCGGCAGCCTCATCCGCCCGGCTGCGTTGCGCGAGTTTCTCGCCGCGAAGGAAGCCGGCAAGCCGTTCAACCAGGCCGCCTATGCAAAATGCCTGAAGGAGTGCGTCGCCGAGGTCGTGCGCAAGCAAGCCGATATCGGCATCGATGTCATCAGCGATGGCGAGTTCGGCAAGGCGATCAGCTGGGCGCAATACGCGCTGTTTCGGCTCGGCGGCTTTGAACGCCGGCCGTTCGCGGGCGGCAATCCCTTCACCCGTGGCGTCGACCGCACGCGCTTTGCGGAGTTCTACGCGGAGCTCGACGCGCGCGATAAGGTCGAGACCGTGATGGACTCGGTAGCGGTGGCGCCGATCACCTATGCCGGCACGGCCGAGCTCAAGCAGGACATCGACAACTTCAAGGACGCGCTGCGTGGCGTCGACGTGGCGGAGGCGTTTCTGCCCGTGGCGGCGCCGGCGAGCGTCATTCCCGATCGCAAGAACGAGTACTACAAGAGCGACGACGATCTTCAGCAGGCGATCGCCGAGGCGATGCACGTCGAGTACAAGACGATCGTCGACGCCGGCTTGCTGGTGCAGCTCGACGACGCGCGCGCCGCCGTCAGCTACGATCGGATGGTGCCACCCAAGACGCTCGAGGAGTACCGCGCCTGGCTCGCACGCCAGGTCGAGACCATCAATCACGCGATCAAGGGACTTCCGCGCGAGAAGATCCGATATCACGTCTGCTGGGGAAGCTGGCCGGGACCACACAGCTCCGACGTTCCCTTCCGGGACATCGCCGATTTGGTTTTGCAGGTGCGTGCCGGCGGCTATTCCATCGAGCTTGCCAATCCGCGGCACGAGCACGAATGGCGGCTGTGGGAGCATCTCAAATTGCCGCCGGACACGACGCTCATTCCCGGCGTGATCAGCCACGCCACCAATATCGTCGAGCATCCGGAGCTCGTCGCCGAACGCATCGTCCGTCTCGCTCGCCTCGTCGGGCGGGAGAACGTGATCGCGAGCACCGACTGCGGCTTCGCGCAGGTGACGTATTTTGCGCGGGTGCACCCGCAGATCATGTGGGCGAAGCTCGAGGCGCTGGTCGAGGGGGCTCGCCTCGCGAGCAAAGAGCTATGGGGGCGCGATAGCCGCGCGCCGCGCAGCGCGGCGTGACGGCCGGTCCCGGCGCGCGCTGATCCGCCCGCCCTCGCCGACACGCACGCGATTATCGAGAAGGAACAGGTGGTGTGGATGGCAACATCGGCGGCATTGGCCGCGGATCCGACCATCGCGCAACGTTATCTACAGGTGCAAGTCCGGCCGAGTCGTTCGGCAGCAGTTCAGCCTTCGCCAGCAGGTGCTTCTCATAGCGCAGCATGAGCGCCGGCGCGGCCACGACGATCAGCGCCGCGGCGAGCCCCAAGCAAACCGCCGCCGGTGAGGCCACGTCCGCGAATGCCTCACCAAACGAATAGGATGCAAGGCCGTAACACACGATCCAAGCCGCCGCCGCAGTGGCGCTGGCGAAGTAAAAGTTCCGCTGCGCCATCGCGTTGGTGCCGGCAAGCACGGCCGCCATGTTGCGCAGAAACGGCAAAAAGCGGGCGATGAATACGAATCTTCCGCCGTATCGCACGAAGAGCCATTGCCCGATTCTGATGCGCCCTTCCGTCATTCCAAGACGCATGCCGTATCGCATCAACAGCTGATGCCCGAATCTCCGGCCGATCCAAAAACCGACAACCTCGCCCACGATGGCGGCAACGATGCCGGCAGCGATGAGCGACCAAATATCGAGCCCGTGGGTTCTGGCAGCAAAAAATCCCGCCGCGATCAGCGCCGCCTCGGCGGGCAACGGAATGCCCACGCTTTCGAGCGCGATGAACGCCGCGACGACCCAGATACCGTAGTTGGATACGAACTCAGCCATTTCGTATCTCCCCGACTGGGGTATTCCCACGCCGATCCTACGATGTCTTCTCCTCGCACGCACCGGCGCTTGCGGTGTTGAACCGCTAGAAAGAGGCGAATTTCCGGCTGTGTGACCGGCAGACCACACCATCGCAAGCGCCCGCAGCGGGTCATCGCTCGCCAATGAACTGCCTTGCCGCCTCGACCGCCTGCACCCCGACGTCGTTGTGCCCGACGCCGGCCATCCGCACGAAGCGCTTGGGCGCGTTGATCAATCCGTAGAGCCGCTCCGCCAATGCGATCGGCACGATGTCGTCGCGATCGCCGTGCAGAATCAGCACGGGCGCCGCCACCTTGCCGATGCGCAAGTCGGAGCGGAACTGGTCCTTCATCATCAGCCGCACCGGCACGAACCAATATCTTTGCGCGCCGATATCGGCCGCGGAGGTAAATGGCGACTGCAGGATGAGGTACCCGACCGGCATTTGCGCCGCCAGCGCGACCGCGACCCCGGAACCGAGCGATTCGCCCCAAAGGACGATGCGCTCGCTGCCGTAACGCGTGGACGTGAACGCATACGCCGCCAGCGCGTCGGCGATGAGGCCCGCTTCGCTCGGCGTGCCGGTCGAACCGCCGTAGCCGCGGTAGCTCAGTGCCACGAGGCCGCTGCCGTCCTCGGTCAGGGCGCGGAAACGATCCACGCGGTTGCGCAGCGAGCCGCCATTGCCGTGGAAATAGAGCGCCACCGGCTTGTTCCCGCGCGGCGGCACATGCCAGACGATGACGCGCTCCCCATCCGTGGTGTCGAGCACGACCTCTTCCGCCTGCGGCAGGCCCGCCGCGGCAGGCGCCGTGCGAAAGCGCTCGGGAAAATATTGCATGGCGCGCTGCGCCACGTAGAGCAGCGCGAGAACGGCCGCGTAGCCGACGAGTGCGTACACCAGGAACCACTTCAGATTGCTCATTCCCTTCTCATAGCACGACGCCTTTACATGCAGTTGTCAAAGCTTACAGTCCCCGATCGTTGGCAGGGTTGGGGAGGCACATGGATTCGTCGCCGCCACGCCGGGTGATCGCCGCGGGCATGATCGGCAACGTGCTCGAATGGTACGACTTTGCCGTCTACGGCTACTTTGCCACGGCGATCGGCCGCCATTTCTTCCCGCACGAGGATCCGGTCGCCCAGCTTCTTTCGGCGTTCGGCGTGTTCGCGATTGGCTATGTCATGCGACCCGTCGGCGGCGCTATCGTCGGCCATATCGGCGACCGGTTTGGACGCCGCGCTGCGCTCACCTTCTCGGTCGCCGCCATGGCGATCCCCACCTTTCTGATCGGACTTCTGCCGGGATACGCGACGCTCGGCCTCGCCGCCCCGATCGCGCTGACGCTGTTGCGCATGGTGCAGGGGCTTTCGGTCGGCGGCGAATATACGAGCTCCATCGTATTCCTGGTCGAGCATGCCCCGGATGGCCGCCGCGGCGTGATGGGCGCGCTGGCGGCGTGCGGCGCCGGCGCCGGCACCCTGCTCGGCTCGGCGGTCGGCGCCGCCTTTGCCGCCTCGATGTCGGATGCGACGCTCGAAGCCTGGGGCTGGCGCATTCCGTTCCTGCTCGGCCTGGCCGTGGGGATCGCCGGCTACTTTCTGCGCCGGCATGTCATCGGGACGGTTCCGGCGGAGCGGCGCAAGCGCGCCCCGGTGCTGGAGACGCTCAGCGATCACTGGCGCATCGTGCTCGGTTTCGCCGGACTCTCGGCCTTCAACGCGGTCGGCTTCTATGTCGGTTTCGTCTATCTTGTGAGCTGGCTGCAGACCGCCGATGGCATCGCACCCGCGCGTGCGCTCGAGATCAATTCCTTGAGCATGGCGGTGCTGTTGCCGGTTGTGTTTGCGACCGGGTTTTTGACCGATCGTGTCGGCCGCAAGCCCATTCTGCTGCTCGCCTGCATTCTCGGCTTCGTTGGCGCGGTGCCGCTGTTTTTGTTGTTGAACCATCCGTCGGCGCTGTCGGCGCAGCTTGGGCAGCTCGGCCTCGTGGCGGTGATCGGACTCTATGGCGGCGCGCAGCCCGCCATCATGGTGGAAGCGGCGCCGCTCCCCGTGCGCTGCACGGCGGTGGCGCTCGGCTACAACATCACGTTCGGGATCATCGGCGGGTTTACGCCGCTCGTCGCCGCTTGGCTGGTCGATCGCACCGGCGACGAGATCGCGCCGGCGTTCCTGATCATGGCGGCGGCCGCGGTCACCTTCCTGACAGTGTTGCGATTTCGCGAGACGTATCGCAGCCCATTCATCCGCGCGCGTTCGGGCGCGGCCGCGGCCTACGCGTGAGAGAGCGCTCCTTCCAGCGCTCAAAGCCGCAACGCCGCCTGCGCCGGCGTGAACTTCAGCTTCAGCGCGTCGGCCACCGCGCGATGGGTGATCCTCCCTTCGCAGACGTTGAGGCCGTTGCGCAGATGCTCGTCCTCGCCCAGCGCCCGGCGATAGCCCTTGTCGGCGAGCGCAAGCACGAATGGCAGCGTGACGTTGTTGAGGGCGAACGTCGACGTGCGGGCGACCGCGCCCGGCATGTTGGTGACGCAATAATGCACGACGTCGTAGAGAACGTAAGTCGGCGATGAATGCGTCGTCGGGCGCGAGGTCTCGGAGCATCCGCCCTGGTCGATGGCGATGTCGACGATGACCGAGCCGGGCTTCATGGCCTTGACCGTTTCGGCGGTGATCAATTTCGGCGCGGCGGCGCCCGGTATGAGAACCGAGGCGATCACGAGATCGGCCCGGCGACAAAGCGTCTCGATGGCATCGCTGGTGGAAAAAACCGTGCGCACCTGGGCGCCGAGTTGGGTCGCGACGCGGCGCAACGCCTCGGGATTGCGGTCGATGACGCTCACCGTCGCCCCCATTCCGGCGCTGATCACGGCGGCATGGGTGCCGGCGACGCCGCCGCCCAGGATCGCGACGTCCGCCGGCGGGACGCCGGGAACGCCGCCGAGCAGCACGCCGCGGCCGCCGTTTTCCTTCTCCAAGCAGCGAGCGCCGACATGCGGCGCCATGCGGCCCGCGACCTCGGACATCGGCGTCAGCAGCGGCAAGGTGCCGTGGGCGGACGTGACCGTCTCGTAGGCAATGGCGATGACGCCCGAGGCCATCAGATCCGCGGTCTGCTCGGGATCGGCGGCGAGGTGCAGATACGTGAAAAGGACCTGCCCGGCTCTGAGCTTCTTGCGCTCGGGCGCGAGCGGCTCCTTGACCTTCACGATGAGTTCGCTGCGCGCATAGATCTGATCGGGATCGGGCACGATCTCGGCCCCGACGGAGCGATAATTATCGTCGCTGAGGCCGGCTCCCAATCCGGCGCTCTTCTCAACGAGCACGCGATGACCATTCCTGGTCAGTTCACGCACCGCTGAGGGCACTAGGCCCACGCGGTATTCGCTGTCCTTGATTTCCTTCGGCACGCCGACGAGCATTTTGCGATTCCGAATGTCATCCGCCGTGCGCCCCGGAAATCGGAGTCCGGCGCGCAAAGTCTACGTCGCGCGTGGCCTTGATGCCACCACCGGTCATTTCGGCGCTGCTTGATTTCCGCCATCGGGTCGCGTTCCCTAACGCCCGACGGATCGGTCAGGCGAGGAGCGCGACGTGAGCGATGATCCCTACGCTGTCCTGGGCGTGAAACGGGAAGCGACGCAGGACGAGATCCGCAAGGCGTACCGCCAGTTGGCGAAAAAGCTGCACCCGGACCTCAATCCCGGCGATAAAGCAGCAGAGGAAAAGTTCAAGCAGGTCTCCGGCGCCTATGATCTCCTGGGAGATCCGGAGAAGCGCGCGCGTTTCGATCGCGGCGAAATCGACGCCTCCGGACAGGAGCGCCCGCGCGAGCGCTACTATCGCGATTTTCACGGCGCGAACGCCGAGCCGCACGTCTACAGCAGTCAGGGCGGCTTCGCCGACTTCATGGAGTCGGAGGACATTCTCAGGGACATGTTCGGCCGCGGCGGCGAAGCGCGGATAAGGCTGCGCGGGCAGGATGCGCTTTACCGTCTTCCGGTGGATTTTCTCGAAGCGCTGAACGGCGCGACCAAGCGCATCACTCTGCCCGATGGCGGCACGCTCGACGTCATCATTCCCCCCGGCACCAGGGACAAGCAGGTTCTGCGGCTGCGCGGAAAGGGCGGCCCGGGGCTCGGCGGCGGCCCGCCTGGTGATGCGCTGGTGGAGATCGATGTCGAGCCGCACAGCTTCTTCACCCGCAAAGGCGACGACATCCATCTCGAATTGCCGATCAGCCTGCCGGAAGCGGTGCTCGGAGCCAAGCTCGATGTCCCGACGCCGAGCGGACCGGTGCGCATGACCGTGCCCAAAGGCGCGAACACCGGCACGGTGCTACGCTTGCGGGGCAAAGGCGCGCCACGCAGCGACAAGACTCACGGCGACGAATACGTGACGCTCAAGATCGTGCTGCCGCAGCAACTCGATCCGGAGCTCGAGGAATTCGCGCGCCGCTGGCAAGCGGGGCAAAGCCAAAATCCGCGCGCGCATCTGGAGGCTTGAATGATTTCGGTACAAGAATTTCTGATCCGGACCCACCTCGAGCAGCATCTGGTTGAGACCTGGATCGAGGCGGGCTGGCTGGTTCCGCCGCAAACCGAGCCGGAGTTGATGTTCGCCGACGTCGACTTGGCGCGCGCACAGTTCATTCGCGACCTGCGCGACGACTTCGGCGTTAACGACGAAGGCATCTCCGTCATCCTGCACCTCATCGACCAGATGCACGGCTTGCGGCGGAGCATGGAAGGCCTGCTGGAGGAAATGCGCGCGGAGGGAAGGCGGACCGATAGAGATTGAGTCCTGTTTCCTCTCGCGGTTCGGCGGCGCGCGTCACAGCGCCTTGCCGATTTCCTCCGTCATCTTCTTGGCGTCACCGAACAGCATCATCGTGTTGTCGCGATAGAACAGCGTATTGTCGATGCCGGCGTAACCCGAGGACAACGAGCGCTTGGAAAACATCACCGTGCCGGCCTTCCAAACTTCCAGGACCGGCATGCCATAGATCGGTGAAGCTGGATCCTCCTTCGCCGCGGGATTTGTCACGTCGTTCGCACCGATCACGAACGCGACGTCCGCCTGGGCGAACTCCGAATTGATGTCCTCGAGCTCGAACACTTCGTCGTAAGGGACGTTCGCCTCGGCGAGCAGCACGTTCATGTGGCCGGGCATGCGGCCGGCGACCGGATGGATGGCGTATTTCACCTCGACGCCTTCCTTCTTGAGCCGATCGGCCATCTCCCGCAGCGCGTGCTGCGCCTGCGCCACCGCCATGCCGTAACCCGGCACGATGATCACCTTGCCGGCGCTCTTGAGCACGAAGGCGGCATCCTCGGCCGAGCCCTGCTTCACCGGCCGCTGCTCCTTGCCGGCCGCCGGCCCCGCGACCTCACCGCCGAAACCGCCGAGGATCACCGAGATGAAGCTGCGGTTCATGCCCTTGCACATGATGTAAGACAGAATCGCGCCCGAGGAGCCGACCAGGGCGCCGGTGATGATGAGCGCGGAATTGCCCAACGTGAAGCCGATGCCGGCCGCCGCCCAGCCGGAATAGGAATTGAGCATTGAGATCACCACCGGCATGTCGGCGCCGCCGATCGGAATGATGATGAGCGCGCCGAAGGCAAAGGCGGCCAAGGTCAATAGCCAGAATGCGAGGTGGCTCTCGGCGCGCGCGAAGAACACGATGAGCGCCACGATGGCGGCCGCCAACGCAATGTTGATGGCGTGACGCGCGGGAAGGATGATCGGCGCGCCGCTCATGCGGCCGGACAGCTTCAGGAATGCAATCACGGAACCGGTGAACGTCACCGCGCCGATGGCGACCCCGAGCGACATTTCGACGAGGCTCGATTTGTGGATCGCGCCGACGGTGCCGATGTCGAACGCGGCCGGCGCATAAAGCGCCCCGGCCGCCACCAACACCGCCGCCATGCCGACCAGCGAATGGAACGCCGCCACTAGCTCCGGCATGGCGGTCATCGGCACGCGGCGCGCGATCACCGCACCGGTGCTGCCTCCGATCGCCAACCCGAGCACGACGAGCGCCCAGGCGCCGGCACCGGCGGGAGGATGCGAGGCGAGCGTGGTGGCGATGGCGATCGCCATGCCGACCATGCCGAACAGGTTGCCCTGCCGGCTGGTCTCGGGATTCGATAGCCCGCGCAGCGCCAGGATGAAGAGAACGCCGGCGACAAGATAAAGCAGCGCGACGACATCGGCTGACATCGGCTTAACTCCGGCCCATTATTTCTTTTTCTTTTGATACATGCCGAGCATGCGCTGGGTGACGAGGAAGCCGCCGAAGATGTTGACCGAGGCGAAGCTCAGCGCCACGAAGCCGAGAACGCGCGCCCAGATCGGGCCTGCCTCGTTGGTCGCGAGCGCGACCCCGACGGCGAGCAGCGCGCCCACCACGATCACCGACGAGATTGCGTTCGTCACCGACATCAGCGGCGTGTGCAAGGCCGGCGTCACCGACCACACCACGTAGTAGCCGACGAAGATTGCGAGCACGAAAAGCGAGAAGCGGAACATGAACGGATCGACTGTACCGCCCGTCGCGGCCTGTATCGCCCCGCCCGACGCGACGGCGACGATGTCGAGTTGAGCAAGCGTGACGTCGCGGGCGAAGCCCTGGGCGGCGTCCATCGCCGCGAGGCTGCCGGTCGGGATGATCAGCATTGCAGTCTCCTTAATTCGCCACGTCCGCGGCTCACGCCTCGTTTACCGTGTCATGCGCGGGCTTGACCCGCGCATCCATCCTCGTCGCAAGAACCTTGCGACGATGGATTGGATTGCCGTCACGCTGCACTCTTGGGCGCAAAGCTTGGATGAATGACTGCGCCATCCCGGGTGAGCGCCGTCGCTTTCACGATCTCATCGTTCCAATCGATCGCGAGCGCCTTCGTGGCCTTGTCCACCAGGATTTCGAGAAAGGCGAAAAGATTCCGGGCGTAGAGGCTCGAAGCGGACGCGGCGATACGGCCCGGCACGTTGCGATAACCGACGATCTTGACGCCGCCCGCGTCGACCACTTCGCCGGCCTTGGCGAGCTCGCAATTTCCGCCGCGCTCGACCGCAAGATCGACGACGACCGAACCTGGGCGCATGGAGGCGACCATCTCTTTCGAGACGAGGCGCGGCGCCGGCCGGCCCGGGATCAGCGCGGTGGTGATCACGATGTCCTGCTTCTTGAGATGGTCGGCGATTAGGGCGGCCTGCTTGGCCTGATACTCCTTCGACATTTCCTTCGCGTAGCCGGTCGCCGTCTCCGCTTGTTTGAACTCCTCATCCTCGACCGCAATGAACTTGGCGCCGAGGCTCTCGACCTGCTCCTTTGCCGCCGGCCGCACGTCGGTGGCGGTGACGATGGCGCCGAGCCGGCGCGCGGTCGCGATCGCCTGCAGGCCGGCAACGCCCGCGCCCATGACGAACACCTTCGCCGCCGGCACCGTGCCGGCCGCGGTCATCATCATCGGCAACGCGCGGCCATATTCGGCCGCAGCGTCGACCACCGCCCGGTAGCCCGAGAGATTGGCCTGGCTGGAGAGGACGTCCATGACCTGTGCGCGGGTAATGCGCGGCAACAGCTCCATGGCGAAGGCGATGACGCCGGCATCGGCCATGGCCTTGAGCGCGGCGTCCTCGCCGTAAGGATCCATCATGGCGATGACGAGCGCGCCCTTCTTGTAACGGGCAAGTTCCGAGGACGCCGGCCGGCGCACCTTGAGCACCACGTCGGCATCCTTGACGGCGCTGGCCGTCACGGTTGCGCCGGCGGCGGTGAACTCGGCGTCGGGAATGCCGGACTTCGTTCCGGCGTCCGGCTCCACGGCGATGTCGGCGCCCAGCGCTTTCATCTTTTTGACCGTTTCCGGCGTCGCCGCGACCCGGCTTTCACTCGCATCGATCTCGCGCGCTACGGCAATGCGCATTCACCCGCCTCCTCGTGGAGCGACGATGCCCGTCGAACCCCGTTCAGCCGCCAGAGGTGAGCGCGAGCGCGATCAGCGAAACGATCACCATGATGGTGCTGGGCATCCGCGCCCCGCTCAGAAAACCGTGGAAGGCGACGATGGTGGCGATCACGAAAATGGCGAACGCAACCAGCCAATGCCCGGTAACGGCGCCGATCGCCAATCCGAGGACGATGTTAACGACATGGGCGCCGCCGACTACAATCCAATGCACGAAACGGTCGTACATCGCCACGTGCGCCGGGAGATCATTGCCCTCGGCCGTCGCGTATTCGACCTCGCCGTGGTCGGCCATTTGCCTCCTCCACGCTTTAACATTCCTGTCCGGCAGGCGGGGATTAGCGCAATTGCCTCAGAAGGGCAACGGCGCCATCGAGCCGGCGCCGACATCGTTGCGGCGGCATCATCGGGGCGCGCGGATGGCCCGCTTCACCGCTCGGAGGCGGCCTTGTCGAGACCGACCGCCGCGAGCGCCGCGGCCTGGCGATCGCCGACGCGGCGAATCGCAAAGTCCTCGATGGCTTCATTGAACAATCTGTAGAAATTGAGCTCGGCGCGCAGATGCAGAAACACCGCACCGAGCCCGATCGCCGCGCGGTCCATGAACACGAATTCGCGCGGCACCGTCACCGGACCGCGCTGCTTGAGCGCCTGATGCACGCGAAACGCCTCGCGCCGGCCGTATTCCGACGGCTTGACGCCGTCGGCGAGGCTGCGCACGCGGTCGTCCAGCAACGGCCCGTAGATAAAGCGCGCCCAGATATTCAATGCATCGATCAATTCCCGATTGAGCCGCTTGAACCCCCAGGTCTCGTAGGCGTGGACGATGAGATCGGCATCTGCCTTGAGCAGGCCGTGATAAAGGTCGACCACCCCGCCGACGAATTTCGGCGCGAAGATGCGGATGCACCCGTAGTCCAAGAGATTGATGCCCGCCGGCCGGCCGGCCGCGTCGAACACGCTGTAATTGCCGAGATGCGGATCGCCGTGGATCACGCCGAAACGGCTGAACGGCCACCACCAAGCCGTGAACATCGCGGTGCCGAGCCGGTTCCGCGCAGCGAGGTCGGCCTTGGTGTGCTCGAGCAGGCGCCGGCCTTCCAGCCAATCGAGAGTGAGAAGGCGGCCGGTCGAAAGCTCCGGCCGCACGCGCGGCACGCGGATCACGTCGATGCTGTCGAGCATCTTGCGGTAGAGCATGACGTGCTTGGCTTCGCGCCGGTAATCGAGCTCCTCGCGGATGCGCGCGCCGATCTCTTTGGCGATCTCGGTGGTGTCGATGACCGGGTCCATGCGCCGGTGAATGGCGAAGATGAGCTGCAGCTGGCGAAGATCGGCCTCGACCGCCGACTGCATGTCCGGATATTGCAGCTTGCAGGCAAGTTGCGTGTCATCGTGAGCGCGGGCGCGATGCACTTGTCCGAGCGAAGCGGCGGCGGCGGGATGGTGCTCGAACTGGGCGAATTTCTTCTGCCAATCGGAGCCGAGCTCGGCGGCCATGCGCCGCTTGACGAAGGCCCAACCCATCGGCGGCGCCTCGCTTTGCAGCTTCATCAGCTCGGAGGCGTATTCCGGCGGCAGTGCGTCGGGGATGGTGGCCATGAGTTGGGCCACCTTCATGATCGGCCCTTTGAGGCCGCCGAGCGCCGCCGCGAGCTCGATTGCGTTCTTGCCGCGATCGAGCGTGATGCCGAACAATCGCGCGCCCGCGAGGCGCGCCGCGACACCGCTCATGTTGGCGCCCACGCGCGCATAGCGGGCGGCACGGGCGGAGAAACGGTTGGCTTCGCGGTCACTCATGGGCTGGTTCGGTTGATCATGCCGGGTAGCGCGCGTCGCGGGTGGCGAGATGCGCGTTAGATAGTCGAGATGCGCATTAGATATTAGCGGGTGTCACGCCCAGTTGAGGAGGTCTTTGGCGGCTTTCACAAGCGGGTCGTTCAGGAGGACGCCATGCCATTGTGCCGCCTTCGGCCGCATTCCGACCTGATCGCGCCCGGAAAAGACCTCGGTGACCGCGTGGAAGCCGAGCGCACGGTACACCTCGAACTGCTCCTCGGAGAACAGTTGATCCGCCGTCGTTTCATGCGGATAGCTCGGAAAGCGCCGCTTGTAATCGACGATGTAGTCGTTCTCGTCGCCGGTGATCGACGATTTCACATAAATCAATATGCCGTTTCGGCCCTGCGGATAGCTGATTTCACCGACGGCGCAATGCGGCCCGTGCGGGGCGGCGTTCGGTGGCAACCCGCCGCTCTTGGCAATCTCCTCCGAGGCTGCTCGAGTCGCATCGCGAATCTCGGCCCAGGGCAGATCGATCAATACGCCGAGATCGATGCGCGCGTAGCGCTGCAAAGCCACGAGCGAGCGAAACGACATCTCAGGATCGGCTTCCGCGTCGACTGCGATGATCAACTGGCAGCGCCGTCGCAGCAGCTCGTAGATGCCCAGGTTTTCGATGTGCCCGCCATCGGTGAGGAAAATCCTTGTGGAGGTCTCACGCATCAGGCCCAACAATTCTTGCAGGAAATAGAATTGGTCCAATACAGAGGCGAAAACGGACGAAGGGCTGCCATCCCGGGCGAGCTGCCTTGGGTTGGTGACCCAATATCCGAGCCTGACGTTGAGGATAGCTAGCGTCGGCGTCAGCGGCTTGATGCTGTGGGCGCCCATGTTGGCCGATGCCGCGGCTCCCGAGACCGCCATGGCTGTCGCCAAGTCGAGTTCTTTGACTTCGTCTTCGAGCTCCTGGGTCTTCACGTATTGCGTCGCGCTGCTGCCGATAAACTTGGGACTAAAGACGAAGAAATCCGCGTTCCGACCACGCCGATTGGCGTATTTTGATCCCTCGATATTCAGGGCGGTATTGATGAGATGGAAAGGGGTGTCGGCACAAGAGATTTCGCTCAACTTGAAGCGATCGAGGGGTGCGAGCTCGAAATTTTGGTACTTTAACAGTTCGGTGGCCGCAACGCTGCTTAGCAATATGGATTCGCGTTTGGACCTCGTCCCTGCGCGCCGACCTTCGATCGTCGTCGGATCGAATAGAAAAGCCTTGCTCAACCGATCGCGATAGAGCCGATGAAGAGAATTCGCGTTAGGAGCGAGCAAGAGAGAAAGGAGAAAGAGTTCGATAGCCGTTACAAGATAAAACCATGCGACGGGGGTGGCATAGCCGAACCAACGTTGTGACACGTCAGTGAGCCAGTCCGGGCCATGGTAATAAGAGCCGCTCCAATTCACATAGTCAGGATTAAGGTCCTTAATTCCCCAAAAACATAAGTAGAGGTACACCATCCACAACAGGAATGGGATCGCGGCGCCAGCGATGTAAACCGCCGCTCTTCCAGCCGCACGTGAGACCATCGCGGCCAAGTTCGGCCGCTCGTTACCCTGCCCCAACAGACGACCGATATGGCGGCTGAAGAAGGCAACTACCGCCGAGAACGGCGCCAATACGGCAGCCAGCGCTTGCAGCCACCCGACAAAGGTCGCAAAAATTCCGCTCTGGCGGTTGGCGGACTTGAAAATCCCATCCAGCACGAGCGGCTGCAGTTCGCAGAACACGATCACCAGCAACGCAATCAGGACCAGCGCGGACACCACCGTCCATGGCGAGCCGATCTCGGCGGCCCATCCGCTAATCTCCAGCGACCGCCAGAGGGCCCAAACGAGCAACAACAGCGTAAACGCACAGAGCGCAATCAGACTCGCACCGAAATGCCCGGCGTTGAATGCCTCGGGAAGAATCGTGCCGTGCAAAGAAATGTGCAGGCGCTCCGTATTCGGTTTGAGGAAGATCGTGATGGCCGCAAAGAACAGTAACCAAGGCACAACGAGTAGTCCGTTGGCGAGCAGCCCACGCAGGTAGATGGCGACGTTGTAGAAGATGTTGATGATGCCTTGCGGAAACAAATAATTGGAATGGTTGCGGATGTGTTGAACCGGGTACGGTTCGTCCGGGGTCGGGCTACCGGCGAACGGAAACTCACCCTGCGAACGGGTCATGGCGGCGGAGAGCGAGGTGCCGATATAGCCTCCGCCCGACACCGTGGAAAGGTAATCGACGTTCTTGAGCACGCCCGCCTTGTCGAGCGCCTGCAATGCGCCGAGACAAAATGACGCCGAGCGAACCCCGCCACCCGACAGCGCAAGGCCGACCAGACTCGAATTCGGAGTCGGGCGCATGGTCGGTTCGGCCTCGGCACGCGCGTCCCTGCCCGCCTGCGCCGCAGGGAAGGCCTGCGGGGCCGCCGTGCCAGAACCCTCGGATGTGGGATTTTCCTCAGGCTCGACCTCGAGCCGGAACTCTGCTCTGCCGAACCGCCGCCGACGTTGGTTGATCGCCCGAACTTCTTCCTCGAAAACCTCGTGGAAGCGATACGTTCTGGTGACCGTCATGGCAGCCCCCAACTGCTCCTACAGTTAGCAAATTATCGCTCGCTTCTCAATTTGGATGGGAGATCGCCAGGGTACGCGGCGGCGAGAGCGTGCCCGCGCAGTCGCTTCGCCGAAAGTCGGGTCCTATCAGGAGTCTTCGTCCAACCCTTCCAACTCCGCAATCATCTGCTCGATGACGCCAAGCCCCCGCTGCCAGAAGGCGGGGTCGCGGGCGTCGAGCCCGAACGGCGCCAACAGTTCGGAATGGTGCTTGGTGCCGCCGGCGGCCAGCATCTCGAGGTAGCGCTCGGCGAAACCATCGGTTGCGCGCTCATAAACCGCGTAGAGCGAGTTCACCAGACAATCGCCGAAGGCATAAGCATAGACATAGAACGGCGAATGCACGAAATGCGAGATGTAGGCCCAGAACGTCTCGTATCCCGGCTTGAGCTCGATCGCCTGGCCGAGGCTCTCCCGCTGCACCTCGAGCCACAGCGCGTTGAGGTGCTCGGCGGTGAGTTCCCCGTTGCGGCGTTCGGTATGCAGCTTGCGCTCGAAGGTATAGAACGCGATTTGGCGCACCACCGTGTTGATCATGTCCTCGACCTTGGCGGCGAGCATGGCCTTGCGCTCTTTGCGGTCGGCCTTGGCGAGAAGCTTCTTGAAGGTGAGCATTTCGCCGAACACGCTCGCGGTCTCGGCGAGCGTGAGCGGCGTCGGCGCCATCAGCGCGCCCTTGGGCGCGGCCAGCACCTGATGCACGCCATGCCCGAGCTCGTGCGCGAGCGTCATCACGTCGCGCGGTCTGCCCTGGTAGTTGAGCAGCACGTAGGGATGCGCCGACGGTACCGTCGGATGCGAGAACGCACCGGGCGCCTTGCCCGGCCGCACCGGCGCGTCGATCCAATGGTTCTTGAAGAAACGCGCCGCGATCTCCGCCATCTCGGGTGAGAACGCGCCGTAAGCGTCGAGCACGGTTGCCTGCGCCTCGCTCCAGCCGATCGTGCGCGCGGCAACCGCCGGCAGCGGCGCGTTGCGGTCCCAATGCGGCAGCCGCTTCTTGCCGAACCAGCGCGCCTTGAGCGCGTAATAGCGATGCGACAGCCGCGGATACGCCGCGCGCACGGCCTGGACCAGCGCCTGCACCACTTCCGGCTCGACCCGATTCGACAAATGCCGGGCATCCGCCACGTCGGCAAAACCGCGCCAACGATCGGAGATCTCCTTGTCCTTCGCGAGCACGTTGGTGATCAGCGCGAAGGTTCGCAGATTCTCGGCGAATGTCTTGGCGAGCGCCTGAGCCGCCGCCTTGCGCATCGGCTCCCTCGCATCCTGCAGCAGATTGAGCGTCGGCTCGATGGCGAGCGACTTCGTGCCGACCTTGAAGCGCAGGCTGGCGATGGTCTCGTCGAACAGGCGATTCCACGCCGAATACCCCGTCACCGATTTTTCGTGAAAGAGTTGCTCGACGCGGTCCTCGAGCTGATAGGGCTTCTCCCTGCGAATGTCCTCGAGCCATGGCCGGTAGTGGGCCAGCGCGCTGTCTTGCATGGCAGATTCGAGCTTGGCGTCGTCGAGGCGATTGAGCTCGAGCGTGAAGAACAACAGATGCGTCGAAGCGGCCGTGACGCGCTCCTGCACGTCGGCGTAGAACTTCGCGCGCGCGGGATCGACGGTATCGCCGGCGTGGAGAAGCCCGGCATAGGACATGAGCCGGCCGAGAAGATCATCGAGCGCCTCGTAGCGCGTGACCGCCTCGGCGAGCGCCGCCCCGGCCTCGGGCTGCTCCGCGAGCGACGCCAACTTGCCCTTGTAGGCCTGCTCGAACGCGAGGCTTTCGGCAGCGGCGCGCCTGAGATCGCGCTCGACCTGCGGATCATCGAGCCCGGCGTAAAGGTCGCCCAGATTCCATTCCGGCAGCGTGCCAAGGCGGGAAACGGGAGGAGACTTGGCCGCTCGATCGGCGGAGACGCGTTTTGTTCGTGCGGGCATGGCGGGCAGAAAGAGCGATGATCTTTGCACCACGCTCGCAGCGTGCGGCCGCGAAGCAGGCGCATGTATGCATGCATATGGCGTGAGGCCGCGGCGGGTTCAACTGGGCACTTGCGGACATCGAGCCGCAGGCGATCCGATTCGGGCGCACCGTGAAAATCGCGCGGCGGTTGCGCGGCGGCCGCTCCACGCTTGCCGCAAGCTCGAGTCGCGTGAATGCAACATCACGTTTCAAGGCGGCGGTGGCTGCGTGGTAATCCGGTGACACCCGCCGAGAAAGCGTTGGATCGCCAGCCGCGCGCACGTGACGCGCCAAAATTGACGAAATTCACGCGCAGGAGTTGCCGGACGCGCGAATCCAGCCGGTTTCGCACCCGGTTGGCGCACGCCGATCGAACGCGGGCCTCGCACCCGACGCGGGTCCTTGGGAAGTGGAGAATGTCCGAATGAGCGGCTCACGTTACGAGCGCCTTCTTGCAAGCACGGCTCTGGCTCTGATCCTTGCGGCGCCGATCACCGCCGACGCCCAAGACGCGGGCGCGCCGGCCGCAGCGACCGAGGCTTCAGCGGCACCGATCGCACCTGCGACGACCGCAAGCGAAGCCGCAGC
>Ga0081540_1001485_pt1 | contig 20250 bp, 16 predicted proteins | sample TabmetS2T1R1_FD_71024 | JGI IMG/M metagenome (GOLD analysis project Ga0081540, IMG submission 71024) | Tabebuia heterophylla rhizosphere microbial communities from the University of Puerto Rico - S2T1R1 | ecosystem: Host-associated > Plants > Roots > Rhizosphere ... | reverse complement strand
CCCCCCCCTCCCGGCCTGGCTGCCGGGCGCGGTGCGGGGGGAGCCGATCGAGCTCCGCCTGGCGGGTCAGGAGCCGGACGGAGCCTGGCGCGCGGTCGCCTTCGGGGCCTGAGACTGGAGGACGCCCACCGAGAACCGGCCCCCGCCGCCGGCGCTCGCACCCGGCGACGAGCTTCGCCTCGGTCCCGGCCTCCGGGCGCGAGTCGTCTCCCGCTCGGAGGTGTCGGGACGGCTGGTCTCGATCCGCTTCGAAGGCCCGGCCGAGCGCTTCTGGCCCGCGCTCTACCTCCGCGGCCGGCCGGTCCAGTACGCGTACGAGCCGCTGCCGTTGCCTCTCGCGCGAGTCCAGACCCCGTACGCCGCGCGCCCCTGGGCGTCCGAGATGCCGTCCGCGGGCCGTCCGCTCCGGGTGGAGCTGCTGGGGCGCATCCGGTCGCGGGGCGTCGGCATCGCCTCGCTCACCCACGCCGCCGGGCTGTCGTCGACCGGCGACCCCGCCCTGGACGCGGCGCTGCCGCTCCCGGAGCGGTACGAGCTTCCGGCAACCACGGTCGCGGCGGTGGCCGACACCCGCCGGCGCGGCGGCCGGGTGGTCGCGGTGGGAACCACGGTGGTCCGCGCGCTCGAGGGCGCCGCGCTCTCCCGGGCAGGCGAGCTGCTCCCGGGCCCCGGCGTCACCGACCTCCGCATCGGCCGGGGATTCGTTCCGCGGGTGGTGACCGGACTCCTGTCCGGAGTGCACGGTCGCGACTCCAGCCACTTCGAGCTGCTGAGCGCGTTCCTGCCGGGCTCGCTCGAGCTGCTCTACGGGCTCCACATCGTCGCCGGCGGCTACCGGGGGCACGAGTTCGGCGACTCGACGCTCATCCTCGGCTGAGCGCGCGCAGAACGCCGAGACCACCTGTATTGACCGGATGATCGCGCCGGATTCGCGGCCGAGGTCTAGGAGCGACGACGGAGCGTAGCTCGCACTACGTGACGGAGGAGCGACGCGGAGATCGGCCGCGAAGACCAGCGAGGGACGAGTCGATACGGGTGGTTTCGGCGTCAGGCCTTCGGCTGGTTCATCGCCGCGGCGATCGACCGGACCACCGAGCGCGGGCCGAGCCGGACCGAGAACGCGAGCATCCGGTTCCTCCACCCGTGCACGACGAACGGCGTGCCCCGCTGCATCGCCCGGTAGGCGTCCCTCGCCACCTCCGAAGAGGACATCACCCCGGACTTGAACAGCGCGGTGCTGCCGCTCCCGGCGACCGAGGCGAACTCGGTCGCGGTCGCCCCCGGGAGGCTCACCGTCGCGGTCACCCCGGTTCCCTTCAGCTCGTGGGCGAGCGCCTCCGTGAACGAGTTCACGAACGCCTTGGTGGCGTAATAGACGGCGCCGAACGGACCGGGCTGCAGGCCGGCGGTCGAGCCGATGTTCAGCACCCGCCCACGCTTCCGCGCGAGCATCCCCGGGAGGAAGGCGTGGGTGAGGCGGACGAGCGCCCGGACGTTCACGTCCACCATCACCATCTGCGCGTCCAGCGGACCTTCCGCGAACGCGCCCACCCTGCCCAGGCCGGCGTTGTTCACCAGGAACTCCACCTCCACCGGGAGCGCCTGCACTTCGCGGACGACCCGCTCGACCTCGTCCGGGACAGCGAGGTCCGCGGCGATGACGTGCACCGAGATCTTCCGCGCGCCACGCAGCTCGGTGGCGAGCGCCTCCAGCCGGTCGCGACGGCGGGCCACCAGGACGAGGTCCACTCCATCGGCGGCGAAGAGGCGGGCGAACTCCTCGCCCAGGCCAGACGAGGCTCCGGTCACCAGCGCGGTTCGGCTCATGCCCGAGGCCTAACGCACCCGGGCCGCGGAGTCCCGGGAGACCTCACGTTTTCACCGGTCCGGCACTCGAGCGCGGTCGCTCCAGCCGGGCCAGATCGGCCCGTTCCACGTATTCGTCGTAGTGGGCGCCTGGGCCGAGGAGCGCGCGCGGACCACCGCGGCCTCGCCCCGGCCGGCGGCGCAGGAGTTTCTCGGCGAGCCGTGCCACGGATGGTAAGAGGGCGCCATCGACTTGACCGCGCACAGGCCGGACTCCCGTCTTCGCCCGGGCTTCATCGCTCGGGCGTGGACCGAGGCGTCGACCGCGCGGGGCTTCCGCGTCGAGGCCGCGCTCTCCCTGGCCGGACTGGTCGCGGTCCTCGTGGTGATGTCTCACTTCCTGGCCTGGGTCGAGCTGCGGCCGGGCGCCGTCCTGAACGACCCGGTGCTCGCTCTCATCCCATCCCGCGACCTGAGCTGGCTCACCTTCGGGCTCATCTACCTCGGCCTGCTCAGCGGCGTCGGGGTGCTGCTGCCCCATCCCCGGCGCCTGGTGATGGGGATGCAGGCGTACGCGGTGATGGTCCTCCTCCGGATGCTGGTCATGTCGGTGACGCCGCTGGATCCGCCGGTCGGGCTGATTCCGCTCCGCGACCCGCTGGTCCAGTCGGTGAGCAGTGGCGCGCCCCTCACCCGGGACCTGTTCTTCTCGGGTCACACCTCGACGATGTTCCTCCTGGCGTTGCTCGCGCCCAGCCGCGCGACCAAGATCTTCTTCGGAGTCTGCACCGGCCTCGTCGCCGTCCTCGTCCTCTGGCAGCACGTGCACTACACGGTCGACGTGCTGGTGGCGCCGCTCTTTGCCTACCTCAGTCTGGAGCTGGTCCTCGCGCTCCACGCCCGGACGCTCCGCCGCGGCGGCCGCTGAGACGGCCTAGATCTCCCGGGTCATGAAGACGCTGAACGGATCCGCCCGGTAGTCGCCGAACGGGCCACAGCGCCTGAACCCCGCGCTCTCGTAGAGTCGCAGCGCGGGGACGAAGGCCGGCGCCGAGCCGGTCTCGAGCCAGAGCGTCCGGTAGCCCCGCCGGCGTGCCTCCGCGGTCAGGAACTCGAGGATCGCCCGGCCGATGCCCTGCCCGAGGAAGGCATCTGCCACCCGCATGGACTTGAGCTCCCCCTGATCGCCGTCGAGGGTCTTCAACGCCCCACAGCCGGCGATCTCCTTGCCGATCCACGCGGACCAGAAGGTCACCCCGGGCTGCCGGAGCCCGTCGACGTCGAAGGCGTGCACGCTCTCCGGTGGCGAGCTGGCGTGCATCCCCGCGAGATGCCGGGCGATGAGGGCGCGCGTTGGCCCGCTGGACAGGTCGTCGAGGACGAAGCGAAGGGACGGAGGTGCCACCCGGGAGCGCGACGGTACCATCCGCATGGACCCGCCCCGCCTCCCGCATCTGGGTGTGCCGCACCCCGGATGCGGCTCCTGTGATGGAGGGGCCCCGACTGATCACCGCGTCGCGCGTCCCTCTACGCCGGGCGTCCCGGCCCCCGGCGGGGGTAAGGTGCCCGCCCGTGGGCACGGAGCCGACCCTGCACATCCGTCTCCTCGGCGGGCTGAGCCTCACGCACGGGGATGAGGCGGTGACCGCGATCCACTCGCCGCGCCTGCACTCGCTGCTGGGCTATCTCCTCCTCCACCGCGACACCCCGCAGCTGCGCCAGCACCTTGCCTTCACCTTCTGGCCGGACTCCAGCGAGGCCCAGGCGCGCAATAACTTGAGACAGATTCTCCACGAGCTCCGGCACGCGCTCCCCGACGCGGAGCGCTTCCTCGTCGCCGACACCCGCATCGCCGGCTGGCGGCGCGACGCCTCCTTCGAGCTCGACGTGGCGGCCTTCGAGTCCGCGGTCTCCGAGGCGGCGGCGGCCCGCGACGAGATACAAGAAAAGCTCGCGCTGGAACGCGCCGTCGCCCTCTATCGCGGCGACCTCCTTCCCGGCTGCTACGACACCTGGATCGAGGGCGACCGCGAGCGGCTGCGACGGCTCCGGCGTCAGGCGCTCGCCCGTCTCGCCGAGCTGCTCGAGTCCGCGCGCGAGTACCGGGGCGCCATCGCCTGTCTGGAGAAGGTGCTCCTGGACGAGCCGACGGACGAGGAGGCCTGCCGGCAGCTGATGCGGGTCATGGCCGTGTCCGGTGATCGTCCGGGTGCGCTCCGGGTCTTCCGGGATCACGTCGCGGTCCTCCGGCGCGAGCTGGGCGTCGAGCCGGGCGCGGAGCTGCGGCAGGCGCACCAGGCGCTGCTCCGCGACGAGGAGCAACCCGCCCCACCCGGTCCAGCCCGTGACGCCGGGCCTCCGCTGGTCGGCCGGAACCGCGAGTGGCAAGTCCTCCTCGATGCCTTCCGCAGCGCCGGCGCCGGACCGCCCGGCTTCGCGCTCATCACCGGCGAGCCGGGGATCGGCAAGTCCCGGCTGGCGGAGGAGCTGCTCGCCTGGGGACGGCGCCAGGGAGTGACGGTCGCCTCCACCCGGTCCTACGCCACCGAGGGGCAGCTCTCGCTCGCCCCGGTGACCGAGTGGCTCCGCAGCGAGCCGTTGCGCCGGGCACGGGCTCGCCTCGAGCCGATGTGGCTCTCGGAGGTGTCGCGCATCCTTCCCGAGCTCCGGGCCGAGCGCGCCGACCTTCCACAGCCCGAGCCGATGACCGAGTACGGGCAACGCCAGCGCTTCTTCGAGGCCCTGGTGCGCTCGGTCCTCGCCGCGCCCCAGCCGCTCGTGTTGCTGCTCGACGACCTGCAGTGGTGCGACCGCGAGACCATCGAGTGGCTGCACTATCTGCTGCGCTTCGATCCGCGCGCCCGGATGCTGGTGGTGGGGACTGCGCGGGACGAGGAGATCCCACCGCAGCACCCGCTCCGGGCCTTGCTCCTCCATCTCCGGGCAGGACGCATCCCGGTCACCGAGCTGGCCCTCGAGCCGCTCGATGCGGCGGAGACCGCTCGCCTCGCCGCGCACGTCGGCCGGCACGAGCTCGATTCCTTCGCGGCGCTCCGTCTCTTCCGCGAGACCGAGGGCAATCCGCTCTTCGTGGTGGAGACGGCCCGGGCCGGTCTCGGCGCGCCCGCGGCCTCGGTGGCCCTCCCGTCGAAGGTGCAGGCCATCATCGGCTCGCGGCTGGCGCAGCTCTCGCAACCGGCGCGCGAGCTGGCCCGGCTGGCCGCCGCGATCGGCCGCGGCTTCGGGCTCGACCTGCTCCTCGAGGCAGGTCAGCTCCCCGAGGACGGCGTGGTGCGGGTGCTGGACGAGCTGTGGCAGCGGCGAATCATCCGGGAGATCGGCGCCAACCAGTACGACTTCACCCACGACAAGCTCCGCGAGGTCGCCTACGCGGAGATCGGCCCGGCCCAGCGACGCTTCTTCCACCATCGCATCGCCGAGGCGCTGGAGAAGCTCCACGCCGGCGGGCTCGATCCGGTGAGCGGCAGCATCGCCGCGCACCTGGAGCGTGCCGGGCTGGAGGCGCGGGCCATCGAGCTGTACCAGCAGGCCGCCGCGGTGGCCCAGCGCACCTATGCCAACGAGGACGCGATCGACCTCCTGGTCCGCGCGCTCGGCCTGCTGGAGCGGCAGGCTCCCGGCCCGGCCCGCGACCGGGGCGAGCTCCCCATCCAGCTGGCCCTGGCCCGGCTCTACCGGATGACTTCCGGTTGGACCTCGCCCGAGGTGGAGAAGACGCTCGGTCGGGCGGTCGCGCTCTCCGAAACGGTCGGTGACGACGCGCAGCGAGCACAGGCGCTCTACGGGCTCGAGTCCCTCTTCGTGGTCCGGGCGCGACTCTCGGAGGTCGAGCGGGTGCACGAGGAGCTGCGCCGGATCTACGCCCGGATGAGCGGCTCCTCCCCTCCTCTGGAATCCGAATCGATGCTCGCCGGCGCGCGCCTGCACTTCGGCCGGATCGACGAGGCGGCGGACATGATCTCCCGTGCGCTGGCCCTGAACGACCCCCGGCAGGTGCAGCGCATCGCGGAGGAACAGGGCTGGAACTTCGCCGTGCACGGGCGGGCCTGGTGGGCGCACGCGCTCTGGCTCCAGGGCAAGGCGGACGCGGCACTCGCCCAGGGCCTCGAGGCGGTCCGGATCGGCGACGAGCTCCGTCAGCCCTTCAACCAGGCAGTGGCCACGACCTACTTCGCGCTGCTACAGCAGCTCCGCGCGGATCCGGAGACCGCGAGGCTGGCCGCGGAGAAGGCCCTGGCGACCACCACCGAGGCGCGCGCTCCCTACTACCGCGCGTGGTCGGAGATCCTCGTGCGCCATGCGGAGGCCTCGCGCCGGCTCGATGCGGACGGTATCGCCGCGCTGCGAAGCTCGATCGACGCCTTTCGCGCCACGGGCGCCCGGCTTCGCCTGCCCTACTACCTCGCGCTGCTCGCCGGCGTGCTCTGCCGCGCCGGACGCGCCGTCGAGGGCCTGGCGGTCCTCGACGAGGCGCTGGCCGAGGTCCGGAGCAGCAACGAGCGCTGGTGGGAGCCGGAGCTGCACCGCCTCCACGGAGACCTGCGCCTGGCCGCAGGCGGGTGGAAGGACGAGGCGTCCGCGGCGTACGGCCGCGCCCTCGAGGTGGCGCAGAGTCTGGGGGCGCCGGCCCTCGCCCTCCGCGCGGCGACGAGCCTCGCCCGCCTGACCCGGACCCCGGGACCCCTGCCCGAGGTGATCCGCACTGTCAGTGAAGGGGCGGAGACGCCGGACCGGGTGGCCGCCCGAGATCTCCTCGCCGAGCTAACGGCGCGCTAACGGTCGCCGGAGTCTCCTCCGCACCCCCCGGACCAGCCCGAACGCTCCGCTCACGGCGGAGGAGCGACCCTCGCGGGCCAACGCTGGACCGACCAAGGAGCGAGACGATGGGCAAGCTCGATGAGAAGGCGCTGCAGGACTTCAAGGGCCAGGTGCGCGGTGATCTGCTCCGCCCCGGAGACGGAACCATCTACGAGGAGGCGCGCAAGGTCTACAACGGGATGATCGATCGAAAGCCGGCGATCATCGTCCGCTGCGTGGACGTCGCAGACGTCATCGCCGCGGTGAACTTCGCCCGCAACCAGAAGCTCGCGGTGGCGGTGCGCGGCGGCGGGCACAGCGGGCCCGGTCTCTGCACCGTCGACGACGGTCTGGTGGTCGACCTCTCGCGGATGAAGAGCGTCCGCGTCGATCCGGAGGCTCGCACCGTGCGCGTGGAGGGAGGCGCGAAGTGGGGCGACGTCGATCACGCCACCCACCCCTTCGGGCTCGCGACGCCGAGCGGCTTCATCTCCACCACCGGTGTCGGCGGGCTCACCCTCGGCGGCGGCATCGGCTACCTGGCCCGCACCTACGGGCTCACGCTCGACAACCTCCTGAGCGTGGACATGGTCCTCGCCGACGGGCGCTTCGTCACCGCGAACGCCAAGACCAACCCCGACCTCTTCTGGGCGGTGCGCGGGGGCGGCGGCAACTTTGGCGTCGTGACCTCCTTCGAGTTCCGGCTGCATCCCGTCAGCCAGGTCTACGGCGGGCCGATGATCTGGCCGCTGGAGAAGAGCGGCGAGGTCCTCAAGTGGTGGCGGGACTTCATCCTCAAGGCGCCCGAGGACATCAACGGGTGGTTCGGCTTCCTCACCGTTCCGCCGGTCGCGCCCTTCCCCGAGCAGTACCAGAACAAGAAGATGGTCGGCGTCGTCTGGTGCTACAACGGCCCGCTGGAGAAGGCGGAGGAGCGATTCAAGTCGATTCGCGCGTTCGGGCCGCCGGTGATCGACTTCGTCGGGCCCGTTCCCTGGCCGGCGCTGCAGAGCATGTTCGACGCGCTCTATCCGTCCGGTCTGCAGTGGTACTGGAAGGCCGACTTCTTCAAGGACCTCTCGGACAAGGCCATCGACCTGCACGTGAAGTACGGCGCGCAGCTGCCCACCTTCCACTCGACGATGCACATCTACCCGATCAACGGCGCGGCCCACCGGCCGGCCTCGGGTGACACCGCGTTCAGCTTCCGCGACGCGAACTTCGCGCAGGTGATCGTCGGGGTGGATCCGGATCCAGCGAACAACGCGAAGATGATCGAGTGGGCCAAGAACTACTGGCTCGCCCTGCATCCGCACTCTGCCGGCGGCGCCTACGTCAACATGATCATGGACGAGGGCGAGGACATGGTGAAGGCGGCCTACCGCGACAACTACCCGAAGCTGGCGGGGATCAAGGCCAAGTACGACCCGAGCAACCTCTTCCGGAGCAACCAGAACATCAAGCCGTCGCGCTGAGGCGGCACGGACATCAGCCGGTCGCCTCCGACTCCCTGGACCGCCGCCGGCGGCCCGGGGAGAAGGAAGGCGTGGACGTCGGTCAGCTCACCGCGGTCTTCGAGTGAGGCCGCTCAGCGGACCAACCCGTACTCCGGTCCACCGTGGAAGAAGGGCCCGGGGATCATCACGCCCTTCTGCTTGAAGACCACGCCGTCCTTCATCACGAACTGCACGTCGCGGAGGGCGTCGATCTTCTCCAGGGGATTTCCCGGCACGGCGATCAGGTCCGCGAAGTTCCCCTGCTTGATCGGCCCGCGGGTGTTCTCGGTCTGGGCGCACCTGTAGCCGGTCGTGGTCATCGCCTTGAGGATGTCCTTCGGAGGGATGCCCGCCGCCTTCCAGGTCTCGATGAACTCGATCGCCACCTCGCCGCGCGTCTTCCCCGGGACCCAGTAGTCGGCGTCGGTCGAGTAGGTGATGTTGACCTTGTTCTCGTAGGCGTTCTTCAGGCTCGCGACGTCGCGCTTCCAGCCCTTCTCGGTCTGGTGGTCGGTGAGGGTGATGGGGGTCTCGGTCCCGGCGCGGAAGGTGCCCTTCTTCACCATGAGCTTGTGGTTCGCATCGTCGAGGCCGAGGTCGTGGGCGATGGACCAGACCCCGCCCTCGATCGCCCGCCGAGCTCCGTCGACGGTCTGCGCGTGCGCCTCGACCTTGAGGCCCGCCCTGGCCGCCTCGGCGACGACGAGCTTGATGTCATCGACCGAGTAGCCCCACGGCTTGCAGTCGGCGCAGATCTTGATGACCTTGGCGCCGTACAGCATGTTCTGTCTCACCGCCTTGACCAGCTCGTCGGGCGTGTCGGCGTCCAGGTACTCGGGGAAGACCACCTTCTTCTCCAGCCCCATCTCCGGCGTGGGCCAGAACTGGCCACCCGTGCTCCCGATGATGATCCCGGCGTTGATGATCTGCGGACCGGGGATCCAGCCTTCCTCGATCGCCTGCCGGAGGGCGGTGTCCGCGTAGAGGCCGTTGTTCCCCATGTCGCGGACGATGGTGAAGCCGGCGGCAAGCATCTGGATGCCGTTGGAAGCCGCCTGGATCGCCCGCAGCGGCGTGCTGTCGGTGATGACGGTGACGTAGTAGTTGTTCCGCTCCGGCATGACCTTGTAGGTGATGGCCAGGTGGTTGTGCGTGTCCACCAGGCCGGGGAGCACGGTGAGACCGGAGAGGTCGATCACCTCCGCCCCGGCCGGGATCGAGATCTTCGGACCGATCGCCTCGAACTTCCGGTCCTTGATCAGGATGATCTGATCCGTGGAAACGGTCCCCGTCGCCGGATCGATCAGCCGGCCGGCACGCACCGCCGTGTAGCGGGGAGCCGGCGTCGGCGCCGCCGGCGCGGGCTGGGCGAGGACGGCGCCGGCGAGCAGCTGGAGAGCCAGCGTGATGCGGGCGGCGAGAACGGCTCTGGGCATTGGGGTCGGTCTCCTTGGGGGCCGAGAGCATGCCGGACGGTTCCCCGAAGTGGTGAGTGATTTCGCAACGACTGGCGGGCGTTTCGAGGTGTCTGGCACCTCCCGCAGGGTCGTTCCCGGACCCGTCAGCTTCCCGGGGCCGGCTCGGCCTCGGATCCGCCCGGACCCTCCCGCTGGACCCGACGGGAGAACCGGAGGATGGAGCGGAAGAGCTCCTCGATGGCGTCCGGATCGACCTGGAGCGACTCGGCCCAGGCCCTCCGCTCCGCCAGGAGGCTGGCCTCCCGCGCGGGGTCCACGATGGGATGCCCCAGCTGCGCCTTGGCCCTGCCCGCGCGCTGGGCGAGCGTGGCTCGCCGGGCGAGCAGCGTGAGCAGCTCCCTGTCGAGCGCGTCGATGAGCTCGCGCGCTTCCTGCAGCTCCGGCGAGCGGGTCCCGAGATCCGGGATGGCGAAGCGGGCCGTCTCGACCCCCGGTCCGGCCGGAGCGGCCTCCAGCGCGCGATCGATCTCGCCCAGCGCCCCCAGCAGCTGACGGCGCGCCTCTGCCGCGAAGGGATTCTCCCGCTGGATCGCGGCGAAGAGGTGGCCGGCGTCCGAGCGCACCGTCTCGATGGTGCGAGAGATGGCCTGGAACGACGGCGGCGCGAAGGGGACCTCCATTCCCGCGCCCGCGTCGAGCATCCCCTTCGCCACGAAGAAGGTGAGCGCGTGGGTGTGGGCCATCACCCGGTCGTGCCCCTCGGGCGTCTGCTCGATGACCTCGCAGCCGATCCGCCGGTAGAGCTCGCTCGCGCGCGCCGCGGCACCCGGGTGGCGCGGCGACGGGCAGACCACCACCCGCAGCGGTCGCTCCGCCAGGGCGAGGCTCACCGGGCCGAAGAGCGGATGGGTCGCCACCCAGGGAATCTCGCCGCCCAGCACCGCCTCGAGATCGGCGGACGGATGCACCTTCACGCTTCCGACGTCGAGCACGACCTGGTCCGCGCTCAGATGCGGCCGGAGCGACTCGAGCGCCTCGCGCGTCCGGGGCACGGGAACCGCCAGCACCACGAGGCTCGCCCCGGGGACCAGGTCATGGAGCCCCGTCGCCCGGATCGGCTCGGGGACCGCGACGGCGGGGTCCAGCGCGCGGTGGGGGATCCGCGCCTCGGCCAGCAGCGACCCCAGCGCTCTCCCGAAACGTCCGAAGCCCAGGAGCGCGACGACCATCCCCGCGACTGTAGCAACCCTCAGCGCTGCGCGTGCGGAGCGGCGTCCAGCTTGGCCAGCTCCTTCTCGATCTTCTCCTGCGTGGCCGGGTTGCGCTGGGTGGTGGGCAGGCTCTTGATGAGCGCCAGCTGCTCGCGCAGCACCGGGGCCTTGTCCTTCCCCTGCGCCTCGAGGATGCGGGCCTTCAACCCGAGGATGCCCACCTTGCGCGGGCCCTGCGGCATCAGCGCCAGCGCCCGGTTCACCGCGGCCTCGGCCTCCGGAGCGCGCTTCTCCTCGAGGAGCACGCGGGCGAGGCGGGCCGGCGGGTTGTAGTCCCCGGGCATCTCCTTCTCCCGGGCGGCCAGCAGCGTCTCGGCCTTCTTCGGCTCGCCGAGGTACAGGTAGGTCTCCATCCGGTGCGGGTCGAACGTCGCGGCGCTCGTCACGTCGGGTGCCTTCGCCGCCCCGGCCTCGAGCACCGCCGCGCGCTTCCGCATCGCAGCCACCGCCTCGTCGTGCCGCTTCAAGTCGTCGAGATGGTCCGCGAGGCTCGAGTAGATCGAGCTCCGGTCGTCGACCGACAGCGCCGCCTTCGGATCTGCGGCGAGCGCCTCCAGCTTCTTCAGCGAAGTGGCGAGGAGGGCCTTCGCCTCGGGCGTGTCACCGGCCTTCGCCGCGCAGGTCGCCGCGTCGTCGACGAGCCCTGCGCCGGTGGGCGTGGCGGGAACGTTGCTCACCAGCGGCGCGGTCAGCGTCATGCACTCCTTGATCGCCTCGGGCGACCCCACCCGGTTCAGAGCGCTGACCAGGAGAGCGAGGCGCTGGAAGCGCAGCGGATCATCCTTGGCCGAGGTGGTGACGGCGCGGCGGTAAGCCTCCACCGCGGCGGCGTGGTCCTTCTTCTGCTGCGCGGCATGACCCTCCTGCTCGGCACGGGCGGCCTCGGAGACCTTTCCACCCGAGCGTGCGGCCTGCCACGACGCGGTGTTCTCCAGCACGAACTGGCGCATCTCGTTCACCGACGACGTGCCCAGCCACCGGCCGATGACCTGCTCGGTGTCCGGATCGATGAGCAGGAACGTCGGAAGCCCGTCGGCCGGGAACTTCTCGACCACCTCACGGTTCTTCTCCGCCTCCGTCTCCACCGAGAGCCACACCACCGCGTCCTTCGCCGATCGCAGCCCCGCGTCGGGGAAGACGAAGGAGCGCATCGACAGGCACGAGTGGCACCAGGTGGCCCAGCTATCGAGGAACAGCGGCTTCTTCGCCGCCTTCGCCTTGGCCAGCGCGCCCCGGTAGTCGTCCTCGATGAAGACGATGCCCGAGGGTGGGCTCGCGGTTGAGTGGGTGGCGGTGCTCGGTGCGGCGACGAGGGTCAGGCTCAGCAGGGCGGAGAGCATGCGGGCTGGAGGCTAACCCCGGCCCGGACAGGATGCTTCGTCCTATGCAGCGAAGTGCCCGGAGTTCCCGGGAAATGACCGGTTAGCCCCGGCGACCGGGCGACCGGCAGCTCCCATGTGGGCCCCGCCCATCCGTGCGCCCTTGAATCGCCCACCGTGCTCCGACGTCCAACCGATTGAGGACGCAACGATGAAGAACCTACTTCTTGCAGTGCTCTTGCTGGGACCGCTGGTGGCGGGCGCGCAGGTCGTCTCCACCAACCCTCCCGTCGATCAACCTCCCGCGGGGCAGCCGCAGGGTGTTCCCCCGCCCCCCATGGCCACGCCGCCACCGCCGGAGAGCGTGACGCCGCTGCCCGGGCCTGACGTGACCGAGCCGTACGCGACGCAGCCGGCTCCCCAGTACGCTCCGTCGCCCGACGCGATGCCCCCGCCGGCCACCGCGTTTGCGCCCCCTCCGGCGAACGGTCAGTGGGTCTACACGGCGCAGTACGGCTGGATCTGGATGCCCTACGGCACGAGCTACACCTACGCGGCCGCCGGCGCCTACCCGGACATGTACGTCTACTACCCGGCCTTCGGGTGGCGCTGGGTCGTGGCTCCGTGGGTCTGGGGCATCGGGCCTCGCCCGTACTTCGGCGTCTACGGCTGGGCGCGGTACGGCTGGTACGGACACGGGTTCGGCCGCTGGTACGGCTACCGCGGGTACCCGGTGTGGGCCGGTCGCGGCTGGGTTCGTCCCGGCGGACCGATCATGCATCCGGTCGGCCCGCGGGTCGTGGTCCGCCCTGCGCCCCACGTCGTCGCTCCCCGGCCCGGCGTCGTCGTGACGCATCCGGGTGGGTTCGCTCGGCCGGCCCCGGTTCCGGTCCATCCCGGCGGCTTCGCCCGGCCCGGGCAGGCGGTGACCCATCCCGGCGGCTTGGCCCGACCCGCGCCGGTCGCGCGGCCGGCTCCGGTGGCCCGCGGCGGATTCAGCGGCGGCGGGCACGGCTCCGCCCGGCGCTGACCTCCCTGCGGTGAATGCGCCCCGGCCGGTTCACGCCAGCCGGGGCGTCGTCTGTCCGGCGCAGGCGGGGTGGCGGCCCATCAGGGCCCGGTGGCACATCGGGCAGTAGAAGGTCGCATCGCTCCCCGCGACCCGCCCGTCGTACTCCTCGAAGCGGATGAAGTCCGGGAGCCCCAGCCTCGCGCGCAGTGACGCCGCGTCGAAGGTGCAGTCCACCTCGGACCAGAGCCCCCACTCCGGTCCGTAGGGGCTGGGCATCGGCTCGCCGATCCGCACTCCGCGGGCCTCCAGCTCCTTCTCCAGCGGCTCGAGATGTGCGCAGGTCTTCGGCATGGGACACTCCGCGGCCGGAGCATGCCACGGGTCGAGATCAGTGACGGCGGTCGCGCCGGGACCATCACCTACCGTGAGGGCCTTCACTCCACGTCGTTCGACTGGGAGTTCGCGCTGTCGCCCGCGCTCGCCATCATCACCGGCCCGGCCGCGCGCGACTGGGAGCGGGTCGGCTCCTGGGCCCGGGGCCGGCAGGCCGAGATCTTCGAGCACGTGGCGAGCGAGGTCGTTCGCCAGAAGGCGAGCGGGTGCACGCCGGAGATCGACCTCGACGCGGGGACCATCACTCTCCTCGAGCCCGCACGGCAGGCGCCGGGCCGGAAGCCCCGGGGCAGCGCTCCCGGCGGCCCGCTCGACGCGGTCGGGGAGCTCGGCGAGGACGAGCTGGAGCAGCTCATCGCCCTCATCCTCCAGGACGGCATCAACGGGCACTCCGTCGAGGCACTCGCGCAGATCGACCATCCGCGCGCGCGGGCGGCGGTCGACGAGGCGGCACGGGATCACCTCTCGGTCGATGCCCGGCTCGCCGCGGCCGAGGCCCTTCACGCGCGAGGCACCGTCTCCGACCTCGAGCCGGTCGTCACCCGCGAGCTCCGGATGCTGAACCGACGGAGCGACGGGCTCGCCCGCGTCCTGCGCCTCGCCGCGGCCCATCCCACCCCGGCGGTGAAGCAGGCCCTCCTCTGGGCCAGCTGGAACCAGACCGAGTGCTCGGCGGACTGCGCGCGTCTCCTCGTGGAGCTGGTCGGCGGCAAGGAGGCGGTCGCCGCGATGGGGGCCCAGCTCGAGGGGCTCGGGTTCCACCGGAGCTACTTCGAGCGGAAGGCCGCCTTCGATGCGCTCTGCAAGACGGTGGGGATGACGCTCGACCCGGGGTGACCCGGGGCTCGCTCAGAACCGGTGCCTGAACAGCGAGGCGTAGGACGGCACCGCGTCGCGCCAGAAGCGGATCTTCTTCCCCTCGGCGAATCCGCGAGCCACGTAGTTGACCGGCACCTCCATCGGAGAGTGGCCGTTCCTGGCCAGCTTGCAGGCCAGCTCGATGTCCAGCTCGAAGCCGTTGGACTGGAGGTCCAGACCGTCGAGGCACTCGGCGCGGAACACCTTGAACATGGTGTTCACGTCGGTGACCCGCTGCTGGTACAGCGCGCTGTAGGTCCGGGCGAACATCACCTGGGCGAAGTTGAGGAGGAGCCCCCGGACCGGCGTGGCGTCGTACCTCCGGACCTTCCAGTCGTCGAGGCCGAGGCTGCGGGACCCGAGGACGAAGCTGGCCTTGTGCTGGAGCAGCGGCTCGAGGAGCGCATCGTAGTCGTCGATGTCGTACTCGAAGTCGGCGTCCTGGATGAGCACGATGGTCCCGGTGACGTGGGCCAGGCCAGTGCGCACCGCGTGGCCCTTGCCCTGCGGCCGGTCCTCGAGCACCACCCGGACTCCCGCTCGCCCGCGGTAGCCCTCGACGATGGCCCGCGTTCCGTCGGTGGAGTTGCTCTCCACGATGATCAGCTCGCGGTCGATCTTCAGCGGCTTGGCCAGCACCGCGTCGATCACCTCGGCGGCGTAGCGGGCCTCGTTGTAGACCGGCATCACGATCGACAGCTTCTCGCGCGCCTCCGCCCCGGCCGACCGGTGCCCGAAGACCGCGACCCGGTTACCGGCCCGCACCGGCATCTCCACGTTGCCGAGGGGCGTGGCCTGCAGCACCGTCGAGAGCGCCGGCTGCTCGATGATCCGCGAGACGATGTCTCCGACGTAGCGGGCGCTCCGGGTCACGGGAAGCGGGTACTGCCTCTTGAGGACCAGCTCCGACCGGGCCGCCAGCGCCGTGAGGTTGCCGGTGCTGAGGAAGGCCGACTTGTGGTCGAACAGCTGTGACCAGTGCCTGCGCATCACCCGCGCCGGGAGCGAGTCGGCGTTGGTGTAGGTGACCGCGAAGAGCGTCTCCGCGGGGAGGGCCTCGACGAGGCGGGAGAGCACCGCGTGGGGGTCGGCGAGGCTCTCGAGGAGCTCGGCCAGGACGACGACCTGGGGCTTCCGCGCGAGGAGGGGCTCGGCCCAGGCAAGGTCCGACTCGAGCGCGAGACGGGTGAAGCGCGCATCGTCGAACGGGGCGACCTCGAGCCCGAGGCGCCCCGCGGAGGGAACCTGCGCGAACTCCGGCAGGTACCGCCCGAGGAGCAGCGTGCGCTCGAGCTGCGCCCCGGAGATGCGCCGGTGATCCTCCTCGACGCGCCGGAGCAGTCGCTCGAAGTCCTCGGACATCAGCTCACGGTCTCGGGCGTGGGGGAAGGTCTGGATGCGCTCGATGTCCAGGTCGTTGAACGGCCGCTCGCGGGTCGGGTTGACGTAGACCGCGCCACACGCGGTGCAGCGCACGAAGCGAACTCCCGCCCGGTGGAAGAGGTAGCTCGGCCGGTCCGCCTGGCAGGCCGGGCAGTCCACGAAGCGGCTGTGGGCGCGCGCGGTCTGGACCGCGGGGCTGGGCGCGAACTGGAACGAGCGCACGTTGCTGCTCGGGCCGTTCACGGGGACAGAGCCTCACGCGGGCTCTGGCGATCGTTCACCCAGGGGCTCGCCTCGAGGAACTCCAGCGTCTCGACGATGCTCTCCTTGATGCTCCGCGTGGGAGCCCATCCGAGCGCCCGCAGACGCGCCGTGTCGAGGAGGATGCGCGGCGAATCGCCCACCCAGCCGCGATCTCCACCGGAATGAACGACGCGCGGCTTCAGGCCCAGCGCGTCGACGATGATGGCGACGCTCTCGTTCACCTCGATCCAGTCCTGGTGCCCGAGGTTGAAGAGGTTGATCGGTTCCCGCGCCCGCGCGATGGCCACCCACATGCCGCTCACGCAGTCGGCGACGTGGAGGTAGCTCTTCTTCTGGTGCCCGTCGCCGAGCACGTCGAGGCGCGCTGGGTCACTCCGCAGCCGCCGCCAGAAATCGATGACGTGCCCGTGGGTGTAGCGAGGCCCCAGCAGCGACACGAACCGGAAGATCCAGGTGCGGCACCCGTAGCCGAACGCGTAGGAGGTCAGAAGTCCCTCCGCGGCCAGCTTCGAGGTGGCGTAGAGCGAGGTCTGCACCGGGAATGGCGCGTCCTCGGGGGTGGGCACCACCCGGGCGTCCCCGTAGACCGAGCCGGTCGAGGCGAAGGCCAGCTCCCGCACCCCTTCGGCGCGCATGGCCTCGAGCAGGTTCTGGGTCGCGTTGACGTTCTGCTCGATCGATTTCCGCGGCTCGAGGAGGTTGTCCTTGATGTCCGCGTTGGCCGCGAAATGGAACACGAAGTCGGAGCCCTCCACCGCACGGGCCACCGCCGCGCGATCGAGGAGGTCCCCCTCGATCAGCCTGGCACGCGCCGGGACGAACTGGCGCCAGCCGGTGGAGAAGTTGTCCAGGATGGTGACCTGGGCGCCCTCGGCGAGGAGCCGGTCGGCCACGTGGCTCCCGACGAACCCCGCGCCTCCGGTCACCAGTACTCGACGGCCTGCGAAGCCCTCGCTCGACGGCGGGCGAGAAACGGTCATCTGGGGGTTCGCAAGTGTTGTTCGAGGTCGGCTCGCCCGGCCGGAGAGCCAATCTCGAAAAACCTGTCATGGACCACGAGCGCGCGCAAGCGCCTGCGGCTCGCCAGCGCCTCCTGGACCCGGTCGAGGCCGATCGCCGTGCCGGCGGGCAGGGCCTCCACCACCTCGCGCCGGAGGGCCGTCGCGCCGTAGTCGATGTGATCGATCTCCGGGTCGGTGGCGTTCTTCTCGTAGCGCAGCACCCAGCTGCCGTCGGTCGCGACGTTGGAAGGCTCGAGCGAACCCTGGTTCCGGTAGATGGCCATCACCCCGTCGCAGTCGGCGTGCTGCGCGAGCATCCGCAGCGGCTCCCCGTAGTCGAAGCGCAGATAGCTGTCCCCGTAGGTGACGAGGAAGCGGGGCGCGAGCAGGCCGACTGCCGCTCGCAGCGCGCCGGCGGTTCCGAGGAGTCGTCCCGGCTCCTCCACCGCGTAGCGCACCGAGATCCGGTATCGCGTGCCGTCGCCCACGTGGTCGCGGATCAGCTCGCCGAGATGGGCGATGCACAGCACGACGTCGCGGATCCCCGAGCGCGCGAGCAGCTCCAGCTGCCAGTCGATGAACGGACGGCCCGCCACCTCGAGCATGGACTTCGGAATCTTCTCGGTGTGCGGGTGCATCCGCGTGCCCAGGCCGCCCGCGAGCACCACCGCCTGCATCGAGGGCTCGCTCACGGCGCGCTCCGGATGACCCAGGGATGCTTCCAGGGGTTCGCGCCGTGCGGCTCGAACGCCTCGTGAACCGGTTGCCCGGGGAAGCGCGCGGCCACCTCCGCCGCCGTCACCGTCGCCGGGACGGAGAGCAACAGAGGCGACCGATCGAAGAACATGCCGTTTCGCGCGTAGCGGGTGGGCCACTCGGCGCGGAGGATCACCACGCCCGAGCGCACGCCCTGTCGCGCCAGCTCCTCGGTCAGCCCGGTGTGCACCCTCACCGCGGGAATGCGGTGCTCGAGGTAGGTGGCCATCAGGAAGACCGGCGCGATCCAGATCGCCACCGCGACCAGCCGGCTCGCCCAGCGCCCGAGGTGCTGCCGGACGAAGGCCGCGGCAGGCGCCCAGCCGGCGGCCGCGAGGAAGGAAAGGGGCAGCAGGACCATCGAGAGGTAGCGCGGGCGCGGGCTGTCGTCGGGCTCGTTGAAGGTCACGAGCAGCCCCACCAGGAAGAGGATCATCAGCACGCTGAAGTACCGCTGGAGGGGCGCCGATCGCCGGTCGCCCGCAGCCTGCTCCCGCCGCAGCGCCACCCAGCCCAGACAGGCGAGGAGCGCCGCTCCGGGGACCGTCCACTCGAAGAGGAAGGTCTCCAGCTCCGCCAGGTGGTTGAAGATCTCGTACGGCGAGATCGCGTGCAGGGGGCTGACGTTCATCGTGGCGCCGCTCTGTCCGTAGATCGCCACGAACCCCGGCTTGCCGGCCTCGTATCCGTCGATGAACGGGGAGCCGTACTGGACGGCGTTGTACCAGAGGGTGAGCCCGAGGGCGGGCGCCGCGCTCACGCCGCCGATTAGCACCGCGCGCAGACTGCGGAAGGCGAGCAGCGATAGCCCCAGCAGGACACCGTCCACCGGCCGGATGAGGAACGTGCACCCCACCGCGATGCCGAAGAGGACCAGCCACGCGTCGCGCCCTGAGCGCGTCCACTGCACGACCGCCAGCATCGCCAGCGCGCCGAACAGCAAGGTGGGGATGTGCGAGAGGAAGGTGGCGGCCTGGTAGGCGAAGAGGGGCATCGCGGCCAGGAAGGCCACCGCGAGGAATGCGCGTCGCTCGTCGAGGACCCGCCGCGTCGCGAGCCAGAAGACGAGGAGCGTCAGCATTCCGGTGAGCGGAATCACCAGCCACGGGACCCCCGCCCGCACCCCGAGGGCGAGGAGCGCGGCCGTTCCCGGCGGGTACTTGCTGCGGACGAACTGGTCGATGATGACGTGATCGACCATCACCCAGTCGGCGAACGGCGGCGCCGGAGCCTCGAGCACGCCCCGGGCGAATCCCTCCGCCTGGAGGAACGTGGAGTACTCGTCGCCCGAGTAGGGGTAGCCCCCGAGCGCGAAGCGGGCCACCAGCGCGTAGAAGACGCCCGCGCCGACGATGAGCAGCGCCGCGCGCCGTCCGTACCGTGCACCGGCGCGGCGGGGCCGGCCGGTGGCGTCGGTGTCGGGTGAGGCGCTGGCTGGAACGACGGCGGACCCGGAGCTGGAGGGCTCCGTGGCGGACGGACGGTTCACTGGGGGAGGGACGGTGGACGTGATGCGCTGCACCCGGCCCGTTCCTCTGACCATGGGCCCGGGCCCACCGTCAACGCTCGTTCGCGCTCGGCCGGCTTGCGCTCCCGTGACCCGTGTGGGTACTCCAGCGCCCGCGCACGCATGGAGCCCGCGCCCCACTCAGCCCCGCCCGACGACACCGCCCCCGGGGACGGTGCCACCGTCCGCCGGTCGCCAGCGCCGAGGAGCCCGTGGCCGTGGGTCGGCTGGGTCCTCGTCACCTTCGTCCTCTGGAACTCCTGCGCCTCGCACGCCGACTCCCGCCGGAGCGACGCCCTGCTCGCCCGCGGAGACTTTCCCCGCACCCCGGCCTTCGCGCTCGCAGCCCTGAGAGGCGCGGGCACCGACGACGGCGACCTCAGCCGATATCTCGCCTACGCGAACGCCATGCTGGGCCGTCCCTACCAGGCGTTCTACGTGCGCCCGCTCGAGGGCTGGAGCGGGGCTCAGCCGGAGGCCACCGGCGTCGATCCCGACGATCCGCGACAGGCGCCGCCCTACAGGCCCGACCGGCCACTCGTCCCGTACCGCGACTTCTCCATCGAGTATCCGCCGGGCTTCCTGCTCCTCGCAGTGCCACCCGCGCTGCTCGGCCTCGATCTCGACGGGTACCGGCTGGTGTTCTCGCTGTGGATGGCGCTGCTCCTCACCGCAGCGCTCCTCGCCGCCGTGCGGATCGGCCGCGCGCTCCGCCCGGGAGCGGAGCTGCCGACGGTGGCCGTGGCGACTCTCCTCGCCCTGGCGCTGGGGACGGTCGCCGTGCGGCGCTTCGACGCCATCGTCTCGCTCTCGCTCTGCCTGTTCCTCGACGGGTGCCTGCGGCGACGGCCCGTGCTCGCCGGCCTCGCTCTCGGAGCGGGGGTGGTGACCAAGATCGTCCCGGTGCTCATCGTCCCGCTGGCCCTCGTCTACTGGGTGACCCTGAGG
>Ga0081540_1001484_pt1 | contig 20251 bp, 16 predicted proteins | sample TabmetS2T1R1_FD_71024 | JGI IMG/M metagenome (GOLD analysis project Ga0081540, IMG submission 71024) | Tabebuia heterophylla rhizosphere microbial communities from the University of Puerto Rico - S2T1R1 | ecosystem: Host-associated > Plants > Roots > Rhizosphere ... | reverse complement strand
CCGTGCGCCGCGACGGCCAGGAGTTCATCATCGATCCCGTTTTGCGACTGGATACGCGGGCCGCGGCCGCCGACGACGATCTTTCCCTTCCCGTCGACTATGGCGCCGTCGCGGACCGGCTGGTGCGGCTGGCCAGCGGCCCGCCGGTGCGGCTGATCGAGACGCTGGCGCAGCGGCTGGCGGAGGGCTGCCTGTCGGAACCGGGCGTCGAGGAGGTAGAGATCACTGTCCACAAGCCCCATGCTCCCTTGTCCCACCGGTTCAGCGACGTGGCCGTGGCGATCCGGCGGAAACGCACATGAGCGGTGACGACAGAACCGGGCCGATGCCCGCCCACCGGCCGCCGCGGGCCGGGGGATCCCGGGTGGCCATCGCGCTCGGCAGCAACCTCGGCAACCGGCTCGAGAACCTGCAGGGAGGCGTCGATGCGCTCTTCGACGCCCCCGGGCTCGACCTGGTCGCGGTGTCGCCGGTGTACCAGACCTCGCCGGTCGGCGGCCCGCCGCAGCCCGACTACCTGAACGCCGTGCTGATCGCCACGACGACGCTGCCCGCGCACGCCGTCCTGGAGCGGTGCCACGGGGTGGAGGCCGTCTTCGGGCGGGTCAGGGACGAGGTCTGGGGGCCACGCACGCTCGACCTGGACATCATCGTCTACGGTGACGTGGTGAGCGACGACCCGGAACTGACCCTGCCGCATCCGCGGGCGCACGAGCGTGCCTTCGTCCTCGCTCCCTGGCTTGACCTCGACCCGGATGCCGAGATCCCGGGCTGGGGCCGGGTATCGGATCTGCTCGCCAAGGTCGATCACGCCGACATGCGGCGGCTGGGCGACGCCGTGCTGCACCCGCCCGCATGACGGTCGCCGCGAGGTACGCCCACCCGGCGGTGCGTCGATGACACCCACCCGGGTGTGGACACTGGTCATCATCGCCGCGGTCTGCGCGGTCGTCTCCTGGGTGCTGCTGCGGCAGGTCTATACGGTGCTTCCGGCGCTGCCATGGACGGGGGTGCCCGCACTGCTGCTGCTCGCGGCCGCGGAGGCCTGGAGCGGCCGGAGCCTGCGGGCCCGCCTGCGCGGCCGCGGCAAGCCGGTGCACCCGATCGCCGTGGCCAGGATGGCCGCCCTCGCCAAGGCCACGTCCCTGGCCGCCGCCTGCGTCGGCGGCTTCGCCGCCGGGTTCCTGCTGTACGTGGCGTCGTCGCTGGACAAGGCCGCGTACCGCGCGGACGCCTACGCGTCCGCGGGCACGTTCGTGTCCGCCGTCATCCTCATCCTTGCGGCCCTCTACCTGGAGAACGGATGCCGCGTCCCCACTCAGGGGGACCAGCCCGGCCAGCCGCCGGACGCCCCGGGCCCGTCGCGCTAGCCGCCCCGTTCACCTGTCCATGTCGCCCACGACGAAGAACATCGAGCCGAGGATCGCCGGCAGATCCGCGACGCGGCTGCCCGGCAGCAATTCGGCCAGCACCTGGACGTTGCTGAACGACGCCGAGCGCAGCTTCAGGCGCCAGGGCGTCTTGCCCCCGCGCGAGACGAGGAAGTACCCGTTGATCCCGAGCGGGTTCTCCGTCCAGGCGTAGGCGTGGCCCTCGGGCACCTTGAACACCTTGGGCAGGCGCGCGCTGAGCGGCCCCGGCGGCAGGACGGCGAGCCGGCTGGCGCACGCGTCCGCCAGCTCCAGCGACGCCCCGACCTGCTCCAGCAGGCACTCGAACCTGGCCAGGCAGTCGCCGTCGGCCCTGGTCACCACCCGCAGCACGGCCGCGAGCTCGCCGTAGGCGAGGTAGGGCTCATCGCGCCGCAGGTCGAAGTCGACCCCGCTGGCGCGCGCCGCCGGCCCGCTCACCCCGTACTGGCGCACCTGTTCGCCCGTCAGCCTCCCCACCCCGCGCGTGCGACGGCGGAAGCCCTCGTGCTCGCCGACCACCGCCCCGATGACCGGCAGCGCGGACCGTACCCGGCCGACGGCGCCGTGCACGCGGCCGAGCCAGCCCGCGGGCACCTCCGCCACCAGGCCCCCGATCCGGTTGAACATGTAGTGCATCCGGCCGCCCGAGATCTCCTCCATGACCGCCTGGACGAGTTCCCGCGCGTCGAAGGCGGCGCGCGCGGCGGCGTCGGCGGTGGCGCCGGCCGGGGGGGCACCAGCGGCGATCTCCGGTGGGTACGCGCTGAGGAAGGCCAGGTGGCTGAGGACGCGGTTCAGCTCGGCGAGCAGCGTGCGCGCCCAGACCCCGCGCGGCGGCACCTCGATCCCCGCGAGCCGCTCGGCCGCCAGGACCACGCCCAGCTCGCTGGAGAACGCGCTCAGCCAGTCATGGCGGTTGGCCAGCACGATGATCTGCCGGTAGTCGCGAGCCTCGAACAGCTTTTCAGCGCCACGGTGCACGTGTCCGATCACCGGCTCGGCGGCGGTGATCAGGTCCCCGTCGAGCGTGAGGCTGAGCCGGAGCATGCCATGGCCGGACGGATGCCCCGGCCCGAGGTTGATGAGCAGCCGCTCCGGCGTGGTGCCCGCGGACGTCCACGCACTGGTGACCGCATCCGCGTGGCGCTGCGCCATGGCGCCCATGGTCCCACGCGCGGAACCCGCCGGGCGCGGTCAAGGCCGTCCCGTGGGCGGGCCGCGCTCGCTGCGTCTCCGAGCGGGCGCCGCCGGGTCACTGGCCGGCCGTCGCCCGGGCGGGGGAGTGGCGGCCGGTCCGTTAAGCATGCAGATCGGCGAGGCCGGCCAGGGGCGCCGGGATGTCCAGGCCCACCGCCTGGACCAGCCAGCCGAATGCGCCGAGCCCGTGCGCGTCGATCAGTTCGGCGTCCTCGGACGCCCGGCCGAGCGCTCGCGCGTAACCGAGCGGGTCTCTGCCCGCCTGCGCGGGCGGTGGGCGGTCGGCGGTCACCCCGAGCGCCCGGAGGGCCCGGCGCTGCGTGGTGAGCACGGTCGCGGTCGCCCGTGCCGCCCCGCCTGCGGCCGCGCACGCGTCCAGCGCGACGTGCGCGGTGATGTCGCGCGACCCGTCGGGGATGGCGCGCACCGCGCGGCCGTCCCGGTATCCGGCAAGGGTGCCCTGCCGGGGCCGGTCCGCCCGCTCGTGACCGTAGTCGGCGGCGACCGCGAGGCCGCACGTCAGCCGCCGTACGACGCCGGCCCATGCCTGGCACCGCGTCCGGCCTATCTCGGCGCGGTCGCCCGGCGTGTACAGCGGCCACCACGTGCGCGCCCAGGCCAGGTCGGCCTGCGAGGGCGGCGGCCCGGCCCGTTCTTCGCCGCTCTGGGTCTCCACCAGCACGAGCCGCGGCCCGTCCGGCGTGAGCTCCGCCACGTCAAGCGGGATGTTGTCCAGCCATTCGCTGGCGATCACGAGCCCGGTGATCGCCGCGGGCGGTGACGACTGCCAGCCGATGCGCGGGTCGAGGCCGTCCGGCCGGGGCGTGACCTCCACCCCCCGCGCGGCGATCCGCGCGGCCAGCCCCGGGTACCGGCCCGCCTGATCGAGCACCTGCCCGAGCAGCTCGCCGCGGCCCGCGCCGACATCGACCAGGTCCAGGCGGCCGGGGTGACCGAGGGCGGCGTCGACCTCGCGCAGCAGGACCAGCATGACCGCGGCATAGGACGGCGAGACATGGGTGGACGTGCGGAAATGCCGCGACGGCGGCTCCCCCCTCGCGTAGAAGCCTGCCGGGCCGTAAAGAGCGGACCGCATGGCCTCACGCCAGGTCATCCACACCCAGCCGACTCTAATGACAGCGAGGGCTCCCGGGCGCCGTGCGTGGATATGCTGATCAGTGCCGTCCGATACCCGGGAGGGACACCGACGCGATGCCGAACCCGGCGGGACCGCCGATTCCACCCCATCCCGCGCGGCTCCGGGTGGGCATCGTCGGGGCCGGGCGGGTCGGGGCCACCCTCGGTGCCGTGCTCGGCCGGGCCGGCCACCACCTGACCGGCGTGTCCGCGGTCTCCGAGGCCTCGCTGCGGCGGGCCGCGCGGATGCTGCCCGGCGTCCCGGTCAGGCAGCCGCAAGACGTACTCGCCGGTGCCGACCTTGTGCTGCTCACCGTCCCCGACGACGCCCTGCCCGGGCTCGTGGCCGGGCTGAGCACGACCGGCGTTCCGCTGGAGGGCCGGCTTGTCGCGCACACCAGCGGCAGCCACGGCATCACGGTGCTCGCGCCCGCCACCCGCCTCGGCGCCCTGCCGCTGGCCCTGCATCCGGTGATGACCTTCACGGGCCGGCCCGACGACGTGGACCGGCTCGCCGGTGTCAGTTTCGGCGTGACCGCGCCCGAGTCGCTCCGGCTGGTCGCTGAGGCGCTGGTGATCGAGATGGGAGGCGAGCCGGTCTTCATCGATGAGGCGAGCCGGGGCCTCTACCACGCCGCGCTCGCCAGCGCCGCCAACCACCTCGTCACGCTGGTGGTCCAGGCGGCCGAGCTTCTGGGCGTCGCCGGCGTGCCGGATCCGTCCCGGATGCTCGCGCCGCTGCTGTCCGCGGCGCTGGACAACGCTCTGCGGCTGGGGGACGCCGGGCTCACCGGGCCGGTCGCCCGCGCCGACGCCGCGACGGTCGCCAGTCACCTGGACTCGCTGCGTGAGGTGTCCCCCGAGGCGCTGCGCGCCTACGTGGCGCTGGCCCGGCTCACCGCCGACCGTGCGCTGGCCGCGGGAATCCTCACCCCGCCCGCCGCGCAGCGCCTCCTCGACGTGCTGGCCGGTGCGCCCGGCGCCCCGCGATGATCCCCATCCTCGCCCGCACCAGGCTCGGGCTGGCAGCCGCGCGCCGCGCCGCGGGCGCGCCCGTGGTGCTCGTGCCCACCATGGGCGCGCTCCATGATGGTCACCGCGCGCTGCTCCGCCGCGCGCTGGAGATAAGCCGGCCGAACGGATCGGTCGTGACGTCGGTGTTCGTCAACCCGCTCCAGTTCGGGCCGGGGGAGGACCTTGACCGCTACCCCCGCGACCTGGACGACGACGTGAAGATCTGTGGCGCGGAGGGGGTGAGCGTCGTGTTCGCTCCCGGCACCGCCCAGATGTATCCCCAGGAACAGCTGATCACCATCGACCCGGGGCCGATGGGGCAGGTGCTTGAGGGAGCAACCCGGCCCGGGTTCTTCACGGGGGTGCTCACGGTGGTGCTCAAGCTGTTCGAGCTCGTCCAGCCGGACGTGGCGGTGTTCGGGGAGAAGGACGCCCAGCAGCTTGTCCTGGTCCGGCGGATGACCGCGGATCTCGACCTGGGGATCGCGATCGCCAGCGTACCGACCGTGCGCGATCCCGACGGCCTGGCCGTCTCGAGCCGGAACAAGTACCTGTCGGCGGCCGAGCGTGCGACCGCGCTCGCCCTGCCCGCGGCGCTGCGCGCCGGGCGGGAGGCGCAGGACGCGGGCCCGGAGGCGGTGCTGAAGGCGGCGGGCGCGGTCCTGGACGAGGCGGCGACGGCGGACCCGCCGCTGGTCACCGACTACCTGGCACTGGTCGACCCGGGCAGTTTCGCGCCGGTGGTGCCCGCGTACACGGGCGGGGCGCTGTTGCTGGCAGCGGCCAGGGCCGGGGGGACCAGGCTGATCGACAACGTGCCGCTCGTCCTTGGGAGCGCAGAGTGAACCGCGGGGGAGGCCATGCTGCTGACGATTGACGTGGGAAACACCAACACGGTGCTTGGCGTGTTCGAGGGCGAGCAGGTGATCGAGCACTGGCGCATCGCCACCGACCCCGTGCGGACCGCCGACGAGCTCGCCGTGGTGCTGCAGGGCCTGCTCGCCCAGAGCGCCGTGCTGAAGGACCCCGACATCACCGGGATCGCGCTGTGCTCGACCGTGCCGTCCGTGCTGCACGAGATGCGGGAGATGTTCCAGCGCTACTACGGCGACGTTCCCTCGCTGATCATCGAGCCGGGCGTGCGCACCGGTGTCTCGGTCCGGATGGACAACCCTAAAGAGGTGGGCAGCGACCGGATCATGAACACCGTCGCCGCGGTCCATTTGTACGGGGGGCCGGCGCTGGTGGTGGATTTCGGCACGTCGACCAACTTCGACGCGGTGAGCGCCAGAGGGGAGTTCGTGGGCGGCGCGCTCGCGCCGGGGATCGAGATCTCCGTGGACGCCCTCTCCAGGCGCGCCGCGCAGCTGCTGAAGGTCGAGCTCGCCCGCCCGGAGCACGTGATCGGCAAGAACACGGTGGAGGCGCTGCAATCCGGCATCATCTTCGGGTTCGCGGGCCAGGTCGAGGGCATCGCGACGCGCATGAGGCGCGAGCTCGCCCCCACCGATCCCGGCTCGGTGACCGTCATCGCCACCGGCGGGCTCGCCCCGCTGGTGCTCGACGAGATCAGCGTGATCGACGCGCACGAGCCCTGGCTGACGCTGATCGGGCTGCGGCTCGTCTACGAGCGGAACATCACCAAGCCCGCGTCATCACCTTCGGCGTGACCCTGCGGTACCCGGGTGGTCACGTTGGCGGTGACCCCGGGTACCCGGGGGTCACCACTTTCCCGCCAACCCTGGTCCCAGGGCCGCGGGAAGCGTGATCATGAGTTGGTGTAGTCGGGTGCACAGCAACTCCATGATCACGTGACCGCTGCGCCGCCTGGCGGCGCGCCTCGCCAAGGGCCGCTGACAATAACAAGATCACCGGATGAATGAGAGAGAAGGGACGACATGGCTATTCAGGAACCACAGCAGGACCAATACCCTGTCCGATTCTCCGTTGATTACCCCGACCGGCATCTCAACCGCGTGACCACCGCGTTCCGCATCTTCACCGTCATCCCCATCGCGATCGTGATCGGCACCGTCTCGGGTGGCACCTGGCAATACTCCTACCAGAACGGGAGCCGTGCCGTCATCGCGGCAGCCGGCGGCCTGCTCTTCGCCGGGCCGTTGCTCATGATCCTCTTCCGCCACAAGTACCCGCGCTGGTGGTTCGACTGGAACCTCGAGCTGCAGCGTTTCAGCAACCGGGTAGGCATCTATCTCGCGCTGATGGACGACAAGTACCCCTCGACCGACGATCACCAGTCGGTTCATCTGGACTACGTCTACCCGGACGTGACGCGAGACCTGAGGCGGTGGATGCCGATCGTGAAATGGCTGCTGGCGATCCCGCATTATATCGTGCTCTTCTTCCTCGACATCGCCGTCTTTTTCGTGGTGATCGCGATGTGGTTCGCGATCTTGTTCACGGGCCGTTACCCGCGCGCCGCGTTCGAGTTCGTGGAGGGCGTCATCCGCTGGCACAACCGTGTCGTGGGCTACGCCCTGACGCTGGTCACCGACCGGTACCCACCGTTCCGGCTCGCTCCCTGAGCCCGTGCCGGGCATCGTGCGAGCGCGGTGCCCGGTAGCCTCTTCCGGGTGGGAGACGATCAGACCCCCGGCGGTGACGTGGCCAGGCACGAGAGCGGCCCGCACGACCTGCCGGAGCAGGTGAAGGTCCGGCTGGCCAAGCGGGAACGGCTGCTGGCGGCCGGTGCCGACCCCTACCCGGTCGGCTTTCCCCGCACGGCCACGATCGGCGAGATCCGCGAACGCTACCCGGACCTGCCGGTCGACGCCACCACTGGCGAGAAGGTCGGGGTGGCTGGCCGGGTAATCCTGTCGCGCATCGGCGGAAAGCTCTGCTTCGCGACCATCCGCGACGGCACCGGAGACATCCAGGTCATGATCTCGGAGGACAAGGTCGGCGAGGACGCCCTTGCCGCCTGGAAGCACGACGTGGACCTCGGCGACCACGTCGGCGTCGAAGGCGAGGTCATCTCCTCCCGCAGGGGCGAACTCTCCGTGCTGGCGGACCGGTTCGCCATCACGGCCAAGAGCCTTCGGCCCCTTCCCGAGAAGCACAAGGGACTTTCCGACGTTGAGTCGCGGGTTCGTCAGCGCTATGTGGATCTGATCGTCAATCCGGGGACTCGGCGGATGGCGGAGATCAGGAGCGCCGTCATCCGGTCGCTGCGGGAGGAACTGCACGCGCGCGGCTTCCTGGAGGTGGAGACACCCGTGCTGCAGCCGGTGCACGGTGGGGCGAACGCGCGCCCGTTCACCACCCACATCAACGCTTACGACCTGGACATCTATCTGCGGATCGCGCTGGAACTGCACCTCAAGCGGCTGGTGGTCGGCGGCATCGAGAAGGTCTTCGAGATCGGCCGCATTTTCCGCAACGAGGGCGTGGATTCCACCCACAACCCCGAGTTCACGATGCTCGAGGCCTACGAGGCGTACGGGGACTACAACACGATTGGCACCCTCACCAGGGAGCTGATCCAGGCGGCGGCGGTCGCGGCCCTCGGCACCACGGTTCTGCACCGCGTGGACGGCTTCGTGCTCGACATCGCCGGTGAGTGGCCGTCGAAAACGGTGCACGGCGCCGTATCCGAGGCGCTGGGCGAGGAAATCACGCCCGGTACCAGCGAGGAGCGCCTGCGCCAGCTGTGCGCGCAAGCGGGGGTGCCCGTCGAGCCCGACTGGAACCGCGGTCAGATCGTGCTTGAGATGTACGAGCGGTTGGTGGAGCGGCAGACCGTGGGGCCGACGTTCTACCGGGACTTCCCGGTCGAGGTCTCCCCCCTGACCCGCGCGCACCGGAACGACCCGCGGCTGGCCGAACGGTGGGATCTGGTGGCGTTCGGCACCGAGCTCGGGACCGGCTACTCCGAGCTCACGGACCCGGTCGAGGAGCGGGCCAGGCTCACAGCACAGTCGCTGCTCGCCGCCGGTGGCGACCCCGAGGCGATGCAGCTGGACGAGGACTTCCTGCACGCGCTGGAGTACGGCATGCCGCCGTCCGGCGGGGTCGGCGTCGGCATCGACCGCATCCTGATCATGTTCACCGGCGAGAGCATCCGGGAGACGATCCTGTTCCCGATGGTCCGCCCGGAATAACGGCCGGCCGTCGGCGCGCCCGGATCAGCCCTGCCGCAGGAAGCACCGCGCGGGGCCTCAGCCGCCTCAGCCGACGATGCGGACCGCGCCGACGTAGACGTCCCACATCACCGGCTCCACCTGGACCGGCTCCCCGAAGTTGGGGGCGTCGACCATCAGGCCGTTGCCGATGTAGAGGCCGACGTGACCGATGTCGGGGTAGAAGAACACCAGGTCGCCCGGCTGCAGATCGGCCCGCGCCACGTGCACGCCCATGTTCCACTGCTCGCCGGTGAAGTGCGGCAGGCCGATGCCGACCTGGCCGTAGGCCCACAGGACCAGGCCGGAACAGTCGAACGCGCTGGGCCCGGCCGCTCCCCAGACATAAGGGTCTCCCCGCCGGGTCAGCGCGGCCCGCAGGGCCTGGGCGCCGACCGTGTTGGCGGTGGGGATCTCGATGTTGGGGAAGTTGCCGGTCTTCCTGAACACGGCCATGGCCTTGGCGAACACGGCGCTGTTCAGAACGTTGATCTTCTTCTGCGCCGCCTGCCGCTTGACGGCCATCTGGGCGGCCAAGCGGGCCACGACCTTGCTCTGCTGCGCCGCGGTGGCCTTGGCCCGCTGCGCCGCCGCGACCGCCGCGGCCATCCGGCCGATCCGGGCGCCGTTCTGGTGCTGAAGCTGCTGCATGATCGAGGCGCGGCTGATCAGGTTCTGCGCGTTGCCGGTCGTCAGCAGCTCCAGCGACGTGTCCAGCCCGATGTTCATGTAGCTCTGGGCTGCGAGCTGGCCGATGCCGAGCTTGCCGGCGGTGAGCCGGACGATGTCCTCGGCGTAGGTGCGCCGCGCGACCCGCATCTCGGCCTGCGCCTGGTTGAGCTGGATGCGGAGCCCGTTGTACTGCTCGTCGAGCGTGTTGATCTCGTTGGAGAGCGTGCGCGCCTTGGCAACCAGGCTCTTGAGGTCCGGCATGGGCCGTCCCGGCGCCGCGGCCCCCAGGCCGGTCGGGAGAACGAGGCTGACCAACGCGGCCGCCCCGATCAGGGTGACGGCCTGCCGCCAGACGCGGAGGCAGGGCCATTGGCGACGAGCCTGTCGTGGATCACTTTGGCTATGCCTCGCGGAAGGCACGTGCTCCACGTGAGCTCCTCTCCCTGAGCGCCTGCGTCTCCCGAGGGTCCGGCGTCGTGCAGGGCGCGGCGCTGGGCATGCGGGACTATGCCTGACTAGCGCCGAATCGTAACGGGTGGGTCAACGGCCTGGAGGCCGAACGGGTGAAACTTTGCGATGAGATTTGGCCGTAAGGCATTCGGAATGCCGGGTTGACTTGGCTCATGCTGGCGTAGTTGGCGGATTCGGCAGGACGGGACGAGGGTATTTGCAGGTCAGAGCGTACCAAGACCGCTCACGTATCGGCGTGATTGGCATGTGATGTGCGCGAAAGTTTTGTGGTGCCAGGCCGGGGGCAATCCGTGATTTGCCCGTGACGTTACGTGGAGCCATTGTTCACAGGCTGCGTTGCGTGACCCGGCCCCGCTGTGGCGATGCCAGCCGGGAGCGGGTGCCGTGGCCGGGAGCGGGTGCCGTGGCCGGGAGCGGGTGCGGTGGCCGGGAGGGGGTGCCGGCAGCTCATCCCTGGCCCGCCGGCGGCCGCCGAGGCGGGGAGAGCGATCGGCGATGGCTGGGCCGGTTGCCGCCCGCGCTAGGGTGTGCGGGCGATGGAGTATGAGATCAGACGTGCGCGGACCCGGGATGTGCGGGCGATCGGCGGACTGGTGGACGACAACATCGGTTCCGGTCGGTTGCTCGGCAAGGCCACCGTCACTCTGTACGAGGACGTACAGGAGTTCTGGATCGCCGAACGCGTTGACGACGGCCGGGTCGTTGGCTGCGGGGCCCTGCACGTCATGTGGGAGGACCTGGCCGAGATCCGGACCATCGCGGTTCGCCCGGATTGCCAGGGGAAAGGCATCGGGCACCAACTGGTGGAGGCGCTGCTGGGCAGCGCGCGCGCATTGGGTGTGCGCCGGGTGTTCGTCCTGACCTTCGCCGTTGGGTTTTTCGCCGGCCACGGTTTCGAGCAGATTGACGGGTCGCCGGTCTCGCACGAGGTATATGAGGAATTGCTCCGGTCCTATGACGAGGGCGTCGCCGAGTTCCTCGACCTCGACCGGGTGAAGCCCAACACCCTGGGCAATACGCGCATGCTGCTCCGTCTTTGATCGCAGGTGCTTGGGTTGCGCCCTGGTGCTGGGTTGCGCCCTGGTGCTGGCTTGCGCCCGGTGGCGGCGTGTACTGGCTCGGCGTGCCCGCGTCTCGGTTGTGCGTCCGGCGGCTCACAGGAGGCGCAGTTGGCGATCCGCGGGACGGCGGGACCGGGGCGGAGACGAGCGGGAAAGCAAGGTCCGCGAGATCGCGGCCAGGAAGGGTGACGGCCCGGTCGTGACCATGGTGCCATGCCGACGGCGCCTGGCGGCGCTGGTGAGGAACAGATGCGTCCGCGCCCGGGTCATGCCGACGAACAGCAGACGCCGCTCCTCGGCCGGGTCGGGGGCCGGCCGAGGAGCCGGGCCGCCGGCGGCCCCGCCTTCGCCATCGGCCTGGCCGTCGCGATCGGCATGTCCAATCCCGTCAGCTTGGCGCGTGCCGGCAGCTTGGCGCGTGCCGGCAGCTTGGCGCGTGCCGGCAGCTTGGCGCGTGCCGGCAGCTTGGCGCGCGTCGGCGCCGGGCAGCCACAATGGCAGCAGGCCGCGTTCGCATCCGGCGAGGAAGACGGCGCCGAACTCCAGCCCCTTGGCCGCGTGCAGCGTCAGCAAAGTGACCGCGTCGGCGCGCGGGTCAAGTGCGTCGGCTTCGGCGCCCAGCGCGATCTCGGTCAGGAACCGTTCCAGGTCGGCGCCACACCGGCGGGCAAGCGGCCTCAGCACCTCGCCCGCCGCCAGGACATCCACCGCGATCGCCCGGTCGGTGGTGGGGCGGCCGGTGAGCCTGCGCACGGCCGCCGCCAGCCAGTCGGCAACCGTGCGGTCATGGCCAGCCACCTCGGCTGGGCCGGCGAGGCACATCTCGCGGACGATTTCCGGCACCGCCGTGCGCCGCTGCAGCAGGTCGTGTGCGCGCTTCTGGAAAGGGAGCCCGGCCCTGGTCAGCGCCTGGCCGAGCGGGCCGGCCTGAGCGTCAGTGCGGTAGAGGACCGCGATGTCCGCCAGGGCGAGTTCCTGCGCAGCGTGCCCGTCCGCCCGGCCCGTGTCCAGGGAATGGAACGATGCCCCACCGAGCAGCCGGTCGATGGACTCGGCGATCCAGGCTGCCTCGCCCCGCTCATCGTCGGCCTCGTGCACCGTGATGGAGGGCGTGGCGGTGCTCACGCCACGCCCTCCCCCTCTCGTCCCGTCCGCCCGGCCCGCCCGGCGTGCCGAGCCTGCCCGGCCCAGCTGGCGCGCTCGGGTCCCTGACCGCTCCGGTGAGGGCGCCGCCGCGCGCAGAATCCGGCCGGGCACCAGCGTGGCCGGCGCGATGGCCTGGAGCGCGCCCTCCACGATGACCGGGGCCGACCGATAGTTGCGCGTCAACTGGACGCTCGTCGCCCGGGGGTAGTCCTCGCCGAAACGCAGGAAGAAAGCCACATCCGCGCCGCGGAAACCGTAGATGGCCTGATCGGGGTCGCCGATGACGGTGAGCCCCGCGCCATCCCCGCTCAGCAGGCGGAGCAGGTCGTACTGGCTGGCGTCGATGTCCTGGTACTCGTCGACGCTGATCAACGGCCAGCGTGCGCGCAACCCCGCCGCCAGCGCGGGGTCCTCGCTCACCAGCCTCACCGGCAGCTCAACCAGGCCGTCGAAGTCGACGAGGTCGCAGGTGGCCAGGGCCTTGCCGAACGCTGCCCGGCGCTCCGGGTCGGCGGCCGCGGCCGCGAGAAGCTGCCGGGCGCCGCGCTGCGAGCCTGCGATCTCGGCTGCGACGCCGAGCCGGGCGGGCTCGTCGGCGATGCCGAAATCGGGGGTCAGGCCCACCCGGGCGGCGTTCTCCCGCAGGATCGTCAGGCCAAGCCCGTGGAACGTGGTGACCGTCAGCAGCGCCGCGTGGGCGGGGATCAGTGCTTCCAGCCGCTCGCGCATCTCTACGGCCGCCCGGCGGGTGAAGGTGAGGGCCAGGCAGGTCTCGGGCGGCACGCCGCGCTCGGTTACCTCCGCGGCGATGCGGTAGGTAAGTGTCCGCGTCTTGCCCGTGCCCGGCCCCGCGATGATCATCAACGGCCCGGCCGCCTCCGCGGCCGCTCGCTGGTCAGAGTCGAGGCCGTCCAGCAGCGATCCCGTGGCCGTGCTTCTTGCACGCGCAGCGCCTGGCCGGGCCGGCCCGGCTGCCTGCTGCGCGGCGCGGCCGGGGCCGGCCACTTCCTGATCGCGCTCGGGGACGGGACTGACGCCCGCCGCGGACGGGTCGGAGAGAGGCGTTGCCGGCAGGTCGAACAGGGAGGCGGAGAGGATCAGCTCCTCGGGGCGCATCAGCCGGATCACACCGTACTCGCCGTCGTAGCCGGCGTCCTTGATTACCTCGCCCCGGCGCAGGCGGGCGATCGCCTCCCCGAGCAGGCCGCCCCCGGCCCGGCCCAGGTCGCCCGCGTCGGTCTCGCACAGGATGCGCAACTCGGGGCCCAACGTGGCGACGAGCCGGTCCACCTCGGCGATGACCTTTTTACTCTTGGGGCCGCTGCCGGAGATCTCGCCGACGATCTCCGGCAGCGATACCAGGTTGATGAATCCAGCAACCCCGGCCGGCCGCTCGCCCAGTGGGCGGTCGGCGAGTTCCGATACCCGGTGCAACACGCCAATCGTGAGCGGCTTGCCGCAGCCTGGACAGGTCCCGGAGTGTGCATTGGTTTGGCCGGGCTCGAACCGGATCCCGCATTTGCGGTGCCCATCCAGGTGGTAACGCCCGCCCTCGGGATGGAAGTTGATGGTCCCGGCGAGTCCGGAGCCGGTTCGCAGCGCCTCAGCCATTGCGAAGTAGTCCAGTCCGGTGCTGAATGTGGTCGCCTCCCTGCCGATCATCGGCGGTGAATGCGCGTCGGAGTTGCTGACAAGCCGGTACCGATCAAGCACCGAGCACATCCAGTTCATCGGTGGATCAGAGGAGAGCCCGGTCTCCACAGCGAAGACATGGTCGGCGAGATCGAGGTAACAGTCGGCCACAGCATCGAACCCGGATTTAGACCCCAGAACTGCGAACCATGGCGTCCAGATGTGGGCGGGCACTAGGTAGCAGCCAGGCCCGGCGTTCAGCGTGATCTCCAGCAGGTGACGCGAGTCGAGTCCGAGGATCGGACGTCCATCGGACGCCAAGTTCCCGATCTTGGCCAGGGCGGCGGTGATCGCTCCCGCCGCCTCGAACGTCGGGGCGTACAGGAGGTGATGGACCTTCCTTGTCACGCCGTCACGTTTGTAGATGGTGGAGATCTCGGCGGAGAGCAGAAAACGCACCTCCGGGTCGCAGCTGGCGGGTGTGGTCCGCTCCAGCTCCGACCGCGGGCCGGGACGAAGGCGGAACAGCCCGGGCTCGGCCGGCTCGAGCGACTCGGCGAGCTCCGCGGCCCACGCCGGGTGGGTGAAATCGCCGGTACCGACCACCGTGACGCCCTTGCGTGCCGCCCACCATGCCAGCGTCCCCGCGTCGCAGCTCTTGCTGCAGGCGCGGGAGAAGCGCGAGTGGATGTGCAGGTCGGCGTGAAACATGCGGCTCGATACTGTCACGCCGCGGCGCGGCCGGGACCCGGTTCGCGCGGTAAGGGGCCCCGGCGCGTCGGCTTGGCCACCGGCGGGCTTCCTCCGGCCGCGCCGTCCGCCGGGGCGCCTCCGGCCCGCACCGGCCGCCGGTGCGCACTTCCGGCTCACGCCGTCTCCCGGGGCCGCCTCCGGCCCGTGCCTGCCCGCTGCGTGCGGCGTCGGGCTCGCGGCAGGCGAGGATCCAGCCGGCCGAAGGGGGGCCCGGACCCAGCCGGTCGCCGGGATGGGTGACAATGCCAGGTAGGGAGAGCAACGCACCGAACTCGGACGGGAAAGGGACCGGCATGCTGCGAGACCTGGCGGCATTGACTCCCCCGCTGGTTGTGTGCGGCGCCTTCCTGGTGGGGGTGGTCCTCTTCCTCCGCCGGCAGATGCGGGCGGGAAACCGGTCCGAGGATCATGACGACGAGACGGATATTCATGACGGCGGCAGTAATGCCGATACTGATGATCCCAAAGCGGCGTCGCCGGGCGATCGGGGTATGTAAGTCCGGTTTTGGGCCGAACGCTCGGCGCGGGGATGTAGGATAGACCATCCTGTCCCGATTGCTGACAGTCCATAAGGGGCACGATTACGGAGAGTTACCTGAATCGTCTCTACCGTATCCTTACTTGGCCGTGGCGAACTAGTTAGCGAATCCCCAAGGGGCTCGAATTGTCAAACACATACAGTCTGGTATATGTTTGGCACCCAATAAATAGAAGCTCCAGCGGAAGGGCTGGCTCCCATGGCTCAGAAGACAGTGGTGACGGTCGTGTGTGACCTTCCACATGACGGTGAGGTCGAGGGGACGGAGACTGTTTCGTTCGCCTTTGACGGAACCGCCTATGAGATCGACGTGTGCGCGACACACGCTAAGGAACTGCGCGAGAAGTTCGGGCAGTACTCCGAGCACGCGCGCCGTGCCAGCGCGGGCGGTGGCCGGCGCCGTCGCGCGCGGAGCGGCCCTGGCCGCGAGCGCAGCTCGGAGATCCGCGCCTGGGCCAAGCAGCGTGGGCACAAGGTCAGCGAGCGCGGCCGTATCCCCGCGGCGATCATCGCGGAGTACGAGTCCTCGCACTAGACCTCTGGGACGGCCCGAAGCTGGATCACCGGGCGCGGAACCCGTAGTCCCGCGCCCGGGGTGTTTGTGGCAGACGGCCCGCGGCGCGCTTTGTGGGGGCCCGCGCCGGGGCGTCGACAGGGGCCCGGACCGGCGGCGCTGGTGCACGCCGTGCGAGGCGTTGCCGGCCCGCGCCCAGGGGAGTTCGCGTGCGGGCCGGGCGCGTCCTGGGCCTGCCCGCGTCGGCCTACGTGGCCCATGTGCACCGATGGGGTGCTGTGAGCCCGTTCCGGCGGTGCGGCTGCCGGCCCGCGCCCGTCACGTTGCCCGCGGCCGTGGCTGTCTCGTTTCGAGACCGCCGTGGCGCCGGCGGAAGGCCCCTTCGCTCACGACCCGAACCCATCGCGGCTGCCTGCTTGGCAGCCGTCGTTTTGTGCTGTCCATGGCCGTCCGGGCGCGCGTTCGCTCCCGGCGTAGCGGGAACACACCCCCCCTAAGCAGGGGTTGGGATGGGATGAAGGCTGTCTGCCGGGGAACATCTCTGGTGCGCGACTAGTCGTGCGCCGCGTCATCCGGCATGCGGGCTACCATGCGGAAGGACGGGGCCGGACACCAGGGCCTCACCGACCGCTCTGTGAGGAGCGACCAGATGTTCGAGAGGTTCACCGACCGGGCCCGGAGAGTTGTGGTTCTGGCGCAAGAAGAAGCCAGGATGCTCAACCACAACTACATCGGCACGGAACACATCCTGCTTGGCCTGATCCACGAGGGTGAGGGCGTTGCCGCCAAGGCCCTTGAGTCACTGGGGATCAGCCTGGAGGCTGTGCGGCAGCAGGTAGAGGAGATCATCGGCCAGGGGCAGCAGGCGCCGTCCGGCCACATCCCCTTCACCCCGCGTGCCAAGAAGGTGCTTGAGCTCTCGCTGCGGGAGGCGCTGCAGCTCGGCCACAACTACATCGGTACCGAGCACATCCTGCTCGGCCTGATCCGCGAGGGCGAGGGCGTCGCTGCCCAGGTGCTTGTCAAGCTGGGCGCCGACCTGAACAGGGTCCGCCAGCAGGTGATCCAGCTGCTCCACGGCTACCAGGGCAAGGAGCCGGCGGCTGCGGGTGCTCCCTCGGAGTCCGCGCCGTCCACGTCCCTGGTGCTCGACCAGTTCGGCCGCAACCTCACCCAGGGAGCCCGCGAGGGCAAGCTCGACCCCGTGATCGGCCGGGAGAAGGAAATCGAGCGGGTCATGCAGGTGCTGTCGCGGCGCACCAAGAACAACCCGGTGCTGGTCGGCGAGCCCGGCGTGGGCAAGACCGCGGTGGTGGAGGGACTGGCCCAGAAGATCGTCAAGGCCGAGGTTCCGGAAACCCTCAAGGACAAGCAGCTGTACACGCTTGACCTCGGCGCGCTGGTGGCCGGATCGCGTTACCGCGGTGACTTCGAGGAGCGGCTCAAGAAGGTCCTCAAGGAGATCAGGACCCGCGGCGACATCATCCTGTTCATCGACGAGCTGCACACCCTGGTGGGCGCGGGTGCCGCCGAGGGCGCGATCGACGCCGCATCGATCCTGAAGCCGATGCTGGCCCGGGGCGAGCTGCAGACGATCGGCGCGACCACCCTGGACGAGTACCGCAAGCACCTGGAGAAGGACGCGGCGCTCGAGCGCAGGTTCCAGCCCATTCAGGTGGCGGAGCCGACGATCTCGCACACGATCGAGATCCTCAAGGGCCTGCGCGACCGGTATGAGGCTCATCACCGGGTTTCCATCACCGACAGCGCGCTGGTGGCGGCCGCGCAGCTCGCGGACCGCTACATCAGCGACAGGTTCCTGCCGGACAAGGCGATCGACCTGATCGACGAGGCCGGGTCGCGGATGCGCATCCGCCGGATGACCGCCCCGCCCGACCTGCGGGAGTTCGACGAGAAGATCGCGCAGGTGCGGCGGGAGAAGGAGTCGGCGATCGACTCCCAGGACTTCGAGAAGGCAGCCGCGCTGCGCGACAACGAGAAGCAGCTGATCGTCAAGAAGGATGCCCGCGAGAAGGAGTGGAAGGCCGGCGACATGGACGTGGTCGCCGAGGTCAACGAGGAGCTCATCGCCGAGGTTCTCGCCACCGCCACCGGAATCCCGGTCTTCAAGCTGACCGAGGAGGAGTCGCAGCGGCTGCTCCGCATGGAGGACGAGCTCCACAAGCGCGTTATCGGGCAGAACGATGCGATCAGGGCGCTCTCGCAGGCGATCAGGCGGACGCGTGCCGGGCTGAAGGACCCCAAGCGGCCGGGTGGATCGTTCATCTTCGCCGGGCCCTCCGGGGTCGGCAAGACCGAGCTGTCCAAGACGCTGGCCGAATTCCTCTTCGGCGACGAGGACTCGCTGATCCAGCTCGACATGAGCGAGTATATGGAGAAGCACACCGTGTCACGGCTGTTCGGCTCGCCGCCCGGTTATGTCGGGTACGAGGAGGGCGGCCAGCTGACCGAGAAGGTGCGCCGGAAGCCGTTCTCGGTGGTCTTGTTCGACGAGATCGAGAAGGCCCACCAGGACATCTTCAACTCCCTGCTCCAGATCCTGGAGGACGGCCGGCTGACCGACGCCCAGGGCAGGGTGGTCGACTTCAAGAACACCGTCATCATCATGACCACCAACCTGGGCACCAAGGACATCTCCAAGGGCGTGTCCATGGGCTTCGCCAAGGCGGGTGAGTCGAAGGGCTCCTACGACCGGATGAAGTCCAAGGTCCAGGATGAGCTGAAGCACCACTTCCGGCCCGAGTTCCTCAACCGGGTGGACGACACCGTCGTCTTCCACCAGCTCACCCAGGAAGAGATCGTCACGATCGTGGACCTGATGATCGCCAAGGTGGACGAGCGGCTCAAGGACCGCGACATGGGCCTGGAACTGCGCCCGGCCGCCAAGTCGCTGCTCGCCCAGCGGGGCTACGACCCGGTGCTGGGCGCCAGGCCGCTGCGCCGGACGATCCAGCGGGCGATTGAAGACGCCCTGTCCGAGAAGATCCTGTTCGGCGAGCTCAAGGCCGGCCAGATCATCATGGTCGACGTCAAGGGCACCGGCGAGGACGCGGAGTTCACGTTCAAGGGCGTGCCCAAGCCCGAGGCGGTGCCGGACGCGCCCCTGGCCGAGGTCGAGACCGGAGCGAGCAAACAGCAGCAGCAGAACTAGGGCATACCCAGCTGCCGCGTGATCAGTGACCCGGGCCCGCTACGGGCCCGGGTCACTGCGTACCGCCCTTCGCCAGCGTCTCAACCGCCGGCCGAGGCCTGGTGGGCCGTGTGCGCTCGGTAGCGGCGCGGCCCGGCGGGCGGACCGGCCAGGCGGCAGGATCGGCTAGCCGGGCAGGGCAGGCCAGGCTAGCTGGGCAGGGCAGGCTAGCTGGGCAGGGCACGCTAGCTGGGCAGGGCGTAGCGGCCATCGGGGTGGTGCTCCGCCAGCCCGTCGCTGATCAGGGCGGCCAGCGCCCGGGCACGCTGGGCATCGTCCTGCCAGGCGGCGTCGATGTGGGCGGGGGGTACCGGCCCGTCCGCGCCCCGCAGCACGGCGAGCAACTGGCCCCGGCACTGCCGGTCGGTGCCCTGGTAGGGCTGGCTGCCACGCCGGCCGGGGCCGGCCGGGCTGCCCGCCAGCCGCCATGCGCAGGTGGTGGCCACGGGGCAGGCCCCGCACCGTGGGCGGGTGGCCGTGCAGACCAGGGCACCGAGTTCCATCACCGCGACCGACCAGCGCGCCGCCACCCGCGGCCGCGCCGGAAGCAGGGAACGTGCCAGCGCGACCTCCGCCGCCGTGGTGCTGCCGGCGGGCCATTGCCGGCCCGCAGCCATCCTGGCGAGCACCCTGCGCACGTTGGTATCCAGAACCGGATGCCGCTGGCCGAACGCGAAGCTCGCGACCGCAGCGGCCGTGTACGAGCCCACGCCGGGCAGCGCCCGCAGGGCGTCGATCGAGTCGGGGACCTCCCCGCCGTGCCGCTCGCTGATCACGCGCGCGGCCGCGTGCAGGCGCAGTGCGCGGCGCGGGTAGCCCAGCCGGTCCCATTGCCGCACCGCGTCCCCCGGTGAGGCCGCGGCCAGCGCGCGGGGGGTGGGCCACCGCGCCAGCCATGCCTCATAGGCGGGCAGCACCCGCGCGACCGGTGTCTGCTGCAGCATGACCTCGCTGACCAGCACCGCCCAGGGGCCGGCGGCGGCCCTGCGCCAGGGAAGAGCACGCGCGTGTGACGCGTACCAATGCAAGATCACCGCGGCCTGCCCGCGGGGACCTGCCCGCTGGGTTTCCGCACTGGTCATGACCAACGGATCATCCCACAGCCGCGGGCCCGTCAGCCGCCCAGGGCGGCCGCTATCGCCTCCCGCACGTCCTCTACTTCCCGCACATCGGTCAGCGTCGCATGGCCCGTTCCCCGTCCATCCCCGGTCTCGTCCGCACCGGGTATACCGGCCGAGCCGGCCGGCACGATGGCCCGCCGGAAGCCCATGCGCCCGGCCTCGGCGAGCCTGCGGGCCACGCCGGGCACCCGCCGCACCTCGCCCCCCAGACCGACCTCCCCCATCGCCACCAC
>Ga0081540_1001483_pt1 | contig 20251 bp, 27 predicted proteins | sample TabmetS2T1R1_FD_71024 | JGI IMG/M metagenome (GOLD analysis project Ga0081540, IMG submission 71024) | Tabebuia heterophylla rhizosphere microbial communities from the University of Puerto Rico - S2T1R1 | ecosystem: Host-associated > Plants > Roots > Rhizosphere ... | reverse complement strand
CGAAGCGGCGGCCTACGCAACCGCGGCTCGAGAGGAAGCCGGCGAGGCCGACGTCCTGCCGCAGATCCTCTGGCGCAGCGCGCTGGCACGTTCGCTCGCGGCCCGCGGCGAGCTCGAAGAAGCGCTCGTCCTCGCCGACGAAGCGGTCCTGATCGCGGGCTCGACCGAGTGGCCGAACGTCATCGCGGACGCGCTCCTCGACCAGGCCCGCGTCCTGCGTCAGGCGGGGCGCCCGGCCCGACTTGTTGCCGAGCGCGCAGGGGTGGTATACGTCGCAAAGGGAAACGCGGTCGGGCAAACCAAGGCCGCTGCCCTGGCGACAGGCCCGTGAAAAGCGGGCGCGCCACCAACGAGAGGGAGGGACTCAATGAACGACCCGTCGACCGCAGGCGTGCTGCTCAAGAGTGAGGACGGCAGCCACTACTTCATTCCCTACTCCGATCTGTCGCAGTACGCGGCACACCACGCGGACGAAGCCGAGGTCGCTGCCGAGGCACCGCGCGTCGAGGCGCTCTCCGTGAGCCGAACGGGCGCCGATGCGTACTCCGCGGCGGCGGTCGCGTTCCCGCCGTTCCCCGAAGGCTGACGGGCGCTCGGCCCGAGCCGGCCGTGTCGGCGCTCCCGGAGACGCCGGTCACGGTCGCGGAGAAGTTGCATGTCGACGGGGCCCATCGCACGATGGAGCCCTCGCGCACGCTCGAACGGCTCCTACCCGTTCTGGCGCAGGTCGGCATCACGCGCGTCGCCGTGATCACCGGGCTCGACGTCGTCGGCATCCCGGTCGTGATGGTCTGCCGTCCGAACGGACGCTCGCTCTCGGTGTCGCAGGGGAAGGGCGTCGACCTGACCGCGGCCAAGGTCTCGGGGATCATGGAGGCCGTCGAGGCGTGGCACGCCGAGCACGTGCTGCTTCCGCTTCGCCTCGGCACGTACCGCGAGCTCTCCGCCGTTGCCCAGGTCGTCGACGTCGAGCAGCTTCCCCAGCCGGCCCGGTCGAGGTTCCATCCCGATCTCACGATCCTGTGGATCGAGGGCACGGACGTGTTCTCCGGGGAGCGCCTGTGGGTGCCGTACGAGTGCGTGCACCTCGACTACCGTGTTCCCGGCCCTCAGGGCACCGGCTGCTTCCTCGCCAACGGCACGGGCCTGGCCGCGGGCAACCACGTGCTGGAGGCCGTGAGCCATGCGCTTTGCGAGACGGTCGAGCGCGACGCGTTCGCCCTGTGGGACGATCGCTCACGGGAGGACCGCGCGGCGCGGCAGGTTGACCTCGACAGCGTCACCGACGCCGGCTGCCTGCAGTTGCTCGACGCGTACGCGGAGGCGGGAGTCGGGGTGATCGCGTCGGATCTGACGACGGATGTCGGGCTTACTGTGTTCTCGGTCACGGTCGTCAACCGACGCCGGGATCCCCTCCGACGCCTCCCGGCCGCGATGGGCGGAGGCTGCCACCCCGACCGCGCGGTGGCGCTTTCGCGCGCGCTGACCGAGGCGGCGCAGGGGAGGCTCACCGCGATCGCAGGGAGCCGGGACGACTTCACGACGGGCTACTACCGGCAGCTGAAGGACCAGGACGTGCTCGCGACGCACCTGGCCCGGCTCGGCATCCCGGCTACCCACTCTTTCACGGATGTGGCGCACGTCCCGGGAGCCACCATCGACGAGGACGTGACCAACGAGTTGGACTGCCTGAAGGCAGTAGGCGTGAACCAGGCGATCCTGGTCGATCTGACGCGGCCAGAGCTGAACATCCCGGTCGTGCGCATGGTGGTGCCGGGCCTGGAAGGCTGGACGGACAAGGCCGACGCGAACGTGCCGGGGGAGCGCCGCCGGCTCTTCCGGGAGCGATCATGAGGCGGGCCGTGGTGTTCCTCGGTCCGACGCTTGCGCACGACGAGGCGCGGACCGTGCTCGACGCGGAACTCCTTCCCCCGGCCGCACAGGGAGACGTCCTGCGCGCCGCGCTTCGTCGGCCCCAGGCGATCGGGATCGTGGACGGCGTCTTCGAGCACGTGCCGGCGGTTTGGCACAAGGAGATCCTGTTCGCCCTGACCGAAGGAATCCACGTGTACGGCGCGGCGAGCATGGGCGCACTGCGGGCGGCCGAGCTCGACCGGTTCGGGATGAGGGGGATCGGCGAGGTGTACCGCGCCTATGCGGAGGGCGTCTTGGAGGACGACGACGAGGTCGCTGTCGCACACGCCGGCGTCGAAGACGGTTTCCTGGCGATGTCGGATCCGATGGTCGACATTCGCGCGACGCTGGCCGCCGCGGTCTCGAACGGAATCGTGGGCGAGCACACCGCCGGCGCGATCGTTGCGCGGCTCAAGAGCACGTACTACCCGGACCGCTCGCTCGCCGGCGCGTTGGACTCTCGCGACCACGACCACCTACGACTGCGCGAGTGGCTCCCGGGCGGCTGGGTGCGACGCAAGCGCGACGACGCGGTGGCCCTGTTGCGAACCATGGCCGACGATCTGGCGGCCGGCCTCGAGCCGTTCCGACCCAGCTGGACGCTGCAACGCACGCGCTATTGGGAGGACGCGCGGCACGCGGTGGAGCGAGCAGCCGAGCACCGACCGGGCTCCGCGCCGGCCGTGAGCGCGGACGAGGAGCTCGAGTCCGTGCTCGACGAGGCTCGCCTCGATCCAGACCGGTACGGCCGGCTGCTCGATCACTCGCTCCTCGTCACGCTGGCACGAGACGACGCGGCGGCGGTCGGAGTCGACGTCTCGTCCTGGGCACATCAGGCGGCGCTCGACCAGGAGCGCCACCGCCGCGGCTTGTCCGAGCCCGAAGACGTGCAGGCCTGGCTGGGGAAGCGAGGCCTGAGCACGGCCGATCTGCCCGCTGTGGCTCAGCGCCTGGCGGCGCTGCGGTGGGCGCACGACGCTCACCGTGAAGCTGTGGCAGGCGAGGTTGCGTTCACGCTCCGGTCGGACGACGTCTACGCCGAGCTCGTTGCACGCGCGGCGCGCAAGCGCTCGGTGCTCGCATCGGCGCCGGCCTCACGCGCGCCCGACATCGACGACCGCGCATTGATCTCCTGGTACTTCGGCGAACGCCTCGGCCGGCCCGTTCCCGTCGCGCTGGACGCCTGGGCGTCAGCGAACGGGTGGCGACAAGTGGTCGATCTCGTGCGCGCAATTCGCGCCGAGTGGCGATTCCAGCAGGCCACAGGTCAGCCGCCAGGGGACGGCCGCTGAGGCCCCGTGTGAGGCCGGTCACTGGGTCGGCCGACTAGGGCGGAAGGCGGCGGGAGGCGGTTCGGATTACCCGCGCTTCAAATTTCCAACTCTGCAGCTCGGGCTGCTCCAGAGGGCCATGCTCGCGGCACCACCACACCCGCGACGGGTGGCCGTCAGGGTCGGTCCGGTACAAGCGGGAGCCGCAGGAGCGGCAGCGTTTCCCGGGCAGGAGTCTGAGCCAGAGTTGCCGCCACCATGGACGGTGGCGGCCGTGTAGGACAAGGGCGGGTCCGGAAACTGGCTGGAGGTCTAGCGCCGCTCCGAGCTTGTCCCCGAGCTCGTCGAACGACTCGACGCCTACGAGTTCTTCAAGGGACGTCACGTAGCTTTCGCCCGGCTCGAGCGGCTCGTCGCCGAGGCCGAACACGAGTGGCGTCGGCCCGTCGCTCTCGTGCACCCAGAACTGCTCGCCGGGGTGCTCCTTGACCATCAGCCACAGGTCCTTGGCGTTGCCGTACCTCGGGCTGTTCCGCGGTTCCATCGGGTATGCATCGTGTCAGGTCCGGTGTTGCCTGAACGACGCAGCGATACATTGAACTCGCGGGCGTCATCTTCCGCGCGAAGCGCCCACGGTTGAATTGAAAGCCCCGTCTTTGCGGGGCTTTCGTCCTACAGGGGCGGCAGGACTCGAACCTGCAACCCCCGGTTTTGGAGATGCATCTAGGGGGCAGGCGGGGGCATCCACCCGCACGGTTAAGCGGTTCAGGTGTGCTGAGATCGGCTCAGTTCACCTGAGATGGGTACCGATTTGGGTACCGATTTCGGTGCGAGGTGTGCGCCGGCCCTAAGCTGCGGCCGTCCACGTCATCCGCGACCTCACCGAGCAGGAAATGGTTGACGCGTTCGTGCTGGCCGAACTGGACTCGACCCGGCACGGCTCCGGTTGGGCCGACCTCGTGTTCGGTGACCTCACGCTCTACGAAGGGACCGTCACGCGCAGGCGCTCCGCCGAGATCGCCGCAGCACGGGCCTCGTGGCGGGCTAGCGGCTGGCGAGGATCAGGGTCACGGCCACGATCACGCTGATCACGAAGATCGTGTAGACCGGCCAGCTCTGACGTGCCCGGAACAGCCGCTCCTCCGGTCCCATCTGATGCGGCTCCTCCTCGGCGGACTTCTCTGTCGGCTCCAGTCTCACCTAACGGCGAAGAGTAGACTCAGCTCCAAAGGTCCGGAGTTCCCGCCGTCGCCTAGACGCCCGTTCGGCCATCGCCCGTAACGTCGTGACCGCCTGCTCGTAGCTCGCCCCGGTGAGCGCGACCAGGCTCACCGCGGCCAGCGCGGCCTCCTCGATCGTCAAATGAGGATGCTCCTCGCGAGCGCCGGGAGCTCCGCTCCGCAGTTCGCGCACGTCTTCATCGCCTCAACGGTACGCCCGCTCGGCTCGGTAGCCGCGGTACAAGTTCACGGAGGCGATCAAGAGCGGGATGATGATGACCAGGCTCAGCAAGCCCAGGGGCAGAAGCCACCAGGCGGCGCTCTCGGCACTCTTTCCGGAAGCCATGACGTTCGGGGACGTCTGCTCGAGGAAGCCTCCGCCGGCGCCTGTCGACCCGCCGCTGACCATTTGGAACCCCTGGCTCGGCGAGGGCTCCCAGTAGTCGATCACCCAGTGCTGTCGCTTCGCCTTGCCGATCGTGTGGAGACCGACGAGGAAGACCTGCGCCCGCTGGTGGGAGTCCTGGGTCGGGAAGAGCGCGACCGAGAAGCCCACACCCTGGCTGTCTGCAAACTCGAACCGCCAGCGCGCGCTCTGCGCCGGGAACGGGACGACTGGAATGTCCTGCGTGGCCCACTGCCTGCGTGTAAACCCGGCACGAAGCTCCGGCGCGACGAGGTTCCACGACCGATCGACGTGCTTTCGGGCGACGGCCGTGTAGAGGAAACGACTCACGACGTCGAGCGCGTCCTTCTTGTCGGGCGCCTTCAGCCGCACCGGCCTGGGCTCTTTCTCGACGTCTAAGCGAACGTTCGAGGGGCCTTGCGCTTTCGGAGTCCTTCCCGGCGCCTCGAGCACGACCACCGTCAAGCCGGCGATCACGATCAGCACCGCGCCAAGCCACACGAAGCGTCGCCGCCAGCGATACGACCTGAGAATGCCCCTAAGACGCTGGATCGTGGCTCCCTGAACTCGTAGAGCTAGGAACGTAGCAGCGCCTCGCCGCGCGAGCCCGCGCGTTGAACCGGAGCAGCCACCGCGCCGCGACCCGCAGGTGCCGGCGTGGCTCCTTGCGAGCGACGAGGATCGTCAGCTCCAACGCGTCGGCCAGGTTCAGCTGCGGCAGGTCTTTCGGCGCCGCCAAGGCCATGAGGACGTTCCCGCGTTTCAGCGCCCGCTGAAAGGCTGCGTAGGGGTGACCGGCCGCGCCCGACGTTCCTCCTCCCTCGGGGCCGGTTCGAGTTATTCGAGTCTAGAGCGAACCGGAACGTGGCACTAGCGACGCTCGACGACGACGACGACGCACCTACCGCAGGGCGAACCAGACCGCGTGATGCGGCCGCGTGGTGTACACGTCCGGTGCGTTCACGTAGAGGCGAAGGGTCTTCACGTCGTTACGTGCGACTTCGAAGCAAATGTGTCCTTGCTCGGCCCTGTCGTCGCGGATGAGCTTTTCCAGCATCGAGCTCGCAGCCGCTACGCGGGAGACGACGAGCGCGTGTTCTGCCACCCGGCCAAGGGGACGGCGCTCGATCACAAGCGGTACGCCGACACCCTGCGGACGGCGCTCAAGCGCGCGAAGATCGACAAGCCGCTACGCCCGTTCCACGACGGCCGTCACACCGCTCTCACGAACGCGGCCGTAGCCGGGAACGCCCCGGCCGCGATCCGGGCCCGCGCCGGACACGCCGACTTCTCGACGACCCAGCTTTACATCGACCTCGCCGGCGTCGCGTTCCGCGACGAGGCCGAGCAGGCCGAAGCTCGCATCCTCGGGAACGTTTGGGTACCGAGTTTGGGTACCGATTTGCCGGAGTAGGCAACGCCCTCGGCGCGACCCCGCTAGTGAAGCGGGATCGCGGTACAGGGGCGGCAGGACTCGAACCTGCAACCCCCGGTTTTGGAGACCGGTGCTCTGCCAGTTGAGCTACGCCCCTGGGTTGCGTCCCGATTGTAGTCGCGGTCTCTGCGGGCAGTAGAGTCGCGGCGTGGCGGCTCAGCGGCGCGTTCTCGGCGTGCTCTTCCTCTTTCTCGCGATCTTCTTCGTGGGCATCGCGTTCACGGCGATCAAGGCCGGCGGCTCCGCTGTCGTGATCGGGGTTGCGGCGGTCGTGCTCGCGCTCTGGATCGGGACCATGGGACTGCGGGCGCTGCTCGCGAGTCGCCCACGCTGAGGATTCGGCAGCCGAGGGCCGTATTCTCTACCCGTGGTCCAGACCGACGAAACCGCCGCCCTCTGGCAGGAGTTCCGGAAGTCGCGCGATCAGGCGGTTCGCGACCGGCTGATCCTGACGTACGCGCCGCTCGTGAAGTACGTCGCCGGCCGGCTCGGCAGCGGGCTCCCGGCGCACGTGGACGAGGGCGATCTCGTCTCGTACGGGCTGCTCGGCCTGATCGGCGCGATCGAGCGGTATGACCCGGACCGGGACGTCAAGTTCGAGACGTACGCGATCGCTCGGATCAAGGGCGCGATCATCGACGAGCTGCGGGCGATGGACTGGGTGCCGCGGTCGGTGCGCGCCCGGGCCCGGCACATCGAGCGCGCCATCGCCGAGCTCGAGGCGAAGCTGCACCGAGCGCCGACGGACGAGGAGATCGCCGCCAAGCTGGGCATCGGCACGGACGAGCTCGAGGAGAGCCTGACCGAGATCTCGCGGTCGTCGATCGCGGCGCTGGACGAGCTGTGGACGATCTCGTCGTCGGGCGGCGACCAGGTCGCGTTGATCGACACGATCGAGGACACGCAGGGTCCCGAGCCGCAGGCCGCTCTGGCGCAGACGGAGCTGAAGGAAGCGCTCGGCGAGGCGATCGCGCGGCTGCCAGAGCGCGAGAAGCTCGTCGTCACGCTCTACTACTACGAGGAGCTGACGCTGCGCGAGATCGGCGAGGTGCTGGGCGTGACCGAGTCGCGCGTGTCGCAGCTGCACACGAAGGCGATCCTGCGTCTGAAGGCCCGCCTCTCCGGCGCGCCGTCCCGCGGCGACTCCGACTGAGCCCGACCCCATCTTAAGGCGCACCCAGCCTCCTCCCTCTGGCGATGCTACTGAGGAACCTGTCACATGTCTGTGCCGCGAGCGCGCCGGGTCCGTGACGGTTTTTCCCCAGCCTGACCCTCGCTAAGATCGCCGCTAACCAGCCGAAAAGGAGTCTTCGCATGCCCGCAGTCGAGCCCGGAAAGATCCGCAACGTCGCCGTCGTCGGTCACCGCGGCACCGGCAAGACGTCGCTCGTCGAGGCGATGCTGTTTCAGGCCGGCGCGACGAACAGGCTCGGCGTGGTCGAGCAGGGCAGCACGGTCTCCGACTGGGACGAGGACGAGCAGCAGCGCCAGATGTCGATCGCGGACACCCTGTGCCACCTGGAATGGCAGGGCCGCAAGATCAACCTGATCGACACTCCCGGCGAGCCCAGCTTCCAGGGCGACGCGATCGCGGCGCTGCACGTCGTCGAGGGCGCGCTCGTCACCGTGAGCGGCGTGATGGGCGTCGAGGTGCAGACGACGCGGAACTGGCAGCGCGCCGAAGACCTCGGTCTCGCGCGCGTGATCTTCGTCAACATGCTCGACCGCGAACGGGCGGACTTCTTCCGCGTCCTCGAGCAGCTGCGCGCGCAGTTCGGAACGCAGTGCGTCGCCGTCCACCTCCCGATCGGCGCCGAGCACGAGCTGACGGGAATCGTCGACGTCCTGCACATGTCGAGCTACGCGAGCCCCGACGGGGATCGCGAGGGTAAGCCCGGCGAGATCCCGGCCGAGTTGGCGGGGCAGGTTGACGAGTACCGCACGCAGCTCCTCGACTCGGTCGTGGAGACCGACGAGGCGCTCATGGAGCGCTATCTCGACGGCCAGGAGTTGTCGCCGGAAGAGGTTGCCTCCGCGCTAAAGAGCGCCGTCACTCGGGGTGAGCTCTTCCCCGTCATGTGCGGGGTAGCGACGAAGAACCTCGGCACGACCGCGGTGCTCGACCTCCTCGTCGAAGGCGTGCCGTCGCCTGCCAAGAAGGGCTCACGGATCGAGGTCGAGGGCGCGACCGACGCGGCATTCATCTTCAAGACGGTCGCCGACCCGTTCTCGGGCCGGATAAACGTCTTCCGCGTTCTGAAGGGCACGATCTCCTCCGACGCGACGCTCGCCAACGTGCGCACGCACGGCAAGGAGCGCGTCGGTGCGCTCCTCACGCTCCAAGGCAAGGAGCACGAGTCGGCGGACGAGTTCGGCGAGGGCGACCTCGGCGCCGTGGCCAAGCTGAAGGACGTGATGACGGGGGACCTCCTCCTCGACTCCGACCAGCAGGTCGAGCTCCCGAGCCTCGACTTCCCCGAGCCGGTCATGAGCTTTGCGATCACGCCGAAGGCGAAGGGCGACGAGGAGAAGGTCGCCACCTCGCTCCGGCGGCTGAGCGAGGAGGACCCGACGCTCCAGCTCCGCCGCGACCCGCAGACGGGCGAGCAGCTCCTCTCGGGCATGACCCAGATGCACGTCGAGGTCGCGGTCGACCGGCTCAATCGCCGCTTCGGCGTCGAGGTCGACCTCAACCCGCCGCGTGTGCCGTACCTGGAGACGATCCGCAAGGAGTCGCGGGGACACGGCCGCTACAAGAAGCAGACCGGCGGCCGCGGGCAGTTCGGCGACGCGCACATCGTGCTCGAGCCGATCGAGGGCCACACCGGCTACGAGTTCGTCGACAAGATCGTCGGCGGCGTCATTCCGCAGGGGTTCCGACCCGCGGTCGACAAGGGCATCCAGGAAGCGATGGCGCAGGGCGAGCTCGCCGGCGCTCCCGTGCAGGGCGTTCGCGTGTTGCTCGTGGACGGCTCGTACCACACGGTCGACTCGTCCGAGATGGCGTTCAAGGTCGCGGGCTCGATGGCGTTCAAGCAGGCCTACGAGCAGGCGGACCCGGTGCTGCTCGAGCCGATCATGGAGGTCGACGTCACCGTTCCCGACGACACCGTCGGCTCGGTCAACGGCGATCTCAACTCGCGGCGCGGCCGGCTTCAGGGGATGGAGCCGAGCGGGGGCATGACGATGATCAAGGCCGAGGTGCCGATGGCCGAGATGCTCACCTACGGCCAGGCGCTGACGTCGATGACCGGCGGCCGCGGCGACTACCACATGCAGTTCCTGCGCTACGACGAGGTGCCGAGCCACGTCGCGCAGAAACTGATCGATGACTCGAAGAAGGAGAAGGAAGAGGCCAAGGTTTAGTTTCGAAGAAAGTCCTGCGGACTTTCTTCAACGGCCTTCTCCGAGTGCGTGCTTGAGCGGAGGCGGGCAAAGCCCACCTCCGCGGCGATCGCTAGGGCTTCTAGTCCTCGAACTCCCAGTTCATCCGGGTCGCTAGCTGCGCGGCAACGGCGACCACTCGTCGGCGATTGTGGGAGAGACGATTCGCTGCACCGCCGTGAGCAAGCCCTCATAGCTCCACTCGCGCATGACGAGAACGCCTTTGCCCCAGACGTAACTCTCGCCGCCGGAAGGCGCCTGTGGCACATGGCGCCTTGGCAAGCGGAGGCCCGCAAGCTCATCCGGCGTGTAGACGATGAAAAACAAGTCAGCCCCCTCGTCCTCCGCAGACCCAATCTCTGCGGTTATCGAAAGTCGAAAGGAAGTGGGGTTCGGCGGCTCGTAATTCTCGAGCGCGGCTTGAGCACCGGGCCGCTCTGGATCCTCCGGGAGCTCATCACAATCCAGCGCTCTGAGCTCTGCGCGCGTTGCGACGCCGATTATCACCGCAAGCCTTCGCGGAGGTGGGGCGATGCCCACCTCCTGCGAAGTGCCTGTCTTACGCCGTCTGAGGCTCCGATTCCTTGAGCCGCTTGATCAGGTCGGCGACGTCTGCGAGCTCCTGCTCGAGATCGCGCTGGTACTCCTCGAGCCGCTCGAGAACGCGCTCGGGCTCGTACCAACGGCGACCGACGCCGCGGTGTCGGAAGTGTCTTCGTCCGTGGTGCATGTTCACCCCCTTTGCTCTTCGTAGCGCTTTCTGAACTGTTCGATCTGGCGCTCGATCTTCGTGAAAGCCTCGACCCACTGGGCGAGCACACGACGGCCCGACTGCGTGATCACGTAGATGCGCTTGGCCGGGCCCGGCGCGTTGTCGTCCCAGGTCGAGTCGACGAGTCCGTCGCGCTCGAGCGAGCGCAGGATCCGGTAGAGGTTGCCCATGTCGATCCGCTCGGCCGGCATGAGCTCCTGGAGCTTCTCCAGCAGCTCGTAGCCGTGGCCCGGGCTGTCCCTCAGCACGAGGAGGACGGCGGGCTCGGTGAAGCGTTCGAGCCGCGCGCGAACCTGCCAGCGCCCGGGCCCGAGTCGGCGCCGGCCGCGGGCGTGGCGGGGGAGCTCCATCCGACCCCTCACGTCGCTCCTCGCGAGTTACAGTGTAAAACACACATAGTGGGACGGTAGCACGCGGGGCAGGCAGGACAGCGTGGGCTATAGTCGCCGGCTATGCGCTCGACGAGGACTCTCGCCCCGCAAACGTGCGCAATTTGCGAGCGAACGCTGCTTCTCGGCGAGCGGACGATGCGCTTCGCCCCGGAAGGCGAGGACTTCCTCGACGTCTGCCCGCTGTGCCAGGATCTCGCAGCCGAGTACGGCTGGGTCAAGGAGGGCTCCCCGACGACGCCGACCTTCGACGAGGAGCCGCGCAAACGGCGCTTCAGCCTCGGCTCGTTCCTCGACCCGCGGCGCGCGGCTCCCGACGACTCGCTGGCGCCGGAGCCGATCCTGCGCAGACTCTCCGATCAAGAGCGCGCGATGGTCGAGGCCGCCGAGCTCTTCAACTCGAGCCCATACCGACGCACCGTCGGGGGGATCGGCAAGAGCCTCGGCGAGCCGCACGCGAGCGTCGTCCTGCTCTCCGGCGTGAACACCGAGGTCGTCGTCACCGTCGCGTGGGACATCTCCTGGTACCAGTACCGCGTCCTGCCGGAGTCGGCGCAGCCGGTGCGCCTGGCCGAGCGTGGCCACGAGCTGGAGGAGCTCGAGCCGTCGTTCAGGGCCTGGAACGCGCATGTCGATGCGGATGGCCGCGTCGTTCCGGAGATTGCGCGGCTCTAGAAGCGTCTTACACTGAGACGGTGATCTACTGCGTGATCCCGCGTGAGCTCGAGGACGAGCTCTTCGACAAGATGGTCGAGTACTACAAGGACAACCCGAACGTGACCGTCATCGTCGACCGTCGAGAGGGCCCCGACCGCCGCAAGCGGGGCACGGAGCCGGGCGGAAAGCGCGAGGTGCGGGATCGGCGGCGCCAGCGGATCCCGGGCACGTTCCTCGAGACCGAAGCGGCCGACGAATAGAATCGGCCCCGTGGCGACCACTGGCGCGAAGACCTTCCAGAACTACATCGACGGCGAGTGGGTCGACGCCGCCTCCGGCGATAGCTTCGAGAGCACGAGCCCCGCGAACGGCGACGCAATCGGCGTCTTCCCGCGCTCGAGCGCCGAGGACGTCGAGCGTGCGGTAGCCGCTGCCAAGCGCGCCTACCAGGACTGGCGCCTCGTCCCGGCGCCGAAGCGCGGCGAGCTGCTCTTCCGCTTCGCGCACCTCCTGAGCGAGCAGAAGGAAGACCTCGCGCAGCTCATGGCCCACGAGATGGGCAAGGTGCTGCCAGAGGCGCGCGGCGACGTCCAGGAAGCGATCGACATGGCCTACTACATGGGCGGAGAAGGACGGCGCCTGTTCGGCCAGACCACGCCGTCGGAGCTCCGCGACAAGTTCAACATGAGCGTCCGCCAGCCGATCGGCGTCGTCGGCGTGATCACGCCCTGGAACTTCCCGATCGCGATCCCGAGCTGGAAGATGCTGCCCGCGCTCGTCTGCGGCAACACGGTCGTCTTCAAGCCGGCCACCGACACGCCGGCGCTCGGCGAGCGCTTCGTCGAGCTGCTCGTCGAGGCGGGTGTCCCGGCGGGCGTCGTCAACATCGTCCACGGTGGCGGCGCGCAGGTCGGGAACGCGCTCGTCGAGCACCCTGACGTCCCGGTCATCTCGCTCACCGGCTCGCGCGAGACCGGCGTCGAGGTCACGAAGACCGGCGCCGACCGTCTCAAGCACATCCACCTCGAGCTCGGCGGCAAGAACGCGATCATCGTCCTCGACGACGCGAACCTCGACCTCGCCGCCGAGGGGATCCTCTGGTCGGCGTTCGGCACGTCGGGCCAGCGCTGCACCGCCGCGAGCCGCGTGATCGCGCACGAGGCCGTGTACGACCAGCTCGTCTCGCGCCTCGTCGCCGAGGCCGAGAAGATGCGGCTCGGCTACGGGTGGGAGGACGACACGGACGTCGGCCCGGTGATCAACAAGGCCGCGCTCGACAAGATCGACTCGTACACCGAGATCGGCAAGGACGAGGGCGCGACGCTACTCACGGGCGGCGAGGTCGCCTCCGGGAACGGCCTCGAGGACGGCTTTTACTACCGGCCGACGGTCTTCGGCGACGTCGACCCGCAGATGCGGATCGCCCAGGAGGAGATCTTCGGCCCGACGACCGCGGTGATCAAGGTGCGCGACGCCGACGAGGCGATCGAGGTCTCGAACGGCATCAAGTACGGGCTTTCGTCCTCGATCTTCACGCAGGACGTGAACCGCGCCTTCCGCGCGATGCGCGACCTCAAGGCCGGCATCACCTACATCAACGCGGGCACGATCGGCGCCGAGGTGCACCTCCCGTTCGGCGGCGTCAAGGACACGGGAAACGGGCACCGCGAGGCGGGCCAGGCCGCGCTCGACTTCTTCACCGAGTGGAAGTCGATCTACGTCGACTACTCGGGCAAGCTCCAGAAAGCCCAGATCGACACGTAGCATGGCGGCCGACGCGTCGGAGCGGCGGGACGCCCTCGTCGAGCGGCTGTTCCAGTCGACGCTCGGCGCGCTGGACGTCCTCTCCGTCTACCTCGGAGTGCGCCTCGGCCTCTACCGCGCCCTGGCGGACCGCGGCGCATCGACCTCAGACGACCTGGCGGCCGCTGCGGGCCTGAGCGAGCGCTACGTCCGCGAGTGGCTCGAGCAGCAGGCGACGACGGGCATCCTCGAGGTCGACGACGAACGCCGCTTCTCACTGCCGGCCGGTCACGAGGAGGCGCTGCTCGACGAGAGGAGTCTCAACTACGCCGCCCCGTTCGGGAAGCTCCTCGTCGGGTGTGTCCGACCGATCGATGCGCTGGTGGTCGCGTACCGCACCGGCGACGGCGTCCCGTACGCGGACTACGGCGCCGACGTGCACGAGGGCCAGGCGGAGTTCACGCGTCCGCAGTTCGACCACTTCCTCGGGAGCGTGTGGTTCCCCGCGATTCCCGAGGTCCATGAGCGCCTCGGGGCCGATCCTCCCGCTCGCGTCGCGGACGTCGCCTGCGGGCAGGGGTTCTCGACGATGGCGATCGCGCGGGCCTATCCCAAGGCTCGCGTCGACGGCATCGACCTCGACGTGGAGTCGATCTCCGCGGCGCAACAGAATCTCGCCGGCACCGACGTCGCGGACCGCGTCACGTTCCACAACCGCGACGCGGCCGATCCCGGCCTCCAGGGCCGGTACGACCTCGTGTACATCCACGAGGCGCTGCACGACATGTCCTACCCGGTCGACGTCCTGCGCGCGTGTCGCAGTCTGCTCGCCCAGGGCGGCGTCGTGGTCGTCGCCGACGAGCGCGTGCCCGACGAGTTCACGGCCTCCGGAGACGACATCGAGCGCCTGAACTACGGCTTCAGCATCGTGCACTGCCTGCCCGTCGGGATGGTCGGCGACGGTGCCGTGGGGACGGGCACGGTCATGCGGGCGCCGACCGTGCGGCGGTACGCGGAAGAGGCCGGCTTCGGCGACTTCGAGGTGCTGCCGATCGAGAACGACTTCTACCGCTTCTACCGCCTGACTCCGTAATGGCCAGTCGAATTGCGGTCGTCGGAGGATCGGGCTCCGGCAAGTCGACCGTGGCCCGCCTACTCGCCGAACGACACGACCTCGCCTATGTCGAGCTCGACGCGCTGCACTGGGGGCCGAACTGGACGCCGTGCCCGGACGATGAGCTCCGGGCGCGGGTCGAGGCCGCGATCGCCGGCGAGGCCTGGGTCGTCGACGGCAACTACACGGGGAAGCTCGGCGAGCTCGTGCTCGAGCGCGCAGAGCTGGTCGTCTGGCTCGACCTACCCCTCCGCGTCACACTTCCTCGCCTGTGGAGCCGCACCCGGCGCCGCATGCGCGAGCAGACGGTGCTCTGGGGCGGAAACCGTGAGAACTGGCGGGACGTGCTGTTCAGCCGGAACTCGCTCTTCCTCTATACCTTGCGGGTGCACCTCACGAAGCGGCGGCACTACGAGGAGCGGCTCGCACGATACGAGATCGTGCGGCTCAGGAGCCGGCGCCAGATCGAGCATTGGCTCGGACGTTGACGTGACAGCCGTGCTCCGCGTCTACCGCATTCCGTTTTCCACGAACGTCGAGCGCGTGTCGCTCGCGCTCGCGCATAAGGGCCTCGAGGTGGAGTGGATCGACGTGGATCCGGCCGACCGCAGCGAGGTTGAGCGCGTGAGCGACCAGCCGCTCGTCCCGGTGCTCGTCCACGACGACGAGATGGTCTTTGACTCGACCAACATCCTCCACTACTTGGAGTCGTTCCAGCCCGAGCCGCACCTGTTCCCGGAGAGATCGCCGCGACGGACCGAGCTCGATCTCTTCCTCGATTGGTTCAACAAGGTCTGGAAGCGACCGCCCAACGAGATCGAGGCCGAGCAGTCACGCCCGGAGCCCGATGAGCTGCGGATCGCAAGACTCGGGTCCGAACTGGAGGGCTATACGGCGCTTTTCGAAAACCTCCTGGCCCGTCGCGATTACTTGTTCGGGGAGGAGTTCTCGGCAGCCGACTGCGCCGCGTTCCCGTTCCTGAAATACGGCCTCATCTACGACGAAGCCGATACTGAGGAGTTCCACGTGATCCTCCGCGAGCATCTTTGGCTCGTCGCCGACGAGTATCCGCGCCTCGAGGCATGGATCCGTCGCGTCGACGAGCGCCCGCGAGCCTAGGCTTCGGCCGGAGCCGCGCTCGCCGTTGCGGGAGCCTTCGCCTCCCAGTACTTGTTCAGCGCGCCTTGCACCTTCGCGTACCAGACGAAGATCGGGATGATCAGGAGCCCGAACGGAAACAGCCAGAGCCCCGTCCAGCCGCTGACCGGCGACTGCTGTCCGTCGCGCTGGTACATCCGCCCGATCTCCGAGGGAATGACGAAGGCGCTCACCGGGCTGATGATGATCCAGACGACGAGCCCGAGAACTCCGCCTAGGCCGTCGCCCGTGTGCTGCTTCATCTCCTCCTGCGTCTTGTAGACCCAGTACAGGCTGTAGATGCCGAGGGTGATGATGGAGATGATGATTACGAAAGCGACTCCGCGCGGTTGTCCGAGCGGACCGGTGTTTGCGCTGCCGTTCGTGCTCACGAGCCGTCTCCTCTCGTCGGTCGGGGCGACTGAACCACAGTCGCGTGTCGGCTTCAACTTTGCGAGAGTCGTCGGATGACCCGGAACCTCCAGGCGCGGCTCTCGACCGATGGAGGCTCACGGGGCAACCCAGGTCCTGCTGCGTACGGCTACGTGCTGGAGACCGACGACGGGACCGTGCTCGCCGCACACGGCGAGGCGATCGGCGTGGCGACGAACAACGTCGCCGAGTACCGCGCGCTCATCGAGGGGTTGCGGAAGGCGATCGAGCTGGACGTGGACGAGCTCGAGGTCGTGTCCGACTCGGAGCTCGTCGTCCACCAGATGCGCGGCGAGTGGAAGATCAAGAAGGACACGCTGCGGGCGCTCTGGGAGGAGGCGCAGGATCTCGCCGCGGGCATCGGTCTGGTGCGCTACACGGCGGTACGGCGGGAGCACAACGAGCTCGCTGACCGACTCGTGAACGAGGCGCTGGACGCGGCCGGCGCCTGAGCGTGCGGTCGATCCCGGTCGAGGAGCGGCGCGCACGGCTCGCCCGGCGGCACTTCCTGGCGCCCGGCTCGCGCACCGCCGATCCGGTGGAGCTGGCGGGCGGGATGGTCGGGCTGCACGCGACTGACCCCGCGACGGTGTTTCTCTCGGCCAGGGCGCGTGGGGTGGAGGGTGCGGCCCTCGAGCGTGCGCTGTACGAGGAGCGGAGCCTCTTGCGGATGATCGGGATGCGCCGGACGCTCTTCGTCCTGCCGCTCGATCACGCGGCGGTCGTGCAGGCCGGGTGCACGGAGGCGATCCTGGCCACGTCGCGCAAGCGCTATGCGAAGCTGATCGAGGACGGGGGCATCTCCCCGGACGGTCTGGCGTGGCTCGACCGGGCGGAGGCTGAGACGCTGCGCGCTCTGGAAGCCCGCGGCGAGGCGTACGCATCCGAGCTGTCGTCGGACGTGCCGCTGCTCCGGAAGAAGATCCACTTCGGCGAGGGCAAGACGTGGGCCGGCAGCACGGGGATGACGTCCTGGGTCCTGTTCGTGCTCGCGGCTCAGGGACACGTTGTCCGCGGCCGCCCGCGCGGGGCGTGGACGAGCAGCCAGTGGCGATGGGCTCCGGCGGCGTCGTGGTTCGAGAAGCCGCTCGCGCGCCTCGAGCAGGAGGAGGCGCGGACCGAGCTCGCCACGCGCTGGCTCGCGGCATTCGGCCCGGCGACCGTCACCGACCTGAAGTGGTGGACCGGCTGGACGCTCGGGCATACACGGGCGGCGCTGGGTGCGATCGAGGCGGTCGAGGTCGATCTGGACGGCGAACCGGGTTTCGTCCTGCCCGGCGACGTCGAACCGGAGCCAGGCGCCGAAGCGTGGGCCGCGTTCCTTCCGTCGCTCGACCCGACGGTGATGGGCTGGAAGGAGCGCCACTGGTACCTGGGTGAGCACGCGCCTGCGCTGTTCGACCGCAACGGGAACGCTGGCCCGACGGTCTGGTGGAACGGCAGGGTCGTCGGCGGCTGGGCCGGTCGGCAGGACGGCGAGGTCGTGTTCCGCCTCCTCGAAGACGTGGGCGCCGACGCCGTTCGCGCGATCGAGGCCGAGGCGGATCTGCTGACGACCTGGCTCGGGGAGGCCAGGGGCGTCCCGCGCTTCGCCACCCCGCTGGCGAAGGAATTGAAGAGCTAGCGCCCGGTTCTGTGGCACGATCCACAGTCGTGGACTCGAGTCGACTCGCAGCGTTTCCGGACTTCGAAAGCCTCCCCGCGGAGGAGGTCGACGAGCTCGCGGCGGCGATGACCGTGGTCGAGATCGAAGCGGGCGCCAACGTGATCACGGCCGACGACTTCGGCACCGCGATCTACTTCATCGAACAGGGCGAGGCCGACGTCCTCGACGAGGGTGGCGAAGCGAAGGAGTTCGTCGGCCCCGGCGACGTGGTCGGCGAGATCGGGCTCCTCCTCACCGGCGAGCGGACGGCCACCGTCACGGCCCGGACGCCGATGCGGCTCCTGTCGCTCTCGGGGCAGGACTTCGACCGGATCCGGGAGCGCGTGCCGGAGGTCGAGCAGTCGCTGCGCCGCCTCGGCCTCGAGCGCACGGCCTGACGAACGGTGCGTAGGATCCTCGTCGGCTACGACGGCTCGGACGGAGGCAAGCGCGCGCTCGAGCGCGCGATCTCGGAGGCGCATGACTCGCAAGGCCGCATCACCGTCCTGAGCGTGGCGACTATGCCGCTGGACATCGACGTGCCGCGGAACTTCGGAACGCTCGACGACATCTCCGCGAACGAAGGCGGGGCGCTGTCGCCGCCGCCGGAGATCGTCGGGCAACTGAGGGATGCGAGCGAACGGCTTGCGTCCGCCGGGCTCGAGGCGAACCTGATCTGGAGGGCAGGCGAGCCGGGCAGCGCGATTCTCGACACGGCGAAGGAGATCCGCGCGCAGGTGATCGTCCTCGGCGAGCACCACCACGGGCTCCTGGGCAACCTGTTCGGCGCCGACGTCGACGCGGAGGTGCAGCGCGAGGCCGGTTGCGACGTGATCCTCGCCTAGCGATTCTTGGCGATAAAGCCGGTTTTCCCCAAGGCGACGTAGGTGTACTTGGGATGGTCCGTGTACAGCCAGGTCTTGCCGTGGGGGAACCGCATCCAGGTATCGCCTCCAGCCGGAAGAGCGTGGACCTGGGTGAAACGGATCGAGCCCCGATTGAGCCTTCCGTCCTGGTTGCTGGCGTAGAGCAGCGCCCGCGGCATCGGCAGTCCTCGATTCGAACCGGGAAGGTCGATGTGATCGACGACGCGGTTGTCGACCTCGACGAGCCAGGTGCTCGACGGCCGAAGCCTGGCAAGGCGCAGCGTGTGCGCGTGCCGGGCGGTCGACGGGAGGCCGGGGACGAGTGCCGGGGCGACGTAGTAGTAGGGGCCGCCCTTCGCCCACTGGTAATGCGAGACGAAGCGGCTCGGGAGCCGGGCTTGGGCGTACAGGTCGAGCACCAGGTACGTCCCCGCCTGCGTCGACCCGATCCCGACCAGTCCGCCAAGCCGTTCGCAGCCGCTGAGCCCGGAGGCGCCCCGCAGCGGCGTGATCGTCGCTTCCACGCCGTCGAATCTGAGCGTGCGGACGTGAACCCCGAGCCCGGCATGTGCGGTGAAGTTCCCTCGGCTCCCGTTCTCGTCCCTGGCGCACGTCGAGACCGAAGGCTGTGCCCGGCTCGAATCTACGCCAAAAGTGGCGCCGACGAGGACGAGCAGGGCGGTCGCGAGCCCTAGCACCGGAATCGTGCGCATGGACGTCGTATCGGTCTGAGCGCGCTCGGGCGGACATCACCCCGATGGGGGGCGCGACCCCAAGGACGAGAAGAGCCCCGCTCGGCGGGGGCTCTCTCGCGGCTTGCTCCAGCGGGGGGAGTGAACCTAGACGTCGGCCGTGCGTCTGTACTAACGTCGGCGAGTACGCCCATGAGTCCAGGGGGGAGATGGGACGGATATGCGGCGATTGCTCCTCATTCTCGGACTTCTATGCGCGGTGGTTGGACCCCTAAGTGCCCAAGCGGCGACGACGGTCGGGCAGGTCACTTTCGAGGACACGTTTCCGCTCTGTAACGGCGATCCCATTCACATTTCGGGGACGCTGCTCTCGACGACAACCGAGACCACTACGCGCTCGGGCGGGCACGTGTTCGCCTTCCACTTCAACCCGCAGGGCGTGACTGGCGTGGATCTGGTGACCGGAACGGTCTTTCACGCAACCGGTCTCACCCGAGACCTTGTCGTCGAATCACCAGCGGGCGGGACGACGGAAACGTTCGTCAACCGGTTCCACATTCAGGCCACGGGAGGTGCAGAGAGCTACATCAGCACGGATCTCTTTCACATCACGATCACGCCCGATGGCGTAGTTCGTGTCGAGGTCGAGATGCACTCGGCAACCTGCTGACTCCCGATCCGAGCCACTCGACGAAACCTGACCTTGCCCGATTCCGTCGCCGGCGGCGACAACCCAAAGACACGAAAACCCCGCTCCGGCGGGGTTTTCAATTGAAGCGGATGATGGGACTCGAACCCACGACCTTCTGCATGGCAAGCAGACGCTCTAGCCAACTGAGCTACATCCGCGTGGCCCTTCGAGTATAGCCCCGTCCCGGAGACGGTCTTAAGATCGCCTCGTCCGTGACGAGAGTGAAGGTCAACGTCCTAAGCGACGCGAGCGCGCGCTCCCTGGTGCTGGCCCTGGTCTCTTCGTTTGCGGCGGCGGACGGGATTCAGGGCGGCGACGAGCGGCGGCTCGAAACGGTCGTCGACGGTCTCGTCGGCTTCACGCTCGAGCACTCCTACCCCGACGACGACCTCGGGGAGATCCAGGTCAAGCTCGAGACGGACGCCGACGTCATCCACGTGACCGTGCACGACTGGGGGCTCCCGCTGCTCAGCGCCGGCGGGA
>Ga0081540_1001482_pt1 | contig 20259 bp, 18 predicted proteins | sample TabmetS2T1R1_FD_71024 | JGI IMG/M metagenome (GOLD analysis project Ga0081540, IMG submission 71024) | Tabebuia heterophylla rhizosphere microbial communities from the University of Puerto Rico - S2T1R1 | ecosystem: Host-associated > Plants > Roots > Rhizosphere ... | reverse complement strand
CTCTCCGGGGCGGGCGGCTGGCGCCGGTGGCCCGGGGGGGCGGTGCGGCGTCACCCAGGTCCCCGAGCCGGTGCGTGCCGTCAGCCAGCCCTCCGCCACGAGCTGCCCGTAGGCCTCGGCAACGCTGTTGCGCGCGATGCCCAGATCGGCCGCGAGCACGCGAGAGGGCGGCAGCCGGCTGCCTTCGCGCAGCCGCCCGCTGCGCACCGCATCGCGCAGCGCGGCTTCCAGACCGGCCCGCACACGCGAGGAGGGCAGGTCAACATGCAGGTCGAGGCCGAAATTGGCCCAGGCTTTCTTCACTGATTTGGATCTTATCCCGGGCCGTTTGACTGCGTAACGTCGTGTCCATGACAGCGATCGACAGCCACACGCAGGTACCGGTCCGCCTGGACTTCGACGCCCACGCCGACGGCTTCGCCCGGGCCATGACGCACCTCGACCGGGCGGCCACCAGGGAACTCGACCGGGCCGACTTCGACCCCAAGCTGCGCGAACTGGTCCGGATCCGGGCCTCGCAGCTCAATGGGTGTGCCTACTGCATCGACATGCACACCAAGGACGCCCGCGCGATCGGGGAGACCGAGCAGCGTATCTACGCGCTGCCGGTCTGGCGAGAGACGCCCTTCTTCACCAGCCGCGAGCGCGCGGCGCTCGCGTTCACCGAGACCGTGACGCTGCTCGCCGACACCCACGTCCCGGATGGCGCCTACCGGGAGGTGGCGGCGGAGTTCGGCCAGGACGAGATCGGCGCGCTGCTCAGCCTCATCGTCACCATCAACGCCTGGAACGCCATCGGGGTCGCCACCCGCGCCTGGGAACCCGGCTCCTACCAGCCCTGATTGAGCGCCCCGTCGGCACCAGCGGCCGCGCCTGCCCGGCCCTCCCACGGCCCTCCGGCCCCTCCACCGCGTCCCGCGCCCCCTCCACCGCGTCCCGGTCCTCCCCGCGCCCCGGCCCTTCCACCGCGCCCCGGCCCCTCCGGTCTGCCCTGATCCCTCCACCCCGCCTGTCCCCGCGTTGCGCCCCGGTCCCTCCACCGCGCCGAACTGGAGTGCGGCAGGGTGGAGAACGGGCCGCGCGGCCTAGCTGCCAGGCCCGGGTGCGACGAGGATGACCTCCAGGGTGCGCGGTCCGTGCACGCCCTGCACCCGGTCCAGTTCGATGTCGCTGGTGGCGGACGGGCCGCTGATCCAGGTGAGCGGGCGGCCCGGCGCCAGCCGCGCCATGGCCTCCGGTACCAGGGCGACGACCTGCTCGGCCCGCACGATGCACAGGTGATAGTCGGGGACGAGCGACAGAGCGCGCCGCCCCTGGTCCGGCGATCCGTCGAGGACGATCGTCCCCGTCTCGGCGATCGCGACAGCGGCGCCCGTGATCACGCCATCGACACCGTCGAGCGCGGCGGGGGAGAGGCCGTCGTCGGCGACGATCTCGGTGCCAGCGGGCAGGCCGGTCAGGCCGAGTCCCGGGGGGACGACGATCCGCCGCGCCCCGCGCTGCTCCAGGGCCTCGCCGACGGCCGCCATGGCCTGGCCGGGGGCCGGGCGGCGCACGGTGCAGCCATAGTCGCGCAAGCGCTCGGCCAGCAGTTCGAGCAGCAGCGGGGGATCGAGTTCGCCCTGGGTCCGGTAGCCGCGGGGCATCCCATCCGCATCCCTGTCGCGAGCGGACGCGATGTCCGGCCCCGCGCTGACCGGCCCCGTGCTGCCCGACCCCGTGCCGTCCTGGCCGGCCCCGCCCGGCGCGGTGCTCCTCAGCGCCAGGCGGATCCGGGCCAGAACCTCGTCGCGGGCGGGCCGCACTCTCCCGCCTCCCCTCGCGGGCGCCTCGCTTGGCCCTGCCGGGGGAGCGCTGGCCGGCGCCGTCGGCGCCGGGTCCCTGGCACCGGGATCCCGCTGACGCTGGGTCGTGCCGGAGGCGCGCCCGCGCGCGCCGTGGCCCCGCGCGTGCGGTCGCTGGTCCCCGCGTTCGGCGCGCCACCACTGGCGGAAGGTCTGCGCGGGTGGCGCTGGCAGGTCGCGTGCCCCGGTCCAGGCCGACAGCGGCCACGGGAGCCGGCGGATGCGGCCGCCCCGGCCGAGCACGCGGCCGAGCCGGCTCGCGCTCTGCGCGGCGCCCCATCGCGCCGGGCTGGCCATCACCCAGGACGCGGCGGCCATCGTGATCGCCTCCGGGCTGGGCACCCGGTGCGCCCGGTCGGCCTCCTCGACGTGCCGGGCGCGCAGGTGGACCAGGAGCGACGGGATGTCGATCTTCACCGGGCAGGCGTCGTAGCAGGCGCCGCACAGCGACGACGCGTACGGCAGGGACGCGTTGTCCTCCACCCCGGTCAGCAGCGGTGACAGCACCGCGCCGATCGGGCCGGGGTAGACCGAGCCGTAGGCGTGTCCGCCCGTGCGCTCATAGACCGGGCACACGTTCAGGCACGCCGAGCAGCGGATGCAGTGCAGCGCCTGCCGCCCGGTCTCGTCGGCCAGCGCGGCGGTCCGGCCGTTGTCCAGCAGTACCAGATGGAACGCCCGCGGGCCGTCGCCGGGCGTCACCCCGGTCCACATCGAGGTGTACGGGTTCATCCGCTCGCCCGTGGACGAGCGGGGCAGCAGTTGCATGAACACGTCCAGGTCGCGCCAGGACGGCACGACCTTCTCGATCCCCATGACGGTGATCAGTGTCTCGGGCAGGGTCAGGCACATCCGGCCGTTGCCTTCCGACTCCAGCACACACAGCGTCCCGGTCTCGGCGACCGCGAAGTTCGCCCCGCTGATGCCGACCCGGGCAGACAGGAAGGCCCGCCGCAGGTGGAGCCGGGCCGCCTCGGTGAGCGCGGCCGGGGTGTCGGACAGTTCCGGATCGACGCCGTCCATCTCGCGCAGGAAGATGTCGCGGATCTCCGCCCGGTTCCGGTGGATCGCGGGTACCAGGATGTGGGATGGCCGGTCGCGTCCCAGCTGGACGATGAGTTCGGCCAGGTCGGTCTCGTAGGCGTGGATGCCGGCCCCGGCGAGGGCGTCGTTCAGCCCGATCTCGTCGGTGACGATCGACTTGACCTTCACCACCTCGGCCGCCCCGGTGCCCCGGACCAGACCGGTCACGATGCGGTTGGCGTCGATGGCGTCCCGGGCCCAGTGCACCGTGCCGCCCCGGGCGGTGACCTCGTTCTCCAGCTCGGTGAGGTAGTGATCGAGGTGGCGCATCGCGTGCGCCTTGACCGCCCGGCCGGCCTCGCGCAGTTCCTCCCAGTCCGGCAGCTCGGCCACGACGGCGGCGCGCTTGGCCCGGATCGTCGCGGTGGCCTTGCCGAGGTTGCGGCGGAGCTGGGTGTCGGCCAGGGCCCGCCGGGCTGCCACCGGGAACGGCTCGTCGCCGCGCAGGTGCCCGACCCCGCGGGGAGCGTTCGGGATGCCCAGGAACGTGGTCACGTCACGGCCTCCTCGCGGTGCGTCGAGCCGGAGCCGCGCCGGCGGGCACTCGCCTCGCCGTGCCGAAGGCGTGCCGCGGGGAGCGGCACTGCCAAAAGCGTGCCACAGGGGGCGGCGGGCAGGCGGGTCCCCGGCACCGGGCGGCCGGATGAGGCTGACGGAAGGCGTCTCATTCGCCATCCCGGGTGGAGGCGAGGATCTCGGCGAGATGGACGGTCCGGGTGCCCGCGTTCAGCCGGGACAGCCCGCCGCCGATATGCATCAGGCAGGAACTGTCACCCGCGGTGCATACCTCGGCGCGGGTGGCGAGGATGCCGCGCATCTTGTCGGCGAGCATGGCCGTGGACACGTCGGCGTTCTTGATCGCGAACGTGCCGCCGAAACCGCAGCACACCTCGGCATCCGGCAGTTCCACCAGGTCGAGGCCGTCGACGTGGCGCAGCAGCCGGACCGGGCGGTCGCCGACCCGGAGCAGGCGCAGCGAGTGGCAGGTCGGGTGGTAGGTGACCCGGTGCGGGTAGTACGCGCCGACGTCCTCCAGCCCCAGCACGTCGGTCAGGAACTGGGACAGCTCGAACGTCCGGGCGGCTACGTCCTCCGCGCGGCGCGCGAGGTCGGCGTCCCCATAGCGCCTGGCGACCATCGCGTGCTGGTGGTGGATCGAGCCGGTGCACGAGCCGGAGGGAACGACGATCGCCTCGTAGCCGCCGAACACCTCGGCGTAGCGGCGGACCAGCGGCAGCGCGTCCCGCAGGTACCCGGTGTTGACGTGCATCTGCCCGCAGCACGTCTGGGCCTGCGGGAACTCGACCTGGTGGCCGAGCCTTTCCAGCAGCCGCACGGTCGCCCGGCCCACGTCGGGGAACAGGGTGTCCGCGAGGCAGGTCACGAACAGGGCGATCCGCACGGCCTACCGGGCCCGTTCCTGGAGCGTGATCATGGCTTGGGTGTCGTCAGGTGTGCAGTCAAGTCATGATCACGATTGTCGTCGGCGGGCTGGGGGGCCTGGCCGAACGCGTCGAGCGTGCCGATCTGGTCGGGCAGCGCCTGCTGGATCGCCCAGCCCGTGCCCGCGTAGGAGGAGCCCGCCAGCGCGTACCCATGGCTGAGCAGCCACCCGGCTGTGACCGGGTCACCCGCGTCCTGGGCGGGATTGGCACTGCCGGGCACCACGTAGCCGTGGCTGTATAGGAACAAGGTGCCGTTCCAGGGGCCGGCCGGGCACTCGATCTTGTAGGCCGCCCCGTCCGGGAGCATCCCGGTCTGCGTCGTCACCGCGCCCGAGCCACCGCACGTCGAGGGCGCGGCGAGCGCGGTCGCCGCGGGCAGCAGCACGGCGGCCAGCAGGGCAGCGGCGCACGCCGTGCCGGCACGCCTGAGCGTCCTTGTCACGACTCACGCCCCACTGCGTCACGCTCCCATCGCGCAATCGGTTGTCGGAAGGACTGTAGACCCGTTCTCCCGCGCGCAACAGCCCGCGAAGCCGTCGCACCTATGTGTCCGGCGGGCTGCGGGTCGCGGCCCCGGAGCGAGCTAGGCTCGCCCCGGGCGGGCAGGACGGAGGACGAGCCGATGAGCGCTGACAGGCCCGATGACCGCGCGATGATGGAGGTGGCGCTGCGCGAGGCGCGGTCCAGTCTGGACAGCGGGGGAGTCCCGGTGGGTGCCGCGCTGGCCCGGGGTGACCGCCTGCTGGCCTCCGGCCACAACGAGCGGGTCCAGCTGGGCGACCCCATCGCGCACGGCGAGATCGCGTGCCTGCGCAACGCCGGAAGGCAGCGCTCCTACCGGGACATGACGCTGTACACCACGCTTTCCCCGTGCCCGATGTGCACGGGCGCGATCCTGCTTTTCCAGATACCGCGGGTCGTGGTCGGCGAGGCCGCCACCTTCGCCGGTGACCTGGACTTCCTGGCCAGCCGCGGCGTGGACGTCCGGTTGCTCGACGATGAGCGCTGCACCTCCGTTATGCAGGAATTCCAGGAGCGCTATCCGGAGGTGTGGAGCGAGGACATCGGCGGCCGTTAGCGGAGTGAGCCACGGCCGGCACGCGTCCGTGTCAGGATACTGACGGTCAGTTGCCGGCGCCCGAAGCCGCACTGGACGCGGCTGGCCCGGCCTGGGACCCGTGTGCGCCGAAATGAGAAGCCATGGGCGTTGCCGCGTTGATCAGCTGGCTCGTCACCGCGTTCGCCGGGCTCTACCTGGTCGCGGTCTGGCTCATCGAGAACGACGTCACCCGCAGGGGCGCTGCCGCCAGCCGGCTGCCCGCGCCGGTCATCGGCGGGCATGTCCTGCTCGCCCTGGCCGGGCTGGTGCTCTGGGTGCTCCACCTGGTGTCCGGCTCCACCGCGTGGGGCTGGGGCGCGCTGGGGGTGCTGGCGGGCGTCGCCACGCTGGGCCTGACCATGTTCACGCGGTGGATTCCGGTCCACGTTGCGTATGTGGCGGCGGAAGCGAACGCAGGCCGCTCGGCCGATTTCGACTTCCCGGCCGAACGCGCCTTTCCGCTGTCCGTCGTCGTCGGCCACGGCCTGCTCGCCTCGACGACGGTCACGCTGGTGCTGCTCGCCATGCTGGGGGTGGGGAGCGGCTAGCATTCGCCGGCGGGTGAACCATTGCCGGCGTGCGGCCAACATGAGCAAAAGCCTGCGCCCGCGCGCCCATTCTGCCGATACTCGGCGCTGTGATCGGCGATAGGTTCGCGGCCGTGCTGGCGGCCGCCCAGGGCGGGAACGAAGAGGCGTTCTCGCGGCTGTGGCGGGACGGGAACCCCCCTTTGCTGCGTTACCTGCGGGTCATCGCGCCGGACGTCGCGGAGGATGTCGCCTCGGACACGTGGGTGCAGGTGGTACGCGGCCTGGCCGGTTTCCGCGGGGACGAGCAGGCCTGGCGGGCATGGCTGTTCACCACCGCTCGCCGCCGCTCGATCGATGAGGGCAGGCGCCGGTCCCGCCGCCCGACAGCGCCGCTGGAGGACGTTGCGGCGGGCCAGCTTCCGACGGCGCCGGATGCCGCCGAGATGGCGCTGGAACGGCTCGGCACCCGGTCGGTGGTGGCTCTGGTGGCGGAGCTGCCGGCCATTCAGGCTGAAGTGATCTTGCTGCGGGTGGTCGCCGGGCTGGACACCGAGCAGGTGGCGCAGCTGACCGGTCGCAGCCCCGGCGCGGTCAGGGTGGCCGTCCACCGGGGCCTGCGGCGGCTGGCCCAGCTGCTGGCCGAGGCTGGTGTAACGCTGTGACCGGCCCCGGCGTTCCAGAGAGTGACATGCCGAACTTCCCGTGGTCAGGCCGGCCGGACGTGTCCGCGATCAGCGACGCGTCCCTGTCGGCCCTGCTCGCGGGCGCTGAGTTGCCGCCGGGTGCGGCGCCGGAGTTGCGGCCGGTTGCGGAAGCGCTGGCCGCCCTCACCGCCGCCCCCACCGGCGACGAGCTAGCCGGTGAGGCCGAGGCCTTGGCCGTGTTCCGGGAGAGGCTCGGCGTGCCGAGCCCGACCCGTCGATCACGCCGGAGGCCAACCTTGCTATCACCGCTTTTGTCCGCCAGAGCTGCTGCCGCCGCCGCCGTCGCGGCGCTTGGCATCGGTGGCTTCGCCACCGCCGCCTTCGCCGGGATGCTGCCCGCCCCGGCCCAGCAGTTCGCCCATCACACGATCGGCGCACCCGCCGCCCGCGCCAGCCAGCCCACCAGCACCCACCCGAGCGCGAGCGCAACGCCCGCCGGCCCGGACGCCACCGGCCCGGCGGCGTTCGGGCTGTGCACCGCCTGGGCGCACGCCAAACAGCACGGCACCGCCAAGCAGAAGGCGGTGGCCTTCCGCAACCTCGCGGCCGCGGCAGGCGGCGCGGGCAACGTCGCCGCCTACTGCGGCACCGTGCCCCATCCGGGGGCGAGCCGTTCGCACAGCACCGGCAAGCCCAGCTCCCACCCCACGCCGCAGCACCCGACCGGCCCGCCGTCCACGCACCCGACCGGCCCGCCGTCCACGCACCCGACCGGAAAGCCCAGCTCCCACCCCACGCCGCACGCGACCGGCGAGCCCTAGCCGTCATCGCCAGCCCGTACCCGCAGGCGGGAGCGACAATGGCGGACCGGAATCCCTCATTCCCGGTTCTGGTCCGCCGCCCGGGCCGTGTCATTCGCTGAACGTCACCGCCGTGGTGTTCGCGCCGCTGATCACCACCGCGACGGTCTCGCCCGGGTCCGGGGCGTACCCTCCGGACGTCAGCGCCGCCAGAGCCGCGCAGCCCCCCGGCTCGGCCACCAGCCGCAGCCGGTCCCACAGCAGTTCCTGGGCCTGGCGGATCCTGTCGTCGCTGACCAGGACCGCCTTGGCCGCGTGCCTGGTGAGGACGGAGAAGGTCAGCTCGCCCACCTTCCGCGGGGCGAGCGAGTCGGCGGCCACGCCGCCGGCCGGGGCGTCCACCGGCCGCCCGGCCCGCAGCGCGTACGTCAGCGTCGGTGCCTCCTCGGGCTCCGCCCCCACCACCTGGACCCGGCCCGCGTACCCGGCGGCGATCCCCGCGAGCAGGCCGCCGCCGCCGACGCCCGCCAGCACGGTGGCGGCCGGTGGCGCCTGCTCCGCGAGCTCGGTCGCCAGCGTGCCCGCCCCAAGGACGGTCTCGGGCTGGTCGAAGGCATGGACCGCGAGGGCGCCGCTGCGGCCTGCCCACTCCTGGCTCGCCGCCAGCGCGTCGGCGTAGGTGTCGCCCACGATGACCAGATGCGCGCCGTAGCCGCGGATGCGGGCGATCTTGGCGGCGGAGGAGATCCCTGGGACGTAGATCCTGGCCGGGACGCCCAGGACACGGGACGCGTAAGAGACCGCCACCCCATGGTTGCCGCCCGAGGCGGCCACGACGCCGGCGGCGGGGACGTCACGCAGCAGCAGGTTCGCAAAGGCGCCCCTGACCTTGAACGACCCCGTGTGCTGGAGATGCTCGAGCTTGAGCACGAGCGGGCCGGGCGCCAGCCCGAAGTCCGCCCGGTCTGCCCATACCACCGGTGTGCGGCGCAGGTAGGGACGGACCAGCGGGTCAGTGGACAGGATCGCCTGGCGGCTCACCAGGGTAGGGGGACCGGCGGCCGGAAGGCCGGCGCCCGTCACCGGTTCCGCCAAGCCTCACTCCTTGGGGTGTTCATGGCTCAGCCAATCAGGGCCCGTCGGCCACGGCAAGCCAGGCCGCGGCGGCAGCTGCCGTTCGGGCGGTGCCGGGGCGGCCGGAGCTCACGCGGCCAGCGTCGCGGCACCGGTGAACGCCGCCCAGAGCGAGGCGTACTCGCCACCGGCCGCGAGCAGCTCGTCGTGAGTGCCGGTCTCCGTGATCCGCCCGCCCGCGATCACCACGATCCGGTCGGCGCTTGCCGCCGTGGTGAGCCGGTGCGCGACAACCAGGGTCGTGCGGTGCGCCGCGAGGTGCCGGGCCGCCCGGGTGACCGCGGCCTCCGTTGCCAGGTCGAGCGCGGCGGTCGCCTCGTCGAGCAGCAGGATGTCGGGATCGACGAGGTAGGCGCGGGCCAGGGCGATCAGCTGCCGTTGCCCGGCGGACAGGTTGCGCCCTCGTTCGGCCACCTGGTAGCGGAAGCCCCCGGGGAGCCGGGCGATCATGTCCACCGCGCCGACGGCCCGGGCCGCCGCCTCGACCTCGGCGTCGCTGGCATCCGGGCGACCGTAGGCGATCGCGTCCCGGATGGTGCCCGCGAACAGGTGCGCCTCCTGGGGGACCACTCCCAGCCGGTGGCGGTAGGACGCCAGGTCGTAGTCACGCACATCCACGCCGTCCACAACCACGCTGCCCGCCGTCGCGTCGTAGAACCTGGCGACGAGCTTGACCAGGGTGGACTTGCCCGCCCCGGTCTCGCCGACCAGTGCCACCGTCTCGCCCGGCTCCACCACCAGGCTCACCCCGGACAGCGCCTCGGGGCCGTCGGCGCCGTAACGGAAGTGCACGTCACGCAGTTCCACCCGCGCGCCGCCCCGGCCGGGCCGGGGCGACTGGCGGGGATGGCTGGCCTGCGGGGTCGAGGTGGGGGTGCGCAGCAGCTCCGAGATCCGGCGGACCGCGACCGCGGCCTGCTGGTAACCGTCGAACACCTGCGAGAGCATCTGCACCGGCGAGAAGAGCATGTCGATGTAGAGCAGGTAGGCGATGAGCGCGCCCGCGGTCAGCGCGCCGCTGCGCATCTGGCCCGCCGCCACCAGCAGGACCAGTGCCGCGGCGACGGTGGACAGCGACTGGATAAACGGGAAGTACAGCGCGATGTAGCGCTGGGCGACGAGCCGCGAGCGCCGGTAGTCGTCGCTGCGCCCGGCGAAGCGCTGCGCGTTGCGTTCCTCCCGGCGGAAGGCCTGCGACACGCGCAGCCCGGCCACGTTCTCCTGGAGATCGGCGTTGACCACGCTGACCTTCTCCCGGGCGTCGGCGTAGGCGCGGGACGACCCGCGCTGGAAGATCACGGTGGCCGCCGCCGCGAACGGGAGGATGGCCAGCACGGTGAGCCCCAGCCTCAGGTTGATGACCAGCAGCGCGATCAGCACCCCGACGAACGTCAGCAGCGAGTTCACGAAGCTGATCAGCCCGGTCTGGACGAACGAGGACAGGGCCTCGACGTCGGTGGTCATCCGGGTCATGATCCGGCCGCCCAGCTCACGCTCGTAGAAGTCCAGCCCGAGCCGCTGCAGATGGGCGAAGATCTTGACTCGCAGCGTGTAGAGCAGCCGCTCGCCGTTGCGCCCCACGACCAGGGCCTGGACCGCGGTGATGACCCAGTCCGCCAGGACGATCAGCAGCGCCGCCGCCGACACGGCGAGCACAGCGCGGATGGCCTGCGCCTCGACGCCGTGGTCGATCCCGCCCCTGACCAGGGCGGGCATGGCGAGGTTGGCCAGCGCGTCGAGAGCGTCGAGCACCAGGCCGACCAGGAACGCGATCGCGAAGGGCCGCAGAAGCCGCCGCAGCGTGAAGCGCGGGTCCGCCGCCCGGGCCCGGCCGGAGTCGATGCCGGGCTTGTCGGTGGCGGGCGGCAGGGCGTCCACCTGGGCGATCAGCTCAGGTGACGCGGGTATCCCGGCCAGGAAGCCGCCACCGGCGTCCGTGCTGGGCGCCGTCCGGTCGGCCCGCGCCGGCGCGGCGTCCGCGGGCCACAACCGGCTCCGGCCCAGCGCGGGCGCGCCGTTGCCGTTCACGCCGTCGCCGTCGCCGGTGTAGTAGGCGAGTTCGCCTGCGTCGACGCCCTCCGCGTCCTCGCCAGGCCCGGCGAGCAGCAGCCGGTACAGCGGGCAGCGCGCCATCAGCTCCTCGTGGCTGCCTTGATCGACCAGGCGCCCCTGGTCCAGCACCGCGATCCGTTCGGCAAGCTGGAGGGTCGAGCGCCGGTGGGCAATGAGCAGCGTGGTGCGGCCGCGCATGACCCGCCGGAGCGTCTCGTGGATCTCCGCCTCCACCTGCGGGTCGACCGCGGACGTGGCGTCGTCGAGGACCAGGATCGCGGGGTCGGTGAGCAGGGCACGGGCCAGTGACACCCGCTGGCGCTGGCCACCGGACAGGGTGAGCCCCTTCTCGCCCACCACCGTGTCGTAGCCCTGCGGCAGGGCGGCGATGAAGCCGTCGGCCTCGGCCGCCCGGGCCGCGGCCACGATCTGCTCCCTGGTGGCGTCCGGGCGGCCGAACGCGATGTTGGCCGCCACCGTGTCGGAGAACAGGAAGCTCTCCTCCATCACCAGCCCGATGGCCGAGCGCAGCGAATCCTGCGTGAGGTCGCGGACGTCGTGCCCGCCGACCCGCAGCGCGCCGCCGCTGACGTCGTAGAAACGGGGCAGCAGCAGCGAGATCGTCGACTTCCCCGACCCGGCCGGGCCGACCAGGGCCACCGTCTCGCCCGGCGTCACCCGCAGGGACAGGCCCCGCAGCACCGGCTGTGACGGCACGTAGCCGAACCTCACGTCGTCCAGTTCCACGTCCGGGGTACCGGGCGGCAGCGGGAGCGCGTCCGGCTTGTCGGTGACGACCGGCTCGGCGTCGATCACCTCGAACACCCGGATCACGCTGGCCCGGGCCTGCTGGCCGATGGTGACCAGGCTGGCCAGGGACCGGACCGGCCAGACCAGCGCGACGAGATATGAGGAGAAGGCCAGGAACGTGCCCAGGCTGATCGTGCCGTGGAGCGCCAGCCAGCCGCCGAGCGCCAGCACCCCCACCTGGCCCAGCGCCGGGACGGCCTGCAGCGCCGGGTTGTAGCGGGCCATCAGCCGCACCGCCCGGACACGCGAGGCGTACAGCCGGCTGCTGGCCCGCTCGATCCGCCCGACCTCCTGCTCCTCCTGCCCGAAGCCCTTCACCACCCGCACCCCGGTCACGGCCTCGTCGACCACGCCGGCGACTCCGGCCGCCTGCTGCTGCGCGTCCCAACTGGCCGGGAACAGCCTGCGCCGGGAAGCGGCCGAGATAAACCACAGCGGGGGCCCGACGGCAAGGGCGATCAGGGTCAGTGTGGGAGACAGGAAGGCCATCGCCACAAGCGACCCGACGAACAGGACCGCGTTGCCCATCAGCATCGGCACCATGGACAGCAGGGACTGGATCATCGTCAGGTCGGAGATCGAGCGGCTCACGATCTGGCCGGTGTGCAACTCGTCCTGGCGGGTGCCGTCCAGCCGGGACAGGGCGGAAAACAGCTGCGTGCGCAAGTCGTGCTGAACGTCCAGGGAGAGCCGCCCGCCGCGGTAGCGGCGCACGTACAGCCCGGCGAAGTTGGCCGCGGCCGCCACGATCAGCACGACCGCGAGCGGCCAGATGGCGGCCTGGGCGGCGGAGGTGAGGTTGTCGACGATGGCGCGCTGGATCAGCGGGATGGTGATCCCCACCAGGCTCACGACCAGCGTTCCGCCCAGCGCGAGCACCACGTTGCGTGGGTACCGCCAGCAGGCCCGGCCCAGTCTCCGCAGCCAGCCGGAGTGCGCATCCGTGCTCGTTTGCCTGTTCCCTTCCGCCCGTGGTGCCTGAGGATTACAGCCCACACGGCGCCCGGATCATTCCGGGCCGGAGTCACTCCGCCCGGCCGGGCTCGACCAGGCCGTGCTCGTACCCGTACACGACGGCGTGGACCCGGTCGCGCAGCCCGAGCTTGTCCAGGACGTGGGTGAGGTGGGTCTTGACGGTGCTGTGGGAGACGAACAGGTCGCCCGCGATCTCGCCGTTGGACCGGCCACGGATCACCAGGTCGAGCACCTCCCGCTCGCGCGGGGTGAGCCGGGCCAGTTCGGCGGGTTCGCGGGCCGGCACGGGGCGGCGGGCGGCGAACTCGGCCAGCAGCCTGCGGGTCACCCCGGGGGACAGCAGCGCGCCGCCGTCCGCGGCCGCCCGCACGCCGAGCAGCAGCTCCTCCGGTGGCGCGTGCTTGAGCAAGAAGCCGCAGGCCCCCGCGCGCAGCGCCTCGTAGACGTACTCGTCCAGGTCATAGGTGGTGAGAACGATCACCTTAACGATGGCTGGGCCCGGCTCACCGTTTCCCGGCGCGACGATCTGCCGGGTGGCGGCGAGTCCGTCGAGCACCGGCATGCGGATGTCCATCAGCACCACGTCGGGGCGGAGTTCGCGGGCGAGCCGGGTTGCCTCCCGCCCGTCGCCCGCCTGCCCGACCACCTCCAGGTCCGGCTGGCTGTCCAGCAGCGTCGCCAGGCCCGCCCGCACCATGGCCTGGTCGTCGGCGACCAGTACCCGGACCGGGCCGCCGGCGGTCACGCCGGCTCCGGGACCGTGTCGCACGGGATCACCGCGGTCACCGCGAACCCGCCGCCGGGACAGGGCCGCGCGTCCAGGCGGCCCCCGTAGAGCTCGGCCCGTTCGCGCATTCCCCGGACCCCCCGCCCGCCGGAGGCCGGCCGGGCGGTGGCCGGCTGGGCGCCCCCGGCGGGCGGCCCGTTGGCCACCTCGATGTTCAGCCCGCCGGGCCGGTAGCGCAGCACCACCCGGGTCGCCGCACCCGGCGCGTGCCGGGCGACGTTGGTGAGCGCCTCATCGATGATGCGGTAACAGGACAACTCGACGCCGGGGGAGAGGGCCCGCGGGCCGCCCTCAATGGTGAGGTTCGCCGGCACGCCCGCGGCCCGGACGGCATCGAGCAGCGTCTCCAGGTCCCCCAGCGTGGGGGAAGGCCGTCGCGCCGGGTCGTCGGCCTGCTCGCGCCGCAGCGCGCCGAGCAGGTGGTTCAGCTCGGTGAGCGCCTCCCTGGCCAGCCGCTCCACGGTGGCCAGCACCCCGGCCCGGGCGTCGGGGGCCTGGCCTCCGTCACTGGGGGACCGGCTGCTTCCGGCGGCGATCCGCGCCGCTCCGGCCTGGACGGCGATCGCGGACAACTGGTGCGCGACGACGTCGTGCAGTTCTCGGGCGATGCGGGTGCGCTCGGCCTGGTGGGCCGACTCCACCAGTGCGGCGGCCTCACGGCGCCGGGCGTCGGCCGCGTCACCGAGCACGAACGCGGCGCCGAGCAGCGCCAGCGGCGCCCCGGCGAGTCGGCCTTCGAGCCCTCCGACGGCGGAGGACTTGCTCGGCACGCCGTTGGTGACGACGACCACCACCGCGGCGGCCAGGCAGAGCCAGCCGAGCCACCGCGCGTAGCGGCGGAGGGGGCTGGCGTAGGCCCCGAGCCCGTAGGCGCCGACCAGCACCGCGGCGAACGCGGATGTCAGGTCCCGGTGCAGCGCGTACCGCACCGCCAGCACGCCCGCCGCCAGGCCGAGCACGGGTACCGGCGCCACCCGCCGCCAGCAGAACGGGACGGACATGGCCAGCGTCAGCGCCAGCGACCCGAGCACGTCGGGGGTCGAGCCCGCGTGGCCGGGGTACTCCCACCACCACGGCACGTCGGGCAGTCCCCACACCAGCAGGCCCGCCGCGATCAGCAGGTCCACCCGGCGCGGGGTGGCCAGGTCCCTCCAGGGAGACATAACCCGACTGTAGAACGTCATCCGCTGATGTCCTGGCGGCGGAACAGCACCACCGCCGCCGCCCAGCACGCCGCCAGCAACCCGGCCAGTCCCAGCAGGCCGGTCAGCTGGCCGGGTGTGGCGCCGGCGCTGATGAAGCGGGACCAGAAGTTGGTCGGCAGCGAGGTGATCGATGCCTGGCCGGCCGGGAAGCCCATCCACTGCTGCACCCAGGTCGCCGGGGTCCATCGGCCGGTTCCCGGCAGCGACGCCGCGATCAGCATCGCGATGATGGCCACCGCCGTGGCCGCGGTGGTCCCGATCGTGCCGCGGGTGGCAACGGCGGCGAGCAGGCCGATCGCGGCGAACGCCGCCAGCACCAGCAGGGCCCGCGCCGCCTGCGATCCGGCCAGGAACAGGGCGTGGGCCGCGGACTCGTGCGCTGCCGGGAGATGATCGGTGTGGACGAGAACGGGCCCGGCGGCGGCCAGCGCCAGCCAGCACACGGCGATCAGGCCCACCCCGGCCAGCCACAGGCTGACCAGCTTCGCGGCCAGCACCCGCCACCGCTGGCCCTGCTGGGTGAGCAGGTTCTTCATGGTGCGGCCCGACCACTCGCCACCGATGTGGGCGTCGGCCAGCAGCGCCAGCGCTAGCGCCCCCGGCAGCGACGCCATCAGCCCGGCCGCCTCCGCTCCCGCCGCCAGCGGGTCAAGCTGCGCGGCGACCTGGGCGCGCTGCGCACTGGCCTGTGCCACCCTGGCCCGCTCCAGTGCCCTGGCGCGCGTGCACTGCGGCCCGGCCGGGATCCCGAGCTCGGCACACGAAGGGATGTGGCCGCCCGGGGTCCCGCCCTCCAGTGCTGCGTTGTGGGCGCCTCCCACGGCCAGCAGCACACTGAACACCGCGGCGGCAGCCGCCACCCCCCAGGTCAGTGGGCGGCGCAGCTTGATCAGCTCAGCGCGGAGCAGCCGCATCCTTGGCCTCCGGGTTCTCGGTCAGTTGCAGGTACGCCTCTTCCAGCCCGGCCCGCTCCGGCAGGATCTGGCTGGCCCAGACCCCGCCCCGGCCGAGAACCTCGTTGACGTCGCGGCCGTCGGCCGTGCGCACCAGCACCGTGTCGGGGCCGTCGGCGCGGGCCGGCCAGCGGCGCAGCAGCGCCAGCGCGGACGGCTGGTCGGCCGGATCGATCACCAGCCGGAGCCTCGGCCGGCCCGTTGTCAGCCGGCTGGTCGGCCCCTGCTCGGCCAGCCGCCCGGCGTGGATCACCGCGACCTGGTCGCACACCAGCTCGACCTCGGCGAGCAGGTGGCTGGACAGGAACACCGTGGTCCCGCCGTCCGCCAGACGGCGCAGGAGGGCGCGGAACTCCCTGATGCCCGCCGGGTCCATGCCGTTGGCCGGCTCATCGAGCAGCAGCAGCGTGGGCCGCCGCATCAGGGCCGCCGCCAGCCCGAGCCGCTGCCGCATCCCCTGCGAGTATCCCTTGACCTTGCGGTCGGCCACCCCGGTCAGGCCGGCCAGGTCGAGCGCGGCGGCGATGTCGCGGGCCGGCAGCCGCGCGCCCGACAGGGCCAGCAGGTCCAGGTTGCGGCGGCCCGTCAGCCACGGGTGGAACGAGGGTTCCTCGATCATGGCCCCAACGTCGGCGAGACCGGTGGGGTCGGGGATTCTCCTCCCGTTCAGCCAGGCCCGGCCGGAGGTGGCGGCGACGAGCCCGAGCAGGATCCGCAGCGTGGTCGTCTTGCCGGCCCCGTTCGGCCCGAGGAAGCCGAATACCTGGCCCGCCTCGACGGTCAGGTCAAGGCCGGCGAGCGCGGTGGTCGCGCGGTACCTCTTGGTCAGCCCCTGGCACTCGATCACCGCAGCCACATCCGCCTCCGTCCTGCGCTGGAAGCCAACGCTAGGCGGGATGGGCGGCGGTGTCGTCAGCGCGGGGACGAACCGTGCCTCGTCTCGTGGGCGAGGTGTCTGTCCCGGTCAGCGGGCGGGTGCGGCCTTCGCGGTCGCGTACCCGGCGGCAGCGCTGAAGACGATGAGCCCGAACAGCAGGAATGTGATCACGTGCACGCTGGTGCACCACAGGCAGATGGCGTTCAGGGTGAACAGCTCGGTGTAGATCAGGTACAGCACGAACACCATGCCGACGATCACCGAGCCGAACCGCGCCCAGCCGACCGGGGGCCACGTCGCCCGCCACGCCCACGGCGAGGTGACCGCGGCCATGAAGACGTAGAAGGCGAGCCCGAGCACCGCGACCGGGAAGACGCCGAACACGATCGACTCCGGGCTCGTCGTCACCGCCGCGCAGTTGACGAGCCCGTTGTCGGAACACGCGAGGATCGACGACGAGGTGTAGTGCGCGATCGTGAGGTAGACCGAGACCCCGAGGCCCGCCAGCGACAGGAGCCAGGTGGTCAGCTGGAGCCAGGCCGGTGCGGGTCCGGGGCCCGGGTCGGCGGCGACGGCCGGGCGCGGGGCCGGCCGGGACGCCTGATCGGCGATGCTGGCCCGCTGCCGCCCGTTACCCGCCCGGCGGGCTGGGGCCGTGGCCGGCTGCGGTTCGGGCCGGCCGCCCCTGGTGCCCTTGTCTCTCGTCTTCCCGGTCCCCGCCCGGCCGGCCGGCCCCGGGGCGCGCGTCTGCTTAGGCGCAGCCATCGGGCCTATCCCTCCAGCTTCTGGATCGCCGGGGTGCACGCCGTTGCCGGCTGGTTGTTGGTGAGCTTGCAGATTTTCGCGGTCATCACGTTGGCGGCGCCGACGGCCCCCTGGCTGACCGGGGTCGACGGATCGGACAGCGCCGCCGCGATCTCGCTCCACGTCTTGCCCTGCAGCACCGCCGGGTTGTAACTCGCCCCGCTGATCAGGTACTTGTTGCCGAAGTCGATGAACGGGATCGCGCCGGCGCTCCCCTGGGAGACATAGGGCGGCGCGTCGTACTTGTTCAGCAGGGCCTGCTGCTCGGCCGTCGGCTTCTGCAGGGGGGTGTTCCTGTCCTCGGTGGTGGTCTCGACCGGCGTGAACACCAGGTACTTGCTGTTGTAGCCCGTCTTGTAGAAGGTCAGGGTCGGGGTGCTCGGGAAGGCGTCACTGCTGCTCGAATGGATACCGCGCAGGCCGGAGAACGTGCCGAACTTGCTCAGTGCCACGGCCATCGCCCACCGCTCGGCGGCGCAGTACGGGCAGTATTCGGCGCCGATGTACAGCACCTCGGGCTTGCCGTTCTTGGTGAGCGGCGTGCCGTTCAGCGGGATGACGGACTTGGGATCGGCGCTGCCTTTGCCGACCGTCTCCAGGGTGCTGGCCGGCACGCCGGTGAGGTCCTTGATCACGCTCGCCGGCAGCGGTGTGCCACCGGCACTGGAATGCTGCGGCGTGGACGACGAGCTCAGCGACTTCACGACGACGAACGCCACCACGATGACCACGACGGCGACGATGCTCCCGCCGGTGATGAGCATGCGCCTGCGCGTCTCGGCCTTGCGCGCGGCCGCCCGCTGGGCGGCGATCTTCTCCCGCGCGTTCTGCTGCCTGATTCTCGTCGCCTTGCCCATCGCCTGTCCTCAAAGATGATCTTCTGCGGTCATCCGCCGGTGTCCATCGTAGGACGAAGTGGAGCCTGGCCCGGCCGCGGCCGGTCGTCGCGCCCGCCGAACCGCGCGTGCTCGCTCAGTGGCCGTAGACCGGGACCATGACCGCCCGCGCGATCGTGTGGAAGCCCACGTTGAAGCCCGCCACCGCGGGGGAGACGTCGGAGTCCAGGCCGAGGGAGTCCACGTCGAGCGCGTGCACCGCGAACACGTAACGGTGCGGCGGGTCTCCGGCCGGCGGGGCGGCGCCGCCGAAGTCCTTCGAACCGTAGTCGTTACGCACACAGAAAGCGCCCGGCGGGAGCCCGGACGGGTCGTCGGTCACCGCGCCGGCGGGCAGGTCGGTCACCGAGGCGGGCACATCGAGCAAGACCATGTGCCAGAACCCCGAGCCGGTCGGTGCATCGGGGTCATAAAGGGTCACCGCGAAGCTCTTCGTCTCGGCGGGAAAACCGTGCCAGCGCAGGTGCGGCGAGATGTTCTGGCCGGTCAGCCCCCATCCGCTGTAGACCTGCGCGTCGGACATGTGCTGGCCGTGGGCGACATCGCCGCTCTCCAGCGTGAATGAGGGGACCGGGGGCAGGTGGTCGTAGGGCAGGGAGGGACGTTCGGTCATCGCGATCTCCGTATGTCGTGGGCAGCCGGCCCGTCCCTCCTACGCTATCCAGCCGCGCCGTTGCGCCGGCCGGCAACCCGTCAAGACGTTCCGGCATGGCGACCGGCTCGCGGGGCACAGATGGCCGGAGGAACCGGTGGCAGGCGGCGCCCGGGGCGGCGACGGGCGGCGCGGCGCCCGGAGCCGCGTTGCCCTCGATGCGGATGAACTTGACGTTCGCTCCGCCGAGCTGACGCGGGACGACGTTGACCGCGTCGTCGTTGTTGCCCTCCAGGGCGGTGAACTTCCCGCCCTGGACGGTGCTGTCCAGGAAGCCGATGTGGCCGTCGGCGCCGAAGTCGCTCTGGCCGCCGAAGTCGTAGGCCACGATGTCGCCGGGCCGCGCGTCCTCGGCGCTCACGACCTTGAGACCGTAGTTGCCCTGCTCGGCGTTGTTCACCCAGGTCGCCACGGCGGCCCAGCCGCCGCCCGGCATCTTGTGCCCGGCCTGCTCCAGCGACCAGGTGATGAACGACGCGCACCACGGGTTCCCGGGCGCGACGCCCGCCGCCTTGAGGTACTCCTCGACCTGCTGTCCGCGGTTGGCGCCGCCGATCTCGTGCACGCCGCGCTGGGTCTGGGCGATCTTCAGCGCCGCGGCGCCGAGCGAGCCGTCGCCGCCGCCCGCGGGAGCCGGCGCCACGGCATCCACTGCGGCGCCGGCGCTCGGTGTGGCCGGGGCGGCGGCCTCGGGCGGCGCGGCCGCGCCGGCGCCGGTCTTGGGGAGCAGCCCGTTGGCCTCGTCGAGGCGCAGCTGATAGCGGCCGCGGAACTGCTCGGCGGGGCGCTCGACGTCGGCGATCCAGTTCCCGAACTGCTTGGGGTCGTCGATCGGCAGGCCGCGGGCGATCCGCTGCTTCTTGACCGCCTCGGCCTGGTCGAGGAACCACTTGACCTGCAGCTCGGGCTTGTCCGGGTAGCCCGCGTAGGCGCCCTGGTTCCAGATCCCGACGCGCATCTGGAAGAAGCCGACGGAGTCCGCGTCGCCGAAGTTGAGGTTCTTCATCCCCGACTCGACCAGCGACGCCATCAGCGGCAGCTGCGGAGGCAGGCCGCGCCGCTGCGCCTCAGCGGCCATCCACGCGGCGATCTGCTCGCGCGGCGCGTTGTCGCCGGGGTAGGCGGTCGGCGCGCCGTTGAGGTCGACCGCTGCCGCCGCGGCCTGCAGCGGCGTCCCGGGCGGCGCGGCGGCGGCCTCGCCGCCGCGCGCGAAGATCCACAGGCGCGCCAGCGGCCGGAAGAGCGTGTTGTCGGCGGCGTCCCACGCCAAGGACGAGATGTACTCCTCGGGCATGCAGCGCGGCGGCTTGCCCGGCTTCTCCGGCGGGCGGCAGGGCACGTGCACCCAGCGCGTGTCGGTGTCCCGCTGAATCGGCGGCGTCATCGGGAATCGCCGCAGCTCGCCGCCGCAAGCGGCGGTGGCGGCCACGGCGAGCACGAGGAGCGAACGATCAGAAGCCATGGTGCACGCCGATGACGACGCGGATCGACGTCACCGCCGCGCCCGCGTCGAAGGTGTCGGTGCCGAAGCCGAAGAGGATCTCGAACAGATTGTCGGTCGAGCCGTTGCTGCGCACGCCCATGCCGCCCGAGAGGCGAAGCTCGCCGAGCTTGAGGCCCTGGAGGTGCTCGTCGAAGACGTTGCCGACGGAGGCGAAGAGGCTCCCGT
>Ga0081540_1001481_pt1 | contig 20260 bp, 15 predicted proteins | sample TabmetS2T1R1_FD_71024 | JGI IMG/M metagenome (GOLD analysis project Ga0081540, IMG submission 71024) | Tabebuia heterophylla rhizosphere microbial communities from the University of Puerto Rico - S2T1R1 | ecosystem: Host-associated > Plants > Roots > Rhizosphere ... | reverse complement strand
ACAAGAGGTTGAGGCAGGCCTGGAGGTGACCAAGTTCATTCTCGCTTCGACCTGATCTCTTGCTTCCTTTTGGAACGGTCCCGCCGATCTCGAGGCGCTGCGTAGGGCCACTGGTGGGAGGGCGGCGCCGAGATTGCCGCCTTCCGGCCAGAAGCTAGTTGCCCTTGCTGATCCCAGCGGCCGGAACCGTCGGCATGTTGTCGCTGAACTTCATCGGTCACCCCCTTCCCTGTCCAATGCATCTGTTGAAAAGCCGTCCAGCCCGGACGGTTGAAACTCTTTGTATGCATCCCACAAGGCGGGTTGGGCCGGGGTGAGGCTCCTCGATTCCGCGTTTTCGGTCACTATGCTGCTTCGCACGAATGGAATCGAGTGATCGAACAACCCCAACGGGTCAGGTCACCAGGGCGACTCGGGCCGAAAGGGATCGGTCTACGGCGGCCAGTGTCCTTGCCCATCCGGTGCGCGTCCGGGTGCTGGAAATCCTCAACCAGCGGGACATGAGCCCGATCGAGTTCTGCCGCGAAGGTTTCGCGCCGGAGAAGATGGACGTCTCGCACGTTGCTTACCACTTCCGCGAGCTTGCTGAGTACGGCTGCCTGCGGGTGATCGAAGAGAACAAACGGCGCGGCTCGATCGAACACGTCTACCGCGGCCTGGCGCGTGCCTACTTCTCCGACACCCAGTGGAACGAACTGGACGAAGGGGAGCGGGCGCGAATCAGCAAGACGATGATCCAGGGGCTGCTCGCGCGGGTCGAAGGCGCGCTGATGAGCGGCATCTTCGACTCGCGCACCGACCGGCACCTGTCGTGGATCGCGATGAAACTGGACGAGCAGGGGTGGAGCGAAATGTCGACCACGCTGGCCGCCGCCTTCGGCGAAATCGAGCAGATCCGCGGCGACGCCGTCGACGGCCGCGCCGACCAGTACGCGCTGGGCTGCCTGCTCTTCGAGTGCCTCACCGGGACGCTGCCCTTCCCGCGGGGCTCGGACGTGGCCGCCATCTACGCCCACCTCGAGGAGCCCGCGCCGCGCCCGAGCGAGCGGCGCGAGGAGCTGCCGGCCGCGCTGGACCCCGTGCTGGCCCGCGCGATGGCCAAGGATCCCGCCGAGCGCTACGGCACGTGCGGGGAGCTGGTCGGCGCGGCTCGCGAGGCGCTGGGCCTGGCGCCGCAGGAGCGCCCGCGCCGTCGCTGGCTCGTGGCGGGCGCCGCGCTCGCCCTCGCGGGGCTCGCGGCCGCGGTGGTGGTGCTGGCTCTCGGCAGCGGCGACGACGCGGTCGCCGGTGGGCCCTCGGGCACGCTGTTCCAGATCGACCCGCGGACCAACGAGGTGGCCGGTCGCACCGAGGTTCCCGGCTACCCCAACGCTGTCGAGGTCAGCGCCGGCGGGATCTGGATCGGTGACTTCCGGCAGGGTGTCCTCTGGCGCTATGACCCGCGCACGGGGGCCCAGCAGCGGATCTCGTCCAACGGCGAGCCGCGCGACCTCGCCGCGCTCGGAGGCGACGTCTACGTGGCGGCCGACGGCAACAACCTCACCGGAACGGTGGCTCGCTACGACGCCGCGACGGGGGTCCGCAAGGACAGCATCGACCTGCTCGTGTGTGCGCTGGCGTCGGGCGAGGGCGTGGTCTGGGCCGCCGGCTGCCCGTTCGTGCAGCGCCTGAGCACCGGCTCGCGGCCGCTGCACAAGGTCAATGAGGTCTTCCTGCCCTTCCAGCAGCCCGGGACGGCGTCCAACTCGCGCATCCAGTTCCGCGAGATGGCCGTCGGCGACGGCTCGCTCTGGGTGCTCGGCGACGCCCTGGACCGGCGCATGTGGCGGCTGGACCGCCGCGACGGGCGCGTGCGGGCGACGATCGACCTCGGGTTCCCGCCTCGGTCGGCGGTGGTGGCGGGCGGCGCGGTCTGGGTGACCGACGGGCTGCACGACACGGTCGTGCCGGTCGACGTCGCGTCCGGGCGGGTCCTGCCGGCGGTGCGCGTCGGGCGCGGGGCCAGCGGCGTCGCCGCGGCCGGCGGGGCGGTGTGGGTGGCCAACGCGGGCGACGGGACGGTGTCGCGCGTCGATCCGGCACGGCGCCGCGTGACCGCCACCGTCCACATCGGCGGGTTCCCCAGCGAGATGGCCGCCGGCGACGGCGCGATCTGGGTGACGAGCCATGCGCCGTGAGCGCTGGTGCTGCGCGGCGGTGCTCGCGGCGCTCGCGCTGGGCGTCGCGTCGTGCGGCGGCTCGGACGAGCGGCCGTTTCGCATCGGCGTCATCGTCGACTGCCAGGGCGCGTATCGCGCGCTGCGCGACATCGAGCTCTCGGGCGCGCAGCTGCCGCTCATGGCCCGCGGCGCGACGCGGGCGGGCAGCGAGCCCAGCGCCGGCCTGCGGGCGGTGGACGTGTCCGGTCGCAAGGTCGAGCTCGTCCAGGGCTGCAGCGAGTCCGGCGAGCTGGCGGCCCTGACGCAGGTGGCCCGCCTGCTCGTCGAGCGCGAGCACGTGGACGCAGTGGTCGAGGGCGGCGTGTTCACCATCGACGGGATCGCGCTGCGCGAGATCGCCCGCCGCTACCCCGCCGTGCCCTTCGTCGCCGCTGCCGACGGCCCGCGCGAGGTCACGCTGGAGGGCACGCCGGCGAGCATCTACCGCGTGGCGGCCGACTACTCCCAGGGCGCGGCCGGGCTGGCGACCTACGCCTACCGCCGGCTCGGGTGGCGGCGAGTGGCGGTCGCCTCGGAGGAGTGGGTCGCCGGTTGGGGCGCCGAGACCGCGTTCGTGCGCGAGCTGTGTGCGCTCGGCGGCCGGGTCGTGCGGCGCGTCTCCCTTGCGCCGGGCGGGCCGCCCAACGATCCCGCCAAGGTGCCGCAGGACGTCGACGGTGTCGCCGTGCTCGCATCGCGCAACGCGGTGACGCCGGAGTACCTGCGCGCGCTGGCGCGGCGCATCGGTGCACCGGCTCGGCGGCTGGTGCTGGGGCCGGAGATCACCGCCGACACCGAGCTCGTCGGCGCGGCGGGGCCGAGACTGCGCGGCGTGGTGGGAGCGTCCTACGCGCCGCCCGAGGGCGGCTCGCCCGACGTCCGCGCCTATGTGCGCGCCTACGGTCGCGCCAACCCCGGCGCGCAGTCGGGCGAGGCGCTCAACCCGCTCGTCGTCGGCTACCGCAACGGCGTCGAGGCGCTCCTGCAGGCATTCGAGCACGCCGGCGGCGCGCTCTCGGCCGACCGCCACGAGCTGCGCAGCGCGCTCGACGGGCTGCACACGCGGCTGCTCGGCGTCCCGGTCCGGCTCGACGCCCACCGCCAGGCCGTCGTCTCCGCCACGCTCGTGCGGATCGGCGATCCGACACCGCTGCAGACGGTGGGCGGCGTCGACCAGTCGATCGGCGGGCTGGTCCCCGACGACTACCTGCCCAGCGAGGCCGGACAGGCCTGCCGGCGCGCGACGCCGCCGCAGTGGGCGGGCTAGGTGGGCGCGATCGTCCAGGTGAAGCGCGTGTAGCTCTCGCGCGGGGCCAGGCCGCCGGGGCGCAGCCCCCGGCGGACGAGGACGGTGGTGACGCCGGGCTCGACGGCGAGCGCGGTCCGGGTGCGGCCGAGGCCCTCGCTGCGCCAGCGCTCGGTCAGGCCGACCACGGCGATCGCGCGCGAGCGGGCGACCTCGACGAGCGCAGCGGGCTCGGGCGCGACGATCACCGGCTCAGCGGCGATGCCGAGCGCGCGCTGGATCGCCAGCGAGGCGCTGGCCAGCATGCGGCTGGCATCGCGACCGCCCTCGCCGATGCTCGCCCCGGCGACCTCGAGCGTGCACCCGCGGCTGCGCGCCAGCCACGCGGCGAGCTCGATCGCCGCCCAGTCGTGCTCGGCGCCGGAGAAGGGGACGAGTACGGCACCGTCGCCCGGCGCGCGCTCGCCAACGGCGACGGCCACGTCGCACGGCGCCTTGTCGAGGACGGTGAGCAGCCGGGCGTCCTCGAGCAGCCCCGCCGGCGCGTCGACGACGAGCAGCTCGACGTCCTGCTCGGCGGCCAGGCGTGCGAGGTCGTCTCCCGGGGTGATCGAGGTGAAGGCGGCCGTGCGCGCCGTGGCGCCATGGCCGTCGAGCTCGGCCCGGGCACCCGCGAGCATCCGCGTGGCGGCGCCGAGCTCGGCGGCGCTTGTGACGGTGGCGGCGAGGACGACCTCGCGATCGGCTCCATAGGCGAGCGAGGCGCTGAGCGCGACGAGGAGCGGCAGCGACGCGGGCGAGAGCGCGGCGGTCAGGACACGGCGCGCGTCGGGCTCGATCGGCGCGCCGGCGGCGGGCTTGGGCGCCAGATCGAGCGCCGGATCGTGGTCGAGGATGGCGCGCTCGAGGTCGCGCAGCGCGGCGCCGGGCTCGATGGCGAGCTCGTCGACGAGGGTGGCGCGGGCGGCGCGGAACGCATCGAGCGCGTCGGCCTGGCGGCCGCAGCGATAGAGCGCGAGCATGTGCAGCGCGCGGAAGCGCTCGCGCAAGGGGTGCTCGGCGATGAGCGCGGCCAGCTCGGGCACCGCCTCGCGGTGGCGCCCACAGGCCAGATCGGCCTCGAGCGCGCGCTCGAGCGCGACGAGGCGCAGCTCGTCGACGCGGGCGGCGATCGGTCTGGCGCAGGGCTCGCCCGCGAGATCGGAGAGAGCCGGACCTCGCGACAGCGCCAGCGCGGCGCGCAGCTCGGTTGCCGCCTCGGACGGGCGGTCGTCGGCGAGCGCGTCCTCGCCGATCCGCAGGTGGCGCTCGAAGCGGCGCAGGTCCAGCGCGTCGTCGGGGACGGCGATGGCGTAGCCCCGGCCGCGGGTGCCGATGACGTCGCGGCCGAGCGCCTTGCGCAGCTGCGAGACGTAGCCCTGGACGATGTTCTCGGCGGTCTCGGGCGGCTGCTCGCCCCATACGCCGTCGATGAGGCCACCGATCGGAACGGCCTCGTTGGCGTGGGCGAGCAGGATCGCCAGGACCGCGCGCTGGCGCGGACCTCCGAGCGATGCCGGCCTGCCGTCGGCGACGACCTCCAGCGGCCCCAGGATCCGGTACTCGAGCCCCAACGCGCGCGAGCCTAACGTCGATAGTGGTCCTGCAAGCATCAGGCCAATTTGTCAGAATGGCTCCATGGCCGGAACGATCGCTCCCCCGTCGCTTGCCGCGCTCCTCGCGCCGCCATCGCGGCGGCCGGCAGGCCTCGCCGACGGCCTGCGGTCGCTGGTGGTCGACGGGCGCCTGGCGGTGCGCACCCGCGTGCCGAGCGAGCGGGCGCTCGCGGCCGAGCTGCGGATCAGCCGCGGGTCGGTCTCGCGCGCCTACGACCGCCTGCGCGAGGAGGGCTACCTGGCAAGCCGGCGCGGGGCGGGCAGCTGGCTGACGCTTCCCGGCGGCGCGCCGGCCGGTCCGGTGCCGCCTGCTCCGGTCGGGGCGCAGGTGTCCGTGCTCGACCTGACCGTCGCCGCGCTGCCCGCGCCGTCCCCGCTGCTCGCCGACGCTGCCGCGCGCGCGGCGGACGGTGTGCGGCGATACGTCCACGCGCACGGCTACAGCGCGCTGGGCCTGCCCGAGCTGCGCCAGGCGGTGGCCGCGCGGCTGACCGAGCGCGGACTGCCGACGTCGCCCGAGGAGGTGCTCGTCACGGCGGGGGCTCAGCACGGGCTGCACCTCGTGCTCTCGCTGCTCACGGCGCCGGGCGACCGCGTCGTCGTCGACGCGCCGACGTACCCGAGGACGATCTCGGCGGTGCGCACGGCGCGAGCGCGCGCGGTAGGCGTGCCGCTGGCCGCGGACGGATGGGACCTCTATGCGTGGACCGACGCGCTGCGGGCCGCCTCGCCCCGCGTGGCCGTGACGGCGCCGGACTTCCACAACCCGACCGGCCTGACGATGGTCGCGGGCGAGCGCGCGGCGCTGGTCGACGCGTGCGCCCGCGCGGGCACGGTGCTCGCCGCCGACGAGACGTGCGCCGAGCTGCGCCTCGACGGGTCCGAGGGGCCGCGGCCGCTGGCCTCGTTCGACGCCGCCGCGACGGTGATCACCATCGGGACGATGTCCAAGGCGGCGTGGGCCGGGCTGCGGGTCGGCTGGCTGCGCGCGACGCCCCGGCTCGTGGCCGAGCTCGCCGCCCGCCGCGCCGACGTCGACCTGGCCAGCCCGGTGCTCGAGCAGCTGGTGGCGGTCGAGCTGCTCGATCGCTGGGACGAGGTCGTCGAGTCGCGGTGCGAGCTGCTGCGCGAGCGGCGCGAGGCGCTGCTGCGCGCGCTGGCGACGTACGCGCCAGGCTGGCGTTTACGCCGGCCGTCCGGCGGGCTCAGCACCTGGGTTCGCCTGCCCGCCCCGATCGCCACCCGCCTTGCCGCCGTCGCGGCAGGGGATGGGATCCGCGTCACGCCCGGCCCGTCGTTCTCGGTGGACGGCACGTTCGAGCAGCACATCCGCCTGCCGTTCACCCTCCCACCGGAGGACCTCGAGCGGGCGGTGTCCGGGCTGGCCGCGATCGCGGACGGCCTCGGAGAGGGCGAGCGGCGCGTCGAAGCGGCCGCCGCCCTCGTGGCCTGACCGTTACCTGCGACGTCATCGCGCAGCCGCTCGCGAGCGCCTACCTTGATCAGATGACGACCGCCGAGTACGTCGCTCCCCGCCCGATCGGCGAGCTGCTGCGCAGCTGGCGCGAACGCCGCCGCCTGAGCCAGATGGACCTCGCGCTCGACGCCGACGTCTCCACGCGCCACCTGAGCTTCGTCGAGACCGGCCGCTCGGTTCCCAGCCGCGACATGGTGCTGCGGCTGGCCGACCAGCTCGAGGTCCCGCTGCGCGAGCGCAACCAGCTCCTGCTCGCCGGCGGCTACGCGCCCGTCTACTCGCAGGCCTCGCTCGACGCGCCCGAGATGGCCGAAGTCCGCGCGGCGGTCCGCCAGGTCCTCGCCGGCCACGAGCCGTATCCGGCCGCCGCGGTCGATCGCCACTGGAACCTCGTCGAGGCCAACTCCGGCATCGCGCTGATGACCGAGGGCGTCGACCCCGAGCTGCTGCAGCCGCCGGCCAACGCGATCCGGCTGGCGACGCACCCACAGGGCCTCGCGCCGCGGATCGCCAACCTCGGCGAGTGGCGCGTGCACCTGATCAGCCGACTGCGCCGCCAGGTCGCGCTGACCGCCGATCCCGTCCTGGCCGACCTCTACGACGAGGTCCGCGCGTACCCGTGCGACGACGAGCAGCCCGACGTCGAACTGCCGACGGCCGGCGAGGTCTTCGTGCCGTTGCGTCTGCGCCACAGCGGCGGCGAGCTGCGTTTCTTCGGCACGGTGACGACCTTCGGCACCCCGCTCGACGTCACCGTCGCCGAGCTCGCCATCGAGTCCTTCTTCCCCGCCGACGAAGCGACGGCCGCCGCGCTGCGCGGCTGAGCCGCGCTTCACCCGCCCGGGGTGAGGCCGACTCACCCCGTCGCGGCCGAGGATGCCGGGTCATGTCGATCGACACGCTCATCGCGTACGTCGGCGTCTACGACGACGTCGCCGACGCCGAAGCCGACTACAAGCTCGTGCACGAGCTCGCCGGCAAGGCGCACCTCATCGATGCCTACGACGCGGCCGTCATCGAGCGCCGCGAGGACGGCAAGGTCAAGATCGCCAAGAAGCACGAGACGCCCACTCGCGTGGGCGGCGTGCTCGGCGGCGGAGTGGGACTCGCCACCGGCCTCGTCGTCGCCCTGTTCCCGTTCGCGGCGATCGGCGGCGGCCTGCTCGTCGGCACGACCGCCGGCGGCGCGGTCCTCGGCGCGGTCGCCGGCCACGCGGCCGCGGGGATGAGCCGCCACGACCTCAAGGAGCTCGGCGAGCACCTCGACAAGGGGTCGGCCGGGCTCGTCGTCGTCGCCCTGGCCGACCTCGAGGCCGACGTCGAGAAGGCGATGGAGCGTGCGGAGAAGGTCGAGCGCCGCGAGCTGAAGGCCGACATGGCGGACCTCGAGCGCGACGCCACGCAGGCCGGCGAGCACGCGTCGAGCTCGACATGATCGAGTCGCTGGCAGACGCGCCGGCGGGCACGATCGGCTTCCGGATCTCCGGCCGGCTGAGCCGCGAGGACTACACCGACGTCCTCATCCCGCCCGTCAAGGCCGCGGTCGACCGCGGTGAGAAGCTGCGGCTGCTCGTCGTCCTCGACGAGGAGTTCCACGGGCTGCAGGCGGGCGCGGTCTGGGAGGACATCAAGGCCGCGCTCGACCTCGGCGTGCGCCACCACAGCGCCTGGGAGCGCTTCGCGGTGGTCACCGATGCCGAATGGGTGCGGCGCGGGATGGCGCTGTTCGGCTGGATGGCGCCGGGCGAGAGCCGCCTGTTCGGCCTCGGCGAGCTCGACGCCGCCAAGGCCTGGCTGACGTCCTAGCCGACGGCGATCAGGACTCGATCGCCCGGCGGATCCGCTTCGCCGAGACCGGCTGGCGGGTGCCCAGGCCCTGGGCGAACTGGCTGACGCGCAGCTCCTCGAGCATCCACGGGACCTCGGGGAGGGGGCGGCCCGCCGCGCGGCGGCGCTGGTAGGCCTCCTCGAGCTCGTGGATCGCGCGCATGCGGTCGCGGTCGACCGCCGGGTTGTCGGGCAGGCGCTCCAGGCGGCGCGACGCCGCGCGCAGGTAGCGAAGGACGTCGGGCAGGCGCCCCGCGCCGGTCGCGGCGACGAAGCCCGGGTAGACGAGGCGCCCGAGCTGGCGCGCGACGTCCTGGCGCGCCTCCTGCAGCGCATCGGCGCGCAGCGTCTGCAGGCGCTGCTGGACCTCGGATGCCGCGTCGAGGATCTCGACCACCTGCGAGGCCAGGCGCAGCGTCTCGTCGGCCAGGTCGCCTGCCACTTCGCCTCGCAGCCGCGCGAAGTCCGCCTCGGTCCACGCCGGGCCGCCCTCGCGCGCGACGAGCGCGTCGACCGCTGCGACGAGCACGTCGTCGAGCGCGGCCGCGGCGCTGCCGTGTGGCGCGCCGGCCAGCGCCAGCCGCGCCGGCCCGCTCAGGCGATCGGTCACGTAGCGGATGGGGGAGGGGGTGCCCAGCAGCAGCAGCCGCCGCGTGCCCGCGGCCATCGCCCCGGCCTGGGCGCCGGGCGTGTCCAGCACGCGCACCCCGACGGTCTGGCCCTCGTCGAACAGCGCGGGGTAGCCGCGCACGGTCTGGCCGGTGCCGGGCAGCGCGACGATCCGCGGCAGGTCGCCGATCGACCACGCGGTCAGCCCGGTGCGCTCGAGGCCGGCAGCGGCGGCGGAGAGCTCGGCCCGCAACCGGGGGCGCACCTCGGCGCGCAGCGCGTCGAGGTCCTTGCCCTCCGCGACGAGCCCACCGTCGTCGTCCTCGACCCGGAAGGTCATCCGCAGATGGGCGGGCAGGCTCGCGAGGTCGAAGGTGCCCGGCGGCACGCGTACGCCGCGCAGCCGCTGCACCTCGCGCGCCACCGCCTCGAGCAGCGGCTCGCGGCGCGGCTCGAGCGCCGCCAGCACCTGCGCGGCGGTGTCGGGGACCGGGGCGAGCGGACGGCGCAGGTCCTTGGGCAGCGCGCGCAACAGCGTGGTGACGAGCTCCTCGCGCAGCGCCGGCACGAGCCACTCGAAGCCGTCGGGACGCAGTTGCGGCAGCGTCTTGAGCGGCACGTGGACGGTGACGCCGTCGCGTTCGGACCCCGGCGCGAACTCGTAGGTGAGCGGGAGCGAGAGATCGCCCTGGCGCCAGCTGCTCGGCCGGCCGTCGGCGTCGAGCGCGTCGGCGGCCTGTGGCGCGACGAGCAGCTCGCGCGTGTAGGTGAGCAGGTCGGGGTGCCGGCGGCGCTCGTCGCGCCACCAGCGATCGAAGTGGGCGCCCGAGACCACGTCGCTCGGGATCCGCTCGTCGAAGAACTCGAAGAGGACGTCGTCGCCGACAAGCACGTCGCGGCGCCGTGTGCGGCGCTCGAGCTCGTCGATCTCCTCGAGCACGCGCCCGTTCTCGGCGAAGAAGGCCTGGCGCGTGTCCCAGTCGCGCTCGACCAGCGCGCGCCTGATGAACAGCTCGCGCGAGAGCTGCGGGTCGATGGAGCCGTAGGCGACCGTCCGGCCGGTGACGATCGCCAGCCCGTAGACCGTCACGCGCTCGGTGGCGACGACCGCGGCGCGCCGGCGGTCCCAGCGCGGCTCGCTGTACTGGCGGCGCGCGAGGTGCTCGGCCAGGGGCTCGACCCACGCCGGCTCGATGCGGGCGACCTCGCGGCCCCAAAGGCGCGAGGTCTCGACCAGCTCGGCGGCCATGACCCAGTTCGGCTGGCGGCGGGCCAGCGACGAGCCGGGGAAGATCGCGAAGCGCGCGCCGCGCGCGCCCTGGTACTCGCGCCGCGCCGGGTCGCGCATCCCGATGTGCGAGAGCAGGCCGGCAAGCAGGGCCCGGTGCACGTCGTCGGGTTCGGCGGGCGTCTGGTTGCGCGCGATGCGCAGCTCGCGCGCCGCCTCGTGAAGCTGGCCGACGAGGTCCTGCCACTCGCGCACGCGCAGGAAGTGGATGAACTCGTTGCGGCACAGACGGCGGAAGGCGCTGCCCGACAGCGCGCGCTGCTGCTCGTGCAGGTAGCGCCAGAGGTTGAGGTAGGCCAGCAGGTCCGAGCGCTCGTCGGCAAAGCGCGCGTGCTGCTGGTCGGCCGCCTGGCGGTGGTCGGCGGGGCGCTCGCGCGGGTCCTGGATCGACAGCGCGGCCGCGATGACGACGACCTCGTCGACGCAGTCGCGCCGGTCGGCCTCGAGCACCATCCGCGCCAGCCGCGGGTCGACCGGGATGCGTGCCAGCCGGCGGCCGAGGCGGGTCAGCCGCTGCCTGGCGTCGAGCGCGCCGAGCTCCTGGAGCAGCAGGACGCCGTCGCGTACCTGGCGGCGATCGGGCGGGTCGAGGAACGGGAACTCCTCGATGTCGCCGAGGCGGTTGGCGGCCATCTGCAGGATCACCGAGGCGAGGTTGGTGCGCAGGATCTCCGGATCGGTGAAGCGCGGGCGCTCGTCGAAGTCCTCCTCGGAGTACAGGCGGATGCAGATGCCGTCCGAGGTGCGCCCGGAGCGGCCCTTGCGCTGATCGGCCGAGGCCTGCGAGATCGGCTCGATGGGCAGCCGCTGGACCTTCAGCCGCGCGCTGTAGCGGCTGATGCGCGCAGTCCCGGGATCGACGACGTAGCGGATCCCCGGCACGGTCAGCGAGGTCTCGGCGACGTTGGTGGCCAGGACGATCCGGCGCCGGCGCCGGTGGGGCTTGAACACCCGCTGCTGCTCGGCGGTCGACAGGCGGGCGTAGAGCGGCAGTATCTCGACGTCGTCCGTCAGCCGGCCCGAGAGCGCGTCGGCGGTGTCGCGGATCTCGCGCTCGCCGCTGAGGAAGACGAGCACGTCGCCGCTGCCCTCGCGCGCGAGCTCGTCGATCGCGTCGCCGATCGCCTCGATCTGGTCGGTGTCCTCGGCCGGGCGGTAGCGCACCTCGACCGGGTAGGTGCGGCCCGAGACCTCGATCACGGGCGCGTCGCCGAAGTGGCGGCTGAACTGCTGCGGATCGATCGTCGCCGAGGTGATGATCAGGCGCAGATCCGGGCGCTCGGGGAGGAACCGCTTGACATAACCCAGGAGGAAGTCGATGTTGAGGCTGCGCTCGTGAGCCTCGTCGATGATGATCGTGTCGTAGCGGCGAAGGAGGCGGTCGCGCCTGGTCTCGGCGAGCAGCAGGCCGTCGGTCATGAGCCGGATGCGCGTGTCGGGGCTCGTGCGGTCGCTGAACCTGACCGCGAAGCCGACGGCTCCGCCGAGCGGGACCTTCAGCTCGTCGGCGATGCGCTGGGCGACCGTGCGGGCCGCGATGCGCCGCGGCTGGGTGTGCGCGATCGAGGTGCGGCCGAGCTCGAGGCAGAGCTTGGGCAGCTGCGTGGTCTTGCCGGAGCCGGTCTCGCCCGCGACGACGACGACCTGATGGTCTCGGATCGCCGCGAGCAGCTCGTCCCTGCGCGCGGTGATCGGCAGCTCGGGCGGGTACTCGATCGCCTCGATCCCGCTCATGCTCGACGCCCTAGAGTACTCGCGCATTGACCCCGCAGACCCGAGCACGCGAGCACGGCAGGCCTGAGCGCGGGCACGGGCAGGTCGTCCTGGGCCGCGCGGAGGCGATATCGCCCACGGCACGGGCCGCCCAGCTCGGCCACGTCTACAGCCTGACCGACCCGATGCTCGCCGAGCTCGGGCTCGAGGCGCTGCTCAACGAGCTGCTCGAGCGCACGAGGGATGCGCTGGGCGCCGACACGGCGGCGATCCTCATCCTCGACGACAGCGGCAAGGAGCTCGTCGCGCGCGCGGCCAAGGGACTGGAGGAGGAGGTCGAGCAGGGCGTGCGCATCCCGGTCGGCGGCGGCTTCGCCGGGCGGATCGCGGCGGAGCGGGTGCCGATCTTCATCGCCGACGTCAACCACGCCGACATCCTCAACCCGATCCTGCGCGAGAAGGGGTTGCGCTCGCTCCTGGGAGCGCCGCTCATCGTCGAGGGACGGGTCATCGGCGTGATGCACGTGGGCACGCTGCATCCGCGCCGTTTCGACGACGAGGACGCGGCGCTGCTGCAGCTCGCCGCCGGCCGCGCCGGCCCGGCCATCGAGCGCGCGCGCCTCTTCGACGCTCTCGACCACGAGCATCGCAGCGCGGTCGCACTCCAGCGCAGCCTGCTGCCCGAGCGCCTGCCGGAGGTCGCGGGGATCGATGTGGCCGCGCGCTACCTGCCCTCATTCGACGAGGTCGGCGGCGACTGGTACGACCTCATCGAGCTTCCCGACGGCTACATCGGCATCGCGATCGGCGACGTCGCGGGCCACGGGGTCCGCGCCGCCGCGCTGATGGGGCAACTGCGGACCGGGCTTCGCGCGTACGCGCTCGAGGGCCAGCCGCCGGGCGAGACGCTCAAGCGCCTCGACCGGCTGCTGCAATCGATCCGCGGGCGCGGCATGGCGACCGCGTCGTACGCGACCTTCTCGCTGGAGACGGGCGCGCTGCGGATCGCCAGCGCGGGCCATCCCCCGCCGGTTCTGGTGAGCGCGGCGGGCGAGGCGCGGCTGCTGGAGGTCCCGGTCGCCCCGCCGCTGGGGACGCTGCCCTACCCGGCGCACAAGGAGCACGAGATCGCGCTCGGGGCGGGCGAGACGGTGCTCATGTACACCGACGGGCTGGTCGAGCGTCGCGGCGAGGCGCTGACCGTCGGGCTCGAGCGCCTACGTCAGGCCGCGAGCGCCGCGGCGAGCGCGGAGGCGATCTGCCAGCGGGTGACCGACGCTCTCGTGCCCGCGCTGGGCGCGCCGGATGACGTCGCGATGGTGGCGCTTCGCAACGTGCCTGTGGAGGGCGAGCTGCGGCTGCGCCTGCCCGCCGACCCGCAGGTGCTGGTGCAGGTGCGCCAGATGCTGCGCCGCTGGCTGCGCTCGTGCGGAGCCGGGCCCGACGACACGGCGGCGCTGACGCTGGCCTGCGGCGAGGCGTGCGCCAACGCCATCGAGCACGCCTACTCGCCTGGCGGCGCCTCGTTCGAGCTCGAGGCGACCCATGACGAGGGCGTGGTGACGATCGCCGTGCGCGACCACGGGTCGTGGCGCACGCCCCGGGGCCGGCACCGGGGGCGCGGGCTGAAGATGATCCGGGCGGCCGTCGACGAGGTCGACGTGCGCACGACGCCACGCGGCACCGAGGTGCTCATGCGACGCAGGCTGCACCCGTGAACGTCCCGCTGGCCGAGCTCACCTTCACGATCGACGCGGACGTGGTCATCGCTCACCTGCGCGGCGAGATCGACATGTCCAACGCTCCCGAGCTGAGCGACGCGTTCGGGTCGCGGCTCACCAACGAGTCGCGCGGGCTGGTGCTCGACCTGACGGCGTGCACGTACGTCGACAGCGCCGGGATCCACGTCCTCTACGAGCTGCAGGAGCGCCTGCGCAACCGCGGCCTGGAGCTGCGGGTCGTCATCGGCCCGGATTCGGAGATCGCTACCGCGCTCGAGCTCGCCGACGTCCCAGGGGCGATGGGGTCGGCCGACGACGTCGAAACCGCGGTGGCGAGCCTACGGGGGTAGGGAGCGGCGCAGACGGCAGGTCACGCGGCGACGGCCATCGCTGCGACCGAGCCGACGTCGGCGTGCTCGGCCCACGTCTCGCCGTCGTCGCTGCTGGTCATGAGGCGTCCGTCCGCGAGGCCGCAGACGAGCCCGCCGTTCGCTGCGGCGAGCGCGTAGGGCATCGCGTCCGGCGGCAGGCCGAGCGTGTGCCAGGTCCCGTCGTCCCAGCGGTAGAGCCGCCCGCGGGCGTGCGTGTCGCTGTGGGCGGCGCCGGGGCCGGCGGCCGCTGAGACGTACCAGCGCTCGGGGTCGTGCGGGTCGACCGCGAGCGCCCAGCAGTAGCGCAGGTCGCGGCCGGCATCGGCGGACTGCCAGCTGCGGCCGGCGTCGCGGCTCCACGCGGCTCCGTCGCCGGCGGCCTGGTAGGCGCGCCCGTCGGCCACGGGGTGCCACGCCAGCATGTGGGCGTCGAGCTTGGCGCCGGGCCGGTGGTCGGCGAAGGAGGCGCCCCCGTCCTCGGTGTACATAACGCCACCGAGCTCGATCCCGGCGAGCAGGCGCTCGGCGTGGTGGGGATCGGGGGCGATCCAGCGGACGTGGTGGGTCCACGGTCGCGGCGGGAAGCTCCATCGGCTGCGGCTCGGGATGTCCTGCAGCGCCTCGAGCTCGGTCCACGCGCCGCCGTCGCGCGCGACGAACAGCCGGCTGGGCTCGGTGCCCGCGTAGCGCGCGCCGTCGGCGTCGCTGAAGGCGACGGAGAGCACGTCGGGCTCGGGCAGCTCGACCCGCCGCCAGCGCTCGCCGCCGTCGTCGCTGACGTGCAGGCCGTTGCCGCGGGTGCCGACGAGGACCTGGTCGCCGCGGGTCGCCACGCATTGGGCTCCGAGGCCTTCGAGCGCCGTTCGCGCCGTCCACGAGCCGTCGCCGGCCGCGAGCCGTACGAGCCGATCGTCGCGCGTGCAGACGAACACGAAGGACATCGGCCATGAAGGCTACGCCGCGCGTTGCAGGTGCTCGCTCAGCCGCCGCCGCGCGCTCGCGGCGGCCTCGCGGTCGCGCCGCTCGAGGTCGAACGCGAGGTCCTGCGTCCAGCGCAGCGTCGTGAAGAACCGCGTCTTCTCGGCGACCCCGGCCGGATCGAGGTCAGGCAGATGCTCGAGCAGCCGAGCGAGCATCGCGTCGCCGAAGAACATCGCGAAGACGGCGAGGTCGAAGTCGGGGTCGCCGAGGCTGACGTCGCCCCAGTCGATGACGCCGCTCAGTCGCCCGCTCTCGCAGAGGACGTGCGCGGGCTTCAGATCGGCGTGCAGCGGCACGACCGGCGCAGATGGGTGGTCGCGCTCGAAGCGACGGAAGGCGTCGTCGAGCCGCACGCGATCGGCGCGGGAGAGCACACCGTCGACGATCGCCGGCAGTGCGCGCTGGGCGTCGTGGTAGCCGCCCTTCAGGAGCTCCATACGCACGCCTGCGCTCGCCGCATCGGCGACCGGGTACGCGTGCAGGGCGCCGAGAACCGCCGCCACGCCGGCCAGCGCGCCGTCGGGCGCGCTCGCGGCCAGCGGCTCGCCCGGCAGCAGCCGGTAGGCGGCGAGCAGCAGCTCGCCATCGCGCCGGCCGACATGCTCGACGGCGGGGATGGCCACCGGCAGCGTGGGCGCGAGCCCCGTCAGCAGCGCAAGCTCGCGCCGCAGCGTCTCCCGCGCATCCGCCACGAGCGGGAACCGCGCGACCCAGTCGCCGTCGACGAGGTACGCGACGCTGTCCGTCCCGCGCCCGAGCTCGGTCACCGTCTTCGCGGCAAGCGGCGTGTGCTCCCGGATCAGCGCGCGTGCATCGTCGGCCGACTCCATTGCCGAGACGGTACGGATGCCAGCCGTCGGCGCCGGCTGTTCGGCCCGTGACGCCGCCTTTGGCCGACCGGCCTACACGGAGTAGGGTCAACCCGTCCCGGAGACCGTCCTCGGAGGTGGGGATCGTGAGAGGCGTTCGTACCCGTGGCGTCGTCGTGCTGAGCGTTGTCGCGGCTGTGCTGGCCGCGGCTCCCGCCGCCGCGCATGACCGGGGCGAGGACCTCCGTGTCGTCGCCAAGGGCCTCGACAACCCGCGCGGGCTGGCGTTCGGTCCCGACGGCGGCCTGTATGTGACCGAATCGGGGCGTGGTGGCACGGACTGCGTCGTCCCGTCGCCCGAGGGCGACGGGACCAACTGCTTCGGGACCACCGGCGCCATCACGCGCGTGGACGTCTGGCATGGCGGGCAGCAGCGCATCGCCGAGGGGCTTGCGTCGATCGCCTCGCCGCAGGGCGCCGAGGCCATTGGCCCGTCCGACATCTCGTTCGGCAAGCGTGGGCGCGGGTTCTTCACCGTCGGGCTCGGAGCCGATCCGGCGCTGCGCGAGCGGTTCCCCGAGCTCGCCGGCATGGCGCGCCTGTACGTCCTGCGAGCGAATCGCGAGCCCAAGGCGATCGCCGATCTCGGCGCCTTCGAGGCGGCCAACAACCCCGACGCCGGCCAGCCCACCAGCTCGTTGGACACGAACCCCAACTCGGTCGACGCGAGCAGGCACAAGGTCGCCGTCGCGGACGCGGGCGGCAACGACGTGCTCTCGGTCTCCAAGCGCAAGGGGATCTCGGTCCTGGGCGTCCTCCCGTTCACCACCAATCCAGCGCCGCCGGGCATCCCGGACCTCCCTGAGGGCACTCCGCTGCCGACGCAGGCCGTGGCGACGTCGGTCGTCCGCGGTCCCGATGGCGCCTACTACGTCGGCCAGCTGACCGGCTTCCCGTTCCCGGTCGGCGTCGCGAACGTCTGGCGCATCGAACCCGGCTCGGCGCCGGAGATCTATGCGTCCGGATTCACGCAGATCACCGACCTGGCCTTCGGGCCCGACGGGAGCCTGTACGTGCTGGAGATCGCGACCGGATCGCTCGCCGGTCCGCCGACGCCCGGCGCGCTGATCCGGGTCAGCGCCGACGGCACCCGCTCGGAGCTCGCTCCGGGCGCGCTGGTGGCCCCGACCGGCCTCGCGCTCGGGCACCATGCCGCGTACGTGTCGAACCACGGGTCGGAAGCCGCCAACGGCGAAGTCGTGCGGATACCGCTCGGGGCTCACTGACCCGGAGGGCATCGCCGCGCGCCTGGTGTCCCTCGCGGTTCTAGGTGACATAACGGATCTTCTCGAGCATTGACATTCTCGGCGCCCGGCCTACCCGCCCGTGGTGCTGCGCGTGTCGGGCTGGGTCCCCAGGGTCGCGGTGACGGTGATCGTGCTCGAGCCGCGGCGGATCGTGAGCTTCAGGTGATCGCCCGGGTCGTGCTCGGCGATCGCGGCGACCAGGCCGTTGCTGTCGGCGATCTTGGTGCCGCTGACGGCGGTGATGACGTCGCCGGCCTTCACGCCGGCCGACGCGGCCGGGCCGCCGGAGCTCACCGAGCCGACGAGCGCGCCGGTGGTGCCGGTCGACTGGCCGGTGCTCACGCCGAGATACGCGTGCTGGACGGTCTTGCCGGCCTCCAGGGCGCTGAGCTCGCGCGCGACGAGATCCACGGGAACCGCGAAGCCGACGCCGGAGCTCTGGTCGGCGCTGCCGTTGGTCGCGATCTGGTCGGCGATGCCGACCACGCGGCCGCTCGAGTCGAGGATCGGGCCGCCGGAGTTGCCCGGATTCAGAGCCGCGTCGGTCTGGATCGCGTGCGCGACCGTGTAGCCGTTGGGCGCCTGGATGGTGCGGTCGACGCCGGAGACGATGCCGGTGCTGACGCTCTCCTCGTAGCCGAACGGGCTCCCGATCGCCGCAACCGCATCGCCGACGCCCAGCGACGCCGAGCTGCCGAGCTTCAGCGGATGCAGCGTCAGGCCGGACGGATCGACCTTCAGCACCGCGACGTCCGTGGCGTTGTCCTCGCCGGAGAGCGTCGCCGTGCGCGTCGTGCCGTCGGCGAACGTGACCTTGATCGAGCTCGCGCCGTCCACCACGTGCGCAGCGGTGACGATGTTGCCGTCGGCGTCGACGACGAAGCCCGAGCCCGTCGCCTCCGACTCCGAGGAGCCCTGCCCCAGCGGGTTGGACTGCGACGAGCCGGTCCCGGTCGCCGTGATCTCGACCACTCCTGCAGAGCCGGCCGTGTAGATCGCCCGCGCATCGAGGCTCGTCGCCGAGCCGTCGGCCCCGCTGCCGGAGGACTCCACCACGGTCGTCGTCGACGACGATCCGCTGCGGCCGAACGCGCCGGCGAGCGCCAGGATGCCGGTGCTCGCACCGCCGCCGAGGAGCGCCGCCACCGTCAGCAGCACCGCCAGCGAGCGGCGCCCCGGTCCGCGCCCGGGCAATCCGCCGCCGCGGTCGTCGCCGGTCGGCGGCTCGGGGCCCGAAGGCCCGTCGCGATCCGGGTCGGTTTCCTGCGACCACAGCAGCGAGGTGGACATGAGCGACCTTCCTTTCGGCTCGGCAAGCGGTTCGGATCCATCGTGCGAGCACCGGCGCGGGATCCGCTGGGAGCAGCCTGGGAGGACGCTGGGGACGCGCCGATCGACCTAACCTCTGCCGATGCCCACGGTGATCCTCACCGGCGCGACCCGCGGCATCGGCCACGCGGCAGCGATCGAGATCGCCCGGCGCGGCGCCGAGCTGGCCGTCGTCGGCCGCGACCCCGAGCGCGTGCAGGCAACGGCCGCCGAGGCCGAAGCAGCCGGCGGCGGCGCATCGGTGCACCGGCACGTCGCCGATCTCGCGCGGATGGACGAGGTGCGCCGCCTCGCGGCGGAGCTCCTCGACGCCTACCCGCGCATCGACGTCCTGGCCAACCACGCCGGCGCGATGTTCACGTCGCGCCACGTGACGCCCGACGGCTTCGAGCGGACCTTCGCGCTGAACCACCTCTCGCCGTTCCTGCTCACCAGCCTGCTGCTCGAGCGCCTGAACGCCTCCAGCGCGCGCGTTATCACCACCGCCAGCGACGCCCACAAGGGCGGCGTCCTGGACCTCGACGACCTGCAGTCCGAGCGCGGCCGCTTCCGGCCCGGCCGTGTGTACGGGACGTCGAAGCTCTGCAACGTCCTCTTCACGCGCGAGCTGCAGCGCCCCAACCCCGACCTCGCGGCCAACTGCCTGCATCCCGGGCTCATCCGCACCGGCTTCGGCAAGAACGACGGGCTCCTGGCCCGCGTCAGCCTCACGCTCGCCGGCCCGTTCCTCGGATCGCCGCGGACAGGCGCGCGACCCCTCGTCTGGCTGGCGCTCGACCCCGAGGCCGGCGACCTGCGCGGCGAGTATCTCGAGAAGGGTCGCCCGGTACCGCCGAGCGCCCAGGCCCAGGACGACCGCCTGGCCGTCGAGCTCTGGGAGCGCTCGGAGGAGCTCACTGCGGCCACGTACGTGCCGTAGTTCGGCTCGGCCACAGTCCAGCTGCGCGCCGACGACGTCGATTGCGGCGGCGTCCTCGTCTCCCCCGCCACCGTCCTGCGCCACGCGCACCGCGATCGCCCGCCTGACGCCGCGCCACGGTCGCACGCGCACCCTGCGCCTGGCGGTCAGCGCCTGCGGGCGCGTGCGCTGAAGCGGCGACCCGTGTTCGCTATCGTCAACAAGCGGAATGGCCGATCCGCTTGTGCTCAGCGTCCTGGACCAGACGCCGGTCCCCGAAGGCTCGGCCGGCGGCGACGCGATGCGCAACACGCTCGACCTCGCGCGCCTGGCCGACGAGCTCGGCTATCACCGCTACTGGCTGGCCGAGCACCACAACGGCCCGCTGCTCGCGGGCCCCAGCCCCGAGGTCCTCATCGGGCCGGTCGCAATGGCGACCGAGCGCATCCGCGTGGGCAGCGGAGGGGTCATGCTGCCCCACTACAGCCCGCTGAAGATCGCCGAGAGCTTCAGCGTGCTCGCCGGCCTGTTCGGCGACCGCATCGATCTCGGCATCGGCCGTGCGCCCGGGACCGACCCGATGACGACCTTCGCGCTGCAGCGCGACCGTCGCCAGGCCGCGCCCGACGACTTCCCCGATCAGCTCGCCGAGCTCCTCGCGCTGCTCGAGCAGCGCATCCCGCCGGGACATCCGTTCGCGAGCCTGTCCCAGCTGCCCGGTCATCCGAACCTGCCTGCGCTGTGGCTGCTGGGCTCCTCGCCGCAGAGCGCGATCTGGGCCGCCGACCTCGGGCTCCCCTACGCCTTCGCCGACTTCATCAACCCCGGCGG
>Ga0081540_1001480_pt1 | contig 20266 bp, 20 predicted proteins | sample TabmetS2T1R1_FD_71024 | JGI IMG/M metagenome (GOLD analysis project Ga0081540, IMG submission 71024) | Tabebuia heterophylla rhizosphere microbial communities from the University of Puerto Rico - S2T1R1 | ecosystem: Host-associated > Plants > Roots > Rhizosphere ... | reverse complement strand
GCCTTCGTCTTGAAGATCCGCAGCGGGGCCGTCAACCGCCATGACACCGAGGACGTCATGTCGGCCACCATCGCGCGCACCTCTTCGAGCTCGCGCTCCAGCGCGCGCACGCGATGGGCGTCCTCCCACAACTCGTTGCGCTCTCTCAACGCGTCCACCAGCGCCGATTCTGCCCGGTGCAGTCGGTCCTCCACATCCAGGGGTCCGTTCGTGTGCGTCTCGCTCTCCGACACCTCGTCCATCCAGCTTAGGCTACTTTCGGGCGATGCAACGGCGCCCTCGCGTCTCTGCAGAGCAGTACTTCTACGTCGCCGCGACCGCTCTCGTCGCGCTGACGCTCATCGTCTTCACCGGCGCCGCCGTCCGCGTTACGGGCTCCGGCTTGGGCTGTCCGAACTGGCCGCAGTGCTACGAGAACGGGCGGCTGGTCGCTGAGCTGAACTCGCATGCGTGGATCGAGTTCGGGAATCGGATGTTCACGGGGATCGTGGCGGCGATCGCGGTTGCTGCGGGGTTGCTGGCGTTCTTCAGGCGGCCGTTTCGGCGGGATCTGGCGATCCTTGGGACGCTTCTGCCGTTGGGGGTGGTCGGGCAGGCGGTCATGGGTGGGCTGACGGTGCTGTACGGGCTCGCTCCTGGGTGGGTCATGGGGCATTACCTGCTGTCGATGGCGATCCTCGTTGCGGCCGGGACGCTGGCGTGGCGGGCGCGGCCGGCGTTCGAGCGCGGTAAGGCTCCGGCTGCGGATCGGGCGACGGCGCGGGCCGTGTGGGTGCTCTTCGCCGTCGGCGCGGTGACGATCTTCGCGGGCACGGCCGCGACGGCGGCGGGTCCGCATGCGGGCGGGGAGGGGACCGGAGACGTCGTCCACCGCTTCACCTTCAAGGGGCCATCGACGGTCAACTGGCTCATCGACCGGCACGGGTTCCTCGCCGGGGTGCTGGGCGTGCTCGCCGTCGGCACGTGGTGGCTGGCGCGCCGGCGCGGTGCGGATCGCGAGCTACGCCTGCGCCTGACGCGCATCTGCCTGCTCCTGGCGCTGCAGGGCGTCGTCGGGATCGTGCAGTTCCAGCTCGACCTGCCGGCCGAGATCGTCTGGGTGCACGTCGCCCTTGCCACGCTGACGTGGGTCGGGATCGTTCTTGCCACCGTGCAGGTCGGTTCTCCCGCACGGGCGCCCGCGCGGGCGGAGGAGGTCATAGCCCGGACGCGCCACCCCGCCTCCGCCGCGCGGTCCTGACCGCTCCTCAAGCTCGCCATCGCACTGCCGATCCAACGGCCGATGCGCCATCGGCTCGTCGTGCCCACGCTCGTCGCCGTCGTCACGGCGGTGGTCAGCGGCTGGGCGGAGCTGACGAGCTACCTCTGGACCGACTACGAGCAGGCCAACGAGGTGCCGTTCCGGGCCCTGGTGCACGGCGACTTCGCCACCTTCTTCCACGCTGCGCCGATCGAGGGCCCGTCGCTGCTCATGAGGGCGCCGTTCGCGTTCTCGGCATGGCTGTGGAACGCCGGCGACATGGCGATCTACCGCATGACCTCGGTCCCGGGCCTCATGGCCGCCGTCGTGTTCGCCGTCGTGCTGTGGGAGATCCGCCATCGGCGCTTCCCACAGGCTCGCTGGGGGATCCTCACCGTGCTGCTCGTCGCCGGCAACCCGCTCCTGCTCCACGCGCTCGACATCGGGCACCCGGAGGAGATGGTCGGGGCCGTGCTGTGCGCCGGCGCGATCCTGGCGGCCCTCTCAAACCGGCCCTGGCTCGCCGCGGTCCTCCTCGGCCTGGCGCTCGGGAACAAGGCATGGGCGGTGCTCGCGATCGGGCCGGTGCTGCTCGCGTTGCCCCGGCGCCGCGGGGCGGTGCTGCTCCTGTCGTGCGCGATCGGCGCGGCGTTCGTCGCCCCGTTCCTGCTGGTCGCGCACTCGTCGCAGAGCGCCGTGCTCTCGGCCGGCGACACCGCCGGCGTCTTCCAGCCCTGGCAGCTGTGGTGGCCGCTGGGCGACCACGGCCACGTGATCCACGGGTTCTTCAGCGACAAGCCGGGGTATCGCGCCGCCCCCGCGTGGATCGCTCCGGTGACCCATCCGCTGATCGCGGCGCTCGTCGTGCCGGCGAGCATCGCCTGGTGGTGGCGCCACCGCGGCCATACGAGCTCGCCGGACGTGCTGCTGCTCGCAGCGTTCCTCTTCCTCGCCCGGTGCGTGCTCGACGCGGCCAACAACGGCTACTACCACCTGCCCTTCCTCATGTGCCTGCTGGCCTGGGAGACGCTGCGCCGCGAGCGCCCGCCGGTCCTGACGGCGATCGCGTCGGGCGTCGTGTGGGTGACCATCAAGCAGGCCCAGCACTGGGCCACACCCGACGTCCAGTGGGCCATCTACATGGCCTGGACGATCCCCGTGCTCGTCGCTCTGGGGTACGCGGCGTTCCGCGGGACCTACGCGATCAGCCGCTCGGCGACTGCGGCGACGAGCGCCACCAGGACGCCCGCCCCGGCGTAGCCGCCGAGCCGCAGGGCCAGCGGAGCGCGCATCCGAGCCCGTCGCCGGGCGAGGTCGCGCCGCGACAGGGAGCTGGCGTAGATGCCGGGCGGCCGGTCCATGGCTCCTCTTGTGCGGGATGCAACACGCCCCGATGGGGCTGCGCAAACCCGCTCGCAACGATGATCCCGCAACCTGCGGACGATTCCCGGCCCGCTAAGGTGCCCGGCCCATGCAACGCCTCGAGACACGGCTGGACGGACCCATCCTCATCGAGCCGAAGGTGCTCGGCGACGAGCGCGGCTTCTTCGTCGAGACCTACCGCCGCAGCATCTTCATGGACTTCGGCATCCAGGAGGAGATGGTCCAGGACAACCACTCCCGCTCGAGCCACGGGATCGTGCGCGGGATGCACTTCCAGATCGACCGCGGCGCGGCCAAGCTCGTGCGCTGCGGCCGCGGAGCCATCTTCGACGCGATCGTCGACGTCCGCCGCGGCTCGCCGACCTTCGGCGAGTGGGAGGGCTTCGAGCTCACCGACGACAACGGGCGCATGCTCTACGTCCCCGTTGGCTTCGCCCACGGCTTCTGCGTGCTCTCCGAGCTCGCCGACGTCTTCTACAAGCAGGACCGCTACTACGCCGACGCGACCGAGCGCGGGATCAAGTACGACGACCCGGAGGTCGGCGTCGAGTGGCCGTTGCCGGTCAGCGAGCTCAAGCCCAGCCAGCGCGACGCGAGCGCGCCGACGCTGAAGGAGATGGAGCCCGACCTGCCGTTCGTCTATCGCGCCTGAGCGACGGCGAGGCCGGCGCGCGTCATGTAGTCCTCGAGCCCCGCGCGCCACGGGCGCAGCGCCGGCAGCCCGAGCGCGTCGGCCCGCGGGCGGGCCAGCACGCCGTTGAGCGGCCGGTCGACCCCGCCGGGCGGGGTGACGGTCGAGACCGCCTCGACCGGGGCGTCGAGCCCGGCGAGCTCCATGATCGCCAGCGTGAACTCGTGCCACGAGCACGCGTCCGACGCCGTGAGGTGCAGCACGCCGTCGACGTCGCGCTCGAGCGCGTCGACGATCGCCGCCGCGAGGTCCGCGGTGAAGGTCGGCTGCAGCAGCTGGTCGGCGACCATCTTCAGCGGGTGGGCGGGATCGGCATCGCGACCACGCGCGAGCATCCGCTGCACGAAGTTGCCGCCCTTCGACACGCTGCCGTGCAGGCCGTAGAGGCCGGCCGCGCGCACGACGAGCGGGCGCGTCCCGTACGCCAGCGCGGCATGCTCGCCCGCCAGCTTGGTGATCGCGTACACAGAGCGCGGGGCCGGGACGTCGTCCTCGCCGTAGGGCTCAGGCCGGCGCCCATCGAACACGTAGTTCGTCGAGAGGTGTACGAGCCGCGGCGCGCGCCGTGCCATCTCGCGCACCGCCCGCACGTTGACCGCCCAGGCCTGGTCGGCCTCCGTCTCGCAGACGTCGAGGTTGTGGAACGCCGCGCAGTTGATGACGACGTCCGGCGCGACCTCGTCGATCGCGCGGGCCAGCGCGTCGGCGTCGGCCACGTCGAGCTCGGCATGCGAGCACGCGACCGCGTCGTCGCCCAGCAGCTCGACGAGGTCCGAGGCCAGCTGCCCGCCGCCCCCGGTGATCAGCGCCTTCACAGGACCGTCTCGAAGCGCGCGAGGCCGGGCTTGAGCTCGCTGAGGAGCTCGAGCCAGCGGATGTTGTACCCACGCGGGTCGGTCAGCCGCATGCGGTCCCAGTCGCCGACTCGGGCGAGCAGGTCGCTGACCGCCTCGAGGACCGAGTGGCGCGGGATGAAGCCCAGCGTCGTCGACAGCTTCGCGTTGGAGCACTCGTAGTCGCGGGTCAGGCGCGGAGCGTCGACCTCCTCGAGCTCGACGCGCTTGCCGGTGACCACCTGGACCGAGCCGGCGACGAGCATCGCCAGCTCTCGGATCTGGTAGTTGGAGTGCAGGACGTTGAAGATCTCGCCCCGCACCTTCTCGGCGGGCGCCTCGAACGCGCAGATCATCGCGTCGCACACGTCGCGGACGTCGACGAGCGGGCGCCACATCCACCCGCCGCCGTGCAGCATCAGCTTGCCGTTGAGCAGCGCGTCCTTGGTGAAGGTGTTGACCACGAGGTCGAAGCGCATGCGCGGCGAGTAGCCGTAGACGGTGCCGTTGCGCAGCAGGACCGGGCACAGCCCGTCCTCGACCATCTCCAGCAGCCGCTCCTCGCCGTAGCGCTTGGAGGTCGCGTACGCGGCGCGCGGCTGGATGTCGGCGGTCTCGTCGTGCATGCCGGGGGGCATGCCGTCGTACAGCGAGCAGGAGGACGCGAAGACGTAGCGCTCGATGCCGCGCTCGACGCACATGCGCCCGAGCGTCTCGGTGGCGATGGCGTTCATCTGCCAGTTCGCCTCGGGATCGAACTCGGCCGTCGGGTCGTTCGACAGGCCCGAGAGGTTGATGACCCCGTCGACGCCGTCGAGGGCGGACTCGGGGATGTCCCGCACGTCGGCGACCACGAGCTCGATGCGCTCGCGGAAGTCGGCCAGGGACTGCTCGCCGAAGTACAGCCGGTCGAGCAGGCGCACCTTGTAGCCGCGGACCAGGAGCCGCGGGATAAGGACGCTCCCGATGTAGCCGGCGCCGCCGGCGACGAGGATGGTCTGCCCGGGGCGCGGAGCCTCGGGGGCGAGGCCGTTGCCGCGGCCCATCGCAGGAAGGAAGATCGAACCGTTAGCGCTCATCGCGCAATACACGGTTCGGAGGTGCCCAAGCTTGCGCCGACTGGCTCTTCGGCTAGGTCGCGTGGCCGGCGGCCATCGCGTCGCCGAGCAGCGCGCTGCTCTCGTCGCCGCCAGCGCGCACGACGAGCATCGCGACGTCGTCGCGCTGCTGGCCGCGCTCGAAGGCCTGGACCGCGCCGTCGATCCGCGAGGCGAGCGCGTCGGCCTCGAGCGCCGTTGCGCTGTCCAGGAGCTCGGCCAGGCGATCCTGGCCGAAGAGCTCGCCGCCCTCGCCACGGGTGTCGGTGACCCCGTCGGTGTAGAAGACCAGCGCGTCGCCGGGGCCGGCGACGACGACCTGCTCCTGCCATGCGCCGTCCTCGAAGGCGCCCAGGAGCGGGCTGGGCGTCCCGACGTCGCGGGCGCCGCCGCCCGCCGAGACGAGGTACGGCGGCGGGTGGCCGCCGCGGGCGATCGTGGCCACGGTCGTCCCGTCGCCGGCCGGCTCGATCCGCGCGCAGACCGCCGTGCACAGCTGGCGGCGCTCCGGGTCGACCGCGAGGGCGTCGTTGAGCCGGGCGAGGACCTGCGCCGGCGAACGCTCGTACATCGCCGCGGTGCGCATCGTGTACCGCGCCAGCGACGTGATCGCCGCGGCGGCAGGCCCCTTTCCCGTCACGTCGCCGACGACCACCATCCAGGCCTCGCCGCTGGGGAAGAGGTCGTAGAAGTCGCCGCCGACCTCGCTCGTGGCGCTCGCCGCGCGGAACCGCGCTGCGACGCTGAGCCCGGGAACGGTCGGCAGCCGGGGCGGCAGCAGGCTTCGCTGCAGGGTCGTGGCGATGTGCGAGCGCGCCTCGTGAAGGCGCGCGTTCTCGACGGCGATCCCTGCGCGGCGGCCGAGCTCCTCGGCCAACGCGAGCTCCTCGTCGCCCAGCCGGCGCGCGCTGTGTGATGTGCCGAGGGTGATGACGCCGGTGACCTGATCGCCGGCGGTCATCGGCACGACCATCACCGAGCGGGCCTCGGGCGCTGCGTCGGCCGTCAGCAGCGAACGGCCCGAGCGCAGGGGATGGCGGGGATCGGCGGGGTCCAGGCGCAGCGCCTCGACCGCGCGATCGGCCGCGTCGCGCCCGCCCTCGCCGGCGGCGACCGCGGCGCGCCGCAGCCCGCCGCGCTGCTCGGGCATGTCGACCGCGCACCAGTCGGCGATCTCGGGCACCGCCGCCCAGGCGACCTTGTCGAGCGTGAGCTCGATGTCCAGCGACGAGGACACGAGCTTGCTCGCCGCCGAGAGGAAGCGCTGCTGGCGCTCGGCCCGGCGCGCGTCGGTGACGTCCTCGATGATGTTGACCGCGAGTGCGACCGCGCCCTGCTCGTCGCGGACCGGAGTGGCCTTCGTGAGCATCCAGCGCTCGGCGCCGGTCGTCTTGATCACGGTCTGCAGGAGCACGGGCTGCGGGTCGTCGTCCCCGGCGAGCGCCCGGCGGCCGGGGAGTGCGGCGAAGTCGAAGGGCGCACCGCGCTCGTCGAGCGCGACGAAGCGATCGAGGATCTGCTGCATCGGCGTGGCGAGCACCTCGTCGGGCGACGCACAGCCGAGGATCTCCGCCGCGGCCTGGTTGACGTACACCAGGCTGCCGTCGGGCTGCTGGACGGTCACCGCCGCGGCGAGGTTGCCCAGGACCGCCTCGAACTGGCGCTCGGTGCGGCGCAGCTCGGAGAACAGGCGCGCGTTGTCGAGGGCGAGCGCGGCGCGTCCTGCGACCTCGCCGGCGAGCAGGGCATCTGCTTCCCCGTAGGGCTCGCCGGCGCCGAAGCGCAGGAAGCTCAGTACGCCGATCGTCCGGCCCCGCGCGATCAGCGGCACGGCGAGCGAGGTGCCATAGCCCGCCGAGAGCATGCGGTTGAGGTGCTCCTCGTCGACGGCGAACGCGCGCAGGCGCTCGGGGCTCATCTCGGCCTGGATGTGGGGCTCGGCGGTGCGCGCGACGATCGCCACCGGGTGCGGGCCGCCGGCGTCGAGCGGGTAGCTCCTTCGCGATTCGCGCAGGAGCTCGGCGCTGCGCGGGTCGACCGCGTGCACCGAGGCGCCGCCGATCTCACCGCCGTCGACGAGGTCGACGATGCAGATGTCGGCGATCTCGGGCACCGGCAGGTGCACGATCTGGTCGAGCATCGCCTCGGGCTCGGGCGGCGCCTCGAGCAGCCGGCCGGCGCTTGCGATGATCTCCCAGCGCCGGCTCAGGGCGCGCTCGTTGACGAGCGCTTCCTCGAAGCGCTGACGGCCGGCGGCGACGAGGAAGGCCAGGGCGCCGCCCGCGGCGACCGCGGCGATCTCCACCACGTGCTCGGCCGACAGGAAGGTGTCGACCAACCCGAGCGGGATCGCGCACGCGACTGCGAGCACCGCGACGCCCGCGGTGCAGCGCGGCGTCGCGCGCACAGCCGCCAACAGCGGGCCGATCGCGAGGAGCGGAACGAGCAGGTGGCTGTTCTGCAGGACGACGGCGAGGACCGTCACGAGCGCCACGAGCGCCGCACCCGGGATCGCCGCTGTGCAGGGGGTTCTCCTCACCGCATCCGATCCTAGAGCCGGGCGGTGCGGCGGGCCGCGGATGTTCGACGAGCGTGGCAAGCGCTCGGGAACGAGAAGACCCCGGGGCGGCGGGAGGAGGGCCGCCCCGGGGTCGTTGGGGGGAGAGGGCTGTCGTCTCTCCTATGCGGCGAGCGACTGGGCCAGGCCCTTGTCGCGGGCGGGCTCCAGCGCGATGTCGAGGACCTCGCCCACCGTCATGACGGGGTGGAAGGTCATCTGCTCGCGCACGTCCTCGGGGACGTCGTCGAGGTCGCCGCGGTTGCGCTCGGGCAGGATCACGTCGGTCAGCCCGGCCGCGTGTGCGGCCAGCACCTTCTGCTTCAGGCCGCCGATCGGCAGCACCCGGCCCTGCAGCGTGACCTCGCCGGTCATGCCGACCGTGTGCTTCACCGGGCGGCCGCTCAGCAGCGACGCCAGCGCGGTCGTCATCGTGACGCCGGCGCTCGGGCCGTCCTTCGGGATCGCTCCCGCGGGCACGTGGACGTGGAACTCGCGGTTGTCGAACGCCTCGTCCGGGATCTGGAGCTCGTCGGAGTGCGCGCGCACGTAGGTCAGCGCGATCCGCGCGGACTCCTTCATGACGTCGCCGAGCTGGCCGGTGAGCGTCAGGCCGCCGTTCGAGCCGTTCATGCCGTTGGCCTCCACGAAGAGCACGTCGCCGCCGGTGCCGGTGACCGCCAGGCCGGTGGCCACGCCGGGCACCGCAGTGCGTGCGGCCGCCTCCTGGAAGACCTTCTGGCGCCCGAGGGCGTCGCGGACCAGGTCGAGGTCGACGGCGACCGGCGCCTGCGCCTTGCCGGACGCGATCTGCGTCGCGGTCTTGCGCAGCAGCGTGCCGAGCTCGCGCTCGAGGTTGCGCACGCCGGCCTCCCGCGTGTACTCGGACACGACGGTCGACAGCAGCTCGTCGCTGATCGAGACCTCGTTCTCGCGCAGTCCGTTGCGCTCGCGCTGGCGCGGCCACAGGTAGTCGCGGGCGATGGCCACCTTCTCGGCGGTCGTGTAGCCGTCGAAGCGGATGACCTCCATGCGGTCGAGCAGCGGGCCGGGGATCGTCTCGGCCTGGTTGGCGGTCGCGATGAACACGACCTCGCTCAGGTCGAGCTCCACGTCCAGGTAGTGGTCGCGGAACGTCGAGTTCTGCGCCGGGTCCAGGACCTCGAGCAGGGCCGCGCTGGGGTCGCCGCGCCAGTCGGCGCCGACCTTGTCGACCTCGTCGAGCAGGATCACGGGGTTCATCGTCCCGGCGTCGCGCAGGGCACGGACCAGCCGTCCCGGCAGCGCGCCGATGTACGTGCGCCGGTGACCGCGGATCTCGGCCTCGTCGCGCACGCCGCCCAGCGACATGCGGACGAACTTGCGGTCCATCGCACGGGCGATCGACTCGCCGATCGAGGTCTTGCCGGTGCCGGGCGGCCCGATGAGCGTCAGGATCGCACCCGACTTCCTGTCGGCCTTGATGCCGCGCTCCTCGCGCAGCTTCTTGACGGCGACGTACTCGACGATGCGGTCCTTGACGTCGTCCAGGCCGGCGTGGTCGGCGTCGAGCACCTCACGCGTGTGGACGGGATCGAGGCGCTCGTCGGAGCGCTCGCTCCACGGCACGGCGATCAGCCAGTCCAGGTAGGTCCGGACCATGTTGCCCTCGCCGCCGCCCTCGCCCATGCGCTCCAGGCGTCCGAGCTCGCGCTCGGCCTGCTCGCGCACCTCGTCGGGCATGCCGGCGTCCTCGATCTTCTTGCGGTACTCATCGACGATCGAGCCGTCGTCCTCGCCGAGCTCGCGGCGGATGGACTCCATCTGCTTGCGCAGCACGTACTCGCGCTGCTGCTTCTGGGCGCCGGACTCGACGTCGTCGCGGATCCTGCGCCGGACCTGCAGCTCGGCGAGCCGCTCGCGCTGGTAGTTCAGCGCCAGCTCGAGGCGCTCGGTGACGTCGATGGTCTCCAGGAGCTTGACCTTCTGCTCGAAGGTCAGATCCGGGGAGTAGCCGGAGGTGTCGGCGAGTGCGCCGGGCTCGGCGATCGCGCGCACCCAGGCGGCGATCCGGCCGTCGTCGCCGCGCAGCTCGAGGATCTCCTCGACGGTGGCGCGGAACTCACGCTCGAGCTCGCGAGTGCGGCCGTCGACGGGGACCTCGTCGGGGTGCTCGGTGACGTCCACGACCAGCCGGCCGCGGGCATCGGTGTGGGCTGCGCCGGCGGTGCCGCGCGCCACGCCTTCGAGTGCGGCGCCTCTGGCGCCGCCCGGCAGGCGCACGCGCTCTGCAACGCGGGCGATCGTGCCCACCGACGCGTACTCGCCCTCATGGCGAGGGACGAGCAGGACGCGGTCGTCGTCGCCGACGTCGACCGGAAGCGTCACATCCATCGTCGGGAAGACGACGGTGTCGTCGAGGGGGATGAGGAGCAGTGTGGCCATGTTCAACCTTTGCCGGGTTCAACTGTTGCGAACCGCCATGATAGCAAGAGGTTGAGTCTGTTCAACGCAGATTTGCTGCTGCGGGCAGCGGGCCCGCCGAGCGCTCGACGCGATGCCGAAACCGCGCTCCGGGGCGGGCTTTCGCGCCCTTAACGAGAGCCGCCGCCTTTCGGCGGCGGCTCGATCCGACGTTTGCGATGACGCTGCTCTAGTAGGCCGCGCCTCTGCGACCCGTGAAGAACAGGACGATCGCCAGGATCGCCAGGGCGAACAGGATCGGGTGGATGATGATCCCGCCTGCGATCGCGATGATGAGCAAGATGATCCCCAGGATCAGAAGCACGTCAGACCTACCTCCTTGTCGCTGATGCGCGAGCGTTACCCGTCCAGGCGCGCACGCATCCCCCGGGCGTTGCGAACGGCGAAGCCCTCCCAGTCGTTGTTGAAGTAGGCGAAGACCTCGGCCTCGCGCGCGAGGCGACGCAGCTCCTTCGCCCAGTCGTCCAACTCGCTGTCGGAGTAGTTGCCGCGCCGGCCGCGGTGGCCGTAGTGCAAGCGCACGAAGCTGAAATCGGCAGTGACGTCGTGGGTCTGCCACGGGCGCGCGGGATGGTCGCCGATGCACAGCGCCACCCCGTGCGAGCGCAGCACTTGCAGGACCTCGCCCGCGAACCAGCTCTCGTGGCGGAACTCGAAGGCGTGGCGCCCGGGCGGCAGGTGGTCGAGCGCGTAGGCGAGGCGATCGTCGTCGCGGTGGAAGTTCTCGGGCAGCTGCCAGAGCATCGGGCCCATCTTCGGCGTGCGCAGCAGCGGCTCGAGGCGCTCCAGGAGGCGCCGGACGCCCTGGTCCATGTCGGTCAGGCGCTTCATGTGCGTGAGGTAGCGGCTCGACTTGACCGCGAAGACGAAGCCATCCGGGGTCTGCTGGACCCATCCACGCACCGCGTCGGCCGTGGGCAGGCGGTAGAAGGTGTTGTTGACCTCGACCGTGTCGAGCTCCTCGGCGTAGCGCTGGAGCCAGCGCCGCTGCGGGCAGCCCTTCGGGTACAGCACCTCGCGCCACGCGGCGTAGTTCCAGCCCGAGCAGCCGATGCGGATGCGCTTCACGAACGTAGGACCTCGCGCAGCGCCCGCGCGTCCTGGATGAGCGTCGGCAGGAGCCGTTGGTTGTGCATCGCCGCGGCCGGGTGGTACATCGGGAACAGCGTGCGGCCGTCGGCCTCGATGACGCGCCCGTGTACCTCGCCGATCGCCGCGCGCGGGGCGAAGCGCTTGAGCGCGTGGCGCCCGAGCGGCACGAGCAGCCGCGGCCGGATGACCTCGAGCTGGGCCTGCAGCCACGCGAGGTGATGGGCGACCTCGTCGGCGCGCGGGTCGCGGTTCTTGGGCGGGCGCGCCTTGAGGACGTTGGTGATGAAGACGTCCTCGCGCGCCAGGCCTGCCTCGGCGAGCAGCTCGTCGAGCACCTTGCCCGCACGCCCGACGAACGGGCGCCCCTGGGCGTCCTCGCTGGCGCCCGGAGCCTCCCCCACGATGACCACCGCCGCGCTCGCGCTCCCCTCGCCCGGCACCATGTGCGTCGCCTGCTCGCAGACCTCGAAGCCACAGCCGCCGTGCGCGCGGATCTCGTCGGCGATCGCATCGAGGAGCGCCTGGCGGTCGGGGGTCACGGGCCATGCGCTACCCGTTCGCGACGACGTCTCCACGGCGCCGATGTCGGGCACCGGCCGGAGCTCTCCGGGGCGACGTTCGTGCTCGCCACGGTTGCGCTCGACGAGCACCGGCGGGTGGAGTGGCCGCGCCCTCGATACTGCGCTCATGAGGCCGCGCGCCCTCGCCCTCGCCATCGCCGCCGGGCTCGGCCTGGCCGACGCATCGATCGTCACGCTCGCGCTGCCCGACATCCTGCGCGATCTCAACACGACCGTCGAGGGCGTCGCCGCTGTCATCGGCGCCTATACCGTCGTGCTGGCCATCGCGCTGGTCCCGTTCGAGCGCGCCGCGTCGGCGTACTCCGTGCGCGCGGTCGGCGCCGGCGGGTTCGCGCTGTTCGCCGTGGCCAGCGCGGCGTGTGCCGGGGCCGACGACATCACGGGTCTGCTCATCGCGCGCTGCGTGCAGGCGCTCGGCGCCGCGGCCGGCCTCGCCACGGTGTTCGACCTGCTCGGCGGGGCGGGGCGCGGCCGCCGGCTGTGGCTGGGAGCGGCCGTCTTCGCGACCGCGGTCGGTCCGGCGGTCGGCGGGGCGCTGACCCAGGCCTTCGACTGGCGGGCGATCTTCGTCTTCCAGGTGCCGTTCGCAGCGCTCGGCGCCCTGGCCGTCCTGATCGGCCCGGTGGCCAGGGCGCCGATCCCGTCGCCCGAGCGCCCGGAGCGCTTCGCGCTGCGGCCCGCGCTCGCCCTCGCGCTGGTGTCGGCGTCCTTGGCAGCCGTGCTCTTCCTGCTCGTCCTGCTGCTCGTCGCCGGCTGGAACGTCAGCCCGCTGGCCGCCGCCGGCACCGTCACGGTGATCCCGATCGCCGCCATCCTGGGCGCGCGCCTCGGCGGCGACCCACGGACGCGGGCCGCCGCGGGCTGTGCGCTGGTCGGCGGCGGCGTCCTGGCGCTCGCGTGGCTGCCCAACGCGAACCTGCTCTGGACCGTCGTCCCGCAGGTCCTGGCAGGCGTCGGCATGGGCCTCGCGCTTCCCGCGCTTGGCGGCGAGCTGCTGCCTGAGCGCACCCCGCACGATGCGGCGCGCCTGCTCGCCGTCCGTCACGCCGGGATCGCGGCGATCCTCGCCATCGCGGCGCCGATCGCCGCGCACCAGCTGGACGTCGCGACGCAGACCGCGAAGGAGCGCGGCGTGGCGCTCGTCCTCGACGCGCCCCTGCCGCCGCAGGACAAGATCCGCCTCGCGCCCGCGCTCCTCAACGGGGTCGACTCCGACCAGCCGCGCGCGGGGCTCAAGCACGCCGTCGCAGCCGAGCGCCACCGCTTCAGCGGCCGCGACCTGGCCACCTACGACGACCTCGGCGAGCGCGCCGACGAGACGGTGGTCACCGCGGTCGGCGAGGCGTTCCGCTCGTCGTTCCTCCTCGCGGGCGCATGCGGGCTGATCGGTGCTCTGCTGCTGATCGCCGCGACCCAGCTGGCGGTCATGGCCGCGGCCGGCGCGCTGGCAATAGCAACGCCGGTCGCCTACCTGGCGCTGCACAACGCGATCGCGCCCACGCCGCCCGCGATCCTCGACCCCTGCACCGCGAAACGCACGCCGCCGCAGACCGGCGGCGTCACCGGGTTCTTGCAGGACCAGGCGCTCGCCCTTCTTGACCGAACCGCCTGCCGGCTGCACTCCTCGCGGGAGGAGCTCGTCCTCGCCCTGGCCGACAAGTCCGAGGCCGAGCGCTTCCAGCACGAGCACGGCGTCAACCCGCGCTCGATCGGCGGACTGCTGCAAGCGCTCCTCGGCGGGTGAGGGCTAGTCGGCGGCCGACGCGTCGCGCGGTCGCGCGGCCCGGCCGGCCGGCACGTCGCGCGGGCCCTCGCGCCGCGGGTGCAGCTTGCCGAGCTCCTCGCGCAGTCGCGCCTCGCGCGCCTCGTCGCGCTCGACGGGTGCAACTGCTGAGTCGGGAGCCAGATCCCGGAAGACCAGGTCGGAGACGGAGCGGTGGTCGCTCATCGGGTCAGGGCCTGTGTTTACCCATGTCAGACACCCGTACCGCGCGGCCTGCGAGCGGCGTTGCGCCGCGTTGGCCCGCGACCGAGTAGGAATCCGTGTCATGCGCGCGGGCCGCCGGGACGTCGAGATCACCCACCCGGGGAAGGTGCTGTTCCCCGACGACGGCATCACCAAGGAGGACCTCGCCGCCTACTACCGCGACGCGGCCGAGCGGATGGTGCCGCTCGTGCGCGACCGTCCCGTCTCGCTGCAGCGCTTCAACAACGGCATCGCAGGCGAGGGCTTCTTCCAGAAGAACGTCGCCAAGGGCGTGCCGCCGTGGGTCAAGCGCGTCGAGGTGCCGAAGAAGGGCGGCTCGGTCTCGCACGTCCTTGCCAACGACGCCGCCACGCTCGTGTGGCTCGCCAACCAGAACGCGATCACCCCGCACGTGTGGCTCTCGCGCGCGGACAGGCCCGAGCGGCCGGACCGGATGATCTTCGACCTCGACCCGCCGCGCGACGACGAGTTCGCGCTCGTGCGCCGTACCGCCCGCGAGCTCGGCGACGTGCTGCGCGAGGCGGGAGTCGAGCCCTTCGCCATGACGACGGGATCGCGGGGGCTCCACGTCGTCGTTCCGCTGCGGCGCCGCTACGGGTTCGAGCAGGTCCGCGACGCCGCCGTCGCGGTCGCCGAGAAGGTGGTCGAGCGCCGCCCGCGTGACCTGACGCTCGAGTTCTACAAGCGCAAGCGCGACGGCCGCCTGTTCGTCGATGTCAACCGCAACGGATACGCGGCGACCGCGGTTGCCGCGTACGGGGTGCGGGCGCGGCCGGGCGCACCGGTGGCAACGCCGCTGCACTGGGACGAGCTGTCCGACCGGCGGCTCAGCGCCCAGCGCTGGTCGGTTCGCACCGTCCTCGACCGAGATCCGGACATCTGGAAGGGCATCGGGAGCGCGGCCGGGCCCCTGCCTCGCGTCTGACGGCGGCACTGCTGCGGTCGCCGGGCGGGCACAATGACGACATGGCCGCGTCGCTCAAGGGCCAGCTGCTCATCGCGTCGCCCTCGATCCACGATCCGAACTTCCGGCGGACCGTCGTCTACATGACCGAGCACGGCGAGGAAGGCGCCATGGGCCTGATCCTCAACCGTGCGGCGGAGACCACGGTCGGCGAGGCGGTGCCCGACCTCGCCTGGCTGGCCGATGAGGACGCCGTCGTCCACGTCGGCGGGCCGGTCGCGCCGCAGTCGGTCGTCGTGCTGGCCGAGTTCGAGGAGCCCGAGCAGTCGGCGCTCCTCGTCGACGCCGACCTGGGCTTCGTGCCGGCCGAGGTCGACGACACCGGCGCGCTCTCGGAGGCGCTCGGACGCCGGCGGGTGTTCGCCGGACACGCGGGCTGGGGCCCGGGGCAGCTCGAGGCCGAGATGGAGGAGGAGTCCTGGATCGTCGAGCCGGCGCGGCGCGAGGACGTCTTCACCGCCGACCCGGAGGACCTGTGGTCGCTCGTCCTGCGGCGCAAGGGCCACGAGTACGCGCTGCTCTCGACGATGCCGATGGACCCGTCGCTCAACTGAGCGCCGAGCGCAGGCGCGACTCGTACTCCTCGCGAGGGATGAGCCGCGCGCCCAGCCGCGTCGTGTGCTCGGTCGGCAGCTGGATGTCGCACAGCGTGAACCCGCGGGCGGCGAGGTCGTCCAGCGTGCGCGAGAGCAGGACGTTGCCCGCGTGCGGGACCGAGTGGAACATCGACTCGAGCATCGCTGCGCGGCCGAGCAGGACGCCCACGAGGCCGGCTGCGAGCTCGTCGCCGGCGTGCACCTCGATCGAGTGGGCCAGGCCGACCTCGTGGAGCTTGCGGTAGAGCGCCTTCAGGCGCGGGGTGATCCACACCCCGTCGCCGGGCTCGCGCGGGCGCGCGCAGGCGACCACCACCTCGTCGAAGCGCTCGTCCATCGTCAGGCGCCAGCCGTGGCCGGCGCGCAGGCTGCGGCGCACGCGACCGCGCAGCCGCGCTCGCGCGCGCTCGTCGAGATCGAAGACCGCGCGGCGCTCGGCCGCGTAGAACGGCAGCGGCGCGCGCGCCTCGGCCGGGTCGTCCATCGGGAAGTAGCCCGCCGCGTACAGCGCGATGGCCTGCTCCACCGACGGGCCGGCGTGCAGCGGGGCCGTCATCGCGAGCGACTCTAACCGCGCTGGGACCCGCCACGCGTCCGCGGCCGCGCCGGCGGTTCGCTGCGCAGTAGGGTCCGCCCATGGCCGACGCGCATACCAAGCTGCTGCTCAGTGAGGACCAGATCCCGACCCATTGGGTCAACCTCCTCGGCGACCTTCCCGGCGATCCGCTGCCGCCGCTTCACCCGGGGACGATGCAGCCCGCCGGACCCGACGACCTCGCCGCGATCTTCCCGATGGCGCTCATCGGGCAGGAGGTCAGCCCCGAGCCGGAGATCGAGATCCCCGACGAGGTCCGTGAGGCCTACAAGCTCTGGCGGCCGACCCCGATGTACCGCGCGCGTCGCCTGGAGGCCGAGCTCGGAACGCCGGCGCACATCTACTACAAGTACGAGGGCGTCTCGCCGGCCGGCTCGCACAAGCCCAACACCGCGGTGCCGCAGGCCTACGAGAACGCGCAAGCCGGCATCCGCAAGCTCTCGACGGAGACCGGCGCGGGCCAGTGGGGCTCGTCGCTGGCCTTCGCCTGCCGTCTGTTCGGCCTGGAGTGCGAGGTCTTCATGGTCGGCTCCTCCTACGACCAGAAGCCCTACAGGCGCTCGATGATGCAGACCTGGGGCGCGACGGTGCACCGCTCGCCCAGCGACCAGACCGAGGCCGGCCGCGCCAACGCAGGCTCGCCGACCGGCTCGCTGGGGATCGCCATCTCCGAGGCGGTCGAGGTGGCGGCCCAGAACGAGGACACCAACTACTCGCTGGGCTCGGTGCTCAACCACGTCCTGCTGCACCAGACGGTGATCGGGCAGGAGACGATGCTGCAGATGGAGCTGGCCGGCGAGGAGCCCGACGTCGTCGTCGGCTGCGTCGGCGGCGGGTCGAACTTCGGCGGGCTGGCCTACCCGTGGCTGCGGCGCAAGCTGCGCTCGGGCTCCGGCCCACGCTTCGTGGCCGCCGAGCCGGCCGCCTGCCCGACGCTCACCAGGGGCGTCTACGCCTACGACTTCGGCGACACCGCGGGCCTGACGCCGCTCATGCCGATGTACACGCTGGGCCACGGCTTCGTGCCGCCGCCTGTCCATGCCGGCGGCCTGCGCTACCACGGCGACGCGCCGTCGCTGTGCGCGCTCGTGAAGGCAGGAACGATCGAGGCGCGCGCGTTCCGCCAGAACGAGACCTTCGACGCGGCGCTGCGGTTCGCGCGCAGCGAGGGGATCATCCCGGCTCCCGAGCCCGCGCATGCGATCCGCGCCGTGATCGAGGAGGCCGAGGCCGCGACCGAGGCCGGCGAGGAGCGCGTCATCCTCTTCGGCCTGTGTGGCCACGGCCACTTCGACCTCGCCGCCTACGACGCGTACCTGGCCGGGACGCTCGAGGACCCGGAGTTCAGCGAGGCCGATCGCGATGCGGCGCTGGCGGCGCTTCCGCCGGGCGCGCCGGCGCTCGCCTAGCGTATACGCGCGTTGGCAGGCGTCTGCTCGGTGGTCACGCGGGTGATCACGAGCAGCGCCGCGGCGCCCACCGGCAGCGCGAGGGCGGCCAGGGCCCACGGCTTGGTGGCATCGGTGCCGACGAGCAGGCCGTGTGCGACCGCGAGCAGCCAGAACACCGGCAACCAGCGGTGGGCGGTGCGCCAGCGGGCGGCGCCGATGCGGCGGCGGATGTAGAAAGTCGCGCCGAGGGCGAGCATCCCGTAGGCGGCGACCTGGCCCAGGGCCGTGGCGAAGGGCCGATAGGGGGCGGCGAAGGGGATGAGCAGGCCTTCGAGCCCGGGCTTCAGGACGGGGTCGACGAGCAGCGCGAGCGCGTGGACGCCGATGAGCGCGAACGTCGCGTTGGCGAGCGACTGGTGGATCGCACGCAGCGCGGGGGCTCGCCGGCGCAGGGCGGGGATGCGCAGCGCCATGAGCAGGCCGCAGCTGATCGCGAGGCTCGCGGTCATGAGCGCGGCCAGTCCGGCGGCGCGGGAGGTGGTCCAAACGGGCGTCATATCTATATGACAGTCGTCATAGGCAGATGATCTCGCCGCTGGCGAGCACCAGGACGCCGCCGTGGGGCAGATGACCGGGCGCATCGCCGGGCCCCGCGAGCAGCGCGGCCTTGGCTCGCACCTCGGCCTCGAGCGCGGTCGGGGCCAGCGCAGTGGCCTGCACCACGCCGGTGTGGGCGGGGAGCCCGGTGCCGGGATCGACGATGTGCCGGCCGCGCCTGGTCACGCCGCTGGTGGCCGCTGCCCCGTCGTCCAGGGCGAGCTCGGCCAGGGCCCCGTCGTCCCAGGGGCTCGCGACCCGCAGCGTCCGGTGAGCGCCGCCGGCGCGCACGTCGCCGAGACATTCGATGGCGAACGAAGGCACCTCGCGCAGGTGATCGGCGATGAGATCGGCGGCCAGGCCCTTGGCGAGGCCGCCGCTGTCGAGCGCGACGCCCGGCGGGCGCGTCACGGTCGCCGTGTCGCTGAAGACGCTGGCCCAGCGCCGGCGCGGATCGGGCGAGGCGGGGTGCGGGTCGTCTTCAGGCAGGTCGTGCGCGGGCTCCAGGAACGGATCGACGGTCGCGTCGACCAGGCCGCCGCTGAGCTCGCCGGCGTAGGGGACCGCGGCCGCGAGCTTGCGCACGAGCACGGAGGCGGGCACGGTGGGGCGGGGGTCGGCGTTGAGCCTGCAGAGCTCTGATTCGGGGTCGAACCTCGTCAGCGCGGCGTGCATGCGGCGCAGCAGCGCCTCGGCGACCGCAAGCGCCAGCGGCGCCTGGCGGCCCGCGGCGCGCAGCGCGACGCGTCCGCCGAAGACCTCGACCGTGCGGCGGTGCTCCCTCATGACTGCGCGGTGGTCACGTGGTCGGACTGCGACTGGCTGCCCTGCGAGCCGCTGCTCGCGCCGGACGAATCGGAGCCCGAGCTCGACGAGGAGCCGCTGTCGGACTCGCTCGTCGAACCGGAGCTCGTGCCGTAGTCGTCGCTCTGGCTCTGCGTAGCGCCGGAGCCCGACGAGGTCGTGCTCGTCGTCGCGGCGGTGGAGCTGCCGCCCTTGCCGAGGGCGGCGACGGCCAGCCAGGCGGCCGCGAACGTCGCCACCGCGCCTGCCGCGACGCGGCGGCGCACGGTGCGCAGGCGGCTGCTGATGGGGGGCTTCGGGTCTTGCATGAGCACGATGGTGGCCCGCGAACCTTGGATAGTCCTGGGAGTCCGGTCTGGTTCGCGTAAGAGCCTTCGCGACTTCTTCATCGCCTCTTAGGGACGGCTCAAGGCGCGGGTGCACCGTGATGGCATGCGCACTCCACGAACCCTCGCCGTCGCCGCTGCCGCCGCGGTCCTCGGCGGTGCCGCCGGCACCGGCGTCGCCATCGGTCTCGGCGACAACGGCTCCTCGAGCACCACGACCACCACCGTCCAGGCTGTCAGCCCAGCCGCGGACGGCGCGACGCTCAGCGCGCGCGACATCTACCGCCAGGCGGCCTCCAGCGTGGCCTTCATCACCGCACGCGGAGACCAGGGGGGCGCGACCGGGACCGGGTTCGTCGTCGACCCGAGCGGCCTCATCGTCACCAACAACCACGTGATCGACGGCTCCAACGCCGTCACGGTCAAGTTCGGCAGCGGCAAGCCGCAGACCGCCAAGGTCGTCGGGACCGACCCGTCGACCGACCTCGCGCTGCTGAAGGTCGATACCGGCGGTGGCAAGCTGACCCCGCTCAAGCTGGCTGACTCGAGCAAGGTGCAGATCGGCGACGCGACGTTCGCGATCGGCAACCCCTTCGGCCTGGAGGACACGCTGACCACCGGCGTGATCTCGGCCACCGAGCGCGACATCAGCGCGCCCAACGGCTTCTCGATCGGCGGCGTCCTGCAGACCGACGCGGCGCTGAACCCGGGCAACTCCGGCGGCCCGCTGCTCAACGCGCAGGGCCAAGTCATCGGCGTGAACTCGCAGATCGAGACGGGAGGCAACGGCGGCTCGGGGCAGGGCTCGAACACCGGCGTGGGCTTCGCGATCCCCTCGAACACCGTGCGCAACGTGATCTCGCAGCTGCAGGAGAGCGGGAAGGTCTCGCACGCCTACCTCGGCGTGAGCACCTCGGACGCTCCGAGCGGCGGCGCCATCGTCCAGTCCGTCGCGTCCGGCGGCCCGGCGGCGCACGCAAGCCTCAAGAAGGGCTCGACGATCGTCGGCGTCGACTCTATGACAGTCGTCTCCGCCGACAGCCTCACCAACGCGATCGACGCCCACAAG